>ERZ1643251.81-NODE-81-length-173166-cov-16.342087_pt1 | contig 173166 bp, 161 predicted proteins | sample MGYA00579261_ERZ1643251 | MGnify/ENA primary metagenome ERZ1643251 (study PRJEB29033, sample SAMEA4952267) | chicken gut metagenome | biome: Broiler Chicken; feature: Gastrointestinal Tract; material: Caecum | place: Ireland | collected 2018 | study: Broiler... | reverse complement strand
GAAGCGTTGGGAGGCGCCGTTATAGCCTATATAGCTTGTTAAGACGCGGTCGAAGCCGTGTTTTATGGGGGTTAATTCGGAGTCGTGACCGATGAGGGTGCCGTAGTTGATGTTTGAGACTTTGGGGCCGTTATTGAGGGGGATAGATTCGAAGCTTGCGTAGGGTTTTAGCCAGAGGCCTGCATTTTCTTCTTTGGTGAAGAGGGGGGAGAGGGTTCCGACGTCGGTGGCGTCGCCAGTGGGGGATAGGGCGTATTTATTTTGGGATTTGAGGGTTAGGCGTTCCAGGTAGGGGAGGTTCATGAAGTTATCTGAGTGTTGGAAGGCGTAGTTGAAGGTTTGGAGTTGAGTGGAGTAGGCGCCGGCTTGTGTGGTGACGGGGGAGGTGAGGGCGGCGGGGTTGTAGTTGTCGGAGGGGTTAGAAGATGAGGAGGCACCGCGCATAAAGGTAAAGAAGCCGTCTTCGGGGTTGTATGATACGTTATATTTGTAGAGGGGGGAGTAGGCTATGGGGGAGGGGCCGGAGTAGGTTACGTTTTGGGCGTATTCTGGGGGTGCGAAGGGGATGGTTGTTTTGTTTTGGGGGGAGTCGTTGAGGAGGTTGAGGGTGGTTATGTTGATTTGGGCGGATGGTGCGACGGTGGTGTTGTTGGGGAGGGTATCCATGGTTGAGGTGGCGAGGTTGACGTCTACGGCGAGATTGATGTTGCCGTTGATGTGGGTGGATTGGATGAATTGGGGTTCAGCTATGTTATTTATGAAGCTGAGGGAGCCGGAGTTTATTGTGAGGGATGAATTTTCGAGGGCGGTATTTTTTCCGAGGGTTAGATTGATGTTTTCGCTGGTTATGTTGGCGTTGATTACGTCGTTGTTGAGGGTGATTTTGCCGGTTTTGTCGCCGGTGAGGGAGAGGTTGTATTGATTTGAGCGGTTGATGGTGGTGCCGGAGGGTTTGCCGCCGTCGATTTGGTCGTTGAGGGTGATTGAGCCGTTATTTGTGGCGGAGAGGGTGATTGTTACGGGGGATTCGGCGGTTGAGGAGCTTGTATTTACGAAGATTGCGTTGGGGGTTTTACCGCGGGAGTCTTCTGTGTAGTTGCCGGTGAATTCGATTGGTTGGTTGTTGGCGGTGATTGTGAGGTTTTCGGTTGTGTAGATGGCTCCGCCTAGGGCGAGGGCGGAGTCGGAGGTGGTTTGGGCGTAGTTGTTGATGAAGGAGCCGGTTATATTGCCGATTGTGCCAGAGTTGTATATTGCCCCGCCATAGGCATAATAATAAGAAGAAGCGTAGTTGCCTATGAAGTCGCCAGTTATTACACCAATTTTAGCACTATTTTCATTATAAATCGCTCCACCATAAGTCTCACCGCTGCGAGAAACTGCGTAGTTACCTATGAAATCGCCTGTTATATCGCCGATTGTACTGTTGTGATCGTTAAAAATCGCACCGCCATGGGCCAAACCCGCAACGGAAATGTAGTTTCCAATGAAATTGCCGGTTATGTCGGCCATTGTACTGTTTTCCCCGTTAAAAATCGCACCGCCATAGGCACAATTGCGGTCAGAAACAGTGTAGTTTCCGATAAAATCGCCGGTTATATTGCCGATTGTGCTGTTATTATAGTTATAAATTGCACCACCATAAGTCTCACCGCCGCCAGAAACTGCGTAATTGCCTATGAAATTGCCGGTTATCGAGCCGATTGAGCTGCCGGAATCATTAAAAATCGCGCTGCCTTTGGCAGAGCTGCGGTCAGAAGCAGCATAGTTGCCTATAAAATCACCGGTTATGTCGCCGATTGTACTGCCGGAATCATTATAAATTGCGCCGCCTGCGGCAGAGCTGCGGTCAGAAATTGCGTAGTTTCCGATGAAATTGCCGGCTATTGAGCCGATTGTACTGGTGGAATCATTATAAATCGCGCCGCCGTTGGTACCACCGAATTCAGAAACTGCGTAGTTTCCAATGAAATCGCCTGTTATATTGCCGATTGTGCTGCGATAGTTATAAATCGCGCCGCCTTCGGGATAATTGTTATCAGAAACGTAGTTGCCGACAAAATCTGCGCTTATATCGCCCAGCTTAGCTAATGAACCACGATTGTAAATCGCACCTCCGTATCGAGAACCGGAAGTGCTGCCTGTGGTCAGGTTTACGAAGCTGCCGCCGGTTATGTTCATTGAGGAGTTGTCGGTATCTACGTTGTTTATGTGGGTGTGTTCTGTACTGGTGTCGTATTTTGCGGTGATTTGGGCATTTTCTTTGTCGGTTTCGGTGAGTTGGAGTCCGGTGTCAGTGTTTTCCCATTTAAAGTATTTTTCTCCGTCGCCGGAGCCGTATTCGGGGTAAATTATTGTATCAGGTGTGGGCGGTACGGGCGGGATGTTGGTTTCATCTGCGAAAGCGGGTGAAAATAGGGGTAAAGTCAGTGCCAGGGCGAGTGTTAGGCGGCAAAGTTTATTTTTTAAAGGACTACCAGCCCCCCCCCCCCCGATGGGCGCAAACGCTTTATTTGTAAGGGTTTTCAGGCTTTTCATATAATTCTTTTCCATAATTCGACACCTCACGGTATTAGCTTAACAATTTCAGGGCTTAATTTTTGAAACATGCTTGTTATTGCCCATCTAATTATTTAATGCCCGTTTTTTGGTGGTTTCTAACATCTGGAGGGTGGGATTGTTACATTTTTTTACAATTCAGCCATTAAATTCACCTGTTAAACGCAACTTGTAATCATAATTTTTTTGCGATACATTCAGTGTGTATAAACACGATTTCATTTGTACAGGTCATAGAAAAAAGAGGAGAAACTCAAATGACAGAAAGAAAATTAGTTGGAACAAACGAAATGTTCAAAAAAGCGCTCGCAGGCGGATACGCTATCGGTGCTTACAACGTAAACAACATGGAAATTCTTCAGGCAATTGCTGAAGCAGCCGAAGAAACACGCTCACCTATCATTTTGCAGGTATCAGCAGGCGCAAGAAAATACGCAAACCAGACTTACCTCGTAAAACTGGTTGAAGCAGCTCTGGCAACAACTACAGTTCCTATCGCGCTTCACTTAGACCACGGTGCTGACTTTGAAATTTGTAAAGCTTGCATCGACGGCGGTTTCTCTTCTGTTATGATTGACGGTTCAAGATTCTCATTTGAAGAAAACGTTGCAGTAACTAAAAAAGTTGTTGAATACGCTCATGAAAGAGGAGTTTCAGTAGAAGCTGAGCTCGGAAAACTCGCAGGCGTTGAAGATGACGTAAATGTAAGCGAAAAAGACGCTAAATACACTAATGTTCACGAAGCTGTTGAATTCGTAAAACAAACAGGCTGCGATTCTCTCGCAATCGCTATCGGAACTTCTCACGGCGCTTACAAATTCAAAGGCGAAGCAAAATTAGACTTTGAAAGACTTAAAGAAATCAAAGACGCTCTGAAAGAAGCAGGTTTTGGCGATTATCCGATTGTTCTTCACGGTTCTTCTTCAGTTCCGCAGAAACTCGTTGAAAAATGCAACAAATTCGGCGGAAATCTGCCCAATGCGCAGGGCGTTCCCGAAGATATGCTCAACTATGCTTCAAAACACGGCGTAGCTAAAATCAACATCGACACAGACTTGAGATTGGCTATGACTTCTACTATCCGCGAATTCTTCGTTGAGCACCCCGAAAAATTCGACCCCAGAGAATACATGGGCCCGGGCAGAACAGCGGTTAAAGAAATGGTTATGCACAAAATGAGAGACGTTCTCGGCACAGCCGGCCACGCTAATGACTAATAAGTCAAAAATATAAATCAAAAAGCCTCTTTGAATCATCAAAGGGGCTTTTTATTGAAATTTTCCGCGTCATTGGGCATTATTTGCTAAAAACCAGCCCTTTTTCCGTAATTTCCGGATATTTCCCCGCGCTTTTCAGTATAAAATCACAAATTTCCCTAACAGCACCGCGTCCGCCATTTTTTGAAGAGATGAAATGTACATATTTTTTAACCTCATCCATCCCATCAGCAGGCGTACAAGCTAAACCAACCCTGGAAAGTACGCAAATATCGGGCAAATCATCGCCAACATAAGCTATTTCGTCCAAATTTACGTTGAATTCCGCCATAAATTCCTCAAGCGCTTTCAGCTTGTTTTTTTCACCCTCAAAAAGCTTGGTCATGCCGAGGTTTTCAAACCTGTGGCGGACGGTCGGATTTTTCCTTGCGGTGATTATTCCGGTAATATATCCTGATTTAACAAGCATAACTATGCCCTGACCGTCTTTTGCGTTAAAAGTTTTGAGCTCTTTGCCCTCTTCTGTGAAAGTCAAAGACCCGTCCGTCAAAACGCCGTCAACATCAAACAAAACAGCTTTAATTTTGCCTGCTTTTTGAGCCAAATCAACCGACATTACGCAATCCCCGCTTTCAAAAGGTCATGGATATGAATCAACCCGACCGGTTTTTTGTCATCATCGCAGACAACCAGCGAAGTAATCGAATGTTTCTCCATAATATGGAGCGCTTTGGCTGCAAGGTCAGAGCCAAGAACGGTTTTCGGATTTTGGGTCATAACGTCGCTTGCAAGGAGATTTGCAGTCGAATCGTATTTCAAAAGTGTTCTTCTGATGTCGCCGTCAGTCAAAACGCCGAGCATTATGCCGTTTTCGTTCGTAATAACCGCGCAGCCGAGTTTTTTGTCCGAAATATATTTGATTGTGTCGTGAAAAGAGGATTTTTCGTTAATAACAGGCAGCCTTTCGCCCGTAATCATCAAATCCGCAACCTTGTAAAGCACGCCCTTGCCCAGAGCACCCGACGGATGGAACATCAGGAAATCTTCCTCCGTAAATCCGCGTTTTTTCAACAGGCAAATCGCCAGCGCGTCGCCCATTGCCAGTGTTGCCGTAGTGCTCGCTGTAGGAGCTTTGCCCAGAGGGCAGGCTTCTTTTTCGACCGAGATATCCAATGTAACATCGCTCTTTTGAGCAAGTGTAGAGCCCATTTTGCCCGTCATTGCAATCATCGGAACGCCAAAACGCTCAATTAACGGCAAAAGGTTCAAAAGTTCAGAGGTTTCACCGCTGTTAGAAATCGCCACAACAACATCCTGACGCGTAATTATGCCGGAATCGCCGTGGGTGCTTTCTGCGGGGTGAAGAAAATAGGACGGCGTACCGGTAGAAGAAAGCGTAGCAGCGATTTTCCGCCCGATGTGGCCGGATTTTCCCATGCCTGTAATGATTACACGCCCTTTGCACCCGTACATGATATCAATTGCTTTTTCAAAATCTTCGTTAACCCGTTCTTTGAGTTTCAACACGGAATTTGCCTCAATATCAAGCACTTCTTTTGCCAAATCGGTAATTGAGCTTAATTTATTCAAAGTTTCTAACATTTTTGCCCTCTCAATTTATGGAATTTCAAAATATCTGCTTCTCCTGAACCGGTTTCTTGCTGTCATCCTGAACTTGTTTCAGGGTCGCAAGGTTTTTTGCCGGATTTTCTTTATCTGGCGATTCCGAAACGAGTTCGGAATGACGATTTCATACTGTCACCCTGAACTTGTTTCAGGGTCTAAAGCGTTTGAAACGCCTGTATGTCCTTGTTCAAATATATTATACGATGGGCGCGGAGAAAATTGCAATTAACAGCTTATTTTTTAGTTATAATTGTTAAGGAAGTCAAAAAACAGGTAAATATGAAAAAGGTATATATTGAAACACTCGGCTGTCAGATGAACAAATCGGATTCGGAAAGAATCCTCGGAATGCTCTCGCATTTTGGCTACGAAGAAACAACAGAGCCCAAAGAAGCCGACTTTTTAATCATAAACACATGCTCAATCCGCCAGCTCTCCGCTGACAAGGCTTACAGCTGCGTAGGCGTCTGGGGAAAATGGAAAAAAGAACGAAACGAAAACCTGAAAATCGGTTTTTGCGGCTGCGTTGCGCAACAGGACAAAGAAAAACTCCAAAAACGCTTCCCGTACGTTGATTTGGTCTTTGGACCGTCGAATCTTTACCAGCTTCCTGAGCTTGTAAAACGCATTGAACAAGGCGAAAAAGTCTGTGCCGTTTCCGAACGCCCTTATATTACGGACGAAAGCCAATTTGAAATAAAACGCGCCCAAAGCCTGAACGCCTGGATTCCGATAATGGAAGGTTGCGACAATTTTTGCACATACTGCATAGTTCCGTTCACCCGCGGGCGTGAAAGAAGCAGGGAACCAGAAAAAATCATTGCCGAAGCAAAAAAAGCAATTGAAAACGGGTTCAAAGAAATCACCCTGCTCGGACAAAACGTTGACAGCTACGGAAAAGGGCTGGGCGAAGAAGTTACGCTCGCAAACCTTTTAAGAGAATTGAACAAAATCGAAGGAAAGTTCAGAATCCGTTTTGTAACCTCGTATCCGACGGATATTTCGGACGATTTAATCAAAGCGGTCGGAGAATGCGAAAAAGTCTGCGAATATTTTCACATCCCCATGCAATCCGGCAGCACAACGCTTCTCAAAGATATGAACCGCCGTTACACGCGCGAAGAATACGGAAAAATCGTCAAAAAAATCAGAAAAGCGTTTGAAAATGTAACAATAACCTCGGATTTTATCGCAGGATTCCCCGGAGAAACCGAGGAACAGTTCAATGAAACTTTAAGCGCGATTGACGAGTTTGAGCTGGATTATTCAAACACTGCAGCATATTCCCCGCGCGAAAAGACAAAAGCCGCACGGTGGGTGGACAAATTTATTGATGAAGAAACAAAAATGAAGCGGCTTGCGATTTTAAACGAAAAAAACCGCGAAGCATGCCTGAAATCCAACCAAAAATTCGTCGGAAAAACGCTCGAAATCCTTGTTGAATCGTTTGAGGAAAAGGATGGAAAGATTATCCTTGCCGGACGCGCAAGAAACAACAAAATTGCGCATTTTGAGGGTAAAAAAGAGCTTGTGGGCGAATTTGTTAACGTAAAAATCACAAAAGCGAGCACCTGGCATGTTGCCGGGGAGCTGGAGTAAAGATTCCAGGGTAAAAAAGTGCATATCTACACAAATCCGGCGATTCCGAAACAAGTTCGGAATGACGGCTTCTTTCTGTCACCCTGAACTTGGTTCAGGGTCGCAAGGTTTTGGCACATCGACTTCAAGCCGGCGATTCCGAAACGAGTTCGGAATGACGGCTTTTTTCTGTCACCCTGAACTTGGTTCAGGGTCTAATAATCGAAAAAACAGCTTTAATCCTTAAAAAGCTTACCTTGCCCGCAGCAAAATAAACTATGAATCACATACTCATTAAAAACCATGATATAATCTTGAAAAAAGGACATAACCCGAACGGAGAAATATATGCCCAATTATGCTATCGGAATTGATTTAGGCGGAACAAAGATTTTAACCGGACTTGTTGATAAAGAAACCGGAAAAGTAGAATATTTTACAAAACACAAAACCCGCGCAGAAAACGGAGCGGATTATGTAATTAACAAAATTATCCAGTCAATAAATGAGCTGCTTGAGGCGACAAAGCTGGATATCCACCAAATCAGCTCAATCGGCATTGGCGCCCCCGGGCAGGTTAACCGTGAAAAGGGGATTTTAATCAACGCACCGAACCTGAATTGCTCAAACATAAACCTCAAAGCCATTCTTGAACGCCAGTTTTTTATTCCAACGTTTTTGGGCAACGATGTGGGGATTGCAACGGTCGGAGAAATGAAATTCGGTTCCGGAGTGGGATTTAACAATATTGTTTGCGTTTTTGTCGGAACAGGAATCGGCTCCGGCATTGCAAAAGACGGAAAAATTTACTATGGTTCATCGGGAACAGCAGGCGAAATCGGGCATATTATCGTTGACGCAGGCGGAAGACCCTGCGGTTGCGGCGGAAACGGCTGTCTTGAAGCTTACGCATCGCGAACGGCAATTGAACACAGAATCACAGGTGCGCTGAAAAAGGGCAGAGAATCCGTTATAACAGAGCTTTTAAAAGACGGAAAAAGAATCAGCTCAAAAGTGCTGAAAAAAGCGCTCGAGCTTGGCGACGAATTAGTAACGCAGACGCTTTTTGAGGCATCTGATTATCTTTCTAACGGGCTTGCGACGGTTATTAACTTTTACAATCCCGAAATAATCATCCTCGGCGGCGGTCTTATTGACGCAATTGACGAATTTTACGAAAGAACAACCAAAAAAGCCCGCTCCAAAGCCCTCCCGATACCGGCCAGGACAATTGAGTTCAAAAAAGCCAAGCTGGGCGATTTTTCAGGAGTTATCGGGGCTTGTTTTCTTGAAGATTTAGCAAAATTATCTGCGGGCAAAGAAAAGTAGATTTTTTTCCTTGTTGTGACGATGGGGAGGCTGTTGTTGATGACAAAAATGCGTTTTCTTCGTTAAAAAGCCAGAGAAATCGGAACGGGGAATAGGGATATTTGCTTTTCTCCGGTGATTTAACAAGTCGCTCCCCATCCCGGCCTTCCCCAAGTCGGGGAAGGAGGTTTTCGGGTTATTTGCAGCTAAAATCAAGAAAAGCAGGTATTTCTCTTTGCAGTGACTATGGAGGAGGCTGCTATTGATTACAAAAGTGGGCTTTCTTCGTTGAATGGCCGGGGGAATCGGAACGGAAAAGAGGAATACCTGCTTTTCCAGCGCGATTTAACAAGTCGCTCCCCATCCCGGCCTTCCCCAAGTCGGGGAAGGAGGTTTTCGGGTTATTTGCAGCTAAAATCAAGAAAAGCAGGTATTTCTCTTTGCAGTGACTATGGAGGAGGCTGCTATTGATTACAAAAGTGGGCTTTCTTCGTTGAATGGCCGGGGGAATCGGAACGGAAAAGAGGAATAGCTGCTTTTCCAGCGCGATTTAACATGTCGCTCCCCATCCCAGCCTTTCCCGAGTCGGGGAAGGAGGTTTTCGGGTTATTTGCAGCTAAAATCAAGAAAAGCAGGTATTTCTCTTTGCAGTGACTATGGAGGAGGCTGCTATTGATTACAAAAGTGGGCTTTCTTCGTTGAATGGCCGGGGGAATCGGAACGGAAAAGAGGAATAGCTGCTTTTCCAGCGCGATTTAACATGTCGCTCCCCATCCCAGCCTTTCCCGAGTCGGGGAAGGAGGTTTTCGGGTTATTTGCAGCTAAAATCAAGAAAAGCAGGTATTTCTCTTTGCAGTGACTATGGAGGAGGCTGCTATTGATTACAAAAGTGGGCTTTCTTCGTTGAATGGCCGGGGGAATCGGAACGGAAAAGAGGAATAGCTGCTTTTCCAGCGCGATTTAACATGTCGCTCCCCATCCCAACTTTCCACAGGTCGGGGATGTAGGTTTTTAGGTTATTCGTAGCGCAGCGCGTCGATTGGGTTTAATAAAGACGCTTTGTACGCCGGATAATAGCCGAAAACAACCCCGATTAAGCCGGAAAACCCGAACGAAAGCAGAATCGAAAAGGAAGAAATCGCAATCCGCATATCAGAGAAAACCTGAATACCATAAGCGCCCAGAACTCCGATAAGAACCCCCAGAACACCGCCCGCAAAAGATAAGAGCAGTGATTCTATCAAAAACTGGATTCTGATATCGCTCGCTTTGGCGCCGATTGCCATGCGGATACCGATTTCTTTTGTTCTTTCGGTCACAGAAACGAGCATTATGTTCATAATCCCGATTCCGCCGACCAAAAGCGAAACTCCTGCAATCGACCCCAGCAAAATTGCCATTGTTCTGGTCGCCTCTTTGGCTGATTCCATCATCTGGGTAAGGTTTCGGACGGTAAAATCATCGTCCTTGTTCTTCCCGATGTGATGGCGTACGCGCAAAAGCTCGGTAATTTGCTCCTGAGCCAAATCAAGCTCCTCAGTGCTGTTTGCTTTCACGTTAATAAGCTTCACCATCCCCGGAAAATCTGTTCCGAAAAGTTTTTTTTGGGCAGTTGTAATCGGTACAAAAATAATATCATCCTGATCCTGCCCCATGCCGTTTTGCCCTTTGGTTTCAAGCACTCCGACGATTTTGAACGGAACATTTCCTATTCTGATTGTCTTATTCATAGGGTCAACATCGCCGAAAAGGTTTATTGCGACAGTGTTTCCGATAATTGCGACTTTTGTGATATTTTTGTTGTCATCCTCGGTAAAATTCCGCCCGTCTTTTATTGCCCAGTCACGAATTTTAAAATATGAAGCAGTAGTGCCCGCAGCGCTGGTAGCCCAGTTCTGATTTCCGTAAGTAACCTGCTTTGCCTCGCCCATATAAGGCGCAACATAAGCAACAGCAGAACAATTGTCCTCAATTGCATAAGAATCCTTGAGCGTTAGCGTAGGCTGGGTGCCGCTTCCGCCTCTTACGCCGCCGGCGTTTGAAGAACCGGAGCGGATCATCAGCAAATTGCTGCCCATCGACGCCATATCGTCAGAAATCCTTTTGCTGGCGCCGTTTCCGACCGCAAGCATGATAATTACCGCACTTACGCCGATAATTATGCCAAGACTGGTGAGAATTGAGCGCATTTTGTTGATTTTGAGCGAGCGAAGCGCTATTTTGAACGTCGAAATAAAATCAATCACCGCGTCACCTCGTCAGATACAATATTTCCGTCCTTAAAACGCACTGTCCGCTTGCAATATTCGGCAATATCAGGCTCGTGGGTAACAAGAACGATTGTTTTTTTGTATTTATCATTCAATTCACAGAAAAAATCCATAACCTCGTAACTGGTTCTGGAATCAAGGTTTCCGGTAGGCTCATCCGCAAGAATAACAGGCGCATCATTCACAATTGCGCGCGCAATGGCAACTCTCTGCTGCTGCCCGCCTGAAAGCTGGTTCGGGAGGTGTTCTTCACGCCCCTGAAGCCCTACAATTTTTAGCGCATGCATTGCACGCTCTATCCTCTCTACAGGGTCAATTCCCTTGTAAATCATTGGCAATTCGACATTTTCAAGCGCACTCGTTCTTGAAATCAAATTAAAACCCTGAAAAACAAACCCGAGTTTCAGATTTCTTATTTCGGCGAGCTTGTCTGAATCGAGGTTTATTACGTCAATCCCGTCCAGAAGATAAGAACCCGAAGTCGGTTTGTCAAGACAGCCGAGCATGTTCATAAAAGTAGATTTTCCCGAGCCGGAAGTGCCCATTATAGCAACAAATTCGCCATCTTCCACGCTCAAAGATACATCATTCAGCGCGTTGAACGACGAATCTCCGGTAGAATAGGTTTTTATTGCGTTTTTTACTTCAATAAGGCTCATTTTTTCACCTCTTACAAGAATCTCGGCGCTCTTGGCTGATTATTGTTTTTTCCGGCCTCCTGACCTTTTATTCCAACGATTACAGCGTCATTTTCATGGATTTTGTCAGAAATAATTTCCGTGTGTGTGTCATCTGCGGCACCTGCTTTGATTGAAATTCTTTGCGGTTTTTTGTCTTTCATCACCCAGACGCCCTGTTCCTTGTATTTGGGGCCGCTTCCGTCTGTGTTGGGCGTAAATTTCAATGCTGCGTTCGGCACGCTCAAAACATCAGCCTTTTTGCTGGTAATTATCGAAACATTTGCGGTCATGCCCGGAATCAGCTTCATATCTTCGTTGTTTACCTGAATAATAACCGTATAAGTAACAACATTCTGCACTGTTGTCGGCGAAATTCTTACCTGAAGAACTTTTCCCTCAAAAACACTGTCCTGATAACCGTCAAGAGTGTAGGTAACCTCCTGTCCCTCTTTGACTTTGCCGATATCAGCCTCCGAAACATTGGCTTCTATCTGCATTTGGGTCAAATCCTGTGCAACCGAGAAAAGTTCAGGCGTCTGGAAGCTCGCAGCAACTGTCTGGCCGACATCAACACCCCTCGAAACAACCACACCGTCAACAGGAGAAACAATCCGTGTGTAGCGGAGGTTTGCAGCAGCGGTGTTGTAGGCAGCCGAGGCCTGTGAAATCTGGGCACGTGCCGCAGAAATCTGCGCAAGGTCGGATTTGTAGGTTGATTCGGCCAAATCAAGCTCACTTTTTGCAATAAAGTTGCGTTTATACAGATTTCTGTACCTGTTCAGCGTTTTTTTGTCGTTTTCAGCGACCGCCTGAATCTTTGCAAGGTTTGCGCGGGCATTTGCGATGTTAGCCTGCGATTGTTCTACCTGCGCAGTAAAAAGCGAAGTGTCAATCTGCGCCAGAAGCTGGCCTTTTTTCACTTTGGAGTTGTAATCAACGTAAATTTCCTTAATCATGCCCGAAACCTGCGAACCAATGCTGACCGTTTGCACCGGCTGAACCGTTCCTGACGCCTCAACGACCTGCGTTATGGTATGTTTTTCAACGGGCGAGGTCAGATAATCAGGTTTTTTGTTGTTTTTCAAAAATCCGGCGCTAACCAGCAGCACAGCCATCAAAACGCTTACAGCTATTATAATTTTTTTGTTCATTATGATTCTCCCATTGCTTTTTCAAGCGCTGCACGGGCCACGTTATAGTCATAAATAGCCTTTACGTATGCCTGTTGTGCATTGTTATAGTTTACTTTTGCATCCTGAAGCTCAATATAGTTTCCGACGCCCACTTCGTAGCGGCCGTCCGCAAGCTCGTAGTTTTCAAGCGTCTGGCGGACTTTCACAGCAAGCAGCGGAAGCCTTTCTTCTATTTGTTTCATATCAATATACGCGGATTGCACCTCAAAATAGATGTTCTGCTTGATTAAATTCACATTTTCCCTTGCAATCTCAAGCTGTGCCTTTGCTTCGTCGATTTTGCATTTTGTGTTCATTATGTTTATGTTGCTTGTTTCAAGTGTTGCCGATAAATTGAAGCTGTTTGTGGTGTTTCCGTCCATACTGCGGTAGCCGTATCCGGCTCTGCCGCTCAGTGAGGGAAAATATTCACGTTTTGTGTATTTTAACGACTCTTCCATTGCTTTAAACGTAGATTCATAGGATTTCAGGTCGGGGCGCTTTTCATTTGCGGTTTTCACCGTGTCATCAAAGCTCATGTCAAAGGGTTTGAACACATAATCTTTCAAAATGTTGCTTTTTTCTACCGAAGAGGTAAAAACAGCGTTTTTAGGCTGCTTCGGTGTCTGGCTCAAGTCCTTTGTTTCAGCAATATTAACAAGGTTTACGTCCGTATAAACGTTATTTTTAAAATTGAAGCTTTCAGTATTTTTTATTGAATAAGCAGGCGCATAAGCCGTGTACATGGAGTTGTTCAGCTTAACGAGCGCGGTCTGGTAAGCTTTTTCGGCCGTTACAAGCTCGATTTTTGCATCAGAAAGGTTCACTTCCGCATTCACAAGGTCAATTTTTGAACGAATTCCTTCTTCAAAAAAGGCTTTTATCTGGTTGTAGGTTCGCTCATTCATAGCAACATTTGCACGCGCAACCTGCCTGTTAGCCTGCGCCGCAAGAACGCCGTAATAAGCGGTTTTTACATTATAAACCGTTGAAATCCGCATATTTTCGAGGTCAAAATCAGATGCAATTTTGTAGAATTTTTGCATGTTAATTTTTGCACCGGTTTTTCCGAAATTGTAGAACATCATGTTCAAAGATGCGCTCATTGAATAATAATCCATGTTATTTGAAAGGGTGCGGTTTCCGGAGGTGTTGCCGTTCTGGTTGTAGTACCCTCCGCCGGCGCCTATTGTCGGAAAATAGTCGGATTTAGCCTGTCCTATGCGGCTTTTGTAAATTTTCTGGTTATTTTTGGAAATATTTATTTCAGGACTGTTTTTCAGTGCGATTTCAATGCAATCTTCAAGGCTCAGCATTGCGCCCTCTTTGATTTCGACAACAGCCATGGCAAAATTTTGTGTAAAAATGCACAAAACCGCAAAAATTATTAATGCTGTCAGTCTAAGCCTCATATTCCTCCCGCGGAATGCCCGCTCCGGAACAATTATAGTTCACCGCCTGCCTCCTTGCATAATCTTTCGGGAGGATTTTTTTCAAAAAAATAATGCTCATATCATACATAACGAATAATTTTAAAAAATGTTCATTTAATAAAACAATTGCCCGATTAACTATTTTATAATTATCTTGTATGATTATTGTTGATTTTGCACTATAATTGTAATATCGAAAAATCAGCATTCGGAGAGTTGAGCTATGAAAAAAATTATATTGTTATTGGCATTAATGATGATATTCCCGCCTGCGTGCACATTTGCGCAGGATTATGATGACCCCTACTCAAGACCCGCCTCCGGCGCTTACGAAACAGGCGTTCAGCTTTTGAAAACCCAGCAGTTTTCCAAAGCAATTATAGAATTCAAAAAAGCTCTGCGCGAAAACCCGAATGATGAATCCTCAAAAATCCAGATTACAAACGCATATCTGGCACGCGCGGCTTATTACAACAACCGGATGATGGACTACAAAAATGCAGCAAACGACCTGCGCTCAGCGCTGTTTTACCTTAAATATTACAGCGTAAGCCCTGTAGATGCCCAAACTCTCGACAATATCACAATAACAGAGAACAATTTGAGAAATGTCCTGAGTGCAATAAACGCCGATATGACGCCAAAAGGCAGATACAATGCCGGAAAATCGCTCCGTGCACAGGGGGAATTTGCGGCAGCGGTGACAGAATTTCAGGCTGCACAATCCGACGCAAAATGCAGAAAAGACGCTCTGGTTGCGCTGGGCGAAATTTATTATATTCTGAATTTGAACGAGCAGGCCGCAACTTACCTTGAAAGAGCGCTCTACGATGACCCGAAAGACGCCAATACCCACCTGAAACTCGCAAGAGTTTATGAAAGAATGGGTTCAGCGGACAAAGCAGCCAAAGAATACACTCTGGCGCTCACAAAATCCTCTGAAAATCAGGAGATTTTGCTTGCTCTGGAAAATATATGGAAGCAAAAAGCCGCAGCAACGCCGGATGATGCCGATGTTCATGCAAATCTCGGCGCAATCTATCAAAAACGCGGCAATCTGGACAGTGCACTTGCCGAATACCAGCTTGCTGAAAAGCTTAACCCCTCAAGTGTCATGACAAGATTAAACCACAGCACTCTTTATCAGCAGAAAAAAGAATATGAAACAGCAATCGAGGGCTATGATTCGATTTTGCGCCTTTACCCGAACCACACGCTGGCATATTACTACAAAGCTCAATGCCTGCGCGCTCTCGGAATGAAAGATGCAGCTGTTCAGAACTACAAACTGGCACTAAACCTTGAACCCGAAAATCAGGGAATCAAAGACGAGCTGTTTGATATGGTAAAAAGCGACATGACGCCCGAAGAAATGCTTGCTTATCTTGCCAACGAGCTGAAAAACAGCCCGAATAACCCTGAAACGGTTTACGAATACGCTTACCAGCTCCACAAAAACAAAAAATTCGACGAAGCAATAACATATTACAATCAGGTTATTCAACTTGACCCGAAGAACTCGGACGCATACCTGAATATTGCAGCTGCATACAAGCAGAAAAGCCAGTTTGACAAAGCAAAAGAAATTCTTAATCAAGGCAAATCGTTATTCCCCGAAATTGGGGAGTTTAAAAAGCAGCTAGCGATTCTTAATGAAGAAGAAGCCTCGCTTTTATATTCAAATGCTTCTGATTTGTTCAAAAAAGGCAAATATCAAGAAGCGATTAATCTTTATTCAAAAATAACCCCGATGACGCCCGAAGCGCTCGTCGGAATCGGCGCAAGCTATCAGGCAATGAAAAACTACAAATCTGCGGCGGAAAATTTCAAAAAATCGCTCGACATGGAGCCCAACAACGCCGATACTGCTTATTATCTGGCGCTTGCATATTCAAATGCACAGGATTTGCCGCAGGCAAAAATTTATGCAAAAAAAGCCCTCGAAATCGAGCCAAATAACAAAAACGCAAAAGAACTTCTTGATTACGTAAACCAGTCCGAGCTTTCGGCGTATCTTGAGCAGGCAGACAAGCTTTACACCGAGAAAAAATATCCGGAAGCGCTCGTTATGCTGGGAAAAGTTCTTGCCATGGACCCGAAAAACGCCAGTGCGCACTATTCCTGCGGACTTATTAACGATGAGCTGAAAAAATACTGGCCCGCAATCGAAAGCTACAAAAAGGCGGTACAAAATGACCCATCGCTTGCGATTGCATACTATTCTATCGCTGTTGACTACGATACGCTGCAAAGATACCAGCAGGCAGTGGCAAACTACAAACTTTTTGTTGCCAATGAAAAAGCCGACAACGAATATACACAATACGCAAAACAGCGCATACAAGAGCTGAAACAATACGACACCCCTTAATGAGGCGCAAAAGTTGGAAAATGAAACGATTAAAATAGGAAATGTCGAAGTTAAAAGCCGCGTAATGCTTGCTCCGATGGCGGGGATTACGGATGTTGTATTAAGGGGGCTCGTCAGAAAGTTTTCAAAAACCTGCCTTTTGACCACGGAAATGATTAGCTCTGAGGCACTTATGCAGAAAAAAGGAGGAGAAATCCTTGAACGCTGCGACGACGAAACGCCTCTTGCCTATCAAATTTCGGGTCACAAGCCGTTTATGATGGCAAAAGCGGCAAAAATGCTTGAAGAACGCGCAGATATTATTGATATAAACATGGGCTGCCCTGTAAACAAGGTTGTGAAAGGCGGTGACGGTTCTGCGTTGATGAAAACGCCCGAACTCGCTTCTGACATTGTAAAAGCGGTAAAAGACGCCGTAGATTTGCCGGTTACAGTCAAATTCCGCCTCGGATATACTGCAGAAACGAAGAATTTCAGGGAATTTGCCTTAAAAATGCAGGAAGCCGGCGCCGACGCAATGACTATCCACTGCCGCACCCGTTCCCAGATGTATTCCGGAAAAGCTGACTGGAGCGAGATTGCAGGGATAAAAGAATTTATAAAAGTGCCTGTTTTTGCAAACGGCGATGTGATTGATGTTGATTCTGCGATAAAATGCCTTGAAGAATCAAAAGCCGACGGGGTTGCGGCGGCAAGAGGCGTTCTGGGCAACCCTGCGCTCTTAGGTGAAATTGAAAACTATTTAAAAACGGGCGAAAAGCCGGAAAAACTCAGTTTCAAAGAAAAAATCCGGCTTATGAAGACCCATCTTGATGAAGAAATCAGGCTCAGGGGGGAAAATTGCGCAATCCAGTTCACGCGCAAGTTTTATCCGTACTACATCAGAGGGATAAAAGGCGCGTCGCAGTTCAGATACGCGCTTGTAACCGAAAATTCTTACGAAAAAATCCTCAAAATCATTGACGAAATTGAGGCGCAGTGCGATTAATATGACAAAGCCCTATTTTACCTACATTATTCTTACTGAAAAAGGCACTTATTACTGCGGTTATACGGATGATTTGGAAAAAAGGTTTGAAAAGCACAAAGCAGGGCTTGCAGCGAAATACACCCGCGCGTTTAAGCCGGTGAAATTCGTTTATACAAAGGAATTCCCCACAAAATCCGAGGCGATGAAAGAGGAATGCAGAATTAAGAAGCTTTCAAGGGCGAAGAAAGAGGAATTGATTAAATCAAGCGGGATATGAAAAAAAGGGCACGGGATTTAGAAAATACTCTTCATGCCGGTGAGATTCTGAAACAAGTTCAGCATGACAGATTGTTTTTTGTAACCCTGAACCCGTTTCAGGGTCGCAAGGGCGGGGTTTATCGACTTCAACCTTGCGATTCCGAATCAAGTTCGGAATGACAGCTTGTTTTTCCCTGAAAAAGCCCGTTTTAAGCCTCAAACATTACGCCAGCCTCAAGGGCAATTTAACCGTAAAAGTGCTTCCCCTTTCCGGCTTGCTTTTTACGCTGATTGTGCCGCCATGAAGCAGGGTCAATTCCTTGGTAATCGTGAGCCCCAGCCCTGTCGAGCTTTCATTTTTGCAATAAATATTGTTGAGCTGCACAAATTTTGAGAAAATTTTCTCCTGATACTCGGGCGCAATCCCGATTCCGTCGTCTTTTACGTAGATTTCCACCTGATTTTTCAGCTTTTTAATCCCGATTTCAATATGGCCGTTTGCGGGCGTAAATTTAATCGCATTGCTCAAAAGATTATACATAATCTGCTGAATTTTCTGGTAATCCGCCCTAATCCCGATTTCTTCGGGCATTTTTTTAACAAGATGAATCATTTTCTTGTCCGCAAGCGGCTGAATAACATTCACAACCTCGGTTACGGACATATTCAGGCTAAAATTCGACGGCGTAAGCTTCAACGCACGCGATTCGAGCTTTGAAATCTCAAGAATTTCGTTAATCATGCCCAGAAGATGCAGCCCCGAAACGTGAATATCGCGAATATATTCAGCCTGTTTTTCATTCAACGGGCCAAAAAGCTGGCGCGACAAAACCTCGGAAAACCCGATAATTGCGTTCAAAGGCGTCCTCAACTCATGGGAAGTATTCGCCAGAAACTCCGATTTGACCTTATCCGCCTCCAGAATCTTTTCATTTTGCTCCTTAATCGTTGCATGCGCCTGCGCACGGTCGATAATGCTTTCCTGAAGCTCTTTTAGCTGCATTTTGAACACATCTGACAGCTCGCTGTCCTTAATTGAATAAGAAGCCAGCGCACAAAAGGCCTTTGCAGCCTGAATATCGGTGTTTGTAAAGGTTTTTGTGCGGGAAAGCAGAATAAAACCGAAAACCGTTTCATTTATCAAAAGCTTGGACAGCAAAAAGTTCTTGTTCTTTTTTATCCCGAAAGACCTTGCAATTGCGGAATCACGCGTAAAAAGCAGGGGCTCCGGACTGTACAAATCGGGTTTTGCGCTTTCATCAACCGGCAGAATCGTTGTTTTTTCAGTAAAAATTTCCTCTTTTTCAGCGGTTTTGCGGTATTTTATGCCGGCATTTCCGGAATTCAGGTAACAAACGTACGCAGCTTCAAATTCTACCGCTTCTTTTAAAAAGTTGAGCGTGTTTTCAAAGCAGTGTTCGGGATTTTCGCCTGAATTAAGGATTTGAGGGATTTTTTCAAGTATTTTTTTATAAATGGTCATACCGAAATTATAGGTCTGACTTCACAATCCCGCAAGTTTGTAACTAAACTTCCAAAAACAGTCTTTTTCCGACAATATTCGGCTTGCCGTTGTAATATCCTGCGAAATATCCGCCGCGAACGGGTTTGTTTTTGCCGTAATAGTTGGTTGCATTGTCCGAAATGAACGGATTACCGAAAGGATTTGAGCTTCTTTGTGCGGTTGCTCCCTGAACAGCGTTTATATTTGTCGGCATTAATGCGTTGGAGATGAGGCTTACAAGATTCATAAAAATCCTTTCCTAATTTACAAGACAATACTTACGTTCTTAAATTTACTGATAAATATATTATAGTCATGATTATTATAGAACAATATTACAAAATGTTAAAGATTTTTTCAGAAAAAATCCTACAAACTGCGTATTAATGCAAAAGAAAAAATCTGTCATTATAGTTTTATGAAAAAATGTCCTTTTAATTTAGATATTTGTTCTGACGAGTGTGCGCTTTTTATATCGCCCTCGGAACTGAACGAGCTCGTGGCTAACAGGCTTCACAGTATTGGCGTTTTTGACAAAAAAGCCGGCATGTGCGCGCTGAAAAACATAGCAATGGGTGCAAGCAGAGAGGTTTTCGAAAAAAGTTCGGCAAACAATTTTTAAAAAAATTGTCTTTGTGAATTTAAACATTAAATTCATGAAAATACTCTCAAAGGTAAAAAAATGAGTGAGATAAATCTCGGACAATTTATAAAAAACGCTTTTAATTACAGCATAGGAAAGCCTGTAACCCAACAGCCGACCAAAACTTCACAGGAAAACTTTCAAAAAGCACAGCAGCAGGTCGCCCGGCTTGTCAACGAAACAATGCAGAACATTCAGACAAATTTTGTACGTCAGGCGGACATTTTGAACACACAAAACCTGCTCAGGCAGCTGAATTCGTTTGAACAATCCGCGATGATGAAGGATTTGTACAGTTTTCCGCGTGATATGAAAGATTTAATGCTTTTGCTTGTAAAAGAGGGCGCAAACCTTTCTTCTGCGAACGCTAAAGACCTGAACGCACTGCTTTCGCAAACGCTGGATATGTCAAAATTGATGATTTTGTTGCAAACGAACGGAAAAAACGCCGCAGAAAAGCTGACAAAAATGATTACAACCCTGAATCAGTCCGGAATCTACAACACCCAGCAGCTCAAAGAAATGACCGCGCTCATAAACGCCTGTATTCCGGCCGCTGACACGCAACCGGCTGCAATGCTGAAGAATCTAATGGTTATGTATCTTCCGTGGCTTCCGCTGCATGAGCAGGGCACTTTCAATCTTCAGGTTGCCGACGAAAGCGAAAAAAAAGGCTCCGATTCTGAAAATATCGTTACAATTACCGTCAACACAAGCACCTACGGGATGATTCGCGCAACAATTTACCTTGAGGGCAAAAAACTCGACGTCGAAATCAACTGCCCTGAAAATTTCCCGAAAAACGAGTTCAAAGAAACGCTCGCACACGAAGCAACAGGCTACGACATGGAATCCGGAATCTCTTTCACCACGAGAAAATCCAACGATTCGTCCGAAAAGAAAGAAACGAATGTTTCCATCACAAATTCCTCAAAAATCTCGCCCCATTTGCTTTTGATAATTCACATGGTCATAAATGCAATCATGGCGCTGGACAAAAAGGCGCAGCTTGTTGTTGACAGGGAAAAAAAGATGGATTCTTAGGCGGTTTTGGGCTTGTATACAACTCTACACTAAATTTTCAATCACTCCCCATCTTGAAAGCCTAAAACTTACATTTTTGCACAATCTTGCGGTGGGAACCGTTGAACTTTTCCCACCCTACAACTCAACAACATTAAAATCGCTCCCCATCCGGCCACATTGTCACTCTGAACTCATTTCCGGGTCGCAAGGGCGGGGGAAATTAGCTCAAAATCTAAAGAATAGCTTTCACACTGGTGAGATGCTGAAACAAGTTCAGCATGACGGCTTGTTTGTTGTCACCCCAAACTCGTTTGACCGCTTTTTCCAAAATCTTTGATTTTGTGAAAAATGTCTGGTTTCCCACAGGGTCGCAAGGGCGGTGCCTATCGACTTCAATCTGGCGATTCCGAATCAAGTTCGGAATGACAGCTTGTTTTTCGTCACCCTGAACTTGTTTCAGGGTCGCGAGGACGGGGGAAATTAGCTTAAATCTTAGAAAAAGGAGATACTGCCAGCTTTGTTCTTTTAACCCTTATTTTCTGCACAAATATTTATTAACCTTTCTTCCTAGCTTAAATGTCAACGCGCAAAGGCAATGTTTTTCTTTTGAAAACTGCCAAAATGGAAACATAAGGAAGTTGGAAAATGAAAAAGATAATTAACATCAAAAAAATCTCTTCATTATTAGCTGTCATCCTTCTCAATTCTATATTCACAATGGGAGTGTATGCGGCTTGTAATACGGAAGCCGGCGCTTGCAGGATTTCCGATTTGAGAAAAGCCGCGCAGACGGAGGCAATTGAAAATAAATTTCTGCCTCCGTCCCAGAAGAGGGCAGATTTGTTTGAAGAACCTCAAACACCTGCCCAAAAACCTGAAAAAACCTCTCCTATCCGGCAGTTTATAGAATCATTGCTAAAACCATCAAAATAATCCCTCCTATCTGGATGCCGGTGTTCAAATGCTGCATTAATCGATTATTGTCATAATATCTGGCAGTTTTCTTTGCGGTAGTCGTAGCAAGCAGCCTTTGGATTCTGGCATCTTCGCTGCCGGAGAATGTTTTTTGAAATACCGAATTTTCAAGCCGCGCAAGCCTGTTTTCAACAGGTTCATTTGCAAATTTTCTGCCCAGAACCTCGCTTTCAAGCATGTCAAGGTCGTAATTTGTGCCGGAAGCGTCAGTTCTAAACCTTGAAGCAGGCCCTGCTACCCTGTTTCTGGTATTTTGGGGCGTGTAATAATTATATTGGCTTTCTTCAGAAAAACTGTTCAAACCCGCTGCTCCGCCGGAGATTCCGGGGTCATATTCCTCCAGCACAATCGAGGAATCATCCCTAATCCGCGCATTCGCCAGCACAGAAGCGCGAAGACTATCCACACGCTCGCTCAACGGCGCAGAACTCTCTTTTTTGTAAACCTGTTTTTCCAGCCTTGAAAGCCGCTTGTAAATATCCTCGCCGGAATAGTCTTTTTTAAAGACTTCCTGCTCAATTTTATCCACAACAGGATATTTTACGTCCGCATCCGCCTTTTCTGTATTCAATTCGTCATAAGCAGCTTCTTCTTCAACAGCCTCAGACGGGGCAGGCGCTGCGGTAGCGTACTGGGGCATATCCTGACGCAGCCTGCGGATACGATTCTGGATAGTGTCTTTAGACGCGGAGCCGTAAACTGCTTTTTCCAGCCGTTCAAGGCGCTGTGCCGTTGTTTCGCCGTTATAATCGTAACCAAAATAGTTTTTTTCGAGTTTTTGAATCTGAGCGGAAATATTCTCCGCACAAAATCCGCCCGAACTAATAAATAGTATGCAAAATAGCGTAAAAACAGCTTTTTTCATAATCTCACCCGTTCCGTTTTACACTATCAAGTTAATCTGCTTTTGAAACGCACTCAATTCCACGGAAATTTTAAACGCGCAAAAAAACATAGTCCTTTTTTATTAGCGGTAAGTACTATATTTAGCCTTATACCCGTTAGCAGCCGCTATTTCGGCCATACTCCCAAAGTATTATTTAAAAATTTTCCAATCTGAAAAATTTAACCAATTCAAAAAATAAGGAATTTATATAACTTTACGCCAAACAGAATAAAACTGTCTCCCTGAACTTGTTTCAGGGTCGCAGGGGCGGGAAAATGTATTTAAATCTTAAAAAATTTCACGCTGGTGAGATGCTGAAACTAGTTCAGCATGACATTTTCGATTAATTCTCGTGTAAACATTTGTGCTAAAATTTAGTCATGGAAAATATTATTAAACGCAGAGAATCAAAACAGATTCAAATAGGAAACGTAAAAATCGGCGGAAACGCGCCCATCAGCGTTCAGTCGATGTGCAATACCGACACAAGAGATGTAGAAAAAACAGTTTCGCAAATAAAAACGCTCGAAGAAGCCGGCTGTGAACTCATAAGGCTCGCAGTGCTTAACAAAGACGCCGCTGCGGCAATAAAAGAAATCAAAAAACGCGTAAATATTCCGATTATTGCGGATATTCACTTTGATTACCGGCTGGCAATTCAATGTATTGAAAGCGGTGTTGACGCTTTGAGGCTCAATCCCGGAAACATCGGGCGCGAAGAAAATGTTAAAAAAGTGGTTGAACTTGCAAAAATCAACAAAACCCCTATCAGAATCGGCATAAATGGAGGTTCTTTAGAAAAGGAACTTCAGGCGCTTGATATGCCATTGCACGAAAAAATGGTAAAAAGCGCAATGCGGCACATAAAAATCCTTGAAGATAACGATTTTGACCTGATAAAAGTATCGCTGAAATCCAGCAGCGTTCCCACAACAATCGCTGCCTACCGTGAAATCTCAAAACTCGTTCCATATCCGCTTCATCTTGGCGTAACAGAAACAGGAACGCTCAAAGGCGGGCTTGTAAAATCCTCCGTGGGGCTCGGAACGCTTCTCGCAGAAGGAATCGGCGACACTATCAGGATTTCATTAACCGAAAACCCGGTAGAAGAAGTTCATGCAGGATTTTCTATCCTAAAATCGCTTGAATTGCGCAAAAAAGGCATAAATTTCATTTCCTGCCCGACCTGCGGAAGATGTCAGATTGATTTAATCGGATTGGCAAAAAAAGTTGAAAATGCGCTTTCTTCTATTGACAAGGAATTAACCGTTGCGGTCATGGGCTGCCCGGTAAACGGCCCCGGAGAAGCCAAACACGCCGATTACGGCGTAGCCGGCGCAATAAAAGAAGGATATTTGTTCAAAAAAGGCGAAATCCTCAAAAGAGTACCCGAAAACGACATTCTTGACGAATTATTAGCATTAATTAAAGCGGATTCTTCAAATTAGAGGTTTGTTTGGACAAATATACTTGAAATATAGGATTTGCTTAACCGGAGAAAATAATATATTATATAATAAGAATCCTAAAAGATTTGAAAGGTAATTGTATATGAAAAAATTATTGGCATTATTGGGTTTAATCGTTTTGACTTCAGGATGTGTGTTTGCCGCAGACACCGAGCCTTATAACGACCCCGAAAATACATCGGTAACAACCAAAGATATGACTTCTGAAGCGTTTTTACGCAACTCAGGATATTCAACAGAAGCATACAGAATTTACGAAAAACAGGTAGGCAGAAATATCCTCACACCCATACAGGTTGTTGAAAAAAGACCGAACAAATTTGTTCGTTGCGTGAAAAAAGTTGGCGGTCAGTTTATGGAAACATTTGACCCGACTATTGACCAGAAACAATTTGTTAATGATCATGATATCGATTACAGCTGGAACACTGTTCAGGATTTGTAATCTGACATTTTTAAATTTTTCAAAAAGGCATGCCCGAAAGCATGCCTTTTTGTTTTAGGAAGCCATTTTGTAAAGTTTTGTTAAGAATATTGAAATCATGCAAAACCCATGTGCACATGGGTTTTTGACATGTTAAAGAGTGCGGGATTTTGCTGATTTAACAATAATTTGTCCAGAATTTGAAGATTTATTATAATTAAAAAAGTATTAAACACACTAAATTTCTTGGGAGAAAATTCAATGAACACTGTAACAGCTAATCTGGCTGACCTGAGAAATGAAATCGCACCTTGTAAACCGGTAATAATCGCTGTAACGAAGTATTTCGGAGCAGAGAAGCTCGTTGAGGCTTATGAAGCGGGTTTGAGGAATTTTGCAGAAAATCGTGTGGCAGATGCGTTGGAAAAGTTCGGAAATTTGCCTGAAGAAATAAAACAAAATTCAACCTTTCACCTCATAGGCCACTTGCAAACCAACAAAGTGAAAAAAGCGGTGGGTCATTTTGACCTGATTCAGTCAGTTGACTCGCTGAAACTTGCGGAATTGGTTTCAAATGAAGCGCAAAAACAGGGCATTGTTCAAAAAGTATTACTTCAGGTTAATAATGCAAACGAAGAAAACAAATCAGGATTTGAAAAAGGGGTTCTGAAAGAGGTTTTCGGAGAAATTATCAGCCTCGGGGGGATAAAAGTTGAGGGCCTTATGAATATTGCGCCGATTACGGACGAGAACACTCTGGATTTTCTGTTTGAAGATATGAAAAACTTCAAAGAGGAACTCGAAAAAGATTTTTCTTACCCGATGAAAGAGCTTTCGATGGGGATGTCAGGCGATTACAAAACCGCACTCAGGCACGGTGCAACAATGATACGGCTTGGAAGAAAATTATTCATGTAATATTGGGAGGAGATAACATTGGCAGGCGTTTCAGACAAAATTAAATCAATAGTAGGGTTTTTAACTTCAGGATTTGAAGGCAGAGAAGACATATTTGACGATATGGCTAACGAAATCGGCGACGAGTATCCGGTGAGCGACAATTTGGCACTTGAGCCGATGTACGCGTCAACTCCGGCAAAAACTCAGGCGCCTAACGTAGTAAGCCATCCCGGATTCAGAGGATACGAGGTTCTTGTTTGCGAACCCCGCTCTTATGACGAATCAGTTTCTATCGTAAAACATCTTAAAGAAAAGAAAACAATTATTTTGAACCTTCATCTGCTTGACAAAGAACAGTCAATCAGAATCGTGGATTTCCTTTGCGGCGCAACTCATGCACTTGCAGGAAATCAGCAAAAAATCGGTGACACAGTATTCATCTTTACACCGAGCAACGTTTCATTGAACGCTGAATCACAAAAAAGCAAATTCATCAGAGATGCTTTGTGGAATCAGCCTCAATAACCTAAAAAGAACATAGTTGGGGATAATTTAAAAATTATAGCTGTCTTTTTACAGGGCAGCTTTTTTTTAGAGAGGTTTATTATGGAAAACGCAAATATAAAAGAACGCAACAGAAAGCTCGCCGCAAAAGTCATTTCAGAGCTGGAAAAAAGGCATTTTCAGGGCTATTTTTGCGAAGACAGAACAGGGGTGCTCGAAACAATCAAAAAACTTCTCCCGAAAGAGCACGTAATCTCCTGGGGCGGCTCCACAACACTGCAAGAATGCGGAATTTTCAACTATCTGGAAGAAAACGGGTACAAAACCATCGACCGTGCGCTCGCAAAAGACCGCGCAGAGCAGCTCGAAATCTCCCGTCAGGCGCTTTTGTGCGATACTTTTTTGATGAGCTCAAACGCAATAACCGAAGACGGGCAGCTTGTCAATATTGACGGGCTGGGAAACAGGCTTGCGGCGCTTTTGTACGGGCCTAAAAGCGTAATTGTCATTGCAGGGATGAACAAGGTCGTAAAAACGCTCGACGACGCAATCCAACGCGCCAGAACCGTTGCTGCGCCGGTAAATATGCAAAGAATTGCGCTGCTGATGGACAGAAAAACGCCCTGCGTTTCAACAGGAAGCTGCGCGGACTGCAAATCGCCGGATTCAATATGCTCCCAGATTGTAATCACAAGGCTTTGCGCCCCTCAGGGCAGAATCAAGGTCATTTTAGTGAATGAAAGTTTAGGATTTTAGCAAAAGGCGCTTGTTAATCGGGTTTGAGGGCAGCAGAACAGGAAAATCAGGCTTAAAAGCCTACCTTATATCATAAAACTTGTGAACCTGCCCGATAAGCCTTGTATCAGGGTGTTTTAAGGTGAATTTTTCAAAAACTTCAAGAATTTTCTCCTTTTTCACCGCAATCTCTCTGCCTGCTGTCTTTGGCTGGAGAATTAACGGTATATCAAAGGTTTCGCCGAGTTTTGCGCACTCATTTATCTCAAAATCGGCAATTCTGTCATCAAAAACGATTTTGGCAAAAACCTCTTTGTTTGCGGATTTGACAATTTCGAGAAATTTTTTATGGCTGTTGAACAAATCACCGATTTTTGCACTCGAATCCAGCTTTATATCCATAGAAACAATATCAATCAGGTCAATAACCTCTGCCAGCGGGCCATAGAGAACGCCGTTTGTTTCAAGATAAGTTTTTGAATCAACAAGAGGAAGAAATTCTTTCAAAAATTCGTAATGCAAAAGCGGTTCCCCGCCCGTAAGGCTGATGGAATGGATGGATTTTAAAGGAAATTCGTTGATTTTTTGCACGAGCGTTTCAGGAGTGTAAACATCTCCGCCCGAAAACTCCGTATCGCAATAATCGCAAAGCAAATTGCACCCGCAAAACCGGACAAAAACCTGCCTGCAACCAATATAGAGCCCCTCGCCCTGTATTGAATCAAAAATTTCGTTTATTGCTGCTTCAGCCATTTTTTAAATTCTCCCTGATGTTGTGGTTTGAAAGCTTTTTGAGCTTTTCATAAAGTTCTTTTTCTTCTTTTGAAATTTCCTTTGGCATTTCTATTCTGACTGTGACAATCTGGTCGCCCTTTTTGCCGCCCTGCTCCAATCCCTCGCCGGAAAGCCTGAATTTTTGTCCGGAAGTAGTTCCTGCGGGTATTTTCATAGAAACATGAGATTTTAATGTAGGAACGTCAATATTCGCGCCTAAAGCAGCCTCATACGGGGTTATAGGAATCTCGCAGGAGGTATTCAGGCCGTCAATTTTCAAAAATGCAGGTTCTTCAATCTCAATTTTAAGGAACAAATCCCCGTTTTTGCCGCCATTGCAGCCTTTATTGCCCTCATTTGCAATCCTGATTTTTGAACCGTTTTTAACACCGGCCGGAATTTTCACATTAAGCTTTTTATGGATTGAAAGTTCGCCTGTACCTTTGCACATCGGGCATTTTGCGCCGTTAATGAACTTTCTGCCCTCGCATTTCGGGCACATTTCAGTATGAAGAACATTGATTGTCCTGTGCGCGCCGCTTATTGCTTCGTCGATTTTTATTGAAACATTCAGGTTAATATCCCTGCCGTTAGCGGGTTTGCAGCTCTTTTTCTTTTCATGATTATCATCATCCGGGAAAAGTCCGTCGAGAATCGTGTTAAAAACGCTGGAAAACGACTGTTTATCTTCCCGCGGCGCGGTTTTGGGCTTTTCTTTTGTTGTTTTTTCTTCTTTTGCTGTGTTTGTGTAAGCCTGCCTTGCCTGAGCGCGTTTTGCCTGCGAGGCTTCGGCTCTTTTTCTTGCAAAACCCTTTATTTCATCGTATTGTTTGCGTTTGTTTTCGTCCAGCAGAAATTCGTAGGCTTCTGTGATTTCTTTGAACTCTTTTATGCTTTCCGGCGTGTTGTTGTTCACGTCAGGATGGCAGACGCGGGCTTTTTTTCTGTAAGCCGACTTGATTTTTATCACATCTGCTTCAAAAGTGATACCCAGAATTTCATATAAGTCTTTTTCTAAATATTCTTTCACGCGGCGTTCCTTTTAACGCTATTTTAATGTTATTTTTTCAATTTTCAAATTTTTGAAAAAATTTGCGCCAAATTTTCTACATCTGAAAAAGCTAAATCGGCTCTTAATGAAATTCTAACTCTTGCAGTGTTTTGCGCAACCGTCGGATGGCGGATGGGGAGGAGGAAAAATCCGTTTTTTAAAAGTTCTTTGCTAAAAGCCTCCGCAGCTTCGTTTTCGCCGAGAATTACCGGAATTATGTAGCTGTCGCCGATTGTTTTAAGGTTTGCTTCATTGATTTTTGTCCTTAAAAAGTCAGAAATCGCAAAAAGATGAGCCCTTGCGCCGGAAAATGCAGGAAAAATCTCTTTTGTCACAAAATAAGAAAATTGAACGTTAATTTCCGGTAGCGCAGTGGAAAAAATCAGCGGACGGGCCTTATTCACGAGATATTCAATCAAAACCCCGTCACCTGCGCAAAAAGCACCCATTGAGCCGGCAGCTTTTCCGAATGTTCCGATAATTAAGTCAATTTTCTCCTTAAATTTTTCCGAAAGCCCCAAACCCGCTTCCCCGTAAACACCAAAAGCGTGAGCTTCGTCAACAACAAGGATTGCGCCGTATTTTTCCTTGAGCTCAATCAATTTTTCAAAATCAGCCCTGTCTCCGTCCATGCTAAAGAGGGATTCTGTGATTATTATTGCGTTTTGGGCCGATTCGCGGTGTTTTTTCAGCAATAATTCAAGATGGTCATAATCAAGGTGTTTAAAACGATGAAATTCAGCGCCTGAAAGCCTTATGCCGTCGATTATGCTTGCGTGGTTGAGCTTGTCGCAAAAAACCGCATCTTTTTTTGACAAAAGTCCGGACATTATCCCGACATTCGCGTGATATCCGCTGTTAAAAAGCAGCGCCGCGTCTTTGTTGTAGATTTTTGCAAGAAAATCCTCAAATTCCGCATAAATTTCGTCATTTCCGGTCAAAAGCCGCGATGAGGTGGAGCCCAGCGAGTAATTTGCCGATTTTAAAAATTCCACCCTTATTTTTTCGTCCGCTGCAATCCCCAGATAGTCATTTGAAGAAAGATTAAGGTATTTTTCCCCGTTCAAATACAAAAATTTTCCCTCTTTTTTCACGGGCCGAAGCGCTCTGTAGAGGTGCTGCGATTTTAATTCGATTAATGCGGTTTCGTAGTTCATGATTAATATTTTAGCGCAAGCACTTCAAATTTGAAAAAAATATGCTAATATGGGTATATGAGTGATGCAATTTCTTCAATTTCAGCAGCGACAACAGAGCAAACACAGGCAATGCTCTCGATTTTGATGCAAATGTCGCAGCAGCAGCTTCAAGGACAGGTCGCAATGGAGCTTATTCAAAGTGCAGTCCAAACCGGAGCGGAATTTCAAGACCCCTCGACGGTTACAGCAGCGCAGCTCCAGTCGCCGATTGATTTGAGAATATAATCAATCCAATTTCCCCGAAACCCGCTTTATCAGGGCGCAATTTTCACTGCACCCTCAATTTTGTATGTTTATTCTCCAACAGCCGGAGTTTCCTGCGGTGTTTCGTCTTTTGATTTGCGCTTAAAGAACAGAAATTTTCTTTCTTTTGCGGGTTTTTCCACATTTTGCCTGTCAGAAACCGTTTTCATGCCGTCTTTTTGCGTTTCTTCAACCGGATCCGGCAAAGTGCTCGCAAAAGCGGTTGCATTATCGATTTGCGACTGTTCAGCAAGCCATTTGAACGATTTGACGAGCGTAAGCGGTTTTCTGGTGTCGCCGTTTAGCACAACCTGAAATTTCGTCGCATTTGCGTCAGAATATTGGTACAATTCAGGAATTGCCTTCATTTCTTCCTCTGTAACGGATTCACAGAAGAGGAAAAAGGCTTTTGCAGCAAGAACGTTCATTCCGGGAGTGTTTTTTATAAGATTAACCGGGTTAATGTACGCCAGAGGGCCGAGCATGTCGGAAACCTGCGAAGCAAGGCGCCCGCGGAGCTTCATATCAGCCTCGTTGGTTAGCAAATTCATATTTCCGGCAATATGAATGCTCAAAACCTTGCCCTGTGAGGTTATTGTGTCGATTGCAGCAATACCGTCCTTGAAATTCAGCACACCGCTCAAAACATCATAATGAGAGGTTTCGATACTGGTTATTGAGTTGATAACCTGCCCGATTGTGGTTTTGAAAAACTCGGATTCTCTGATGTTTTCTGCGAGAATCAGGTTTTCGATTTTGCCAAAAGGCCCTAGCTGGCCGTTTTTAATACTAAATGTAACTTTTCCTTTCAAAGATTTCATCTGCTCAACCTGCGTCGCACCGCGAAGAGCAATATCCGTCGTAAACGACGCCGTGCCGGTAAGCGTGTCTTTCATATTGGCAAGTTTTAACAACGCGTCCTCAACATCAAGCCCTGCGCCGTTGACTTTCACGCCCAGAGCGCCGTTGAGAAGGTTTGTTGTAATATTGCCGGTGATATTCCCCCCGAAAGTCGAGGTTCTAAGGTTATTCAGGAAAAATACGTTATTGCGCAGCGCAATATCACCCGTTGTATTCGTCAAAACAATGGGATTAGCAAGGATTCTGCGCATATTTATTGCGCCTGAACGCACAAGAACAGGAATTTCCGCGGGAGCAGAAGAAGCCGCACCCGACGCAGGCGGAGCAAGTTTTGCAGCCGCATCCGCAACTTTCATCATTTTTTCCACGTCAATCAGCGAAGAATTTACGTTCAAATCATAAACCTGAACGATTTTTGACGGATTCAGGTCGACATTTGCGCTCAAATTCAAATCAGAACCGTTCAAAAGCAGGTTGCTGACGCTCACGCCGAGTTCTTTGCCCCTGAAATCAAGATAAGCCTCCTGCATTGCCAGCAAAAGGTCGGAAATACGCAAATCACTAACCCTGAAATGTCCTCTCATCCTCGGAGAAGCCGCTTTTCCGAACACAAACAGCCCGCCGTCCACTCTCATGCTCGAATCCTTGAATGCACAGATTTTTGCATTAAACGGGTGCGGTATCATAATCCGGAAAAGGTTAATAAAAGGCTCTTTTGTGTCCAGAGCGGTAATTGTGCCGGATATTGATGCGATTTCTCTTGTGTGAGCCATGTTCGCGTCAAAATCGTTGGAAAAGGCGCCCGGAGTGGATTTTACATAAAGCCCCGTATCAAAAACACGCAGCCTGTCGCCTTTAAAGTCGGCTCTCGCCTGAAGAATGCTCTGTTTTCCGGAAAGCGGAGCAATCTCAACCGGCGTAAAGTAGTTTGAACCATCTGCCATAATCTGCAAAGCCATAGTTTGCTTTTTGTCATTGCCTTTTATTTGCGCTTTTACAGGGATTGCGCCGTTCGCAGCGAGAAAAGGCGCAGCCTCTTTGCCGGCAAGTTGTTTTAAATCAGCCGCAGCCAGCTTTCCATCCGCAAAAATGCTTATCAAAGGGCTCGTTGTGTATTGAGCGACCTGCCCCGAAGCAATAATCGACGAAGAATCGTTCAAATTAATCGTAACAGGGTTCAAAATTATGTTTATATTATCCAGATTCACGCTCAAAGAGGGCACGCTGAGCACAGATTTTTGCTGCGGCAGAACAAGCTTAAAATCCCTGTTTGTAATGCGTCCGAGCGTGGATTTTGAATCAGCGCTGAACTCGGCCACAAGATTCCCGTTTGTAACAGCAAGCAGATTTGTGCGTTCTTTCAGTGCGAGGTTATTCAGCACAATTTTTGCCGAAGAAACAGCTTTCTTAATTTTCCCCGTAACACTGGCGTTGAGCGCAACAGTACCGGAATATAAATTGTAATTTCTTTTCAAATCCGCCGGCGCAAAAGCGGCAAAAAGCCCGGGAATCGGGATGTTTTCAGAGCTTATGTTAACGCCCGTAACCGAATCCTCCTCGATTTTGCCCGCAATTTTAAGCGCAGCTCCGTTAATAAGCGCCTTTGTATCCTTGATATTGAGCATATTGTTGTCAAAAAGGAAATTAGCGTTAACGTCGGAAATCACAAGGCCCGTTTTTTTGTTTGCAACCCCGCCCTCTCTGACTATAATGCTTCCGTTTGACTTAATTTTCTTCAAATTCGTTTTAATATTGGCATTCGCAAGAATATACCCGCGCCCTTTTAAATCGCCCATTTCATTTTTAATATGCAGGGTATCCAGAAAAGCTTTTGCGAGCACAATCACGTCGTTAAAGTAAATTTTCTGGGATTTCAAAGCCATATCAACAGAGGGGTTATGTCCGTAGTTAAATTTGCCCAGCGCCTGAAAATGCTGGTTTTTCGTCACGTAAAGGTTCGTATCGGTTTCAACATTTGTACCTGAAAACCTGAATTTTGCATAACATTCGGGCAGCTGGTACCCTGAAAGATTCATAGTCGTTTTTTCAACGTCCAAAAATCCGTTTAGCTTCACCAAATCACCGCTTTGACGGATTTTAAGCTTTGCATTTACATCAGACTTTAAGTCGTAATCACGATACATCAAAACCGGGTTCACAAAAGGGATTTCAACCCTTTGAACCTCATCATCCTCCTCATCTTTCGGCACTGCAGGAGGAATAAATGTATTTATATCAAGGTTCGCAACGATATTTGTCCGGTCATCACTCAGAATTTTCGCTTCGGTCTTGAGTTTTGCAACTTTTCCGTTAAAATAGCCCAGAGCCAGCTCATCGCCCGCCAGAGTGAGCGAATGACCTGATTTTTCATCGTTTATTACAGCTTTATAATCATGAATTTTGATATTCGGCACTTTTATTCTGATTATAGACGGGTCAAACGGCAAAGGCTCGGGTGCAGTAGCAACTTTGCCGATGTCGTTTTTCTGTTCGTTCAAAATATTTTCAACAAGCCTTACAACCTTAAATTGCTCGCCGTTTGCGATATCAAGGTTGATACGCGGCGACTGAATATCAATTTCCGGAACTTTTACTGTCAAAAGCAGCAAAGACGGCAATGCAACATGCCCTCCGGCGGACTCTGCGCTGAGCAAAACCGAACCGTCAGGAAGTTTTACGGTGATTTTGCCCGTTTTTATTCCGACACCGAGCGCAGGGGTGGTTTTGAGTTTGAGATTTTGGATATCAACATCCAGATGCGCCTGCTCTTTTGCAATTTTCTCTATTTCAGGCTTAAAAACCTCCAAATCCACCGCCCGCGGCAGATAGAACAAAAATGCCATATATACGCAAAAAATCGCAAAAAGCGACAACAATCCGAATACTTTCCAAAAATTTTTCATATTTCCTCAACAAATCTAGTTAATTTTAACAAAATTATACCCCCTGTACGCGGATTTTTACAAGGTTTTTTAAAATTGTTAAGTTATGTAAATAGTATATATAAAATATATCAATTATTTTATAAAAAAATTCTTTATATAAATATAGAGAGTAAAACCGGAAAGAAGAGAGAAAAAATGGGTGTAAATACCAATTACGAAGTAAAAATTAATGAAGTTAAATATCCGCAAACATTAAACGCTCGCACAGAAACACCTGTAGCGCCTATTAATCTTAACGGCAACGGCAATCTCGGACAGGTCGGCGACGGCTTTGTAAGAAGCACGGATTCTACTCTTGATGAAGCAGAAAAGTTAATCGATTCAAATAACTTAGACCAGCTAAAAAGCGCAGAGCAACGGGTTTCGGCTTTGTCCGTTGAAGATACAGACCCGGTAAAAGACGCTCAAGCAGCAGAAGACGCAGCAGCAGCAAACGTAACTGACAGACAATCCGCTGCTGACGCAGCAGACGCAAACAAAGACGCTGCAGAAACTGAAAATGACGCAGCAAAAGAAAATGAAGAAACAGCAACACAAAATAAAGCAGCAGCCGCACAAGCACAGTCAGCCGCAACAGAAAATCACACACAGGCACAAGCCAACACACAACAGGCAACTGCCGACGTAACAAAAGCAGAAGCAAACCAGGCTCAAGCCGAAGCAGCAGCAAAAGCAGACCCGACCAACGCAGCTGCACAGACAAGAGCTGCACAAGCAAAAACAAAAACAACAGAAGCTAAACAAAAAGAAACTGTAGCAAAAAAAGAAGAAGCAACAGCAAAAGAAAATAAAGACAACGCAGATAAACAAGCCGACAAAGCAGAAAAAGAAGAAAAGAAAGCCAAAACAATAGCCAAAAAGGCGGCCTCCGGTTTGTCTAAGGCAACACAAACGGCTTCTCAACTCGGCAGCCTGCTCACTATGGCAAAAAGCGCCCTCGGCACAGCACAAAACAACACAGCAGATTACACAACAACAACCGGTGAAACTAAAGCGCAGGTTCAACAACGTTTGGCAGCAACTATAAAAAGCCTTGAAAACGGAGGAAGCGGCAATCCCTATTCTTCTTATTCGACAACCTCGGGATTCACTCTTTCCAACGCAACTTCTTCAGCAGCAGGCTCAGCTTATAATGCAGTATCATCTGCAAGCACAAATGTTGCAGCTAACTCCGCAAATTTCGCTTCAGCCGCCGGAAGCAATGCAGCAACACCGAACATATTCCTTAAAAAAGCATAGGAATAAAAAATAATTTTAAAAACTCTTTGAATCAACTCAAAGTTTAAATGGAACGGGAAAAAGGTATTTTAACGATGTTTTTTAACATCGTTTTTTTTTGTTTATTTGATATTTTGAACAAAAACTCCATGAATTCCCGAAATTTCACAATAAATGATTAAAATTTTTCTTCTCATTGATTAACCGCCTTGTTTTGTTTACTATAATGTAAACGGAATAAGAAAGATGAGGGTGAAATGTCACTTGATGTATATTTAGGGATTGACGTAGGCTCGGTTACAACAAAACTGGCGCTCGTTGACGAAACCGGAAAATTTATCGACAGCTACATGCTTAGAACCGCAGGAAAACCGGTTATTGCAGTACAAACAGGTATGCGCGAGCTTTATAAAAAGAAATTATGCGACTACAACATTCAGGGCGTAGGCACCACAGGCAGCGGAAGAAATCTCGCCGGAGCTTTGACCGGTGCTGACGTAATCAAAAACGAAATCACCGCTCATGCTGTTGCAGCCAGCACATATGTGCCCGGCGTTCAAACAATCCTCGAAATCGGCGGTCAGGATAGCAAAATCATCATACTTCGCGACGGAATTGTAACTGATTTTGCGATGAACACGGTTTGCGCGGCAGGAACGGGAAGTTTTCTTGACCAGCAGGCAAGCAGATTGAATGTTCCGATTGAAGAATTCGGTGATACAGCGCTAAAATCCACTTCGCCCGCAAGAATCGCCGGAAGATGCGGCGTTTTTGCAGAAAGCGACCTCATTCACAAACAACAGCTCGGCTATCCCGTAGAAGACCTTCTTTACGGGCTCTGTCAGGCGCTTGTGCGCAACTATTTGAGCAATTTGGCGCTCGGAAAAGAACTTTTGCCCACAGTAACATTCCAGGGAGGCGTCGCAACGAATTCCGGTATGGTTAAAGCGTTTGAAGAAGCCTTGAACACAAAAGTTGTTGTTCCGCAGAACCACCAGACAATGGGCGCAATCGGCGCAGCGCTTCTTGCGATGGAAAATCATCAATATACTTCAACCCCGACAAAATTCAAAGGCTGGGAAGTCGGAGAAATGCATTTTAGCTCGGTAACGAACCAGTGCACGGGCTGCTCGAACAATTGTGAAGTCATCACTATCATCGAGGGCGAAATGGAAGACAAACATCCTCAAAATATCAAAGATATTAAAGGCAATATCATCGCACGCTGGGGCGGAACCTGCGGAAGATGGGATATTTCGTAATCCGGACAGGAAATTTAGCGAAAAAATTACGTTATATAAATTATTTGCGCCAAAACATATTAGGTATATTATATAAGAAGATGTTTGAAACATAGTTGTATTCTTGGAGGACAATTGACCCAAAAGCTAAGAATAAAAGGCGGTTTAACTCTCAAAGGAGAAGTTTCCATAGGCGGTGCGAAAAACGCAGTGCTTAAATTAATGGCCGCTGCGCTCCTTGCAAAAGGGGAAAGCAAAATTTACAATGTCCCCGACTTAACCGACGTCCAGATAATGCTTAATGTTATTGAAGGGCTTGGCGTAAAGACAAAATACGACAAAAACGCCAAAACCGTCGCAATCGACGCAACAGATATCACAAACATCACAGCAAAATACGAGCTCGTAAGCAAAATGCGCGCTTCGTTTATCGTGCTGGGCGCTCTTGTTACAAGATGTAAAGAAGCTATTGTTGCGCTCCCCGGCGGATGTGCAATCGGCGAAAGGCGCGTTGACTTTCATATCAAAGGTTTGGAGGCGCTGGGCGCAAAAATCAAAATCGAAAACGGTTATGTTCATGCAAATGCCTCAAAACTGCGCGGTGCGGATATTTATCTGGATATTCCGTCAGTCGGCGCAACAGAAAACCTTATGCTCGCTGCAATAATGGCCGACGGCTCAACAAGAATCCAGAATGCGGCGCAGGAACCTGAAATTGTTGACCTTGCAAACTTTTTAAATGCAATGGGCGCAGATGTTTGCGGCGCAGGAACCTCTGAAATCGTAATTAACGGCGTAAAACTGGAAGATTTGCACCCGATTGAATATTCAACAATTCCCGACAGGATTGAAGCAGGAACTTATATGGCGGGAATCATTGCCACAAGAGGAAAAGGCATAATTAAAAACGTTATGCCGTCACATTTGACGTTTTACAATTCAAAATTAATCAAAATGGGCGCAAAAATTAAACTTCTTGAGCCCACAGTGCTGGAAGTAAGCTGCAAGCAGCGTCTGAGCTCCGTAAACATCGTTACGCAGCCATATCCGGGCTTCCCGACTGATTTACAATCGCTTGCAATGGCGATGTTGACCACTGCTGACGGCGTAAGCATTGTAACGGAAAGCCTTTACGAAAATCGCTTTATGCAGGTGCCCGAGCTGCGCAGAATGGGCGCGGACATCCATCAGGAGCGAAATCATGCGCTGATTCGGGGTGTTAAAAAGCTTACAGGCGCAAATCTCAAGGCAAGCGACCTGCGTGCGGGCGCTTCGTTGATTATTGCCGCATTAATGGCTGACGGCGTAAGCGAAATCGAATCAATTCACCACATTGACCGCGGATATGAGAATTTTGAAGAAAAATTCAGAAATCTCGGTGCGCAAATCGTCAGATTTGACGACAGTCTTCCACAGGTAGATATTTCAACCAAAAAGGAAAACTACAATGAAGCCTCAATATAAAAGATGGTATGATCATGACCCCGTTTTAATGGAGGTTCTCGAGCTTTTACGCAATTATCAGGACGAGTTGAAAGCGCAGGCTGAAATTTTTCTGCAAAAAATTGAAGAAAAGGTTTCAAAAGAAACAATTGACAAATTTTATGAGATGGTAAGACCCATAAACGGCAACCGCTGGTACGATAAAGACCCAGTTATATCAAAAACGGTTGAACTTTTGAGGGTTGTTCCGCCGGAAATCCAAAAATCCGCGGCTGAAAACTTTATAAAAACCCTTGAAGATGCAGGAATTAGCCACCAAAAAGCTGCGAATGATTAGGTTTGTTGTAGATTTTATAAAATCACAGTGGTACGAATTTTTGTCACATTTTGTGCGGGAAAAAATCCGTTATAAAATCACGGGTTCATGCAAAAAGTGCGGAAAATGCTGCAATTACATGTACAGTTTTGACACCTACACGGAAAAAGAATTCAAAATAATGCAATTTCTTTACCCCGCGTACAAACGCTTTTACATAAAGGGGAAAGACGAGTTCGGGAACTTTATATTTGCCTGCAAATACGTCGGCAAAGACGGGTTGTGCACGGTTTATGACAAAAGGCTCGCAATGTGCAAAAAATACCCTGCGGATTCAATTCTTTATCCGGCAAAAATGCACGACGGGTGCGGATATAGTGTTGAGAAGATTAGTTTTGAAGATTATTTGAAGTCTGATAGAAAAAAGCGGCGTTAAGAGTGTAAAGGCTGCGGCGGGTAATGATTTTTGAAAGGTGGTTGCCCGTTATCCCAAAGGGCGAGGGGCCATAATTGCACCCTCCTCGAGTTGAACTCTGCCGAACAAACGATTGAGTGTCGTTTGTGGGTGGGGGGAAATATGAGGGACTTTTCGGTTGGGAATGGGTGGTTTTGGGGAAGTTTTTTTATTGATTTTAAGGTCAATCCCCACCCCGACCCTCCCCGAGTTGGGGAGGGAGGAAATATGAGGGATTTTTGCTTAGAAATGGGTTGATTTTAAAAGTTGTTGCCCTTTTCCCGCTGCTCTCCCGGCGGGCGAGGTAGGATTTGCTGGGTTTTCGGCTGAAAATTGGTAAAAAACCGTTGAAAATTGCTTTTTAACTATTTTATAAACAAATTAAACAATACTTTTTCGCATTCTGTCCGAACGGCTGGAGCTCAGGATATTTTTGAGCTTCATAATAGCCTGCGCATGGAGCTGGCAAACGCGGGATTCGGAAATGGCAATCGTTTCGCCGATTTCTTTAAGGGTCATGTTTTCATGATAGTAAAGAACCATAATCATTCTTTCACGTTCGGGCAAACGTCTTAGAGCGAGCTGGAGTTCCTGTTTTACATCCTTATCAACGAGCTGTTCGAGCGGATTTTTGGAATTGTTGTCCTGAATTGTGTCAATTATCTCAACACTTTCTTCCGATGAGCCTTTTTTGTCGTAAATAGAAGAAACCTGCATTTCGTCGGCAAGAATTGCCTCGAGTTTTTCTCTTTCCATCCCTACGAGCTGCGCAAGCTCTGTGGGCGTAGCAGCTCTGCCGTTTTTCTGTTTAAAATCTTCGGCGGCAAGCTTTATTTCCTTGATTTTTCTTCTCGTGCTGCGGGGAACCCAGTCCTGTGAACGAATTTTGTCAATAATAGCGCCCCTTATTCGCATAAGAGCATAGGTTTCAAACCTTGCCCCCCTGTCGGGCGTGTATTTTTCGATTGCATCAATCAAACCCTCAACCCCGAAGCTTGTAACATCTTCAAGAGAAAAAGTCTGGGGCAGGTTGTTTTTTATTCTTCCGATGACGTAACGCGTGAGGTAAATGTACTGAACAATGAGCGTATCCCTTAGTTTTTTGTCGGATTTGTCCGCCAAATAATCATGCCACAACGTTTCTAACTCGCTGTCGCTAAGACGTTTTATCCTGTTGTAAGAACTGTATTCTATCTCTTCGCTCATCCGAAAATATCCATTACCGCCCTAAAGTGATGGTTCTATTATAATTTTACCCTCTATGCAGATTCAGGAATCGTATATTTGGATGAAATTCTTTAAAAATCAGCCTTTAAAATCCTGTTTCCGGCAATTTTTTGCAAATATTTTTGGATAATCTCCTGCGGCATGTACATATGGAGCGCGCCAAGGTCAGAAGTGTCGATACGTTCACCGGTTTTTGATGCCGCAATGCGTTTTTCAATGATTTTATCGGGTTTTAGCGTGCCAAATTGCTCTAAAAATTCGTAAGCGTCAATGTCAATATCATTTTTGGAAATTTCAAAGAACCGCCGACCTCTGTTGTAGTGCGCAATGTGCGATTCATAATCAGCAACCGAGGTGATATTGGGTTTGAATCCATTTTTCAAACAATATTCCACTGCAATTTGGTCCGCAGCACTACCGATTCCGGCATAAATCGCCTCATTATTATTTTGAAGATATTCAATCGAAATTCTTTTTCCTGTTATTCCGAGTTCCGGATAATTATCAAGCAGTGCACTGTTTTCATAAACCTCCCAGTAGCAAGAATCCTTTTTCAACTTGCTCCAGTCATCAATAGTCACGTATCCGGCCTCGGTTTTCAGGTCTTTTTCAATAAAATGATAGGTCGTCTGCCAGCCGTCTTTCACGGATTCGGCAACGTAAACCTCGCAGGGCGTTTTTATGAGCTTTCTGGTGGCATGGTCTTTGACTTTTTTGAAAATTACGGTTTTATTTTCAGGATTAAATCGAACTTTCAGCTTTTCCAGCAAGGGTTTTGAGGAAATATGAACACGCTGGTTCATATGCGTAATCGAAATTTCCCCTGCCTTGATTGTATGCTCAAAAACATCGTTTTTCAGCCTGTAAACAGGCGTTTTCTGTAATTTCTGGCTGTATTTTGGTGCAAGTATTGCACTGATTTTGTTAAAACTAATCATATTTATATAAAATTCATGATAAGAAAAAATTGCTAAAAGGCTAGTCCATATCGCCTATTTTTGCCTGCCGGTTTGTAATTGGAGCAAAAATTATGTTTTAATAATAACAGAAATAAGAAACGGCGGAAATTTTGGAAACGAATTCAGGAAAAAAATATTTGTGTATATTCGGAGGCGGCGCAATAAGAGGGTTTGCGTACCTTGGCGCGCTCGAAGCCCTGAGAGAAATGAATGTCGAGATAAAAGCCTACGCGGGTTCGTCCGTGGGGGCGGTTTTCGGGGCATTTGCCGCACTCGGGTTTACTTCCTGCGAGCTGCGTGATGTTTTCGGCGAGGTAAATTTTGACCTTTTCAAGGATATTCAAATAAATCTTGCAAAAAATTTCGCAATCAGCAAGGGCGAATTTTTCCTTGAATGGATTCGCGACAGCATTGAGAAGAAATTTTACGGAGAAAAATACCGCAAAGGCCAAAACAACCCCGTAACGTTCAAAGATATTGATTGCGACCTTATTGTCGTAACCAGCAACCTGAACGGCTGCACGCCATACTTATTTTCCAAATATACAACGCCGGATTTTGAAGTTGCGCAGGCCGTGAAAATTTCAACCGCACTTCCCGGACTTTTGGAGCCGTTTGAGTACGATAACAAGCTTTTAATCGACGGCGATATGATGAAAAGCTGGCCAATGTGGCGAATCAACGATTTATTATGCCCTGAGGATTGCAGAATACTGGAATTCAGGCTTGAGGGCGGAAAAAACTGGGAAAAAGTCAATAATTCGGTAGAATTTTTAAACGCTGTATTCTGCACGCTGTCTAATTTTGCAACGGATTTTATAAAATCGGTTTATCTGCCGAAAGACAAATTTGACTACATTTCAATTGACACGGACAAGGTTTTGCCGGTTGAATTCAACCTGACAAAAGAAAAACGCCAAAAACTCATCGAAATGGGTTACCTGACAACAAAAGAGTATTTTACAAAAACGCTGCTGGAGAAGAAAAAACGACTTTTGCCGCAATATCAGGTAATTTTGGACAATTTAATAAAAACCAAAAACCTGATTTCCACAAACAGAGCCGAAGAAGCGAAATGCCAGCTCTGCGAGCTTTTTGTTTACCTTTGCGAGGCAAAAAGGTTCATTGATTTGCAGATTTATGACGATATTGTCGAATTTAAGAACTTTTTATTTCAAAATCTCCACAAAAGCTTTTTTGGCAAAACAAAACTCAAAGATACGCGCCAGCTTATTTTTTATCTGAACAAAATCAACACGGAAGTGCTTAACAGGTGCATTGAGCTCGACGAGTATATAAAAGAATTTGAAAAACCGCAGGATGTTTTGACAAAATAGGTTTTTGGAGCCGGGGATTCTTGCACAAAAGCCCAAAATCCGCACAGAAGTAAGATTTCAGCAACAACACGTCGCAAAACCAAACAAAACCGCCTATTCCGCCAATTTTCCCTGACACTGTTTCATCATAAACGAGCAGAGTTCTTTTGAGGGCGCGTCGATGATTTTGTGCGCCTTTGACTGCGCTTTTGGAGGCTCGGGGGCAGTCCATTTTTTGTACAATTTATAAACCCCGACCGCAATAATCGCTATCAACGCGGCAATTATTAAATTTTCAAAAATAACCTGAGCTTTCATTGCTTAATTATACAATTTTATATAATTTTGTAAACCATCGTACGGTGAGCCGGTTTATCAGGACAAAAATCGAACGCACTGCGAACGCCCTGAAGCGCATTTTCAAGTTTTTCCTCAGAATCCGAATAAAGAACGGCCAAAACCCCGCCTTTTTCAACTTTTTCACCGTAAATTTTGCGCAGCTCAACGCCCGCAGAAAAATCTATGCTGTCGGACTTTTTCTCCCGACCTGCACCGAGAAGCTTGCAGGCATAAGCGATTTTATAAGCGTCAATATTTTTAACGAACCCGTCAAACTCCGATTTTAGCTCATATTTGAACGCCGGCTGTTTAAATTTGGAATAATCGTCAATCACCGAATCATCGCCGCCCTGCGATTGGATAAGTTCTTTGAATTTTTCAAGCGCAGCGCCGCTTTTTATCGCATTATCGAGCATTTCGAGCGCGTGATTTTCATCTTTTGCAATCCCGAGGTGAACAAGGGTCAAAACAGCGATTGCGTAAGTCAATTCCTTGATATCGGGCGTAAAATTGCCTTTCAAAAACTCAATAGATTCAATAATTTCAAGTGAATTGCCCACCATCCGCCCGAGAGGCTGCTCCATTGAGCTTATCACCGCATTAAATTTGCGGCCGAGCTTTTGTGCTGTGTTTACCATCAATTCGGAGAGTTTCAGGGCATTTTCAGGCGTTTTTATGAAAGCGCCCGACCCGTATTTCACGTCCAGCACGACAAAATCCGCCCCTGACGCAATTTTTTTAGACACAACCGACGAAGCAATCAAAGGCATTGAATCGACTGTTGCCGTAACATCGCGCAGTGCATAGAGTTTTCCGTCCGCAGGGGTGAGTTTTTTCGTCTGCGAGCCGATTGCCACCCCGATTTTTTTCACTTTTTCAATAAGTTCCTCAATTCCGAGCTCTGTGCGGAAATTAGGGATTGATTCGAGCTTATCAATGGTTCCGCCCGTGTGTCCGAGGCCTTTTCCGGAGAGTTTTGCAACAGGAACGCCGCATGAGGCAAGAAGCGGAATGAGAATAATCGTAATTTTATCCCCAACGCCGCCTGTGGAGTGTTTATCGGCGATATGAGAGCCTATGGGGGTAAGGTCGATTTTTTCGCCGGAATTTATTATTGCTTCGGTGAAATTTGCAGTTTCTTCCGCACTCATGCCTTGAAAATAAACCGCCATAAGCCATGCGCTAATCTGGTAGTCCTCAGCCGTTCCATTCATCATAGAATCAATCAGGAAATTTATTTCCTCTTTTGAATGTTCAAACCCTTTTTTCTTTTTTTCGATTAAATCAACTATTCTCATACCTTAGCCCCGGAAAAGACGGAAAAAGCCTCATTCAGGGGCTTTTTCCGCATATTTTTCAATTAAAAACTATTTATTTTTTTTGAATTTTTTGTTGTTATTCAAATAATAGATAACATCATCGGTCAAATCGGTTCCGCCTGTGAAAATTACGCGATAATCAAGAACAACGTCGATTTTCTTTTCCGCTGCAACCGCTTTTGCTGCGTTTACGATGTTATTTTCGACTTCTTCTGCTTTTTTCATTTTCAGTTTTGTGAAGTTGTCGTTTTTTACTTTAAAATCCTTTTGAACAGTTTCTTCAAAGTTCTTTTTCTGGATGGGGGATTCGATATTTTTGTACTGTTTTTCCTTATCCATCAAGTATTGTTGAAGATTCAGGTATTCTGCGTCGAGTTCTTTATAAGCATTTTTTGCAAATTCGTAGTTTGACTCAACGGTTTTGTAATTAACGTAGCCGATGGTATCCGCATTAGCCGCAAGCGCGCCCATTGCCGCAACCAGAGCCGTAATCATCGCAAGTTTAAATCTTTTCATAATTCTCCTCCTGATTAATAAGATTTTAGCAGTAATATCAGATTAAAACAAGTTCTCAATCAAGCACGCAAAGTAAAAAGCAGAAATATTTATTTTTCTAGCTCGATTCGCTGCACTCATAGGCGTCGAAAAATAAATATTTCTGCTTTTTACGCATAAGCGCTAATCCGCCGCATTTTGGGTCAGGAGAAGATAAATATCCTCTTTTCCGTTCCGATTCCTCCGGCTATTCATTGTTTTAAATGAATATCAAGGCTAATGAAGCCTCCTCCATAGTCACTACAAAGAGGATATTTATCTTCTCCTTTTGCGCATATTGCGATTTACTTCTTCATCTTATAAATTTTGAATTCTGATGGCTTCAATTCCCCGAAATGCATTGAAGTTTCGGGTTTTGAGAACGGAATTTCTTCAAATTCGCCGCGTGCGGGGTTGTATTTGTATTCGGCAACTATCGCATAATCCCCCGGAATTGCAATTTCGCGGTTATAGACCGTTTTTCCGTCTTTGACATAAGTATAACAAAGCCCGTCTTCGCCCTCTTCGGAAATTTTCTCGGTAGGCGCCTCGTAGTTTGCAACAATCAGCAAAGACTCTTTCAGGGGGTCTTTTGAAACCATCCACACAGCAAAACCGTCCTCCTGCGTGATAATCTGCGCCTCGCCCTCCCGCGTAAGCTCACAGTCGAGCGCAAAACGGCCGATTGCATTGAATTTTTTGAAAAATTCATCATTCCGGCTTCTGGGCATGGAGATTTCAGCGCCAATCGCCCCCTCAATGCCTGTTTTTGTAAACGATTCATCCCCGTCAATATACATTACAGGACGATTTGCGTTCTTTCCGCCCGGCAAAAACTTGAATTTGAACCATTTAAACATCGCTCCGTCCTCGCCGAGCTGACCGGGGTACTGGTCGATTGAGCGGAATTCGCCGTCCTGATTGTTGTACGTTTTCAAAATCGAAAGCGGCTCTTTATCCGGACTTTTTTCGTTGTATTCAGCGAGTTCGTGGTTGTTGCGCATGATTTCTTCGGGATTTTTTGAAGATTGAGAAATTATATCGTTGCCCCAGAGTATGTCAAAATGCATATCCTCGTGATATTCCTTGAAAAACCTGTCCCAGAGCATATATTCCGCAAGCGTCGCAAAATAAGGGGTTTTGTTTTTCAAAACCTGATTCGCCCTGCCCAAAACATAAGCAGGAGCGCGATAGCTTATGGGAACGCAGTCTTTTTGCGAAACCTCATCAACAACATGGTCAATATGGTCAACGCGGAACCCGTCAAAATTATAATCTTTCTGCAATTCCCTCAAATAATCAATATACGCGTCGATTACCGGCGTATTGTACTTGCCGTTTTCAAGGAAAACAAAGTAAAACGGCGTCTGGCAGTCAAGATTTGCAAAATCCGTTACATCTTTGCCGTTGCAGTCATAGTGCCTAAACATGGGGAAATCGCCGTGTTCGGACATTTTGTCAAAAATCGGAATCCCCGCAGAACACCACGCCCCGCCCGGTGCGGGCCAGAGCCCCTCATCAATGAGCGTTCTGATGATTTCACCCTGTTTCGTAATATCCGATTCTTTGAGGTTTTTAGAGGGTTTTGTGCCCAAAATGCGTGCGACAACTTCTTTTGCGCGCTTATTAAGCTTTGTTTGCTCGTCTTTTTCAAGCATTTTGTTAGAAATTTCTTTTTTCAAGGGCAAAAGCGCCTCATCAAGCTTTTCATAAATGTTTCTGTAATGCTCGCTAAGGTCGCAGGAGCCGTTTTTCAGGGTGGATTTGTAAATATCTGCAACAATATCAATATCATCAGCGTCAAATTCATTGTCAGACTTGAGTTTTGCGCTGACAGAATCAACACCGGTTTCGATTTTTTGCATTAACGCGTTTATGTCATACCAGCGCGCAATCCACGGATTCGCAAGAACCATTTTAGAAAAACGCCCTGTTTGGGGCAAAACATCGTAAATAACAGGATGTCCGGCGAGCTGAGCCAGATTTACAAAAAGCTGAACCTGTTTTTTTGCGTCCATGCCCGTTTTTTCTTTTACATTTTTGTCCTCGAGGTTCGGGCTGATATCAAGGCTGGTTGGCAGATACGCGCAGCCGAATTCCCTCGGGTGAAAAGGAATCAGGTACAAAGTTGTGCTCAAAACCTTTTTATCAGGGCGCCCGACCGGCAAAATGAGCAGCTGGCGCAGCCAATCAATCAATTTTCCCGGTTCATGCGTAACATTTCCGTTCCCGAGGCCGGCAAGGTTGATGAGTTTAATATCGTGCTGTTCTTTTTTTATCCAGTCAGGGTTATCAAAGCCCGCACGCTTAACAGGGCTGATATTTTCGTTCTCAAACGAAAATTCGCCATCTGCAAAAACCCTGTTTGCCGCCCATTTTTGCTCAAGCCCCCACAAAACTTCCGCATCGGAAAGCTCCTCGAGCGCCTGAATATACGAATAGGGCAAATAACCGTTTTTTTCAATCAATCTGGCGAGTTCCTGTTTTCGTTCCTGCGCAATATCGTCATAATTGTAGAGTTCTTTCAATTTTGAATAAAGAGCATTGATTTCTTTATCCTTAATTTCATTTTTTTTAAACAACTCTAACAATTTTTTCAGGAATGAAAACATAAACACCTCATCATTTATCTCTAACCGATTTTACCATCATAAAACCAGAACATCAATAAAAAAACCGCCCCCGAAAGGACGGTTTTTTGGTTATTTTTGTCAGGGCTCCGGATTTCGGCCAAAACCGAGCCTCTATGCCCTGCACAAACTGTTGTTACTTGATTTCAACAGTAGCGCCAGCTTCTTCAAGCTGTTTTTTGATAGCTTCTGCATCTTCTTTTTTGATGTTTTCTTTGATAGCTTTCGGAGCTGCGTCAACGAGGTCTTTAGCTTCTTTCAAGCCAAGGCCTGTGATAGCTCTAACTTCTTTAAGAACAGCGATTTTGTTAGCACCTGCTGAAGCAAGGATAACAGAAACTTCAGAAGCTTCTTCAGCGCCGCCTTCTGCTGCTGCGCCTGCTGCGGGAGCTGCTGCTACTGCAACCGGAGCTGCTGCTGATACGCCGAATTTTTCTTCCATAGCTTTTACCAATTCAGCTGCTTCAAGTAAAGTTAATTTTTCAATTGATTCCAAAATAGATTCTACGCTCATTTTTTTCTCCTTTTATTTGAGTTTAATTTTGTACTACTTTTAAATTTCCCGTTTTAAGGGGGTGAATTCTGCACAAATCTGAAAATATTATGCAGATTTTTGTTTTGCAACCGCGTCGATTGCTCTTACGAGGCTGCTCATTACAGCGTTCATTGCGCCTGCGATACCTGTTGCAGGTGAATTTACGCAGCCAAGCATTTTCGCATAAAGTTCTTCTCTTGACGGTGTTTTTGCAAGAGCTTCAACTTCGCTTGCATTCAGAAGCTGTCCGTCGAGTGCACCGGCAATGATTTCGCATTTTTTCTTGTCTTTGATGAATTTTGCGAGGACTTTAGCCGGAGAAACTTCGTCATTAAAGCCGAATGCTACCGCAGTAGATTCTTTCATGACGTCAGAGAGAACTTCGTATTGTGTTCCTTTGAACGCAATTTTAGCTAAGGTATTTTTTGTAACCGTATAGTCAGCACCTTCTTTTTGAAGAGCACGTCTGAGCTCGGTGATTTCGTCAACGCTCAAACCTTTATAGTTAGTTACAATAGCTACTTTAGCCTTTTCAACATTTTCTTTAATGTGATTGATTTTTTGTTCTTTAAAGGCTTTTGTTGCCATGGTTTGCTCCTTTGTGATTATTTATCGACCTGATTGATGTCAAATATTAAAAAATGACTTCGCGAAACCGCAAAATCATTACATCAATTTATAATATCGCCAAATGGCTGCTTATTCTTGACTTTTATGATCCTCGATAGGCTTTTTCTTTTTAAGAGGAGGCTTTTTTATTATCTGCACCCGTTAACCATTCATCCAGCGGACTTTAGCTAACCAGGTCCTTAACGCCACCCGTTAACTATTCATCCAATGGACTTTAGTTAAACAAGCACTTAGGCCACCCCGCCTATTGTCTGCGGTTCAGTAATTAATTTATATAAAACAAAGAAAATATGCAAGAAAATTGTTAAATTTTATTAAAGAAACGGAACACCCCAAGCAGATTAGGAGGATTTTACTTTGTAGTGACTATGGGGGAGGCTTCAAATATTAAGAAAAGTGGTCAATAATTGTTGCATAGCCGGAGGAATCGGAACGGAAAAGTAAAATCCTCCTAATCTGCCCCCCCCCCCATCAATAATATTTGCAGTATAATAAAATAAGTCAAAACAACAAACAAAAGGTTCAATGCAGGGACAAATTTTTAAAATACATTCTGATTTTTATTACGTAAACACGCCCGACGGTGTGTTTGAGTGCAAAATCCGCGATGTTTTAAAAAAACAAAAAGCGCAAATCTTCACAGGGGACTTCGTCGAGCTCGAAAGCATAAATGCGGACTCAAAACAGGCGTTTATTTCAGGCGTTCTGCCCAGAAAAAGCTTCATCCCGAAACCAAAAGTCGCAAATATCGACGGAATCGTCATTGTATCGGCAATAAAAGAGCCAAACCTCGATTTTGAACAGCTGAACAGATATCTTTGCTTCTGTGAATATTACGGAATAAAACCAACCCTCTGTTTTAATAAAAACGACCTTAAAGACGACAGCAGCGTCATTGAAAACATAAAATCCATCTATGCACCGCTCGGATATGACATAATTTTCACTTCTGCAAAAGAAAAAGAGGGAATTGAGGAACTTGAAGCGGTTCTGGCGGACAAAATCACGGTATTTTGCGGACTTTCAGGCGTAGGAAAATCCTCACTGGCAAACGCAATCAACCCGAACCTCAACCTGCGCACAAAAGAAGTCAGCCAAAAATCCGACCGCGGAACCCACACAACAAGGCATTGCGAAATCGTAGAACTTGAACTTAGCACGGGCAAAAACGCGAAACTCGTTGACACTCCGGGATTCAGCCATTTAAGATTTGATTTTTTAATGCCCGCAGAAATCTCGGGTCTTTTCCCCGAAATCAATGCCCACAAAGCCGGCTGCAAGTTCTCAGACTGCCTGCACGAGCATGAAATCGGCTGCAATGTGATTGAAAACCTTGAAAAAATCAGCAAATCCCGCTACGAAAGCTACCTCAGATTCGTAAACGAAGCAAAAGACTACAAAACGCAGGTCACATACGGCGGAAAGAAAACAGAAAGCCGCTCAAAAACCCTGCATAACAAAACTGTCACAAAAATCAGCGACAAAAAAAGACAAATTTCAAGAAAAACAGCAAACCAGAAAACCGAAAAGGAAAATAACCATGAATGAAAAAGACAAAGCGCAAATTGCAGAATATAAAAAGGTTGTAAACGAAAATCTGGACAAATTCCTGAAAATTCAATACCCTGAAAAAATCTGGGAATCAATGAGATATTCTGTGCTCGCCGACGGAAAAAGAATCCGTCCTGTGCTTGCGCTGGAGGCTTGCAGAGTTTTGAGCGGAGATTACAAAGCCGCAATCCCGACCGCATGCGCAATCGAAATGCTCCATGCGCAGAGTTTAATCCATGATGACCTTCCCTGCATGGACAACGACGATTACAGACGCGGAAAGCTCACAAATCACAAGGTTTTTGGCGAATCAACAGCTGTTTTGGCGGGCGACGCGCTGCTTTCATTCGCACCGCAGGTGATTATTCAACACACAAAAGCCGACGCAAAGACGGTTTTAAGGGTTCTTGAAGAATTTGTAATAAATGCCGGCGCTGAACGGCTAATCGGCGGACAGGTTGTGGATATTGACTCAGAGGGCAAACAAATTTCAAAAGAAACACTCGATTATATTCACAATAACAAAACGGGCGCGCTTTTTAAACTTTCATTAAGAACCGGCGCAATCCTTGCAGGCGCTGACGAACAAAAAATCGACGCACTCACGCAATATGCGGAAAAAATCGGGCTTGCGTTCCAGATTTCCGACGATATCCTTGACGAAACCGCTACTTACGAAGAACTGGGCAAAACACCCGGAAAAGATAAAGAAGCCGGCAAAGTTACCTATCTGAGCTTTTACGGAATGGATGAAGCTAAAAAGCATTTAGATTGCCTTTGCCGCGAAGCTTGTGATATATTAAAAAAGAACGAAATTGATTCAGAAATACTTTGCGGCATCGCAAATAAAATTTATGAAAGGGTAAAATAGAGAATGTACCAGATAAATACGGGGTTTGAGGTTCTGGCAAACGGGCTTTTGGCGGCAGTTATTGCACAAATTTTAAAATTTATAGGATTTATTCTTACCCATCAGAAAATCAATTTCAAAACCTTTGCAACCACAGGCGGAATGCCCAGCGCTCACAGCGCAGCCGTCATAAGCCTTGCGACAACAGTCGGGCTCATTGAGGGGTTCAATTCGGTGGTGTTTGCGATTGCACTCGGCTATTCTTTTGTTGTAATGTACGATGCAGCGGGCGTTCGCCGCTCGGCAGGCAAAATTGCTGCCTCGTTGAACAGGGTTATGGAGGAATTTTACGCCCATCGCCCTTCTGCAGCAGGTGAAAAGCTTAAAGAGCTCCTTGGCCACACACCTTTCGAGGTTTTTGTTGGAGCTATTCTTGGCTGTGCGGTTGCATTCTTTATGCATACCGTTGTTCTTGCTTAATTTCCGTCAGGAGAAAAATGAAAGAGCTTGATTTTTCTTTATATAACAACTTTTTCACTGCTGTGATGGTTCTTGATGATGCACAGCGCATTGTTTTTCGCAATTTTCAGTTTGAAAAAAGCTTCGGAGCGGTAAAAAATCTGGAAAAATTTGCTAATTACTTCAATTTTGACATTTGCGTACTTGATTCTGAAAACCTGCTTAACGCAAATCCTGTGGCGTTTGCGCTGACATCACCGGAGAATTATACCTCAATCGCTGTATATCAAAAAGGCAAAAATGCATTTTATCAGCTGAATTCCTTTTTTGACAGGGGATATCGGGTTCTGGCGTTCAAAGATATTACTGCCAGCATGCTTATTGAAAGCCTTGAAAACCGTTATGAAAAGCTGAACATGCGCTGCGCCCAGCTCGAAGAAGAAAACCGCACAATCGCTGATTTTCGTCAGAAAGCCCAGAATCAGGCAATAAAAATGGCGCTTATGCACAGAATTTCGAACGTTATCCGCGAATCAATCGACATTTCTAAAATCGTAAACTCCACGCTCAAAGAACTTTCCAGCCTTTTTGGCGCTCAAAAAGTTTATTATGCAAAAATTGACGGAAAAAATTACATAATCGAGAATGTTTACCCCTCAAAATTCAAAAATGCAGCCGGTAAAAAGGTAGAATTCGACGAAAACACGAGAAATTCAATTTTTTCAAAAAATATTTCCATAAAACCTTGCCTCAAAGAATTTTCCAACTCAAAAGAAACATTCCCCTCGCCGGTAACCCGCATTCTTGTGCCGGTTTACAGGCTAAACAACTTTCTCGGGGTGCTTATTATTTTCACAAACAAGCCCGAAGACCCGCAAAACGATATTCTACAGTCGATTTCGACCCAGCTTGCGTCTGCAATGGTTCAGGCGTCGCTTTTTGCGCAAATCAGCTCGAAAAATCAGGAGCTTGAAACAGCGCTGAAAGAATTGAAAGAAACGCAGCTACAGCTTATAAATTCCGAGAAAATGGCGTCACTGGGGCAGCTTGTTGCCGGAGTTGCGCATGAAATCAACACTCCGCTCGCTTCAATCAACTCGAACAACGACATTTTGTCCACTCTCATCACCCGCCTGAAAATCAATGACGAAAAGCTTTCCGGCACTTTAGAAAGTATAAACAAAATTGACAAAGAGGCGATAAAAAGGATAAATCGCATTGTAAAAAGCCTGAAAAGCTTTGTGCGGCTGGATGAATCCGATTTGCAGGAGGCGGATATCAACAAAGAGCTTGATTTAACACTGGAGCTTATCCGTCATGAAACCAAAAATCGCATAAAAATCACCAGAAATTACACTGAAATCCCGCTCATAAAGTGCTATCCGAACATGCTGAACCAGGTTTTTATGAATTTGTTGATAAACGCATGCCACAGCATTGAAAATACGGGCGAAATCGTTATTTCTACGGCTTTTTCAAATGGAAATCTTATTGTGAAAATAAAAGACGACGGCTCCGGCATTGACGACAAAATAAAAGACAAAATTTTCAATGCAGGAACCACAACAAAAAAAATCGGAACCGGCCTGGGGCTTGCAATTACGAAAAAAATCATAGAAAAACACCGCGGAACAATAGATTTTACAACAGAAAAAAATCAGGGCACGGAATTCGTCATAACAATCCCATCCCTTTGACAAAAACCGGAAAATGTTAGAATATAGTTAAAAAATAGATAAATCAGGGGTAAATATGGAACAAGCGGAGCTTATCATAGGAGTTCATTCAAGCGGAGAAAGCGATTCGGACGCAAAAGCGCTCATTGAAGCTTTTAGAAAAAACGGCGCAAAGGCTTTTACAACGCAAGAATGCGACGCGCAAAATCTTGTTCCGAATTTAACAATCGGCTACGATTCAACAGGGATTTCCGGCTGGCAGAAGTATTTGAACAAAAATATCACGAACATAATGTGGTCGGGCGGTTCTGTTTTTGAAAAAAATACTGATTTTGTTGAACAATTTGCCAAAATGCCGAATTTTATCCTGCTCACCTCAACCCCATGCGACACAGAGCCGGTTGGCAGGTTTTTTGCCAGCCTAAAACACGGAGCGCTGATTCACGGGGCAAAACCGGCTGAAAATCCGAAAAACTTCAGCCAGAGAGAATACGATTTTCTATTTTCGTCAGATATTGTTGATATTGACGAAAAAATGGCGGAATTAAAAGCCAAAATGCCGGAATTTGTTTACAAAATGATGATGGACATGTACCACATTTCCTCGAACAATCCGGTTCTTTCATTCTGGCAGATTTACAAGCTTTTTTGCGAAAATTTCGGGCTTGCGTTTGATTTTGAGCAATATTTGCTCCTTTTCTCAAACGTAGCCCCGCTTATAACCTCAAACAAGAAAATTCAGATGATAAAAGCGCTTAAAGATTTCAATGTTAAGGTTTCCGGCTGCGAAATCTGGAAAAAATACATTGACGGCAAGGTTGAATACATTGGCGCGGCTGATTCTTCGCAATTTAGCAATGCAAAAATCGTTTTGCACTACCAGTCGGTCGAAATGTCGATGGGGCTTGAAAAAAGCATGCTGGAAGCGGCTGCGTCAGGCGCTTTTATACTTTCTTCAAAAACTCCTTCGATTGAATCCATTTTTGGCCGCAATATGGAGTATTTTGATTCCGCAGAGTTTAAAGATATTGCGCAAAAGGCGGATTATCTTTTGAAAAACCTCCCTGAGTGCGAAAAAAGAGCGGAAAATGTCCTCCAATCGCTCCGTAATGAAAATTCGCTCGAAAAAAGGGTTGGGGAAATTCTCGGGCTGGTTAAATAAGCCGGTTGATGTTGTATTAAGCAGGTTTTAAGTATTTTTAGGAACCGGAACGGGCTTCGCCGCTTTTACGTTTCCTAAAAATGCTTAAAAACGGCCTAATGTTGGGGGATTTTTCGTTTTGGTTTACAAAGTCGGGAATGTTCATTTTTCGACGCCTATGAGCGCTGCAAATCAAGCTGGAAAAATGAATATTCTCAACTTTGTATGTTGATATTCGATAAAAAGCCTTACAACAAAATCCCCGCAATACAAGCGGAAAGATAAGACGCGAGAGTTCCGCAAAACAGCGCTTTAACGCCCAATTTTGCCAAATCTTTACGTCTGTTGGGCGCCAGTTCGCCGATTCCGCCGATTTGGATGGCAATGGAGCCGAGATTTGCAAATCCGCAAAGCGCAAAACTTGCAATAACAACACTTTTCGGGTCAAGAACCGCTTTCATTGAAGTCAAATCAAGGTACGCAATAAATTCGTTGAAAACAAGCTTTGTGCCCATCAAAGCGCCGACCGCACCCGCATCTTTGAGCGGAACGCCCATCGGAATAGAAAAAAGCGAGAAAATTGCGCCGAGAATTTCCTTTAATGACAGGTGATTCAGGTCAATATTGATAAAAGCGAGGCTCAAATGAAGTTTTTGCGCAAGAAACTGCCCAACGCCGCCCAAAATCCAGTCAATCATCGAAATCAAAGCAATCAGCGCAATCAGCATGGCGATTACATTTATAGAAACCTTCATACCGTCTGACGCGCCGTGCGCAATCGCGTCAATCAGGTTTACATGGTTCTTTTTGATTTCTACTTTTACCTCGTTTTTCGTCTGGGATTCTTCGGTTTCGGGGTAAACGATTTTAGAAATGACCAGAGCCCCCGGAGCCGCCATTATTGAAGCGGCAAGCAGGTATTCCGCCGGAATTCCCATCCCTATGTACATCGCCATCACGCCGCCCGCGATACAAGCCATACTTCCGGTCATCGAAGCGAGAAGTTCGGACATTGTCATGCCCGAAAGGTATGGTTTAATCATAATTTGCGCCTCAACCTGCCCCACAAATGCGCTGGCGATGTTAGAAAGCGATTCTGCGCCGGAAACATTCATTATGCGGTACATGATTTTTGCAAAAAACGCGACAACACGCTGCATTATGCCGTAATAGTAAAGAATATTCACAAGAATAAGGATGAAAATGATAGTGGGAATCAGTTTTAGCGCAAAAATAAAGCCTGCGCCCGCACCGAAAAGCTCCTCCATCTTCGCCGGATTGTTAGTCAGCACGCCGAAAACAAAATCGCCGCCCATATTAGAAAAATCAAGGATTTTTTGGATAAACATGCCGATAGCATGGAAAATTTGTTTTCCAACAGGCACTTTCAGGATAAAAACAGCCAGAAGCACCTGCAAAATCAAGCCGGGGATAACCGTTTTGAGTGAAATAGCTTTTTTGTTGTTAGAAAATGCAAACGCAATCCCCAAAATTAAAATAATTCCGAAAATACCGACAAATCTTTCCATGTTCCATTCTTTCTTTTAATGTATTTTCAGGCACCGGCCTGTTCGTTTATTTTATTTACAATTGTACTCAAACCATGCCCAAAATACTAAACATTTTTGATATATATTTTATATTTGTAACAAAGTTAAAAAATTTCCGGCCACGGGCGCAATTTTCGGCGAATTTTTGTTTTTATATCTGTGTGAAGGTGTATTTATTATGCAAAATCAGGTAAACAGTGTGAATCCGAATATGAAATTTCAGCCGAACCCGCGACAGGTCGTGTGTCCGCCAGCGCAAATGTACAAATATTCGCTTTATGACGAACTAAAACTCGGCGAAGACAAGTACAAAGAAATTAAATCAGCGCTGCGAAGCCCAAAAGCGATTCCCAAACCCACAAAAACCGAAAATTTATTGAAAAACATCTTCACTCTTGCGATAATCGGCGGCGGCTGCGTGCTGGGTTACAAAAACAGAGAAAAAATTCTCGAATTCATAAAAAAAATACCTCAAATATTTGGTAAAAAATAATTTTCAGCAGTTTATAATGGAAGTATGGAAGTGGACAAGTTTACAAAAACATATCATCAAAAAGAAAACGACGAAGTCGCAATGGACGACTTTAAAGTCGATTTTTCTGCTGCGCAGTCCATTTTCTCAAGAAATCCCCTGAATTCGGCTGATGACCCGGAAAAAGAAGAAAATTCGCAGGGATTTTTTGAATTCATGTTTGAAAAATTTGAGGAATACCTCGACAAAAACAAGAAAAATTCACCGCTTGCGCGCAAGCTCAAAATGCTCATCCACTTTTTCCAGATAAAAGACACTCTGAGCAGGCTCAACAAAATAAACAGCTCGGTTGACGAGCTCGTAAACCTGAAAGTGCCATTCGGTGGGCAGCAAAAACGCTATGAAATCCTTTCAAACCGGCTAATTCGCGCAAATTATCTTCATTCCCAGATTAAAAAGGAACTGTCATAATCTAGAGCTTTCCAATCAACTTTTTAAGAAGCGGGTCGATAAAAAGCACAAATATGTAGATTGCGTCGTAAAACCAGAGCATTTTATTAGGGTTTGAGCGATTAAAATCAGGTTTTGCGGCCCTGTAAACATCAATAACCATCCTGATTCCGTAATATAACACAAAAGGCATTAAAAACAGCGCAGCCAGAGCCACCAGCGCCATTACTTTTTGATGTCCGCCCCTGAAAAAGAAAACAATGTAGGACAAAACCTCAAGAAGCAAAAATACAACCGCCATTTTCCTGTAATACTGTGAATACAGGCGATAGACTTCAAAAATGTCAATCATTTTCTTGAGATTTTCACCGAGTTGGCTCATTTTCAGTCCAAAATTACAATAATAACGTCAAAATGTCCGGTTCTCCGTCCGTAACGTGAATTGTGTGCTCAAAGTGGGCGGAGGGCCTGTGGTCTTTGGTTGTTACGCACCATTTGTCCTCCTGAACATAAACATCATCGCACCCGAGGTTCAACATTGGCTCGATTGCAATTGTCATGCCTGATTTCAGCTCAAAATTGTTCCCAGCACGGTAATTGAACACAAAAGGCTCCTCATGCATTTGATGTCCGACGCCATGACCGCCGTATTGACGCACAATACCGAGATTTTTCGACTTTGCAACATCTTCAATCGCTCCGCCGACATCCTCGAGCGTATTTCCGGCTCTCATTTTTTCAATTCCGGCAAAAAGCGATTTTTCAGTGGTTTCAAGCAGCATTTTGCACTCTTCTGAAACCTCTCCCACAGGATAAGTCCACGCACTGTCGCCAACCATGCCATGATAGGTTGCGCCGACGTCAATGCTTATAATATCGCCCTCTTTAAGGATTTCTTCGTCAGAGGGGATTCCATGGACGACATTTGCGTTGATTGAAGCACAAATCGTTGCCGGAAAACCGCCGTAACCCAGAAAAGTAGGAATACATTTGTTTTCTTTGATGATTTTTGCGGCAATTTCATCCAGGTATTTCGTGGAAACGCCCGGTTTGATTTCTTTTTTCATTGCCTGATGAACCAGCGCCACAACGTTTCCCGCGTAGCGCATGATTTTAATTTCTTCTCTGGATTTTCTTGATGCTGCCATAATTTTATATAACCTGTTTCAATTTTTCGTAAATTTCGTCAATAGAGCCGGTAGCGTCGAGTTTTACGAGCACACCGCGCTTTTCATAGAAATCAATAAGCGGAGCTGTTTGTGAAAAATATGTTTCAAAACGTTTTTTCGCAATTTCTTCCGTATCGTCTTTTCTTTGAACGAGTTCTGTCTGGCAGAAGTCGCAAACGCCCTCTTTTATAATAGGCATTGTTTTAATATTGAAAATAGCGCCGCATTTCGGGCAGGAACGCCGGTAAATAATACGTTCCATGAGATTTTCAATCGGAATATCAAAATAAATCACGGTAGTTTTTACATCTTTTCCCGCGTCGATTTCTTTGAGCATTTCATCGAGAAGTTCCGCCTGCTCAAGGCTTCTGGGGAAACCGTCAAGTATAAAACCTTTTTGAACATCATCCTGTTTCAATCTGTCTTTGATGATATTCGCAACAACATTAACCGGAACGAGCTGGCCTTTTTCAACATAATCTTTTGCGATTTTTCCGGCTTCTGTGTTGTTTGCCATAGCTTCACGAAGCAGGGAGCCTGTATCAACATGGACAAACCCCGAATCAGCCGCCAGTTTTTTGGTTTGTGTACCTTTTCCGCTTGCCGGAGGCCCCATAAAAATAAGTTCTTTTTTCATATAAACTCCCTTTCATTGCTATGAATAAATCTTAACACTTTAAAAATATGTGACAATAATATATTTGAACTAATCGCTGAATCTGAACTTAACAAGCGCCCAAATCGCATGAATTCCGTCAAACCAGGTGATTTTTTTGCCCTCTGCATACTCTCTTCCGTAATAAGAAACAGGCAGTTCGTACAAACGGGCGTTTCTTTTCAGGACTTTTGCCGTAATTTCGGGCTCAAAATCAAATCTGTCCGATTTTATTTCAATCCCTTTCAAAAAGTCCGTGCGAAAAGCCTTATAACAGGTTTCCATGTCCGTCAAAGTCGTGTTGTAGAGGATATTTGTTATAAGAGTGAGGAGCCTGTTGCCCATCAGGTGCGTAAACATGAACGAACGCGATGGTTTTCCGCCGGAAAGCCTTGAGCCGTAGACAACATCCGCCTTATCTTCAAGAATAAGCCTCAAAAGCTCATCATAATCCTTGGGATCGTACTCCAAATCAGCGTCCTGAATAACCATAATATCGCCGGTCATGTGTTTCATTGCGGTTCTGATTGCAGCACCTTTGCCCTGATTTGTTTCATGGTAAAAAACTTTGTATTTTTCTTCATATTTTTTCAATAAATCCGTGCTGCCGTCAAAAGACGAATCGTCAACAAAAATTATCTCTTTTTCCAGCCCGCAAAACGGCGCCTGTTCGATTTTTTCCACGATTTTGTCCAAAGTTTCAATTTCATTGTAAACCGGAACGATAATGCTGATTTTTTCCATATAAACTCCTATGTAATTCATTTGTTCTGCAAATTTAGCACGGATATCGGCGATTTTGCTGCCCTGAAACCGATTCGGTGCGACAATCGATATTAAATTATCATACATGTAGTATATTGCATTTTAAATTTGCTAAAAATATTGTATAATCAAATTGAGAATATGTTAAGGGTCAAAATGGAAGAGTCAATAAAATCACAGGAAATTAATTCTGCACCTGCAAGCAAACTGCACAAATTGTTCGAAAGACTGGACACAGAAAGCACACAGGTTCTTTACAATGAGGCAAAAAGCCTCCACGAATTTTTGCTGAACACAAAATTTTACGGGCTGATTTCCCAGAATCTTTCCCTGATGGGGGTTCTGGAGTACAAACTCAACAACGGAAGCTACAAAACAGCCCTGAACATGCTAGAAGATGCAAAATTCCTCGCAGAAAATGCACGCGACCTTTCTGCGCAAAAAATAAATTTCTATTGCCGCGCAAGCGTTTTTTCGGGCGAAAAAAATTACTCTGAAGCGCTCGCAAACCTGAAAAGAGCCATGGAAATTTCGGTGGAAGACGGTTTTCTGGACGGCAAAATAAAACTGCTTATTGAAAAAGTCCAAACAGAAAATAACGGCGAAAACGGCTCCTATGAACCGCAAAAACCGGTCACAGCGCTGCTTAACGTAGCAAGAACGCTCGCTGCGGAAACAAGTTTGGATTTATTGCTGGAAAGAATCGCTCAGGAAATCAAAAAAGTTCTAAATGCTGACAGATGTTCGGTTTTCATCCTTGATAAAGACAAAAATCAGCTCTGGTCAAAGGTTGCGCTGGGGCTTGAAAGCAAAGAAATCAGATTTGACGCTGATAAAGGGCTTGCAGGCTTTGTTGCAAAAACAGGCGAAATCGTAAATATTAAAAACGCGTACGAGGATTCCCGTTTTAACCCCGAAATCGACTCAAAAACAGGCTACAAGACAGAAACCATTCTTTGCATGCCGATGAGGAACATAAAACATGAAATTCTCGGTGTTTTTCAGGTTTTGAACAAAATTAACGGCACATTCACCCGCGAAGACGAGGAAATGCTAATCGCAATCGGAACCAGCGCGGGAATTGCGATTGAAAACGCAAGGCTTTTTGATTCGCAGCAAAAAATGATTGAAACCCAGAAACAGCTGTTCAAAAGCTTTATTGACACGCTCGCTGCCTCCATCGACGCCCGTGACAAAATCACAGCAGGTCATTCCAGCCGTGTAAAAATGTATTCGGAGTTGATTTGCGAGGATTTAAACCTTGAAAAATCGCAAAAAGACAATGTCATCCATGGCGCAATCCTCCATGATATCGGAAAAATAGGGATTCGCGACGCAGTTCTCCAAAAAGAGGGCAAACTCACCGACGAAGAATACAAACACATTCAGGAGCACGTAAAAATCACCTACGATATCCTGAACAAGGTTTATCTTTCGGAGGAATTCAAAGAAGTCGCTGAAATCGCCTCCAGCCACCACGAAAAATACGACGGAACCGGCTATTTCAGAAAACTTGCGGGCGAAAATATCTGCCTCGGAGGCAGAATCCTCGCTGTCAGCGATGTTTTTGACGCAATCACCTCAAAACGCCACTACCGTGACAAAATGCCTATCAAAGATGCACTTTCAATCATCAAAAACGGCTCGGGAAAACACTTTGACCCGAAAATTGTTGATTCTTTCTTTAGAATAAGGCTGGACAGGCTTGTGCAGGTATTTTTGAGCGAAGTGGATTGGGAATTGCAGCCCGAAGACGAAATATTACTCGCAAAGTACAATGTCGGTTATCTTTATGATTTAATAACATCAAAAGAGCCGGAAAATTTCAGTGAAGAAGAAAGAAAATTCTTTGAAATTTTCAACCACTACTACAATTGCAAAGCAGGAAACTAATTTTATGCGTAAAAAATTAATAAAAACCATGGCAATTTTGATATCTTTGAGCTGCGCGCCGGCTATTGTGCATTCAGCGGAAACAAATGCCGTAAACCAAAAAGCCGGTTCATACGCTTTCACAAACGATAACATGAAACAAATCAAAAACAGCGGATTGGCGAATGATTTGTTCAAAATTATCACATTTTCCCAACCCGCGGATTCTTTCAGGGCTGGCTCCTCAGCAATGAGCTCCACAAAACAATACGAAGCAGCAAATCAGAAATTTTCGCAAGGAAACATCACTGCCGCGTATAAAGATTACAAATCCGTCTTAAATACCAACAAAAGCGACGATTTTGTTTATCTCGGATTCGCCTACAAACTCGCAAATCTCGGGCTTTTCTCACTTGCACAGGAATCTATAAACAATATCTGCAACACAGGGCTTTATAAAACCCAGATTGAGCTGATTAAAAAGGTTTTCTTCCCGACAATGGCGCTTTCTTACGATGAAGAAATTTATCTTGCGCAGTGTTACACAGAAATTTATTTTAACAATCTGGCGTTTGAAGTTGTGCGTGAATTGAGCAAAAATTCGGCACTTTTGAAAAAATCCGACTATGCAAATTACATTCTTGCCCAGGCGTATTTGAATTTGAAAGAATACGGAAAAGCAATGAGCTCAATCAACAAAGCCCTCTCCATGAGCGACAATAACGCAAATTATCTAAAGCTCAAAGCCCAGATTTATTGCGAAAACAACAAATATAACGACGCAATCAAGACGGTTGACAGCATTCTTGCCCAGAATGTCAACGTGATGAACTACAATCAGGATATTGAAGCACTAAAATACTTTATCCTTGCCAGAGCAACCCGCGATAAAACAAAATCCAAATATTACCTTGCGAACTATTTCCTGAAAAGCTCTGAGACCCAAAGAGCAATCAAAGAGCTAAATCAGAACGTATTTTCAAACAAAAAAGACTACCAGTCCTACACAACGCTTGGCGATATATATTTAGCGCAGCGTGACTCGGTAAAAGCGATGGATATGTATCAAAAAGCCTTTAAAATCAAGAAAAACGATACAAATGTGCTCATCGGAATCGGAAATGTTTATATGGCGCAAAACAACCATAAAACAGCTCTGGACTATTTTCTAAAAGCAGCGAAAAAAGATAAAAATAATGAAAAAGCGTTCATAAACGCAGCACTCTGCTACAAAGCAACGGGTGTGCCCGCTAAATCAAGCGAATTCTCCCAGAAAGCGCTCAAAATAAACCCCGAATCCGACTATGTTTATTACACAATGGCGCAGATTGACGAGGTTTACGCGACAAATTACCTGAAAAAAGCACTGACCATCAACCCGATGAACACAGAAGCCTGGCTTGATTTGTCCTACAATGCGATTAAAAACCGCCAGTCGGGTTATGCACGTGAATATCTTCAGCCGGTAAAATATCTTGATAAAAATAATTACAGATATTACTACATTTCCGGCCTGATTAAAAAACAGGAAGGCGACCTCACCGGTGCTGACAACGATTTCACAAAATCACACAACCTCAACCCCTCTTTTACAGAGGCGCTGAAAGAGCTTTCATCAGGATTGTAATATGAACAAACTGCTTATCGTTGAAGACCACGCATTGACCAGATTTGCTTTGAAATCAGCTTTTGAATTGCCTGATTTTGAAGTTTTTGAAGCAGAAAACGCCTCCTGCGCGCTTGAATGCGTAAAAAACAACGCAATTGACGTAATTTTGATGGATTTGGGGCTTCCTGATTTTAACGGAATTGAAGCAACACAAAAAATTAAACAAAAAAACAGCAGCATAAAAATAATAATCCTCACCTCCCACGAAAAAAAGGAAGAAGTTTTAGACGCGCTAAAAGCAGGCGCAAACGCATACTGCTCAAAAGACATTGCGCCTGAAAAACTTATAGAAGTCGTAAAATCAGTACTTAACGGTGACGCATGGTTTGATGCCAAAGTTGCAAAAATCGTGCTGGAAGCGGCATCTTCCGGTGCTACGGCAGAAATTGAAACACCGAATGCGGAAACAAACCTCACAATGCGCGAAAAACAGGTGCTCTCGCTGATTGTCGAGGGGATGAACAACCACGAAATCGCAAAAAAGCTCGACGTAAGCGTCAACACAACAAAAGCCCATGTCTGCAACATCCTCCAGAAGCTCTCCGTTCAAGATCGCACGCAGGCTGCAATAAAAGCCCTCAAAGACAAAATCATCTAACCGGGCTAGCCTTTTTGCTATTTAACTCCTTATTTAAACGTGATATTTTCAATCCGTAACATAATTCAAGGAGTTTAAAATGAGCCACGGAAAACACAAAGCCAAGTACATGAAACATTTTTTCGTAAAAAGTTTCTTGATAAGTTTAGTTTTGCTGATTTTGGTCTGTATTTGCAGCGCGTTTACATTTGACTGGCAGGCAGCGCTTGCTGAAAGACTTTACGGCATGGATTCTGATGATTACGCACAAATCCTCGCCCTTACCATGGGAATCTGGAAAATATTAATCGTCCAATTCACGCTTGTGCCTGCGATTGCCGCATTTTTCATCGCAAAACACATTGAAAAACATCACGCAGATGAAAACGATGACTGCGGCTGCGGCTGTTAGTTATTGAAAGATTTACCTCGCAAAAGCGGCGCTTTTTGGCGCTGCTTTTTTGTTATCAGTCCAATCTTCCCGAATCCAGCACTTCCTGAACGCGCTCAACCATCTTTTTATGGATATCTTCAACCGGCAAAGTCCCGTCAATCGAGATAAAGTTATAAAGCGACTTCATTTTTTCATATTCATCAAGGCATTTGTCCTGATAAATCTTGAAACTGCTGTAAAAATCCGAACTCAGCCCGATATCACGCCCTGATTCCCAATAATCAAGCCCTGTTGTGCCAATTACGCGTTTTAAAAGGATATCAATCGGCACATCAAGATAGAATACCAGATCCGGCTCCGGAGCAAAGCTATAAAGCTCTTTTACCCACTCAAAATCCTGCCCCCGCACCACATCTCTGGCAAACGCAGTATAAGTATAGCGGTCAAGCAATACCACAAAACCGGCATTAAGCGCCGGAATGATAGTATTTTCGAGCCTGTCGGCAAAATCCGCTGCGTACAAAAGGCTGAAAGTCGTTGCGTTGAGGAGATTTCTGTCTTTTGCGTCGTCAATAACATTCGCAATAAGCCGTGAAGTCTTCCATTCACTGACCATGCAGCCGTAACTTTTGTCCTCAATCCATCTTTTTAACAGATTAATCTGGGTCGATTTGCCGGAACCGTCCGTTCCTTCAATAACTATAAGCAATCCGGGATATTTTTTGTTGTTTTGCTCCATTATATATTTATTCCTTTTTTTGCGAGGCAATCTCTTACGAGTTCGCGCATTTTAACCTGTTTTGCATGAATTGACTGCTGAGCATCTATTTTTACAAGCCCGAATTCCTCGACCATTTGCAGATATTCGGCATTTACCATATTCTGGAAAATAACATAGCTTTTGTAAGGGTTGTTGCTCAATTTCAAATCCATTCCCGCCTCATAAAAGCTCGGTGTCCGGTTTGCACAGATTCTTTCGAGCGAAGTTTCGGCGTTTATGCTGTAATAAAGCGTCAAATCCGGCTTTACAGCAAAACCGTACATATTTCGCACCCAGTTTTTGTCCACGCCTCTGGCAACATCCCTTGCAAAAGCCGTGTAAACGTACCTGTCAGCAAGCACTATGAAGCCCGCTTTCAATGCAGGAATAATAATCTGCTCCAGTCTGTCCGCAAAATCAACCGCATGCAGAAGACTGAACGTCCTCGGGCTTAAAAGATTCTTTTTTTTGGCCTTTTTTGTGGTTTGAGAGATGAGTTCCGAGGAATTCCACTCCGTAAAAATCACATCAAGCCCTTTTGATTGCAGCCAGTCGCGAAGAATCGCCAGCTGGGTGGATTTTCCCGAACCGTCAATCCCCTCAACACAAATCAATGTGCCCTCTAAATTATGCTCGTTGAATAATCTCAAAACCGCCCCTTTTTACTTAAATTATTCTTTTTATTTTAACATATTATTGAAAAAGTTCAAAGTAACCGGTTGTTTAATGATTTCTTATTGAATATTCGTAATTGTCCAGTTCTTCTTTTTCCGCGTCATTAATCTTTTTGAGCTCCTCAAAGTAAATATCCGAGGGCATTTCGAGCCAATCAGCCTTATGAGCAAGAGCTTCGCGCCTTTGTGCGTATTTATATTCAATCTCCTCGCGCCCGTTCATTGCCGGAGAGCAAAAATCGCAATCATCAAGCTCTTTAAATGACACATTTTTCGTTTTATTTATTGAAAAATTACTGTTTGAAAAACCCACGGGGATAGTTTTTGTAATCATAGTTACCTCTCTTATACATATGACCTATTAAACACCGTAATTATTAATTTTTGCTATCTTTTAAGTTTATTTTGAAAAAAATTTACATATCAGCTCATAAAATTGACTTAAATGCGTTTTTTTGTTAATTTTTGTATAAATATGCCGTCACACTAGCAAATATTGGGATTTAGCTGCTTTATTCAGCTGGAGAAGAATAGAAAGGTTTATATTATTGACAAATATCAACGCATTTTTCAACCATTTTGCCAATAAATCAACACTGCCGCAAATTCAGGAAAAGAAACAAAAAACAGAAAAACAGGAAGTAAAAGAACTTTTACAAAATCCCGAAGACCCGCTTGCGAAGTATCCTTTGAGGGGATTTGGCTACGCAAACGAAATCGGGGCAGCTCTTTCAGCAATGCCCGGATGGGGAAAAACCGCTGAAGCCTTGCTCTGGGTGCCGGCGTTGATGTATCTGGGCGCGGATATTTTCGACAAGTACTCCAGAGGCAAGGAAGGCAACTATTCCAAGCCCGCCGTAGATAAAGCGGTCGAACAGGCAACTTTTCAGGCGCTTGCCAGCGTAATTTTGCCGACTGCAGCCGTAAAAATGGGGCAAAAACTCGCCGGTTATGCAGCTAAATACGACGGTTCCAACCTCACCGCAAGCGCGCAGGAAGAATTGTACAGAAAACTTCTCGATGATTTTGATAAAGGGCGTTTTGCAAAATCAGATTACACAAAAACAGCGGCTGACGGCAAATCTACCGTAAGAAAAGGCGTTGACCGGATGATGAACAAAGTTTTGTCCGAAGATTTTGACAAACTGCTCAACGATACGGCTCATGACCTAAAAACAGAAGGAATCTGGCCTAAAGTCAAAAGATTTTTCACGCACACCTCAAGACCGGTTTCGTGCGCGACATCAGACCGGAACGATGTGGTCAATTTTGTTAAAAAGAAATCCGAAGAAATTTTCGACCTGCAAAATCAGCTCGAAAACATTTCTGAAAGTGAAACATCCAAACTGAAACCCGAGGTTTTGAAAAGATATAACAAAGCCGCTAAAAATATCGACGTTAAAGTTCAGGAACTCATAAAAGAGAACCCGTCTTTTGTATTGAAAAAGATTTTAAACAGCTACAATCCGGCAATGAAGCCGCTTGAAGCTGAAATCATTAAAAAATACAGCGGTGACAGCCTCAAAGTCCTGCTAAAAGACAACAAAGCCTGCTCTGCTTTGCTTGAGGAGCTTATGAAAAATCCGGAATCGCAAAAAGCAATCATTGAGCACACTAAAAAGGTTAAAATTGCACGTGACGCGCTGCGGCCTCTTTTGAAAACAAGAGAAATGCGCCTCGGATGGCTGAAAACAGCCGGCGGATTCGCTGCACTGGCTTGCCTTGCGATTCCGATTGACCATTTTGTCCACAAATACATTATCCAAAAGGCAGTTGCGCCCGCACTTGAAAATGTTGAAAAATTCAACAAAAATTTCAAGAAAAACCATGAAACAAAAAATGCCTGAGCGTTTCGTATGCAATACTTTACAAATACTTGCATGCAGCTTGTTTCTCAAGTAGAATAATTTTACAAAATAAGGAGAACAAGATGAAAAAACTGCTTTCTAATTTGATTGTACTTACAGCGCTGGTCGGGCTGTCCTGCACTTGTGCAATGGCAAAAGAATACACCGATATGCCCAAAGACCACTGGGCGTACAAAGATATTCAGCAATTGACCGATTTTGGCGTTGTTGTTGGCTACCCCGACGGTTCATACCGCCCCGATATAAAGGTTACACGCGCAGAATTTGCGACAATGGCAATAAAAGCTCTCGGGCAGCAAAACGCTAAAATCACCGAAATCGCAAAATTCACTGATTTTGACGAAAATCACTGGGCGTGGGAAATGGTACAAAGAGGCGTTATGTTTGACCTTTTAAAAGGCAATCCCGACGGTTCATTTAACCCCGAAGGCAGCGTTTCCAGAGGACAAACAATCGCTGTTATTGTAAATGCCCTGACCACGCAAGAACTTTCAAAAACAAAAGCAGAAGAAATTCTTGAAAATTCATATACAGATTACAAAGAGCTCCCCTACTGGCTCATCATTGCATCAGGAAAAGCCGAAGTTCTCGGCATGATTGTACCTTCTCCCGGTGCACCCGGAAAACTCAATGCAGATATGCCCGCAAACAGAGCAGAAGTTGCGTCTTTCCTTATGAGAATGCTTGAACAGGCAAAACTCAACCCCAACGAAAAGCTGAAAAAGGTTATGGAGCCCAGAAAAGGCGAGGGTATTGTAATTCAGGACGCTTCAGTTCAAAACTACATGGCGACCATCCCGGCAGGCTCAATTATTCCTGTTATCGTCTGCAACGACCAGATTTCCAGCCAGACCGCACAGGTAGGCGACAAATTCCTTTCAAAATTACCGAAAAATCTTATTACAAAAGAAAAATATCTTTTGATTGTAGAAAACAGCCCGATTACCGGCAGCGTAACCGATGTCAAAATCGGAAGACCTTTCTTCAGAGATGGAAAACTCTGCATGGATACAAAATCCATCGTAACCGAAAAAAATCCTGACGGCGCTACGTTTGCTGGCATAGTTCTTGAAGATACTCAGCTCAAAGCATTCTGGAAAACTTTCTTCCAGAGATTGTTTGTCGGCTCAAAAGTTATCTACAAAAACGGACAGGTTGTAAACGTTCAGCTGACAAAACCTATCAGAATCGACCTTACAAACGGCTGGATTGTTGAATAAACCGAGCTAAACTTAAAAATTATAAAAGACCGGGGTTTAAAATCTCGGTCTTTTGTATTAATTTAGAAAAAACTGTTAAAATATTAATAGAAAATTCCGATATTTATAATAAAAAAGGATTCTGACCCATGTTATTTAAAAGAAAATGCAAAATCACTTTCATAAGCCACGGTTCAACCATTTATACAGAAGAAAACCGTCTTTGCGATAACGACGCATATCCGCCGCTCAACGACAAAGGCAAGGAAGAAGCGGAAAATATTGCAAAATGGATAATTTACCGCTCGCCGCGCGTTGATAAAATCTACACAAGCGCTGCCCAGCGTTGTATTCAGACCGCCAGCATTATTGCAAAAGCTTATCAGAAAGATTTTGAAATTCTTGATAATCTTCCGAACAAAAAAGCCGGAATCTGGAACGGTTTGAGCTATGACCAGATTGAAGAAAAATATCCGGACGAGCTCGAGATGTATCATCAGGATTCTGAGAATTTTGTCCAGCAGGACGGAGAATCTTTGAAGGATTTGAATGTAAGGGTCGAAAATTTCCTTGAAAAAATCGTCGAAGAAAACATCACACGCAGAATAATCATCGTAACGCACCCCGACATCATCAAAGCCGCAATCAGAAGTGCGCTCCAAATCCCCATACAGAACCAGAACAGGGTTTTCATCCCCACAGGCAGCGCTTCGCAGATTAACTATTACAAATCCTGGAAAAGCCTGGTTTATTCGGGTTATTTGCCGATTAATCTTCTATAAAAAGAGGGCTTATGCGAAAATTCAGACATTTAAAAACCGGAAATCCTTATATTATGGTGCGTGACGACGTTATAAACTGCACAAACGCCAATGACCACCAGACAATGGTTCTTTATCGCCGTCCCGACTATCCCGAGCTGATTTTTGTGCGGGAAAAAGAGGAATTTTATCAAAAATTTGAGGAAATTTAAGTTTTTTCCGCGGCTGCGCGGGGAAAAGGGAATTTCTTCAATTGTTGGTTCATAATAAAGATTTTTCAAAACCTTTCTTTACAAAAAAGCCCGTACTATTTGATGTTTTTCATGTTTAATGTACGATGTTATTGGTCAGCAAGTACGATAAAGCGAAAAGTAAAAGAGCTTTAGTCCAGGGGCCCCGCAGAAAAAGCCGGATTCAGGCGATTTTTGCCCCAAAAACCCCGAATGGATGGGAAAACTGAACCGCAGTTAGTACAAAAACTGGATTTTCACTGAAAACGGTGCTTTTGCGCCCCAGTAGGAAAAAATCCGCAGTCAAAGGAGAAAAAACTATGCCAGCAGCAACTATGATTGAATTGCTCGAAGCAGGCGTCCACTTCGGACACCAAACACAAAGATGGAACCCCAAAATGAAACCGTATATCTACGGTGCAAGAAACGGTATTTACGTTTTAGACCTCAGAAAAACATCTGATAAACTCGACGAAGCCTACAACATCGTCAGAGAATTCGCAGCACGCGGCAAAAACATCGTTTTTGTAGGTACAAAAAAACAGGCAACCGACGTTGTTGCTGAAGAAGCAAAAAGATGCGGTCAATTCTACATCAACAGAAGATGGCTCGGCGGTATGCTGACTAACTTTGAAACAATCCGCACCAGAATCAACAAATTAAGAGAAATCGAAGAATTTGTAAATTCCGGTCACATTGAAAAATTACCGAAAAAAGAAGTTGCACAAATGATGAGAAAACTCGACAAATTGAGCAAAACTTTAGGCGGTATCAAAGAAATGCGCGGAATGCCCGACCTTATCTTTGTTGTTGACCAGAAAAAAGAAGACATTGCGATTGCAGAAGCAAACAAATTGCACATCCCTGTAATCTGCCTCGCTGACACAAACGCAGATCCTGACGGAATCGACTTCATCATCCCCGGAAACGACGATGCAATCCGTTCTATCAGACTTATCGCTTCAAAACTTGCTGATGCGGCGCTTGAAGGCAAACAGCTTAAAGAAAACAAAGCTGCCGGCGCAAAAGCTGAAAAAATCGAAGCTAAAGATGCCGGAGTTGAAGAAGCTCCCGCGCAGGAAGTCGGCGCTGACGCTTAATAGAATTAGTATAATTTGTCCGGCGGTTCATCCCGCCGGAATTTAACAGAAAGGAACTACCGATGGAAATATCCGCTTCTATGGTAAAAGAGCTTAGAGAAAAAACCGGTGCAGGCATTCTTGATGCTAAAAAAGCACTCGTTGAAAATAACGGCGACATGGAAAAAGCAATGGAATTCCTCCGCCAGAAAGGTATCGCCTCTGCTGAAAAGAAAATGGGCAGAATCGCAGCCGAAGGCCTTGTTGATTCTTACATTGAAAACGGCGTTGGCGCTTTAATCGAAGTAAACTGCGAAACAGACTTCGTTGCGAAAAACGAAGAATTCAAAACACTTGTAAAAAACCTTGCAAAACAGGTTGTTGCAGTAAAACCCGCCAATGTTGAAGAACTTTTGGCTTCAACCTGCCAGGTTTGCGGCTGCGGCAAGAAAATTGAAGACATTATCAAAGAAAAAGTTGCAACAATCGGCGAAAAAATCACTGTAAGAAGATTTGATATCGTTGAAGGCAACCCTGCAACTTACATCCACAACGGCAAAATCGGCGTTTTGTTAAACACTGACTGCGCTGACGAAGCTATGGAAAAAGATATCTGCCTCCATATCGCTTCAAACGCTCCTGAATTCGTTTCAAGAGAAGAAATTCCGCAATCCGTGATTGACGAAGAAACAAGAATCGAAATGGGCAAAGAAGATTTGGCTAAAAAGCCTGAAAACATCAGAGCTAAAATCGTTGAAGGCAGAATCAACAAACTTATGGCTTCCAGATGTCTTCTTGAACAGCCGTTCGTTAAAAACCCCGACCAGACTGTTGCTCAGCTTGTCGAAGGCAAATTGAACATTAAATGTTTCATCCGCTACGTGCTGGGTGAAGGTCTTGAAAAAAGACAGGACAATTTTGCTGAAGAAGTTGCAAGCCAGATGGCCGGAAACTAGTTCAAATAAGCAAATTTTTAAAGCCTCCCGGGTTTCGGGGGGCTTTTTTACACGCCATTCACCGCGCAAAGCGCAAAAAGTCCGTTTTTTCAAGGACTATTTTGAAAATTTCAATTTTTCCGAAGAACTATCGCCCTGAATCTAATCTAGTGTCGCCTTAGTCGATTCTTACCTCTCACAAAACGATATTTAATCGTTTTGTTCGGCAGAGTGCGAACCGCCCAAGGCTCACCTTTTCTAAGCGTCACTCAAAAAGTTCGTTCACGTCACTTCGTTCCTTAGAACGAACTTTTCTCGGACAATTTATGTTATGATTAATTCGTAAGAAATTAATCAAGGTGCATTTATGATTGAGCGTTATTCTTTGCCGGAAATGAAAAATATTTGGGAGCTTGAAACAAAATTTGCGCACTATTTGAAAGTTGAACTCGCTGTTTGCGAGGCTTACAACGAAATGGGCGAAATCCCTGACAATGCGCTTTGTGAAATAAAAAACAGAGCAAAATTCGACGTAAAACGAATCGATGAAATCGAAAAAGAAGTAAATCACGACGTAATTGCGTTTTTAACCAACGTCAACGAAAACATCGGCGAATCCTCAAGATACGTGCACATGGGAATGACCAGCTCCGACGTAATTGATACGGCTTTTGCGCTGCAAATTCAAGAAGCGGGGAAAATTATCCTTGAGGATTTGGATAACCTCATAAAAACCATGAAAAACAAGGCAATTGAGCACAAAAACACAATCTGTATCGGCCGTTCGCACGGAGTCCACGCAGAACCGATGACTTTTGGCGTGAAAATGCTCAACTGGCTTGATATTTTCCAGAGAATGAAAAAAAGATTTGAAATCGCGCTCGACGAAATCGCAGTAGGGCAAATTTCCGGCCCGGTGGGGACTTACAGCAATATTTCCCCGAAAATCGAAGAAATAACCTGTAAAAAACTCGGTCTAAAGCCTGCAAAAATCTCCACACAGGTGATTGCACGCGATTATCACGCAAATTTTATGGTTTCGCTGGCGCTGATTGCCTCTGCAATTGAGCAGTGCGCCGTTGAATTAAGGCATTTGCAAAGAACCGAGGTGCTTGAGGTCGAAGAGGCGTTCAAAAAAGGGCAAAAAGGCTCATCCGCAATGCCTCATAAGAAAAATCCGATTTCAGGCGAAAATCTTTCAGGGCTGGCAAGGGTCGTGAAAGCCAACGCACAGGCCTCTTTAGAAAATATTGCACTCTGGCACGAACGCGACATCTCGCACAGCTCTGCGGAGCGGATTATTTTCCCTGATTCGACAATTCTCGTTGATTATATGCTGAATCGCTTTAACAGGCTGGTTTCAGGGCTTGTTGTGCACAAAGAAAATATGCAGAAAAACGCAAATCTTTTCGGCGGAATCGTTTTTTCGCAAAGGGTTTTGCTGGAGCTGACAAAGAAAGGAATTTCAAGGGAAAACGCCTATGCGCTTGTGCAAAAAAACGCCTTGAGCGCTTTTAACGAACCGCAGGGCAATTTCAAGCAAAATTTACTTAATGATAACGAAATTATGCAGATTTTGACCGAAAACGAAATTGAAAATTGTTTTGATTCGGGCTATTATTTGAGAAATATTGACGCAATTTACGAAAGATTTGATTTGCGGGGGTAAAAAATGGGCTGTTTAAAATTTATAATAAAAGTTGCAATAGTTGTGCTCGCAATCATCGGGTTCAAGGCGCTGGGCGGGATGGAATTGTTTAAAAATTTCCATTTTTTTGAAAAACCGTCGCAAGATGAGCTCATCGCGAAAAGTATGAGCGTTGCGGATTTTACAAAAATCCCAGACGAATACGAAATCGACAGAACAGCCAATCTTCTGGGCTACAAAGGCGTACTCGCGGAACACAAAGCCTCCGGACAAAAACTGGCGGTCTTAAATCCCTCAAAATCAACGCTTTTGACCAAAAAAGATTTTGCTGACGGAAGCATAAAGAAAAAACTCGACGGATTGAACGAAAAACTGGCTTATCAATACATCAGGCTTGAAAATTTTGAAATTACAAAGCAAGGAAAATTCCACTCAATGGGCCAGACAATCCCCTACGTAAAATACAAAGCCGATGTCACAAACCTGCCGATGAAGCACATTGAGGGAATCATCGGTGTTGCCGAGGACAAAGAACAGCATTCAAAAATTCTGCTTTCCGCAGCAGAGGGCGGAAAATATTCACAGATAATCACCGAACAGTTTTTCAGTAAAGTAAAATGAAGAACAATTACAAGCAATTGATGAAAAAATGCATAGCTCTGGCTAAAAAGTCCGAGGGATTTGTTTCTCCTAATCCTCTTGTCGGAGCAGTTGTGCTCGATAAAGACGGAAATATCGCCGGATTCGGGCGTCATGAACGATGCGGGGAAGCTCATGCAGAAGTAAATGCGCTAAAAATGGCAGGAAATAAAGCAAAAGGCGGTACAATCATCGTGAATCTTGAGCCCTGCTCGCATTTTGGCAAAACACCGCCATGCGCGGATTTGATAATCGAAAAAGGGCTTAAAAAAGTTGTAATCGGCACGCTCGACCCCAACCCGATAGTCGCCGGAAACGGTATAAAAAAGCTTGAAAATGCAGGAATTGAGGTTGTTTGCGGGGTTCTTGAAGCGGAATGCAAAAAATTGAACGAAATTTTCTTCATTAACCAGACAGAAAAACGAATTTTCACAGCAATCAAAACCGCAACAACAATTGACGGAAAAATCGCCTCACGAACGGGCGATTCTAAATGGGTAACAGGCGAAAAATCCAGAAAAATCGTCCAAAAACTCCGCAAAAAATACGACGCCCTGCTTACCGGCTCAAATACCGTTCTTGCGGACAATCCGGCGATGAACTGCCGCCTGAAAAACGGAGTAAATCCGATTAGGGTAGTTGTGGATTCAAAATTGCGGCTCACGCCGGATTTGAGATTTTTCAATGATGACAAAACCCCGATTTATTGCGCAATCAGCGAAAATCTCCCCGAAAACCGCCTCAAAAGCTTTCCGAAATTTGTAAATTTCATAAAATGTCCGCTGATTGACGAAAAAATCGATTTAAAATTTTTGTTTGAAAAGCTTTATGAGGCGGGGATAAGGAGCATTCTGGTTGAAGCCGGCGGAGGGTTGAACGGAGCGGTTTTAAAAGCGGGGCTTGCTGATAAAATTTATCATTTTATTGCGCCGAAAATAATCGGTGACAATCAGGCTGTGAACTGCTTTTCGGGCTTTGAAACAGAGTTTATGAAAGATACAAAAAACCTCCGGATTGATTCTGTGAGAAAATCCGGAGATGATTTGCTTGTTGAATATAAAATTCTTCGCTGATTTCAGGCTTTTGGGTCGATTAGTTGTCAATCAGGAGGCTTGCGCCGATAATTCCGGCGGTATTCCCGAGTTGAGCGGGAACAACCTCTACAGCAGCGCCCTGAATGGGCATTGAGCGCTCTTTTAGAGCCTTTTTCAAAGGCTCTAACAAAATATCGCCCGCATCTGCAACACCGCCGCCCACAACGATTTTTTCAGGGTTCAAAAGGTTCACAACGCTCGACAAACCAACGCCAAGGTATTCACCGATGATTGAAAAAATCCTCTGTGCGACGACATCGCCCTCTTTTGCGGCCTGCGCAACAATCGCGGGGGTAATGTCTTTTGTTGAACCGGCAATTTCTCTGTATTTTGTGGATTTTCCGCCTTTTACGTACTCTTTTGCGAGCGAAACAATTGCCGGCCCCGACGCAAACGCCTCAAAACAGCCCGTATCGCCGCAGCCGCAAATCGGCCCGTCGTGGATTGCGAGTTTTATGTGTCCGATTTCGCCGGCTGCGTTGCTTGCACCGCGCACGAGCTTGCCGTTAATGATTAAACCGGAGCCAATGCCGGTTCCGACTGTTATGCAAATAAGGTTTTTGCAGCCTGCGCCCGCGCCGTAATTGAGCTCGGCAAGAGCCGCGCAGCGCACGTCATTATCGACTTTTACCGGAACATTGAATTCTTTTTGCATGATTTCTGATATAGGAACATTTATCCAGCCGGGAATATTGGGCAAAATCCTTACGATACCGTTGTCACAGTCGATTTGCCCGGGAAATCCAAAGCCAATTCCCTCAAGAGCGCTTTTTTCGATTTTTGCTTCTTCAATAAGTTCTTTAATTGTTTGGATAATGTTGCTTACGGTGTATTCGTAGCCCATTTCTGCGCGTGTGGGAACGGTTTTCGGAAAAGAAATTTCGCCTTTTTTGTCAACAAGCGCAATTTTTACATTTGTTCCGCCAATATCCACGCCAATTCTGTATTTTTCAAACATCCCGACTCCTCTGTCTTAAATTTAACAAGCATGTTCAATCATATCACGCTCAAAATTTTTCTCAAACAACATAATTTTAAATTTGCTAATGTTCCACATACAGCACTTCCGTGGGGTGGAAAAGAGCAGGCTTATTTTATGAAATTACGTTAAGCTAATCTGCCCGATTTTATTGACAACAGGCGCTGTTAGCAAGAAAATACTTAAAAAGCATTCTATTTTACCGGTCAAATCCAGGCAAGAAAGGGATATAAGATGAAAGTTTCAAGGGTTGGTTCAGGTTACAATTATAATCACAAAATTTCTCATAAAACGGATTTTTACAAAACAAATCCAATGACAGCCGATAGTTTCACAAAAAGTATGCCGGCTAATCCATCTTTCGGTGACGGATGGAAAGTCAACAAGAAAAATTTTAAAGTTTTCAACACTTCTGAAGCCCAGCTCAAATATCTCGGCGAAGTTTTCAGAACAGCAAACGAAACTGAGATAAACGAAGCCTGCCGCCAGAAATATCAGGGATTTTTCAACGATTATTCCCATCAGGCACGCTATGAACTCATAAGTTATATTGATAAAGCAAAAAATAAAATGACAGAGCTTGACAGCGATATTTCTGTAATCCAAAAAAGGCTCAAAACCGGAGATATCGGCTTAAACAGCGCCAGAGAAAAGCTCAACAATGATTTTATTTCCAAAATCAACAGGGAACAATCCGGATTTTCTGCCGGCAAAATGCCTAAAGGCATACTCATCATTAACGACGGGGAAGAAAAAAACTCCAAAAACCTTGCAAAATGGCTTGTTGAAAATTCGAGCGTTAATTATGATAAAATTGCTGCCGGATACAATGATGACTATTTTATTTCCGAGCTAAAATCAAAACTTGAGCATAACAAAAAAATGTATGAATACACCGGAATGAGAAGCTTGCTTGAAGTTTCTGATATGTATTCTATTTTTTCCACAGAGTCAATTTTTAGCCATGAAAAAGGAAGAAATAGTTATTTTGAATTAACAAAGAATGCTGCTGACGAATATAAAACAACAATTTTGTTCCAGGCTCCGGCATATTACAAAAAATTGGATTCAAAACTGCATTCCAAAGACAATTTTGATACCGTCATCCACCTTAAAGACGGAGAACGTGACGATGACAGGCAAAAATTACAAGAATTAGAATCCGAAAAATCCAGAATGGAAAATAACTCAAAAAAATTGAAAAACTACGTATGGTATGAATACGATTATTATGATGATTCTGATGACGACGATAAAGATCCCCGCGATGACTGGCGCGACAGGATGTAATTAAAAACAGATTTCGTCATGTGAGTCAGAACCGCCGGTCAGAATGAGGTTGTACTTTTCGCCGACCTTTTTGACGGTTGAAGCAAAGTGAAATTTGATAATTCCGCGGTGGCGCTTGTACGGATAAAAGGCTTCAATCCCGTCGAGCCCCAATTTTACGAGATTTTTGACAAAACCATCAAGACTTATGCACCAGTAGCAAGCCGGATGCGCCAGAACCGCTGCTCCGCCTGCGTCATGAATGGCTTTTATGACTTCTTTAGGGTGACGGCGGTTAAAAAGCCGCACTATATCCGCTTCTGTTTCTTTTTTTGTTTTTGCGCACAGTTTTTTCAAATTTTCGTTTTTAACATCGATTCCATACCCGAGAATATGAACAAGAACCCCCTGAAACCAGCAGTCAAACTCGATTGCAGGAATAATCCTTTTGTCCATCCATACAGGCGTTTGCGTGTAAGCGTCGACCGTATTATGGTCGCAAATCGCAAAATATTTCAGCCCTTTTTCGTTAGCGTCCGCCAAAAGCTCTTCGGGAGTGAGTTTCCCGTCGGAATAAGTCGAATGAATATGCAAATCAACGCTTTTTCCGAATTCTTCATGCGGAATGCTTTTTAATAATTCAAAAATTGAAGAAAATTGCCTGTCCATACACATCATGTTAATATAAACATAGCTTTCGGGCGAAATTTGTTTAAGTGAGGCGAGATGGCGAAAAGAGATTTGACTTTTGTTAGCATGATTGAGATTTTTTTCAAAGGGATAAAATATTATTTCCTGAACTTTGAAAAATTCATGAAATACCTTACTTTTCCTGTTTTCGGGCAGGTTGCAGGCATTACAATAATCTTCACTGCGGCTTATCTTTACACGATTTTGATTCCGAAACTCACCCAGTCAGCGCCGATTTTTGATAATATCCTTTTTGTGTTCCTGCTTTTGCTCGTTATAACACTTCCGGGATTTTTTATCTTTTGTAAGGCGTTCTGGGATTACCTTGTGGCAATGGCAGCGTTAAATTCAATGGCAAGCTACATAATTGAGTCAAACAACAAAATCGAAGACACAAGCATTGCAGACGGACTCATAAAAAACAGGTCATTTTCGTATGTAATGCTGCTGATTTTGCTTTCAATAATTTATATTGTCGGTTCGTTTCCGCTTTTGTGGGTAATTATGGCAATAGGGTTTGTTTATCTGTCGCTGACGTTTCAGGCGTTCGCTCTTGAGGAGAATATTTCACCTTTCGGGGCAATTTCCTTGAGCGTAAACCTGATTAAGCATAATTTTCTAAAAACCCTGTTTTTGCTTGCGGCGCTGGGGATTTTTACGTACTGGCTGATTCCGTCCTTGATATGCTGGGGCGTGGAAGCAGGAAATTTGCTCGGATTTTTCAGTTATCCGGTCGAACGTTTTGTTACAATGCTCCCGCTTGACGAACTTAATGCAATAATCGCCGCACACAACCTGCCTTTTTCAATCAGAAGCGTTGAACTTTCAAAATTTATTACACTTTCTGTTGTTGCATTTATGGTTACAGCGTTTACGCTGCCGATAAGAAGTATTTGCTGCACAATGCTGTTTAAAGAGCTTCATTCCAGAAACTATGCGGGAAAAATCGCAGCAGAAAAACTTGTCAAACGTGCAACGAAAAAAATAGCGGACAAGGACGGCGAATAGCGATGTTTATCTGCAAAAACTGTAAATCCGTTGACAAATTTGAGCTTATGTTCGCGCCCGGCTACAAAGGCGGGAAAAATTTTGAACGAAAATACAACGAAAACGGCGATATTGTCATCACCGTTGACGGTTATACCTTTGTCCCTGATTTGAATTTTATGAACCACCATGCTGTTTGCAGATATTGCGGGCAGATTTATATATGGGATTATGACACGTCAAGATAGTGTTTCCGGATTTAATCCGCATTATATATTCCAACCGGGTACCGCCTGTTGGGTATTAAAATTGCCAAAAATATCGCCATGTCGGGTAATATATATTCTCCATTCAGCCCGCAATAATAACTTAACTAAATAAGTACTACAAGAATACAGGAGAATTTATGGCAACAGCAATTCAAGAAAAAAACGAAGTAGTAAGAGTTATTATAGTAGAAGACTACAAACTAACACGCGTGGGTCTGCGCTCAACTATCAATGAATTTGAAAATATAAGCGTTGTTGGTGAAGCTGAAGAAGCTCTATCAGGTATTGAACTGATTAAAAAGGAAACTCCTGACGTAGTTCTTATGGATTTGGGTCTTCCGAATATGAACGGAATCGAAGCAACCCAAAAGATCAGAGAATGCTGCCCTGATACAAAGGTGGTTATTCTAACTTCCCACGACAGAGAAGAAGAGGTTATGGCAGCGCTGGGCTCGGGGGCAAACGCTTATTGTTTAAAAGATATTGACCCGAATACGCTTGCTGCTGTAATAAAAGATGTTTCAAAAGGTGCATGCTGGCTTGATCCGGCAATTGCCAAAGTAGCGCTTAATCTTTTCCCGAAACCTGAAAATACAAGCCTTTCTTCGGCAGTAGAAGTTTCTGACGCAAGAGCACAGCTCACGGAAAGAGAATTTGAGGTTTTGAGGCTGTTAGTTAAAGGAAAAAGCAATACCGAAATCGCAAAAGAATTAATCGTCAGTGTTCACACAGCAAAAGCCCATGTTTGCAGCATTTTGCAGAAATTATGCGTGGATGACCGCGTTCAGGCGGCAGTCAAGGCGATAAAAGAAAATATTATCTAATAAATCTGAAAGCGCCGGCAAATCCGGCGCTTTTTTTGTCCGTGAAATAGTGTATCCGGTCGGTTTCTTACCCGTGGGGTTTATACTATAATTATTTTGAATGATTAGCATGGAATAATTATGCTCTGCCTTAAATGCAAAAACGAAATAGACGAAAAGACCATCAGATGCACCTATTGCGGGACAAAAGTGCAGTCCGTATGCCCTGTTTGCAAAACAATCAACCCCATAGGCGCAGAATTTTGCTCGGGCTGCGGGCTCCAGCTGATTAAATACTGCCCGAACTGCGACAAAGCCAATCTTCCGTCCGCAAAAAACTGCCGTAAATGCGGTTTTGAGTTCGAGGAAAACGTTGCGGGGCTTGTCACAAAGTGCAATGACGATATTGAGGTCGTAAAAAGAGAAACTCCGGCGGTTTTAGAGGAAAAACAAGTTTCTGCCGCCCCAACACCCGCCCTAACGGCAGAAGAAGAAAGTTTCACGCAAGAAACTGAAAACGAGCCCGAAAATATTGAAAATGAAGCGGTTTTTGTGGAAGAAATTCCGGAATTTGAAAATACGCCGGAGCCGGAAGAAGAATCCGAACCTGAATCCGAAGTTTCAGAAGAAAATATTGCAGAAAATGACACGGCTGAAAACCTTGAAGAACTTGCGGATGAACAGGAAGAACAAGAACAAAAAACAGAAGAACCGGAACCCGAACAGGTCGATATAAAACTGGAAAATTACCCGGGCGCGCCGCTTTCTGAGGAAAATGAGGGCGAAGAAGAGCAGGTTTTTGAGCAGGAAGACTGCAATCAGGACAGATGTAAAAATACTATCGTAAGAGCAATCGAAAGCAAAGAAAAGCTCGTAATCGGGCTTAGTGCAGATGAAGGCATGGGCAAATCAACGGTTTTGAAGTACGTTTTCAATGATTTGCTTTCAAAAAATTACAACTGGATGTGGGGTGAATGCAGCGCAAACTCGCAAATCAGCCCGTTCGGGATTTTTCAGGAAATGTTTTTGACATTTTTCAACTGTCCGAATTTCACAACAATGTCGCCCGATTTTGTCGGCACAATAAAAGAAGCACTGCGAAATTTCTTTACAGGATTCAATTCCGAGGAAATCGACGGGATTTTTAACTTTCTTTATCCGACGCGCCACGCAAAGTTCGAAGAAATTCTGAAAAACAAGCAAAACACTTTCAAACTTCTTGAAAAAACAATCCTCGAAATCTCCCAAAAATCAAAACTGATTATTTCTATCGACGATTTTGACATGATTGACGGTGCTTCTTATGAATTTCTGGTTTATTTCATTGAAAACGGCGGGCTTTCGGAGAATTTGAAGCTCATAATTGCTTACAAAGACAAACGAATTGCACAGGGGTATTTTTATTCGGAAAAAATCGCTGAAAACCAGTATCAGGACGTGCGTTTAGGCAGATTAACAAAGGATTATGCAGACAACCTGATAAAAATCTACTTGAACGGCACAAACCCGCTGCCTGCCGAAGTTTTTGCGCAAATTTACAAAAATTCAAAAGGAAACAGCGCATACATTGAACAAATTCTTGTGCTACTGAACGAAAATGACGCATTTTATCAGGAAAACGGCGAAGCAAAATACAGAACCACTCCCATCGAGCTGGAAATGCCCAAAAACATCTACGATATCATCACAAAACGCCTTGAACACCTCGAAAAGAACTTCCCGATGGTATTCAAAACCCTCTGCTCCGCAGCAATCATGGGAAACAAGTTCAATATCGGGCTTCTTGAGCTTGTGATGAAAATAAACTCCGAAGATTTCAAAAATATCCTGACTTTGCTCGCAAATTCGGCATATATCAGCCAGTTTAACAATAACATGTTTATTTTCAAAAACACGCTTCTCTGGCGCATAATTTATGAAAAAGCCAAGCAAAGCGAGGATTTTGGCATGCTGAATGAAAAAATCTTCGACGCAATAAACCCGCTCATACTCTCGAGCAACGCGCTGAAAGCACTTATTGTTCAAAATCTTAACCAGAAACTGCTTGCGCTGGGGATTTGGACGGAAAATATAAAACTTTGCGCATATCTGGGCGACGAACACCTCTGGGTGCTTTCGCAGAAGCAATCTTTGAAAATCGTCGAAGAAGTAACCCCGCAAAAGGGCGAACTCATCATAAACAACATCTACGAAAGGATGGGCAAGCTCCTTTATTCGACAAAACCCGCCGAAGCGATAGAATACATCTCTTTTGCGCTCAACAGCGCGATAAAAATCTCCAACGTGCCTAAAACCATTGAACTTTCGGGCTATTTGTCAAAGAGCTGCTCGATTGTGGGCAACTATCACGGCGTGATTGAGGCGATTGACACGATTTTGAAGCTCATTGAAAAGCCTGAATACCGGCTTGAATGCGCGATTTTAAAATATAAAAAGCTAAAAGCGATGTTTTCAATCGGAAACAGCGAAGAAATCTACAATCTCGCCAGCAACGAAATTATTCCGGTAATTGAACAGGCGATTTCGCAGCTCATTCCTTGCAAAAACATTCCGATGGACATAATTTACGAAACATGGCTTGAAACTAACCTGATTGTCGCAAACGCACTGAGTATTCAGGGAAATAACAAGTGTTTTCAGGTTTTGAGCCTGATTGATGAGATTATTGCGAAAAATAATGTCGATAACAAAAATTATCTCAACAGAGTTGCGCTTGCAAAAGCGCTTGCGTACTCGATTCAGGGCGATGTCGAAAAATCAGCGGGGCTGCTCATCGAAGTAAACCAAAACACCGCACGCGAAATCGTCGAGCCCGAAATTATTTCCCAGTGGAACTTCATAAACATCCTGAACAAGCTCGTTGCAAAGGATTTTGACAATATTAAAGAGGATATGTACTCGGTTGTGACTTTTGCGAACAATTACAACGATGTTCTTGTAAAAAATCTCTTAAAAATCTTTCTGGGCAAGGTTCTTCAGGAAGAAGGCAGCCTTGCTAAGGCGCTGGAGATTTACAATGAGCAGGTTGCCGTGTTTGCAAGAGAAAAAATCGCAATCGGGGCGCTGCTTTGCTGGTATTTTATAGCGAAAATCACGCTCGTAACCGACGGAAGCGACAAAGCGCTCGATATTGCCCAAAAAGCCCTTGAAGTAGCCAAAAACCCGAAAATAAACAACTATTATTTCATGGTTCTTTACAAACGGCTGATTGCTGAAATATTCCTGATAAAAGCCGATTTGGAAGCAGCAAAAATGTATATTGAAAAGGCGCTTATGATTGTAAAAAGCTACGATATGAAGCTCCAGAAAGTGCTTTTGTACCAGCTTTATGCAAAATATCTCGAAGAAATGGTCACGAAAAAGCCGAAAAACAAGATAACCTACGCCGAAAACGCAATGAACACGTTCAAAAAATCATTGAAACTTATAAAAGCGCTGAATATTCCTGCAATCGAGAAAGATATTGAGCAAAATCAGGCGTCATTCAGGGCGTTTTGCGCGCTGAACGGGATTCAGCTGTAGTTTATGTGTTTGGGATGAGCAAAAAAGAATATATTTCAACAAAGATAAAATGGTGTTTAAATTTTTACTTTGGTGATAGAATATAAGTAAGTCTAATATATAAAAGTACAGGAAGATATGGGAAGAATTGTTATAGATAAAGAGAGTTGCAAAGCTTGCAATATTTGCATGGCAGTGTGCCCGAAACATCTGATTCACCCGTCCTGTGACACAAACACCCACGGCGTTAATTTTGCAGAGTTTAAGGACGAAAAAAATGAATGCCTTGGCTGCGCAATCTGCGCAAACAGCTGCCCTGACGCGGCAATTACTGAGGTTTATAAATCGTGACAAAAACAGCATCCAAAGTTCTCGTAAAAGGCAATGAAGCTATCGCACAGGCGGCACTGAATGCAGGCTGTCAGTGTTATTTCGGGTATCCGATTACTCCGCAGAGCGAAATCGGCGAATTTATGAGCAAAAAAATGCCCGAACTCGGACGAACCTTCGTTCCCGCAGAAAGCGAGCTCGCTTCAATAAGCATGGTCATCGGCGCGGGCACAACAGGCACAAAAGCAATGACTTCTTCGTCTTCATGCGGGATTGCACTTATGCAGGAGGGGCTTTCGGCAATGGTTTGCGCGGAAGTTCCCGGAGTTATCGTCAGTGTAATGCGCGGCGGCCCCGGATTGGGCAATATTGCGCCGGCGCAGGGCGATTATTTTCAGGCTGTAAGAGGCGGCGGAAACGGGGATTACAAAGTGGTTGTTCTTGCGCCCTCAACGGTTCAAGAGGCTGTAAATCTTACATATCGCGCTTTTCACCTTGCAATGAAGTACAGAACACCGGTTATTTTGCTTGCTGACGGTATTTTGGGGCAAATGATGGAGCCTGTTGAGTTTGGAGAATACCCTTACGAGAAAATTGACACGTCAACATGGGCGCTTTCGGGCGTAAAAAACAGAGAACCGCGCTTTTTAGTTTCGCTCCACATGATGGAGGGCGAAATGGAGGCTCTGACGAACAAGATTTTTGCAAAACACGAGTTAATCGCGCGCGAAGAAACCACTTATGAAGCTTATCAGACCGAAGATGCGGATTTGGTGATAACAGCTTTCGGAACGGTCGCGCGTGTTGCAAAAGCCGCAGTAAAAAAAGCACGCGAAAACGGCTACAAAGCAGGGCTTTTCAGGCCGGTTACACTTGTACCGTTCCCCGAAAAAGCGCTCCATGAAGCAGCAAAATCCGCAAAAATAGTGCTTGATATTGAGATGAATATGGGTCAAATGCTTGTTGATGTTCGTTCGGCCGTTTTCGGAGCGGCGCCGGTTGAATTTTACGGGCGTCCGGGCGGCGGATTGATTACGCTTGAGGATATTTACGAGCAGATAGTAAAAAGATTAGGTTAATTGGGAAAAATATGGAAACTCTTGTATACAAAAAGCCCGAATGCTTGAAAAAGGACGGAAAATTCACATTCTGCCCCGGATGCGGTCATGGCGTGGTTTTAAGGATGATTGCGGAGCTTATTGACGAGTTTAATCTTCAAAGCGATACTATTGCAATTTCTTCTGTGGGCTGTTCGATTTTTCTCGAAAAATTTTACGATTTGGATGTTGCAGGTGCTTCTCACGGGCGTTCTCCCTGTGTGGCTACCGGAATTAAGCGCTCTTTGCCGGACAAATTCGTCTTCACCTATCAGGGCGACGGCGACGCATTAACAATCGGCTTCAACGAAACAATCCACACGGCTTCACGCGGCGAAAAAATCACTACAATTTGTATAAATAACACAAATTTCGGCATGACAGGCGGTCAGGCAAGCGCAACAACCCTTGTCGGACAGGTTACAAAAACCACGCCCGCAGGCAGAAACCCCGAATACGCAGGATATCCGATTCATGCAGCAGAAATGGTCGCAAAATGCGATGGCGCGGCTTTTGTTGCACGTGCGTCAATCTGCTCGCCCGCGTCAATCAAAAAAACAAAAGAAATCCTCAGAAAAGCTTTTGAAATGCAGATTAAAGGCATTGGGTACAGTTTTGTGGAAATTCTTGCCGCATGCCCGACGAACTGGGGCATGAATGCGGTCGATTCTATGAAACATATTAAAGATGACATTGAAAAAGTCCATCCTGTCGGCATTTTCAAAGATATTACCCTGACGGAGGTACGCTGATGGATACAAGTATTATAATTTCCGGATATGGCGGTCAGGGCTTGCTTTTTGCGGGTTCTTTGCTTTGCCATGCGGCGATGATTGAGGGAAAACAAACCACCTGGATTCCGTCATACGGCGCAGAAATGCGCGGCGGGTCAGCAAATTGCTCTGTGCATATCTCAGATGATGAAGTTTCTTCGCCAATCGTTAATATGTCGGATGTTGTGTTTGCGCTGAACCAGCCATCCGAAGACAAGTTTGAAAAACGCGTAAAACCGGGCGGATTGTTCATTGTAAACTCGTCAATGGCGAAAATTGAGCCGCACAGAAAAGACATTGAATACCTTTTCATCCCCATGAACGAAATCGCCTCACAAAAGCCGGAGCCGGTGTTCATAAACGTTATGGCAGTAGGGGCTTTTGTCCAAAAAAGCGGCATTTTGCGGATGGAATCAGTCAAAGAAGCGTTAAAATCCATGATTACCGGCAAAAAAGCCCATCTTCTGGACGCAAACATTGCCTCTCTGGGGTACGGAGCGGAATTTGTTAAGGAAACTGCAAAGGTTTAAATATGATTAATGAAACTGTTGATTATATTAAGAAAAAAATAGGTTCTTTTGTGCCGGAAATCGGCATAATTTTGGGCTCAGGGCTGGGCGAGTTTGCAAATGATTACGTCGGGGTGCGCGTTCCTTATTCAAAAATCCCCGGATTTGAAAATTCTACTGTTGTCGGGCACAAAGGTGAGCTCGTTTTTGCGGAAGTTGAGGGCAAAAACACGGTCATGATGCAGGGCAGATTCCATTATTACGAGGGATATCACATCAGCCGCATTGTTTATCCGGTAAAAATAATGAAAAAACTGGGCGTAAACACCCTGATTATCACAAACGCAGCCGGCGGCGTAAACAAAAAATACAATTCCGGCGAGCTTATGCTGATAAAAGACCATATAAATTTAATGGGCGTAAACCCGCTTATAGGCGAAAATGACGCCACTTTAGGCGTGAGATTTCCGGATATGAGCGAGGTTTATAAAAAAGATTTGATAAAACTTGCACAAAACAAAGCTGATGAGCTCGGAATCGTGCTTAATAAAGGCGTTTACGCGGCAATGAGCGGCCCGAGCTACGAAACACCGGCAGAAATCAACATGCTTCGCAAAATGGGCGCAGACGCAGTCGGAATGTCCACAGTTCCGGAAGCACTCGTCGCAAACTACTGCGGAATGGATGTTCTCGGAATCAGCTGCATAACAAATTCAGCTGCGGGCGTTCATCCGAGCAGGCTTTCACATGTTGAAGTCGTAGAAAACGCCAACAAGGCAAAAGGCAGCTTCAAATCGCTTCTTGCTGAAATTATCAAGGGTTTGTGATTATTTAATCTTTTTCAATGACGAAATGAAGTTGAAATGCTCGACATCGCCGTCAACTTTTGTCAAAAATACCTGACAATCCTTTTCGTCAGCCTCCAAAGGCGGCAATTGGGCAAGTTCGGCAGCATAGTAATTGCTGTCATTTCTGCTGCTCAAAGGAACGCGGTTTGCGAGGCTGTTCAGCGAGATGTTTCTCAAAAATCCGGCAAAACCTTTGTTTCTGCTGCTGAATTTTGTATAAATTCTAAGGGTTGCATCCCTGCTCTCGAGGTCAAAACGCCCGATAATGAACGAACTCAGCTGCGGCGCAGAGGATTTTATCATTATTTTTTCAACAACATTATCTTTTATCGCCAAATCGCCGGTGATTTTGTCGAAATTTCCCTCGGGAATGTTCACCATATCAACGATTGCAGACGGGCTAATCATCGCCATGGGGTTTCTGAAAAGCGCTGCGAATTTCAAAACGTACTCAACAAGTCCAACCTTGCCGATTGTACCGTTTTTTATGATAAATTTCATTGAACCGTTGAGTTTTAGCGAGTCATCGGTGTTCAATTCAAGAATACCGCTGGCTTTGCCGGAGATTTCTTTTTTCAAAGCAAGCAGCGTCGTAGCTATCAGGTCGGAATTTATGTCTTTTACACCGAGTTTTACGCTGTATTTGTGGTTTTTGAGGTCACAATGGACTTTGCAGGAAGAATGCCCCTGCGCAAAGTCAAATTTGTTGGAATTAACCTGAAAAACGCCGTTTTTATCAAGTGACATTTTCGCATCAAGGTTTCCGAACTCAATCTCCTTGTAAAACCCTTTAAGAACCTTCAAAGAGCCTTTTTCAACAATCAAAAGGCCGGTATCAAAGGTATAAGCGTCGTCATTTTCCTCATCGACGGCAGTTACGAGCGTTTCTGACTTAACCGGAGGCGCTGTGACGGCGTCGGTATTTTGTTTGTTGAAAGAATTCAAAATTCTGTCTATATCCACGTTGTCAACCGTCAGATTTATGTCTTTTACGACAATCGGGAAGACCATTTCATTTTTAATTGTGCCGTCAAATTTATAATCCGAGCGTTTAAACTTGCCTTCGGCGTTCATGGTAAGGGAATTGCCCTTTGCAACAAAGCTTCCTTTCTTAATAGAAAGTCTTTGCGAGGGGATTCGCACGCCCTCTGCCCTCAAATCACCGTTTAGAACAGGAACTCTGCCGGTGTTCACAAATTGCAGATTTCCGGAGATTTTTCCTTTTTTGAACATTTTTTGCCCGATAAGAACGTTCAAAAACTCGCTCGGGAGCGGATTCGGGATTTCAAAACCGAGATTTTTAATGACCGGAACTTCAGCCACCTCCATTTTGCCCTTTACAGTCAGAATCGGCTTGATTTTTGAGCCTTTATTGATGTCCTTTGCAATGTAGTAGTTGATTGACTTGATATCAAGGTCAACTCCATCCAGATAAAGGTCTGCTTTCAGCGCTCTGTCGTAGCTTACGGGGCTTATGGAAGCACCGCCGATGAGAATATCTTTGCCTTTTTCGATTTTCGTCATCCAGCTTATATCAATTTTATTGTTTATTGATTTTATAATCATTTTTGCAGGTGCATCGCCCGTAAGCTCCAGGGGATAACCCACAGCCTTTGAAAGATAGGCAGTTGTGAATTCTTTTGTTGTGTTGCCCGTTGCTTCAAGGTATGTATCGCAGGTTTTCATGTAATCCTTGATTGAGCCGAAAGCCTCGATATGATTGGCTTTGCTTTTTCCGTACCAGCCCTTAAAATCGTTTAAAAATATTTCATTTGTTGTAATTTTTATGTTTCCGTTGGCAAGATTAACCGGAATATCGTTGAGCGGCGTGACTTTGAGGAAGATTTTGTTCAAATCTATCCGCCCGTTCATCCCGTCATTGGTGAGATTTACATAAAAATTGAAAGTACCCGAAATATCCTTGAAAAACGCAAGCATATCGCTTCCGTTGGGGATTACAAGGTTTGAATTCAAAAGGTTTACGGCGCTTTTTACGTCAAAATCTCTTGCTTTTACGGTCAAATCAAAGTTGTTTTTCTGGTCAGAAACCGCATCCAGATAGATTTTTGAACGGTTTACCGTAAGAAGCGCATTATCAAATATGAGTTTTTTGTCTTTTATGCAGATTCGGTCTTTGTCCGTGAAAGAAATCCGGACATTTTCTTTGCCTTTTTTGATATTTGCGAGCATGCTCAGTTTTACTTTTTTCGGTTCCCTTTTGTCGGAAATAAGGATGTTGCCCGCAAGCACATCAGCGCTGATATCTTCGTATTTGTAAATAATATGGCACTTTTTCAGATAAAAAAGCCCGTTAATCCATTCGACCGTAAAATCGCTCTTTTGCGCCTCTTTTTCCTGTTTTGGAGCAAGCGCCTCAAGCCCGTTCACATCGGCAAAAATATAATCCGTTCCCGCTTTTTTCAAAATTATGGTTTTGTCGAAAATTTTTGCAAAAGAAAGGATTAATTCGGCATTTTTTATAGAAAAAATTTCTTTTTTGTCTTTTGAAATGGAAATTTCGCCCGCGCGCATTTCTATTTCAGGCGAAAGTGAAGTTTTCAAAACAGGTTTTTGGACAATCAGCTCGACGCCTGACTTTTCCTTTGCAAAATCCTTTACAAAATCAAGGACTTTTTCATTAGAAACAGCCCAGGGCAAGACTTTTAAGTATAAAAACAAAATCAAAGCCGCCAGCAGCGCCGCAAATGACGCCAGAACCGCCGTAATCTTCATCGCTTTCAACAATTTCTCATCCAACATAGAAAATTTTTCTCCGAATTTCCGTTGTGTTTCCTTTTTAGTTGTTATTCCGAACTTATCGTCAATTTCGCTGTAAAAGCGCCGTTTTATTTAATATTTTGCACCGCCTGTACAACTTTTTCCACTGCTTCATCCGGTGTGATTTTCAAAACTTCGCCTGTTTCGCGAATTTTGAACTCAACAAGCCCCTCATCAACGGTTTTTCCCGCAGTAATCCTGAACGGGAACCCGATGAGCTCGGAATCTTTGAATTTTACGCCCGCACGTTCGTCGCGGTCGTCAATAACAGCTTCCACGCCTTTTTCGAGGAGTTTGTTGTAAATTTCTTCGGCGATTTTCATCTGTTTTTCTTCGCCAATGTTCACAGGCACAACATCAACATGATACGGCGCAATCGCAAGCGGCCATTTGATTCCGTATTCATCATGATGGCGCTCAACTGCGGCTGCGGCAGTTCTTGAAATTCCGATTCCGTAACATCCCATGATAAACGGGCGTTCTTTGCCGTTTTCGTCGGTGAAAACAGCGTTCATTTTTTCGGAATATTTTGTGCCGAGCTGGAAAATGTTTCCGACTTCGATACCTTTTGTAACAAAGAGCGGTTCGCCGCAATCAGGGCATTTTTCGCCTTTTTCAACAAGCCTGATGTCCGCAAAAATAACATCTTTGCCCAAATCTTCAAGATTTACGCCGACAAAGTGCCTGTCTGTTTCATTTGCGCCGATTACGAAGTTTTTCATCTCTTTTGCAGTCAAATCAGCAACCACCTGAATCTTTTCACCCTCATAATCTGCGGGAATTTTGACGTTTTCAATGCCCATAGGGCCGACAAAGCCTTTGCTTGCGCCAAAAATGTCCGCAAGTTCAGCAGGTGCGGCGCTTCTGATTTCGTTTGCACCAACAGCGTTCATAACCTTGGTTTCTTCAAAAGTTTTGTCCGCTCTGATAAGCGCCATGACCGGTTTTTTGTCCGCAATGTAAATCATTGATTTCAAAATGACGGTTGCAGGCACATTTAGGAATTTTTCAAGCTCCTCAATCGAGGTTGTGTCAGGAGTATCGACTTTTTTCAGTTCGGTAAAACCGAATTTTGCTCCGTCAACTTCAGCCGGCTCAAGCACGGAAACTGCGTGATTTGCATTCGCTGCATAGCCGCAGGATTTGTTTTTGCAGAAGAAAACATCGTTTTCGCCGGCATTATTTTCAGTATCGTCGATTAAAACCATATATTCATGCGAAACTGCACCGCCGATTGCGCCGGAGTCGGATTGTACAGCTTTTGTTTCCAGTCCGCAGCGCTCGAAAATTTTGTAATAAGCGTCCGCCATGATTTTGTAGGATTTTTCAAGCCCTTCCTGCGTCGAATCGAAGCTGTAAGCGTCTTTCATAATGAATTCACGCCCTCTTAAAAGTCCGTATCTGGGGCGGACTTCGTCACGGAACTTGGATTGAATTTGATAAAGGTTCACAGGGAGCTGTTTGTAGGATTTTATGCCCTCTCTGGCAACAAAAGTGATAACTTCTTCGTGCGTGGGGCCGAGGCACATTCCTCTGTCGTGACGGTCTTTGAGGCGCATGAGTTCTTTGCCGTAAACGTCCCAGCGGCCCGATTCTTTCCAGAGTTCTTCCGGTTGAACGAACGGCATAAGCATTTCCTGTGCGCCTGCTGCGTCCATTTCTTCTCTGGTGATTTTTTCGACTTTTTTCAGTACTCTCCACATCAAAGGAAGATAATTATAAACGCCCGAGGTGAGTTTTCTTATAAAACCCGCTCTGACAAGCAATTTATGGCTCATAACCTCTGCGTCTGACGGAAAATCGCGCAAAGTCTGGACGAACATTTTCGACATTCTCATAATATATAAATCCTCTTTATTTGGCTCTGAGTTACAATATTTTTAATACAAATTCATATTATCACAAAAAAACTTGATAATAATCTTTCAGCAATCTACAATACATTAGCAACACAGCAAGGGGAACACCCGATTGTGCGGGAAACCTCCTTAATACAAAGAAGGGAACTACAAAATGAAAAAAGATATCCATCCGGAATACAAAAAAATGAAAATTAAATGCGTTTGCGGAAACGAAATCGAAACAGGCTCCGTTTGCGAAGATATCACTGTTGAAATCTGTAACAACTGCCACCCGTTCTTCACCGGAACACAAAAAATCATGGACACAGAAGGACGCGTCGAAAGATTCAAAAAAAGATACGAACAGAAAAAATAGTTCGATTGATTTCAGGTTTAAAAAAGGCGGTTTTAATGACCGCCTTTTTTGTTTTTATTTAATTTTATCGATTATTTTTTCTATATTTTCCACATCGCTGTGGATTGTTTCAAAAGCAGTTTTTACGCATTTGTGCATTTTTTTCGCAAAATTTTCTTCACAAAACGGCAAAAAGTACAAATCCATACTCAAACCGCCGTTATTATTAGGATAAATGTAATTTTCGCTCACAATCCGTGCGCCCAATTTTTTATAAAATTTCCTCCTGCGTAAAGTATCAGGTTCGTTTTCGTCAGGTTTTTCAACCTCAAGCCAAACCCCTGAAAACTCAAAAAATTCCTTTTTCATTGCCTCAAAAATCCTTGTTCCGAAGCCCTTTGAATGGTGTTCTTTAAAAATAGCGATGTAATCCAGCCAAAGTGTGTTATTTTTCTTATCTATGAAAAAAATAACATAACCGGCATTTTCACCGTCTATTTTTACAGAATATGCCTTATAATCGGGATTTTTCAAAAGTTCATCAAAGCGTTCTTTTGATTTAAGCTCGGATTTTGGAAACTGGGCAAGCAAATCCTCATAAATAGTTGAAAAATCATTATTTGAATTGATAAATTCCACTTTTTGCATAAATTCCTCCACCGGAAAAATAATAGCATAAATATTGCCCCCTTTATCCCCTAATCGGGCATTATTGCGAATTTTACAGGGCGATATAATAATTTTGCGTACAAAAGTGAGAAATTATAATGACAAATATAAGACCGTTCACGCTCAAAAACAGCTATTTTCCAGACAACAAGGAGGAGCTCGAAAAAGAAATTAAAAATCTTATAATGAGCATTCCCACGGAGTACAATGCCAAAACGCGCTCGGTGATTGTCCCCCACGATTCTTACAGGGACTCGGGAAAAACAGCAATGAATGCCATACAGTACCTCGATAAAGGCATAGAAACGGTTTTTATAATGGCGCCCGCGCATTATATAGTCTTTTTCGGGATTGCCCTGTCCTGCTATGACGCCTGGGAAACGCCGCTCGGGGAGGCAATAATTGACAAATCTTTTAATCAGGATTTAGTTGAAAATTTTGATGCGGAATGCAATGACAGGGTTTTTGAAAACGAACACAGCATAGATATCCAAATTCCTCTTGTACAAACGATTCTGCCCGACGCAAAAATCGTACCAATCTCCTACGGCAGCCACAATTTCAAAAAAGTTACAGCAATTATGGACAAATATTTTGTCAATGAAAAAATAGGGTTCATACTGGCGTCGGACCTAGCGCATTTTGATTCACTTGAGGACGCACAAAAAATGGATGATACCGCAGCCTCCGAAATAGAGAGAAAAGCAATTCTTGCCTCTTCATCTGAAAATGCCCCAAAATCAGAAAAGGGATACTCTCTAATCCGCACAGATATTGACCCGCCGAACCCGGACATCGGAAAAGAGGGGTACGGAAGCTGGATTGTTGTCGAAAAATCCATCCCGAATTTCTTAAAAGATGAGTTTTCTGACACAATTTTAACAATTTGCAGAAACAGCATAATTTCAGGGCTCGAATTCAGCATGCCGGTAAATGCCGATATTGAAAAACTTGCACCGGTATTTGATACATTCTGGGGCACATATATAACTGTTTTTGTGGACGGAGAACTCAGAGGGCGCGCAGGAAGCGCTTTCGCAGTTAAGCCACTGAAAGACGATTTGGCGTTCAATGCTTACAATGCAGCTTTCAAGACCAAAACACCGGTTTTTTCCGATGAAATCGACAGAATGAAACTCGAAATCTGCATACTTTCACGCCCGCAGATGATACCTTTTGCAAGCCTCAACGACCTTGCTGAAAAAATAAACGAATCCTCCGGCATAATCATCCGCAATAATGAAACACAGGCAGCATTTTTGCCCTGCATGTGGAAAGAATATCCCGACAAAAAGGGATTTATAAATGCGCTTTTAAAAGAAGCCGGAATTGATGAAAACCCATCTCCGTCGGCTTTTGAGGCATATCAATTCAAGGTTGTTACGATAGACGGGTAAAAAAAAGGGGGGGGAGATTGTTGAACCGTAGGGTGGGAAAAGTGAAACGGTTCCCACCGCAAGATTGCTAACGTATTGCAACGACTGCTCCCTCCCCGAGTTGGGGAAGGAATGATGGAAGTTAATAAATTTAGTGTAAAGTTATATATAAGTCCCTAAAAAATAGCCTTGATGTTTATATGTTTTTAAGCGCGCATGCTATATAATTAATTTATGCAAAAACTCGTAGAAATAAAAAAACTTTTTATGAATTATCCTGTTTGTTCGGGGTTTTTGAATAATTCTAAAGAATTTATCCACGCATTGGATAATATTAATCTTGATATCTACAAAGGCGAGATTCTCGGGCTTGTCGGAGAATCCGGCTGCGGAAAATCCACGCTCGGAAAATCAGTTTTAAGGCTGATTGAGCCGGAGGGCGAAGTGATTTATGAGGGCAAAAATATTCTCAATATGGACAGAAAAGGGCTGAAAAATTTCCGGAAAAAGGCCCAGATGATTTTTCAAAACCCGTATTCAAGCCTCGACCCGAGGATGACAGTGTTTGATATTCTCAGAGAACCCCTTGTTGTGCACGGAATAAGGGAGAAAAAGACAATAAAAGAAAGAATCTTCAAAATTCTTTCTCTGACAGGGCTCGATGAAGAAGTTTTGCGGCGATATCCGCATGAATTTTCCGGAGGACAACGCCAGAGAATCGCAATTGCGCGTGCACTGGTTCTTGAGCCGGAATTCCTGGTTGCGGATGAGCCCGTAAGCGCGCTGGATGTAAGCATTCAGGCACAAATTATAAAACTTTTGCTCGAATTAAAAGAAAAACTGAACCTGACAATCCTTTTTGTGTCGCATGATTTAGGGGTTGTGAAGTATATTTCCGACAGAATTGCGGTGATGTACCTCGGAAATGTTGTTGAGCTGGGCGAAGCGGAAGAAATCTTCAAAAATCCGAAACATCCTTACACAGAAGCGCTGATATCTGCGGTTCCGTCGGTTGCAAAAGAACATAATGCAGATTTTATCCGCCTTGAAGGCGATTTGCCCTCCCCGAAAAACCCTCCCTGTGCTTGCAAATTCCACACAAGGTGCCCCAAAGTCATGGAGATTTGCAGCAAAATTGCGCCCGAAAATATAGAGTTTTCAAGCACGCATTTTGCAAAATGTCATTTATACGATATGGCGGAATGAGTTTATGCTCTTCTCATCAAATCGGAAAGCTTAATTTCTTTATTCGGACGTTTTTTATTGATTTTTCTGATTGGCGCAGGACGTCTTTTCAGGCCGGAAAGCCCTACGCCGTCGTTGTTGAGCCGGGGAATAAAGAGCTCTTTTACAAAATTCATTAATTCTCTCACGTTATATTCCTTTCGTTGCATATTATAATCGCTAAACTCTTTTGTGCATATCCTTTATTTGCTTGAGCGTTTGTAATTGCACATATCCAATAACAGTATAAAAATAAACCGAATTTTGGGATTTTTAATCACCGATTGTGCTATATTAATTGGGAGTAGATATGGCAATGAACAATTTTCACGACATACTGAAAAATACCGAAACAGCCTGCCTCCTTTGCGAGCGGGATTTTTCGCATTCGGAGCTGATTGAGATAATAAAAACAGAAAATGACCTTGAAAAACAAATCTGCCTCCTGAAACTTAAAGAAATCCGGTCGCAAGACGAGGCGGATTTGCTCGTATTTAATCTGACCAATCACCACGGCATTATTCGCGAAGCTGCAGCGATAAAAATTAACGAACTTATGAAAATGCCCGAAAATTCCGCTTTTTTCCGTACAGAAAAAATTCTTCTGACATTTTTGGACGCTGTTATCGACATAAACCCCAATATTTGCAGGCACATTATAGAAATTCTGCCTTTTATTGAAAACAAGAAATTTTTCTTCAAAAACCTCATAAAACGCGCTCTGGAAATCATTGAAGACGCAAAAACAATGAACCGTAGAAAATCCGGCTATATTTATTCAAGAAAAGTTTTCAAAATCTTCTGGTATCTTGAAGCAGTCGCCGGTCTCGGAGATTTTGAGGACGAAAAAGCCATTTTGGAGCTTATTAACAGGACTTTTGACTTTGACGACTACACTATACGCGAAAAATGTGCAGGGCTTGTTGTTGTTTTCCCGAAAACACCGCAAAATCTAAGAAATTCGCTTGAAAATGACGAAAATTATTTTGTAAGACGCAAACTAATCTAGTGCCCTGGTTGATTCGCCCGCGCAAACCGCCCAGGGCTCACTTTTTCAACCCGTCCCCGCTATCAGCGGCGGTGGGAACTCAAACCTGCCCCGCAAAAACCGCCCGAATGCGCATTTAAAAATTCCTTTGCGGGTTTTATCCTGATAAAATGCAAAGAATCGTCAAAAACACAATGCTAAATTATCTCCCCGCAAGGTTTGAAGTCGAAGAAATCCCGCGCAGGGAGAGAATTTTTGAAGTTAATAAAAAACCCGTGAAAAACGGCAGCTTGATTTACTTTATCGAAAGAGAAATGCGGCTGTGCGACAATTTTTCGCTCAATTTTGCCCACCAAAAAGCGCAGGAGCTCAATAAAAATCTGAAAATCGTTCATTTGCGAAAAAAATTTGAAACCCGCTTGAAAATTGACTTTTACAATGCACGCCTGAAAGAGCTTGAGCAGGCGTTTAAAAACTATGATTTTGAAATTCGGGAAAATACTGACGGGATGGAAGCGGGGGCGATTGTGACGGATTTTAACCCGATTTTGCCAAAAGATTATTTAAAAAGCTTTGATTGCAAGATTTTTGAAGTCGATTCGCACAACATTGTGCCGGCCCGCTATGCGTCCGGAAAGCAGGAATATAACGCTGCAACTTTCAGAAGAAAAATCTATGCTGATATTGCGGGCTTTTTGAACGAATTTCCCTCCTGCGACGCTCCTGAAACCCAAGCAGCACTGGCTTTAAGAGATTTTATCGAAACAAAGCTCGATTTGTACGCCGAATACAAAAACAACCCCGAAAACGATGTTACTTCGCACCTTTCAAAGTATCTGAAAGACGGTTATTTGTCCGCGCAGCGTGCGGCGCTGGAAGTTATCAAATCCAATGCCTCAAATGAGAACAAAGAAACATTTCTTGAGGAGCTTATTGTGCGCGGTGAATTGTCGGAGAATTTTTGCCTTTATTGCACGGATTTCAAGTCCTTTGAATGCGTTCCCGGCTGGGCAAAGGCGTCGCTTGCCGCGCACAGGTGGGATTTTCGGCAATTTCTTTACACAAAGGAAGAGTTTGAACAGGCAAAAACCCATGATAAGCTCTGGAATTACGCGCAGCTCCAGTTGTTGGAAACAGGCAAAATTCACGGTTATTTGAGGATGTACTGGGCTAAAAAAATGCTCGAATGGTCAAAAACTCCGGAAGAAGCGCTGGAAATTTCAATTTACTTAAACGACAAATACGCCCTTGACGCCCCGTCCGCAAACGGTTACGTCGGGATACTCTGGTCAATCGCCGCGCTCCATGACCGCGCCTTTGCAGATCGTCCGGTAACTGGAAAAATCAGGTATATGAGCGGGAAGAAGATAAAATTGGGGTGATTAAAAACAAAAACGTACAAAAGCAAAGTGCTCAGTCCGTAAAGAAATACAAAAGAGGCTATTAAGCCTCCTTTTAAGTGGTGGGCGGTACTGGACTCGAACCAGCGACCCCCACAATGTCAATGTGATGCGCTACCAACTGCGCCAACCGCCCGAATTTTATTCAATTTTCACCGAGTTGGCAGCGCATGCTGCGCTACGAATCGGAAATTTGCAAGCTTCGCTCACAAAGGCGCCAACCGCCCATATTTTATTCATTTTTTACCGAGTTGGCAGCGCATGCTGCGCTACGAATCGGAAATTTGCAAGCTCCGCTTACAAAGGCGCCAACCGCCCATATTTTATTCATTTTTCACCGAGTTGGCAGCGCATGCTGCGCTACGAATCGGAAATTTATAAGCTCCGCTTACAAATTTATATTATCATAAACATTTTATTTTCAAAATACTAAAAAACGAGATTTATACACCGAATAAGACAAAAAAGTAAATTTTAGACTATAAAAGCCGCTCCCCATCCGCATTCGTACGAAATACTGACGTATTTCTACGACTGCTCCCACCCCAACTCGGGGAGAGCCGGGGACCGGAGCGATTTTAAGGTTGCTCAATCGTAGGGTGGGAAAAGTGAAACGGTTCCCACCGCAAAGTTGTGAAAAAATGGTGATTTTAGGTTTTCAAAATGGTTTGGTGTCGCTCCCCATCCGCATTCGTACGCAATACTTGCGTATTGCAACGACTGCTCCTTCCCCGAGCCGGGGAAGGGATAGGATTGGGAGCGAATGTAAATTTAGTGCAAAGTTGTATATAAACTCCCCAAAAACTCATCTATTTTTTTCATACGTTTTTCAATTTTGCCCACAAGATACGAATACGAACCCTTAACACCATTCTCCTCGTCGTATTTTATTGCGCTGAACAACAACTTAAGCATTTCTTCCGTGTCGGAAAGCGCCATTTCAAGCTCCAGGTATTTTTGTATGAATTTTTGTTTCATTTGAACGCCTTTATTGAATTTTTAAATGTATTATTACATAATATCATGTATTTTTCAATAAAAATATAAAAAATTAGCTATTATTTAATAATGGATAAAAAATCTATTATCAATGAAATAAAAATTCTCGCCATGGAAAGGGATTTGACGCTTACACAAGTCGCATCGCTTTTGTCTGAGAAGCTCAACAAGAAATATTCTTTGAATAATCTTTCCCAAAAATTGAGAAAAGAAACAATCCCCTACAGAGAAATCAAGCTCATAGCAGAGATTCTCGACTATGACATAAGGTTCATAGACAAAAGAACAAGATACTAAAAAGACCTCGATTGAGGTCTTTAATCTATAAAAGGCGGCACCCAGATTCGAACTGGGGATAAAGGCTTTGCAGGCCTCTGCCTTACCACTTGGCCATGCCGCCGCTTATTTTAATAAAAAACGCTCCCGCAGTTCCCCACAAAGCCGTCTTTTAACTATTTTTAAATGGAGCGGAAGACGAGGCTCGAACTCGCAACAGCCTGCTTGGAAGGCAGGTACTCTACCATTGAGTTACTTCCGCTTATTTGATTGTCAAACCTGCCTTCCAACGGCAGGTAATAATTTGGAGAGAAAGCCAATGCTTTCAGGCATTGAGTTACTTCCGCTTATTTAGTTGTCAAACCTGTTCTTTTTGCAGATAAAATCATTTAGAAAAGGATTTTTTCAACGCAGTTGCTAAAAAACTCGGGATGACACGATTTGAACGTGCGACCCCCTCGTCCCAAGCGAGGTGCGCTACCAAGCTGCGCCACATCCCGAAAACATTTGCCCCGTCCGTTGATGGTAGCGCACCTGCGGTGCTTCCTCTCGCAAACGATACTTAATCGTTTGCTCGGCAGAGTCAAGCTGCGCCACATCCCGAAAACATATGCCCCGTCCGTTGATGGTAGCGCACCTGCGGCACAATTTTTATACGGCACGGAGATACTTCGTATCTCACTTTGCCTGCCTCTACCACAAACGATACTCAATCGTTTGTGCCAGAGTTCTTGCCACATCCCGAAAACTTTTGCCCTGTCCGTTGACGGTAGCGCACCTGCGGTGCATTTTCGCGCAAATTTTTCAGGAAAAGCGGTACTCAAGTGCTTAATGGCATTGACATCCCGTTTTCAGCATCCTCTTCTGTTTTCAAAGAACTGACCTTGAAATCTCTCTCAAAGTATTTAAAGTTTAACAATAACAAATCAAACCGTCAAGATTCTTTTTAGTATTATAAATAAAATTCGGGCTATAAACAGTTATACAATTTAAAAACTTGATTCAAACCGCAGAAAAAGCTAAGATAAAATGAATCACAGCAACCAAAGGACAAAATATGACCAGACAACCGTTTTTCTACGACATTACGCTGCGCGACGGGAACCAATCCCTCAAAAAGCCCTGGAACCTCTCAGAAAAAGAACTCATCTTTAAAAAACTCACCGAATTTGGCGTTCAAGGGATTGAAGTCGGATTTCCGGCTTCATCGGAGCTTGATTTTCAAGCCTGCAAAAGGCTCGCGGAAATTGCTCCGGAAAATACAGTCATTTCTGCACTCGCAAGAACGGTTGAAAAGGATATTTTAAAAGGAATTGAGGCAATTCAGCACTGCGCAAAGCCAAGATTGCACACATTTATTGCAATGAGCCCTTTTAACATGAAATACGTTCTCAACAAAGAACCGCACGAAGTCAGAAAGCTCGCAGTGGAAGCAGTTGCGTTTGCAAAAGAAAAACTGCCCAAAAACGGCGAAATTGAGTTCTCAATCGAGCATTTCGGCGACTGCGCGGAGAATATTGATTACGTAATTGAAACGCTCAAAGATGTTGTAAAGGCCGGTGCGCACGTGATTAATCTTCCAAACACAGTTGAGCGCGAAAGAGTGAAAAATTTCGTTACGCTCGTCGAAAAAGTTTATGACGCACTGCCCAAAGACATTATTATCTCGGTTCACTGCCACAACGACCTCGGAATGGCAACCGCGTCAACCGTGGAAAGCTATTTTTCAGGCGCAACGCAGCTTGAATGCTCATTGAACGGGCTCGGGGAGCGCGCAGGGAACACAAATATGTACGAAGTCGCCGTTGCACTGCACAATTGCGGCGTAAATGTACCTTTGAAGCTCGACGAAATTTACGAACTGGCGCTGGTTGTTTCGGAAATGTCACATGTGAAAATTCCTGAACTAGCCCCCCTGATTGGGCCGCAGGCGCTTGCCCACAGAAGCGGAATCCATCAGGATGGCGCAATCAAAACCAAAGATATGGAAAAAGGTGCATATCGCGCGATTCATCCGTCGCTCATCGGCAGAAAAGACGACGAAAAAATCGGATTCACAAGCCAGTCGGGCAAAACAGCGATTTTCGAGATTATAAAAGACGCCGGTTATCCCGTTACCGTGCAAGAAGCCGTGCGAATTACGCCGTTTGTTAAAGAAGCTGCGGAAAAAGTCGGAGAACTGCCGGTTCGCAACATTCTGGAGATTTATTTTGACAAAATTTACAATGTCAGAGGCGATTTCAGGCTTGTAAGCTTTGAAAAGCTTGCTGAAAACGTATTCAATCTGAAATTTTTCCACAAAGAGGACTATTTTGAGCTTGACGGCAAAGGAAACGGGCCTGTTGACGCTTGTTTGGATGCCTTGAGGCAAGCCGGTTTTGCCCAAAAACTCGTAAATTACAAACAATCCGCGATAGACGGCGAACTATTCGGCTCGGGCGCGGTTGCGATGACGGTTATTCATTTTGAAGACAAAAACGGAAACATTGTCATATCAAGGGCAAAGGACGAAAGCACCATAAAAGCCAACGTAAAAGCCATTTTCAACGGGTTGAATCTGCTGGGTATGTAAAAAAGGGGATTGTGATTAAAATCCGTGATTTTCGAGTATTTTTTCGGCCTGCGCAATCACATCGCCCTCAATCTCAATCCAATTCATCTCCTGATTCGCCCGAAACCAGGTCAACTGGCGTTTTGCGTAGCGGCGGGTGTTTTGTTTTATTTTTTCAATGGCTTCCGCCTGCTCTGTACCCTCGAAAATGCACGAATAAAGCTCCTGATAGCCGATTGTGCCCATAAGCAGGCCGGTTTTTCCGTATTTTTCAAAAAGCCTGCATGCCTCTTCCCACAGCCCTTTTTCTATCATTTTTTCAACCCGCATGTTTATTTTTTCATAAAGAAAATCGCGGTTTTTCGCGTTCAAACCGAGCCATAGAACGTCATAGGGCGCTTCTTTTTTCCCCTGCGCCTGCGACATGGGGATATTCAGGGCTTTTGCGACCTCGATTGCGCGGATAATTTTTACTGTGTTGTTCGGATGGATTTTTTTTGCAAGTTCGGGGTCAAGCTGTTCTAAAATCCTGTAAACAGCCGCTGCGCCCTCATTTTTGGCAAGCTGATTCAATTCGTCGCGCAATTTTTTATTCGCCGGAACCTCGGGGATATCAAAATCCTGCAAAAGTGCCCGAAAATAAAGCCCCGTACCGCCCGCCACGATGGGGATTTTCCCTTTTGCGGTGATTTTTTTGATAATATCATTCGACATGCGCGTAAAATCAGCCACGCTGAACTCCTCATCAGGGCTCACAACATCAATCATATAGTGCGCAACCCCGCATTTTTCGCTTTCGGAGGGTTTTGCAGACGCGATGTCAAATTCCTTGTAAATTTGCCTTGAATCAGCCGAAATTATCTCTCCGCCGAGCTTTTGCGCCGCCCAAACCGCCAGAGCGCTTTTCCCCGAAGCTGTCGGGCCTGCTATTGCAATTACTTTATCTTTTTTCGCCATAATACAAGAATATCAAAACAATGCAATATGTCATGAAGTAAAATGTGACCACGAGCGAGATAATCGAAAGCACAATATTCACGCCGGAAACAGCATTGATTGCGGAAACGATAAAATTCATAAAATACAGGTAAGCGACGATTCCCAGCGCGCCGAAAAAGTTTTTGAAGATGAACTTCAGGTTTTTCCAGAACGCTGAAAACGGATTTTTTGTGTCAAAAATCAGCGCAGGGAACCAGAACATCGTCAAAAACGTGTAAACAAAGGAAACACCGCCCATATACATAAACCACAGGTTCAAAAGCTTTATCTGAACGGGCGTCAGGGTCATTATATAATCCTGCATTTGTGCGGGTGTCTGGGCTGCCATTATTTTTGCAAAATTTATATAAGGATTCGGGATAAAATGCGTGCCGGCCTTGAAAGCGAGGTAAAGAATTATCGCAAAAATGCCCGTATAAAGCAAAATCGCCGATGTAACGGACAAAAAGTATTCGCCAACGCCCGGAAAAAAGTTTTTTATCAGTTTTACCGACGCAATGCTTTTTTCTTCGGGGGATTTGTATTCGGTTTTTTCATGTTCCACGGTTTTTGCGCACATATAAAACCAGCCGGCAAAAAATGCCGTAGACAAAAGGATATTTGCGCCGAAAAACACCCAGAAAACCGGTGAAGCCGGCACTCTCGAGAGCCCTGCGGAGGTCAGACTGACAACAACAAGGTACAAAACCAGCGGCTGCGCCAGAATTATATTATCTTTTGTTACCTTAAATGCCTGTTTTATAATCATTTAAAAAACCCCCGCTGAATAATAATTTTGAGATGATTATACCACATCAAAAAGCCTGTTGATATAGTTCCCCCGACTTACCCTCCAAAAAACTCCCTCCCCAACTCGGGGAGGGCCGGGGTGGGGAGCGTTCCCTCAAAACCCATACAAAAAGCGGCCCATCAAGAGCCGCCCTGCTTTTTCTATTCAGTTTTTTTATAAAATTCTATTCGTAAACGGGTTTATTTCTAAATTTTTTCTCCTTTTTTTTCATTTTGAAACAGTTTTTTTCGTTGAACATCATTTTGAATTCGGCGAGTTCGTTTTGCAACTCCTCCAGCCCTTCTTCATAATCAATGCCATAATACCTGTTTTTTGCTATCACGAAGTGACCTCCTATTAGTTGACTATTGAATCACACTTTCGATTCACATTTTAGTTATCGGCATGCTTTTTGGAAAACTTTAGAAAAATGACGGCAATATTTACAATTCGTTATAATAAAAATCAGATTTGAAAAACTAATCTAGTGTCGCCTTAGTCGATTCGCCTACGCGAACCGCCCAAGGCTCACCTTTTCTAGGTGTCACTCCAAAAGTTCGTTCACGTCACTTCGTTCCTTAGCACGAACTTTTCTCGGACATCTTAATATAAAATTAATTTCTTCACCTACCCAAAAAAGGTTTTTTAAAGTAAAATACTCATTATTATATTTTATATAGCTAATCAGAGGAAATATTATATGTGCGGAATTGTAGGATATGTGGGCTCAAAGCCGGTAGTTAAGATTTTGTTGGACGGCTTGAGCAAGCTTGAATACAGAGGTTACGACTCTGCGGGACTGGCTGTGAATTCGGACGGAAAAATCAAAGTTTTCAAAGCACAGGGCAAACTCCAGAACCTCAAAGCAATAATGGAGCAAAATCCCCTCCAAAATACAACAATGGGAATCGGTCACATCCGCTGGGCAACCCACGGCGTGCCTAACACAATAAACGCGCACCCGCACACCTGCAATTGCGGAAAACTCGTGATTGTTCACAACGGAATTATCGAAAATTTCAAAGAACTGAAAGAAGAACTCGAAAAACGCGGCTGCATTTTCAAATCCGAAACCGATACAGAGGTCGTCGCGCACCTAATCGCGCACGAATACGGCAAAATTCACTCATTGCCTAAAGCCGTAAGAGCCGCAGTAAAACAAATTAAAGGCGCATACGCGCTCTGCGTCATGCATCAGGACGAACCGAATGTTCTCGTCGGCACAAGAAAAAATGCGCCCCTGATTGTTGCGCTGGGCGAGGCGGAAAACTACCTTGCAAGCGATTGTCCGGCAATTATTGAATACACTAAGCGCGTAATTTACCTTGATGACGATGAAGTGGCTGTTTTGACGCCAGATACGGTACTGATTACGGATATTGACGGAAAACAGGTGGTAAAAAAAGAAGAAATCCTCCCGTGGGAGCCTATTGCAATAAGCAAAGCAGGATACAAGCATTTTATGCTCAAAGAAATCCACGAGCAGCCCGACGTAATCAGAAATGCCCTCACAGGCAAGCTGCATGGCGTAGATTCGCCCATCACGCTGGACGAAGTAAAACTCACCGCCGAACAGATTAAAAATCTGAAAAGAATTGAAATTATTGCCTGCGGAACCTCGCTCCATGCTGCAATGATTGCAAAATACGTCATCGAAGCATTCACAAACATCCCTGTTGACGTGGAATGCTCAAGCGAATACATTTACAGAAAAACCGTTACCGACGCAAACACGCTTGTAATAGGAATTTCGCAGTCAGGCGAAACTTCTGACACAATTACGGCAATCCGTCAGGCAAAAGCCGTCGGTTCTCACATTTTAATCATCACAAACCGCCCTGATTCAATTATGGCGCGTGAAGCGGACAGTCTTATCCCCGTAAACGCAGGAATTGAAGTCAGCGTTGCAGCTACAAAATCTTTCAACGCACAGCTCATCGCGCTTTATCTTTTTGCGATTTTTGTTGCGGAAACGAAAAAATCTTTCGACCCGATTCATCTGAATAACCTGAAACAGGAGCTTCTTGAGCTTCCGCAGAAAGTTGAAACGGTTCTTTCGCACAAAGAGAACGTTATGGCGTGCGCAAAGGCGTTTTCGTCTTTCAGAAACTTTATTTACATTGCACGCGGCATAAATTTTGCAACCGCGCTTGAGGGCGCCTTAAAACTCAAGGAAATCAGCTACATCAACGCAACCGGCTACCCCGCAGGCGAACTGAAACACGGCCCGATTGCCATGCTGGACGAAACAATGCCGGTTCTGGCGATTTTAATGCCCGGAGTGGTTTATGACAAGGTACTTTCCAACGCAGAAGAGGCAAAAGCCAGAAATGCAAGGCTCATCGCCCTTACTTCCGTGGAAGATGCTTCGCTGGACGGGCTTTTTGAGTATGTGCTTAAAGTTCCGACGGTCGATGAGTACCTTTCACCGGTGCTTGCGTCTGTTCCTTTACAGCTTTTGGCTTATTACATTGCGGAATTTCTGGGAAAAGACGTTGACCAGCCCAGAAACCTTGCAAAATCAGTAACGGTGGAATAATGGCGATACTAAGCAAGGACGTAAAACTGAAAAAACCGGAAAAAATTTCGTCAGAATACGTCGAAAACCGGCTAAAAGAGATGGGAATTGACCCGCTCAGGTGGGCAATCACCGCTCAGGACGGGGAATTTTTGACGGTTAGCGCTTCATATTGCGATTAGCCCCTTAGAATGTTGCAAAAAATCATAAAAAAAGCTAAAATTTACAGGTCATGTGTAAAAAATTTCTACTGCTCATAATTGTCTTTTTTAGCTGTATTCTTACGGTTTTTGCCGATACGGGGTATAAATTTGACGGTTTTATCTGCGACAATGCGGGAATTTTAACGCCAAAAGCAAAAAGCGCAATAAACGGCTTTTTGTACGACCTGCAAACCAAAACCGGTGCAGATATAGCGGTAGCAACGGTCAAATCGCTTGACGGAAGACCCGTGGAAAGCGTCGCAATACAGATAGGGCGCGACTTCAAGGTGGGTTCAAAGGACAAAAACGAGGGTGCGGTTGTGCTCGTTGCGCCGAATGACCGAAAAGTCCGAATCGAAGTCGGTTACGGGCTCGAGGGCATAATCAACGACGCAAAAGCCGGCAGAATAATTGACGAAGAAATGCTCCCTTACTTCAAAAATGGTGATTATACAAGCGGAATCGTGCGCGGAACGTACGTTCTGGCGGAAGATATTGCTGCTGCAAACGGCGTAACCCTTGACAAATCAACAAAAATCCCGCCTCCGGCAGGTTCTGACTTTGATTTATCGTCATTTTTTCTTGCGCTGGCAATACTTTATTTTCTATGGCGCATGAATATTTTTATCGTGCCTGTGGGTGGCGGTTTTGGCGGTTCCGGCGGGGGTTTTGGCGGCGGAAGTTTTGGAGGATTCGGCGGCGGAGGCGGTTTTGGAGGCGGCGGCGCCTCGAGAGGATGGTAAAAAATGAATGTAAACAAATTTATTGAAGAATTAAAAGATATTTTGAAAGACAAGCTGGAAACGATTTTTGTTTACGGCTCAAAAACCGGAATCCCCGCCTATGACCTGAAAGAGGGCGCAGATTTGATGATTATTGTGCAGGATTTAAAAGCAGAAGACCTGAAATCCTGCACAAAAGCGGTTTACAAATGGACACGCAAAAATCCGGTACCGGTTTTTATGAGCACATCAGAATGGTTTTCTTCGGCGGATGTTTACCCGATGGAATACGCTGATATCAAGGAAAATCACCATATTTTGTACGGAACTGACATAATTAGCGTAATTGATGTAAAATATGACGATTTGCGGCTCCAGTGCGAGCGTGAGGCGAAAAATATGCTTATGCGCTTCAGAAAAGAGTATTTATTGTTTGCACCGAACAAAAAGAGGCTTGAGCGGCTGATTTTGGCGTCGCTTGCGACTGCAATGGCGGTTTTGAAAGCTGTTTTGAGGCTAAAAAACCTTCCTGCTGGCGAAACTCCTTATGAAACCGTGCGGGCTGCGGGCGAGTGCGGGGCGGTCAACAGTGAATTTTTTGAGGAGCTGATTTTGTTTAAAGAGGGCCGGAAAAAGCTTGCAGATATTGACAAAACAGCGCAAAAATTCATTGACGAAGCGGACAGATTATTAAAATATACGGATAAATTATAGAGAAAGGGTTAAAAAATGAAAAACAATACACTTTGGATAGTTCTGGGGCTGGTTGTTATCTTAGTTTTGATGGTTTTCAGCGCGTTTATCGGAACTTTTAACAATTTGCAGGTTATGGACGAGTCGGTCACGTCAAACTGGGCACAGGTTGAAAATCAGCTGAAAAGGCGTAATGATTTGATTCCGAACCTTGTTGAAACCGTAAAAGGCTACGCAAAACACGAAAGCACGGTTTTCACAAACATTGCTGACGCACGCTCAAAGCTTTCCGGTGCAATGAATTCGCAGGATGTGAACGCAGTTGCAAAAAGCACCTCGGAGCTTAACGGAGCGCTTTCAAGATTGCTTATGATTGTCGAAAGATATCCGGAGCTCAAGGCTGACAAGCAGTTTATCGGGCTGCAGGATGAGCTTGCGGGCACAGAAAACAGGATTGCGGTGGCAAGACGCGATTATAATGAAAGTGTAAAAGCGCTGAACGCCAGAATCCGCACATTCCCGACGAATATTGTCGCTATGATTTCAGGAATCAAGGCGCGTGAGTACTTTGAAGTGAGTGAGGCTGAAAAGGCGGTGCCGGAGGTGAAGTTTTAGTTAATTATTGCTGTTGCGTAAAACGCCTTTTATATTCATTTTTCTAGCTCGATTCGCTTCGCTCATAGGCGTCGAAAAATGAATATAAAAGGCGTTTTACTTTGGGAGATATGGGATTATATTGAAAATACGTGGAATTCTACGTATTTTTATCAGGTTGTGCAAATTAAAATATTGGATTACTTTGGTTTATATTACACAAAAACAAGAAATAGGTATTTTCAATGAGTAAACAAGAGCTAAAAGAGAAAAAGTTAAAAATATTATACGAAAATTTGTACAGAAGCTATCATGTGCATTCTATTCTCAATAAAATCCTGCTTGGTGAAGACGATTTTAGTAATCTAGAAATTACTACGCTTTCATTGCTTTCAGATAGATATTTGAATACAGCAAAAAAACAGGTGCTTAGCTTAATAGCAGAATATGAGTAAAATATCTTCCGGCGTGAATAGTAGAGGCTTTGCCATAGTAAATAATTAAACACTGTTGAATTTTAGTGCGAAATTTGACAGACCGGAGCGTAGTGGAGTGGATGCAAATTTCACGCTAAAATTTTACAGTGTTTTTCAATTGCGAGTTTCTCTTTCTTTTGGTTCGTTTTCTTTCTCTTTTCGTCGCAATAAAAGAGAAAGAAAATGAACAGCACCAGATATAGCAGAAAGTCAAAAAAAAAAAACCATGCAAATCCCCACCCCGCCCCTCCCCGAGCCGGGGAGGGAGTATGCACAATTGTTGGAGTTTGTGCTAAAATAATTCTGTAAATAAAAAACGGAGAGATGAGGAAAAAATGGCTACGGAACCTAAAATTATCGCAACAATCCCCAGAAGCGCAACAGAACAGCTTCAAATCGCAATCAATGAATACAAAGGCAAATGCTACCTTGATTTGAGAATTTTTTACACAACTGACGACGGCATGAACTGGCTGCCGACCAAAAAAGGCGTTACAGTTTCTCCCGATAACCTTGAACTCTTGAAAGACGCTGTTGAAGAAGCGATGAAAGAGCTTATGACGGTTGAAGAAGAGGCGTAAAACTTGAGCGCAAAGCACTCGAATACGAAAAATCAAAATGAGGGCATGTTGAAAAAATATGCCCTCGTTCTTACCTGTATCGGCGGGCTCGGGGTGAAAACCTTCAGCTATTTGATTCCTGACGGGCTGAAAACCGAAATAAAAATCGGACAGGCCGTAAAAGTGCCGTTCGGGCGCATGGGGCTGATAAATGCCTTTGTTGTGGGGTTTTCAGATTACCTGCCCGAAGATATTAAGGCAAAAAAAATCGCCGAAATCCTCGACACAAGGGCGCTTTTTGACCTTGAATACCTTAAATTTCTGGAATGGGTGGCGAATTACTATTTTTGTTCGCTCCAGTCGGTTCTTGAGTGCGCAATCCCCCTGAAATTCCTCCAAATGCACGGCCAGAGCGACAAATACGTAGAATTCAAAAACTGCGAAAACGCAACAAAAAGGCAAAAGGAAATCCTTGAAAAACTCGAAACTTCGGGCAAAATGAGGCTGATTGACTTTGAAAAAGAAGCAAAAACCACCCGCGCCACAATAAATAAGCTCGAAAAAGCCGGTTGCCTTGAGATTAGCGAGGAAGCTGTGTTCAGAAACCCGCTGGAAATCTTTAAAGAAGAGGATTTGGAGCCGTTTCCTGATTTGACGGACGAACAAAAATCCGTTTGTGCGGAAATTGAAAAAAGGCTCGGAAAAAGCGGGCAAATACTGCTTCATGGCGTAACTTCATCGGGAAAAACCGAGGTTTATTTTAACGCAATAAAAAAAGTGCTCGAAAAAGGGCAAAATGTACTCTTTCTTGCGCCGGAAATCGCGCTTGCGTCGCAGTTGACGAAAAGGCTTGCAAGGCGTTTCGGGATTGAAAAAACAGCCATCTGGCATTCCAGCATTTCCGAGGGCGAAAAATACGATGTTTGGCAAAAAATCAACAACAATGAAATCAAAATCCTTGCAGGAGCGCGCTCTGCGGTATTTGCACCGTTAAAAAACATCGGATTGATAATAATTGACGAAGAACACGAAAGCGCCTACAAACAATCCACCCCCTCACCCCGCTATGACGCGAAAAAGGTTGCGCAAAAGCTTGCGGAGCTGCACAACTGCCCGCTTTTGCTGGGCAGCGCCACGCCTGACGTAAATTCTTATTACTATGCGCTGAATTCGGGCAATCTTCTCGAGATGAAAAAGCGCTACAACGATTATCCGATGGCAAAAGTCAAGGTTGTCGATATACGCGAGGAGCATTTTCGGGCTAATCACGGGATTTTTTCGCGCGCGCTGGTTAATGCGATTGAAGAAAACCTGCGCGACGGAAAACAGTCGATTATTTTGATGAATCGGCGCGGATTTTCGACTTATACGCAGTGCATGTCCTGCGGAGAGGTTATTGAATGCCCGAAATGCGCGATTCCTTTGATTTTTCACTCCGAAACCCAGACAATGAAGTGCCATTATTGCAATTACGAAACCGGAATTCTCACATCATGCCCGAAATGCGGCTCAGATGCCCTGCGAAACAGCGGAACCGGCGTTCAAAGGGTCGAGTTGATTGCGCAAAAACTTTTCCCCGATTGCAGGATAGAGCGGCTCGACAGCGATTCGTTAAACAGGAAAAACCGACATATTGAAATCCTCGAGGACTTTTCAAAGGGCAAAATCGACATTCTTATCGGTACACAGATGATTGCAAAAGGGCTGGACAACCCGAATGTGACGCTGGTAGGCGTTATAAATGCGGACAACGGGTTCAATCTGCCTGATTTTCGCTCCTGTGAGCGGGGATTTCAGCTTTTGACGCAGGTTGCAGGGCGCGCAGGGCGCGGAAATAACCCCGGAACGGTTTATTTTCAAACCTACAACCCCGATTTTTTCGCTCTTGAAAACGCAAAAGAGCAGGATTATTTGAGTTTTTACAAATCCGAAATCGAAGCACGCGAAAACTTTGATTATCCGCCTTTCAGCAGGATTATCCGCATAGTTATTTCTTCAAAAAATCAGTTCCGTGCGGAAAAAAGTGCAATGGAGATTGCGATGAGGCTGCGCGAAGTTGTCGATAAGCTGAACATCGCAGAACCGCTTGCCGTGCTGGGTTCTGTGCCATGCGTGATAGAAAGATTGCAAGAAAACTACCGTTTTCAGATTTTGATAAAAAACAAGCTCAATGAACGCGGACACGGGTTTGTTACGTCATTTTTATCGAAAATCAAGCTTCCGAACGACATAAAAATGATTGTGGATGTTGATCCGGTTGATATTTTATAGCTAATTAACCGGGATTAGCGGATATTATATTTCAAGTTTGCGAGTGCAACGTAAGGGTTGGCTTTTCTGCCGTGGAAAGAAACTGACCTGATTTTTTTGTCCTTTTCCTGCTTTTCTTCAAAATAATCTTCGCCGTTAAAGCCTTTTTCCCTCAAAAGGATAATGCCTTTGTTTCCGAGCTGAATCGGGCCGCCGCCGGTGTTGTAGAGTTTAGCAACATTGTTTTCGACTTTGACTTCATATTTATTTGAGGGGCAAAGTGCGTCATAATAGATTGTTCCGGCTGCAAGAGCGTTCGGAAGCCCGAATTCTCCGCTCTGCTCAAGGCTGATTTCATCTACAGATGAATCCAGACCGCGTTCATGAGGTAACTTTCCATACCCGCGGTTGTGGAATACGCAGATTGCGTCGGATTTGTCGTTATAACGATAGACCACTGCTGCATTTCCACCCTCTTTAAGCGCAATGCCCTGCAAAGGTATTGAAGCGCCGTTGACAAGGGGGGTAGCCGCTTTCTGGTTTCTGATATTCATTATGTTTTTGAGGTTTGTTCTGTATTCTTGAATAAATTTATACTTGTCATCCTCCAAAACTTCATAATGAAGACGGTTTCTGTTGTTCTGGAATTCGTTTTTGCATGGTGTTTCCCAGCCTGTTTCACCGATTTCATCGCCCATATAAACAGTCGGGCTGCCAGGCATACCGACCTGATAGAAAAGCATAGATTCTGCTTTTCTCATAGGGTCAAAAAGCATTCCCTTGAGCAAAAGCGCCCTGAGATAGTCAATTTTTCCTTTGTCGGAATAAATATTGTTCTTAAATTTGTCATCCATATAGGCTGCCTGCAAAAATACATCGTCAATATTCTGGCGGTATGGTCTTGTGCCAAAATTCTCAGAATCATTGTGTTTTATTGACGATATGTGGGTATATTTGCCCTCTGACAGGTCATGAACCGCACGACGGAGAGTTTCTTTGTACTCGCCGTACTGTTTGTTAATTTCATCTTTGACCATGTTGTTTTCAAGCGCACGGTGGAACAAATCCTCCATTGCTTTTGCCTTGTCATCTTTAAAAATAGCAAGATTCAAGCCGAGCAAATGCAAAATTCTCGGTTTATCATGGTTTCCGGAGAAAACATGGGCAAAATTGACGTTGTCGTAGAGGCGGTTTGCTGTTGCGCCGTTGATTATGTCACGGGTTTTCTGGTCAATGTTGTCATGATGGTTCAATCCGCCTGAATCAGTTAAATCCGCACCAAACAGCTCCATAGGCGAAGAATATAGGAAATTGTAATCGGTTTCTGTTGTAAACCCCGTTCTGCTGTTAAAAGTTTCCTGAAAAGCATTTTTCAAGCCGAAATCCTGATTGTTGTGCTCCATATCAAGCACAAGCTCGCCGATTGTGAAGGTATTCGGGTTGAATTTGCGCACAGCAGAATTGAATTTTTCCCAGAATCCGGCTGTTTTGTCGTAACATTCACGCTCTGACATCTTGCCTGCGTCCACAGCATCCCAGTCTCCGACATCTTTTGCCGCGTCAATACGCCAATCAAGGCCTGCTTCTGCTTTTTCAATAACCAATCTTGCGGCATTGACCGTTTCCGTATCGAATTTTTCGAGTTTTTTAGCAAGGAATTTCTCAAAATCCGCCTGCCTGTTCTCATTCAGCTTTTTCACGCCGCGTTTGAGCCTGTGCAGCACCATTTTTGCGGCTTCTTCGGGGCTGTGGGCATACTGCAGGTCGAGTGTTTCAAGATAAACCGATTTCAGCTCGTCAGTGTCATAAGTAAGCCTGCCGTCTTTGTACGCGGGGTTTATCTGCGGTGTAAGCGCGGAAACATAGAGGAATTTTGCAATATCAGCAGCGACTATTGAATAAGCTTCCCGACCGTCGGCAGTAAGATTTCCGTGGGAATCCACCATATCAATTCCGGCTCTGGTTCCTGCGGCTTTGAAGATTTCAGTAGCTTTTTTAGTCATTTCTTCCGCAATGAATTTGTCGGTTTGCTGATAGAGTTCTCTATATTTTGAGGGCATTTTTGAATAGAATTCATCGCCCATCTTGTAGAGCTCAAATCTTGATTTTCCTACGGTTTTTTCATCCACAGCAAAGTTTTTCAGCCACGGATAAGCAAGAACCGAGGTCAAATCATTGGAATATTCGATTGCGTCCATAGGAAACGCCATCAATCCCTCTGCAATGCTTTCCGGCACGGGTACTTTTTTCAAATTATAATCACGTTCACCGCTAGATTTTACATTCAATAAATTATCAAGCGGGGTTTTTCCATTTTCGCCCTCAATTGCGGCCTCTGCGGCTTTGGGGAGCTTATTATTCTTAATAAGGTTTTTGATTGCTGTTTTATAGTCGCCTGCGGATTCCAGCTCGTCATAAATCTGTGAAGCGGTGTAATCAAGCAGGGTTCTGGCTGTTTCTGACGTCCAGAATTTACCGATTTGGATAGTATCGTCCTGAACCTGCCATGGAGCAGCTTTTAGAAGTTCAACTTTCTCTTCCGGCAGCCCTACAATAGATTTTTCGGAAATCATGAAGCGTTTTTTGGGAATATCAGTGTTTCCAACCCATGTTCCGACGCCGCCGTCTTTATTTGAGGGAACAAACTCAAAATTCGTCCAAACTGTTAAATAATCTTTAAATTCAGCCTTTTTATCGGCATGTTTTGCTTCTTCATATTTCAGGTAATTCTTTTCTGCGTCAAAAGGCGAAACCCTGAAAGCATACGGCTGAACAGCGTCTTTGTAATTGTTTATTTCAAACTTGTCATCAGCATTTTTGTTTTCGTAAACATCAAAAACTTTGCTTGAGTTGACCTGACCCAAAGTCGCCAGCCTATCGTCAAAAATCTGGACATAAGTCGGCTTTGTGCTTCTGTAATCTTTGTTGCGGACGACTTCTTTTTCAATCATTCCGTTTGCAGTCTTTTCAAAAACGATTTTATGCCTTGCGTTCACAAGACGGTAGTGAGTGTGCTTGCGTGTATCGGGCTGTTTTGAAAGAATACCGAACTGCAATCCGTAATCCTGTACATTCTTTGTCGAAAACCAGTCAAAAAACGGCGATTTTGAGTTCCAGGTCATGACGTCTTTTATGTGAACGCCGTGGAGCCCTTCGTTTACGAAAGCACCGTCAGCGACCCAGCCCATGCCGTTTTTAAAGAGATTAACCTGAAGATTTTTAAAATCATCAATATTTCCGAGCGTGCTTGTAATCTGATAAGCGTTGGAAGTCCAGTATCCGTGGCTGCTGACAGTATCCTGACCGAAAACAGGCGTGCTGAGAATTCTTTTTACGCCGAAATCTTTGAAAATATCAATATGGTCGTTGATTGTGTTCAGAGTTCCGCCCAGATGGTTGAAATGGTTGCGTTTTTCTTCGCTCAGGTTTGTAAAATCAAGCAAAGAATCAGGGAAAAGGTGCCCCATCTGGCGGGGAATTGTATGACCCGAACGGGTAGGCGGAGTTGCGACGGTAAATTTGCCGGCTTTTTCATCGTTTATGCATTTTGCGTAATCAAAATATTTATGTTCTCCGTCAATAATAAATCTATAACCAACAGTCTTATCCGCAGTCAGCACATCCGTTGCGGGTTTGTATTCGTAAATTCCGTTTGCGAGCGGGTGTTTTTCAGAAGTGCCGGGGATAAATGTAAAATTTCCGTCCGCATGTTTTTGAAGCAGAGCGGTTTCTACCTGAATATTTTGCGGATTATTCGGCAGATAGAATTTGTAAACAGTATTTCCGCGCTCATCCCTTGCAATTGTATGCCCCGAAAACGACGGTTTGTTCTTGTTTTTTCCATAAATCGGGTTAGTCCCGTTTATTTGCATGCCTTTTCCCCTTCACAGATTACACTATTAATAATAAAGAAAAACAGAAAAAAATTTGCTAAACAACGGGGTTAATTCAGATGTATTGTTACAAACATTTTACATTTCCCCACCGGCTCAATCTTCCTCGGAAGCCAGCACAAATTCGTTCATTTTTTCATAATCAAATTCGTTTTCCCACCTTGAAATAAAAATCGTAGCAATACAGTTGCCGATAAGGTTTACAGTGGTTCTTCCCATATCAAGAATCTGGTCAATTCCCAGCAGAATCGCCACCCCGATAAGCGGATACCCGAAACTGGTCAATGTTCCCGCCAAAACTACAAGAGAAACCCTCGGAACTCCGGCAACACCCTTGCTCGTAAACATCAAAGCAAACATCATGACAATCTGCTGTTCTAAAGTAAGCGAAATTCCGCAAATCTGGGTCGCAAAAAGCGCTGTAAGCGAGAGATAAATCGTGCTTCCGTCGAGATTGAACGTATAACCCGTCGGCATGACAAAACCGACGATATTTTTGGGCACCCCGAATTTCTCCATCTGCTCCATTGCCTTGGGCAGCGCCGCTTCGGAGCTCGCTGTCGTAAATGCCAGCAATGCAGGGTCTTTTATTGCCTTAATAAGCCCTTTTACAGGCAATTTTACAACTGAACAAACCAGAATCACAAGAAAAACAACAAAAACAGCAAGCGCAAAATACAAAGAACAGATTACTTTTATATAATTCTTTAAAATACTGACCCCGCTGCTGCCGATTGTGCTTGCAATAGCGGCAAAAACACCGACAGGCGCAAACCACATTACATATTCCGTGAATTTGAACATTATTTCAGAAACGGAATTAAGCAAATTCAGCACAGGACGCGCTTTTTCGCCCACAGCACAAACTGCCAGCGCAAAAAACAAGCTGAAAACAACTATCTGGAGCAAATTCCCGTCCGCCATGGATTTTATGACGCTGGAGGGAACAATATCGACAATCATTGCAGAAAGCGAGTGATGAGCGAGGTTTGAATGCCCCATCTGGTTCACAAGGTTCATTGATTGCGAAGATACGGCAAAATCAGTGTTTACACCGGTGCCGGGCTGGACAAAATGCCCTATCAAAAGCCCGATTATCAGCGCGATTGTGGTCACTACTTCAAAATAAATTATAGTTTTGAACCCGATTTTCCCCAAACTCTTGATATCACCATGACCGGCAATCCCGATAACTAGCGTAGAGAACAAAAGCGGGGCAATAATCATTTTAACCATATTCAAAAACATGGTCGAAACAGGCGCAAGCTTCACAGCAAAATCCGGAAAAACAAATCCCGTAACTATTCCCAGAACCAGCGCTATAAATATGAATTTTGTCAGTTTGATATGCTGCAATCTACATACTCCCGCTTCCAAAGCTTTGACAAAAATATTATAATATAAAAATTCCCAAAATACTCATCCGTCTTCGGTAAATGGGATTATACAAGGCAAATAAGCATTAAAAAAGCGCCGGACGCAGCTTTGATTCCGAAAATTTTCATTAAAAAAAGCACAATAAGCATCTTAAACATAATGCCACTATCGCCCGAAAACACAAAAATTACATTGCCGGAAGTGATTAGACGGATTATTGCGCCGAAGATATAAAACTTCTGTACTGCAGCGCCTGCGCAACGTGAGAACTTTCAATATTTTCGGAGTTTTCAAGGTCGGCAATGGTTCGTGCGAGTTTGACGATTCTGTCATAGGCGCGGCCGGACAAATTAAACCTTGCGATTGCGGTTTTCAGCAGGGTTTCGCTTTTTTCATCAAGTTTGCAGAATTTTTTTATCAATTCCGGCGTCAATTCCGAGTTTGTAAATATCGGATAACCCTTATATCGGGCAGTCTGAAGCTTTCTGGCTTTCACAACCCTCGAGCGAATCTGCTCCGACGATTCGGATTTGAAATCTTTGTTCAAAAGTTCGGCCTCTGACAGCCTCGGAACCTCAATTTGAATATCAATCCTGTCCAGCATCGGGCCGGAGAGCCTTGAGCGGTAGCGCTGAACCTGAAATTCCGAGCAGGTGCAGTGTTTTTGCGTATCGCCGAGATATCCGCACGGGCAGGGGTTCATTGCTGCAAGCAAAATGAAATCAGCAGGAAATTTTATCCGCTGCTGCGCCCTTGTGATGACGACTTCGCCATCCTCAAGCGGCTGGCGCAGAACTTCGAGCACATTTCTCGGAAATTCCACAATTTCATCCAGAAAAAGCACCCCTCTATGCGCCAGAGTGATTTCACCGGGTTTCGGGTGCGAACCTCCGCCGATAATCCCCACCGCAGAAGCGCTATGGTGAACCGAACGGAACGGCCTTTTGTTCACAAGCGGGCTTTCCGGCTCAAGCATACCACTTACGCTGTAAATTTTTGTCAGCTCAATCGCCTCCTCAAGCTCCAGAGGCGGCAAAATCGACGCAAAAGTCTTTGAAAGCAGCGTTTTTCCGGAACCCGGAGGCCCTGTCATCAAAAGGTTATGCCCGCCGGCTGCTGAAATCTCAAGCGCCTTTTTTGCTTTTGCCTGACCCTTAATATCCTTGAAATCGTAAGGATAATTCGTTGTTGTGTATTCATTGAGGTAATCTTCTATGTCAACTTCGCAGCGTTCGAGCGGTTTTCGGAAGTTTTCGTCAGGCAAAAAATGATTAACAACATCCTCAAGCCTTTTTGCGCTGAGAACGCAAATATCGGGGATGAGCGCGGCTTCTTTTGCATTTTTTTCGGGCACAATGACCGTTTTCACGCCAAAATCTTTCAAACCCGCAACAATCGGCAAAATTCCGTTCACAGCCCGCAAAGAACCATCCAGAGAGAGCTCCCCGATGAACGCAGTGTCTTTCAAAAGCCCTCCGTCCAAAATTCCGTCCTCTGCAAGGATTCCCATCGCCATGGGCAGGTCGTAATTTGTTCCCTCTTTTTTCAAATCCGCCGGAGCAAGGTTTATGACCACTTTTTTGTTGGGAAAAAGGAATCCTGCGTTTTTAATAGCCGAACGAACCCTTTCTTTTGCCTCATTTACGGCAGTATCGGGAAGTCCGACAATGGTAATGCCCGGAATTGACTGGACAAGGTCAATTTCCACGTCGATTTTGTAAGGCTCAATTCCCTGGACAGTAGCTGTAATTACATGTGATACCATAGAACGATTTTAGCACAAAATTTTTAGGACGTGTTATGTCCGCGAGCAGAATTCAACCGTGAATTATGAAACTATTTAAAAATTTCCGGACAATCTTTCGGCAGAACCTCTTTTCCCTTGATAAAAAGCCTATCGGACGGCGCAATTGAGATTTTTGAAAAGAAATTTCTAAGACTTTTGATTCCGCGTACCGGCTGAATATTGCGGTTTGAATTCAAATCTATTTTTTCGCAGCAAATGTACCATGTGTCTTCTTTTCCGAGGTAGGCAAAGTGAACTTGCCCCCAGCTGTCTTTTATTGCTTGAAAAACCGAAACATTCGGAACATTCCTGTTCATTGCATTTCTGATTTTCATGAATATCGGCATTGAACGCGGGAATTTTTCACTGTCTTTTGCCCCGAAAACGATTCCCGAAACAGGTTTTTCCACATTATTTAAAATATTGCCGATAATCTCTTTTATATTTTGATAATTTAACGAATCATCCAGAATATGGAACCCCGCTGCTTCATTTTTTCCGACAATTCCGCCGCCTGTGCAGGTTCTGATGTTTGCGCTCCAGAATTTGTCAGCATTTATCACATTCGGGTGAAAATGGTCAAATTTTATCAGGTTGAATTTGTAAAGCCTGTCGAATTGACCGTAAGGAATGAAATTTATTTTTGATTTGAACGAGGGAGATTGAATTTTTTCCATGATGGTTTTGTTAAAACAGGTAAAGAAAAAAAATTGCCTTTGGACGGGGATAAACTTTTGTTTTATTATTGGTGTAACATTAATAACTTTGCAATGAAAGGAACACTATGCTCGTAATTATGCGCCACGGCGCTTCAGAAGAACAAATCGAAAATGTAATAACTTTTATTAAGAAAAAAGGCTTCGACGCTCACGTTTCTACCGGTGAGCTCCATACCGTAATCGGCTGCGTAGGCGGAAAAGTCGTTGACCCCCGTGATATTGAGCTTCTTGACGGGGTAAAAGAGGTTATTAAAATAACCTCAAGCTACAAACTCGTAAGCAGAATCTTCCAGCCTCAAGACACGGTAATCGACGTAAACGGCATAAAATTCGGCGGTGAGCACACCGGCGTTATTGCAGGCCCTTGCACAATCGAAAGCTATGAAGAAATGGACAAAACCGCAGCAAAACTCAAAGAAACAGGCGTAAAAATTCTGCGCGGCGGCGCTTTCAAGCCCAGAACCTCCCCGTACGCATTTCAGGGAATGGGCGAAGACGGTTTGAAAATTATCCGTGAAGTTGCCGACAAATACGGCATGGCAGTAACTTCCGAGGTGATGGAAATCTCACAAATCCCGATGTTTCTTGATTATGTTGATATTTTGCAGGTTGGCGCAAGAAACATGCAGAATTTTAACCTTTTAAAAGAACTTGGCTACGTCAACAAGCCCGTAATGATTAAAAGAGGGCTTTCGGCAACATTTGAAGAGCTTTTGATGGCCGCAGAGTACGTTATGTCGGGCGGAAACAGGGAGGTTATCCTCTGTGAACGCGGAATAAGAACATTTGAGCGTGTAACAAGAAACACCCTTGACCTTTCGGCCATTCCCGTAATCAAAAAGCTAAGCCATTTGCCGATTATCATCGACCCGAGCCATGGAACAGGTCTTCGCGACAAAGTTGCCCCGATGTCAAGGGCTGCGGTGGCAGCAGGCTGCGACGGGCTGATTATCGAGGTTCATTATGACCCTGATACGGCTCTTTGTGACGGTGCACAATCACTTTATCCCGAACAGTTCAGCGATTTGTACTCGGATTTGAAAAAAATCGCGCCTATCGTAGGTAAGTCGATTGATACACAAGAAATCAAGACTATATAAAAATTTACTAATACAACCTCAACAACCGGAGGAACCATGAAAAGAATATTATCCGCATTTCTCGCAATCGTGCTTGTTTTTAACTGGATGATTCTGCCTGCATGCGCTCAAACAGCAGTACAGGAAGAAAAAAGTCTTGTTTCTAAAAAACTGGAAAACGAGATGAAATCGTGCATTTCAAAAATTTACGGCTCGGAAAATACCGAAGAAATTTATGCAAATGTATATAAACTCATCGAAAAAACAAAATCCGAACGTCCAAAATACCTGACTGACGAGGATTTTTCCAGAACCTCCGACTGGTACAAGGAAGAAATAATTTACATGTTTTATCCAGACCATTTTGGCGTGAAAGACCCGTCAAAATGCAATACTTTTGCGGATGACGCTGAAATGCTGGATTATTTAAAGGATTTGGGGGTTACGACAATTTATATTCTTCCGTTTGCTGATTCTCCGATGGCGGATTCGGGGTTTGATGTCAGGAATTCGCGCTATGTAAGGGCGGATTTGGGAGGAATGCCGGAATTTAAGGTTTTCGTAAAAACAGCACGCGAAAAAGGCTTAAAAATCAAAGCAGACCTCGTTTTGAACCATCTTTCAGACGAAAATCAATGGTTTCAAGACGCTCTAAAAGGCGATGTGAGCAAGCTCAATAATTTTGTAGTAAGAGAAAAAATCCCCGAATTTAAACGCTACAAAGACGAAAAACTCGGGATGGTCGTTGAATACAAAGAAGATGATGGAAAAATTTCAAAACGCAGGCTGATTTTCCCTGAAATTACGGATTCCCATTACCGTAAGGTGACGATTAACGGAAAAGATTATTACCTTTATCACACTTTTTATCCGTTCCAGCTTGATTTGAACTGGGAAAATCCCGAGGTTCTTTATTACAACCTTGAAACAGTTTCAATGTGGGCAAATTTAGGGGTGGATATTTTCAGAATGGACGCAATTCCTTATTTAATCAAGGAATCCGGCACAAATGCAGAAAATCTGCCAAAAACGCACAAAATTATCAAGCTGATAAGCCTTTATTTGCAAGCGATTGCGCCGCGTTCGGTAATTCAGGCTGAAGCATGCCAGACCCCGAACAACATTTTGCCCTACTTTGGGAGCGAACAAACAATAAAAGAAGAAATTAACGGCAAAGAAAAAGAAATTACCAGAACCGACGAGGTTCAAATAGCCTACCATTTCCCGTACATGCCCGCAATCTGGGCTTCTCTGGTTACAGCGGACAATCAGTACTTCTGGAAAGCATACAAAGACACTCCGGCAATTCCGGATTCCGCTTCATGGGCAATATTTTTGAGGGTGCATGATGAATTAACGCTTGAAATGGTAAATCAAAAAACCAGAGAGCTGCTTTATGAAGATTTGTCGCCCAAAGGCGCGTCTTTTAGAAAAGGCTACGGGGTGAGCGGAAGATTGGCTAATTTCTTAGATAATAATCCTGACAGAATCGGCATGGCATTTTCTATTTTAATGTCGCTTCCGGGGATTCCGATTATTTATTACGGTGACGAAATCGGTATCCAGAACAACTTTGCCAACGCAAAGAAAAGCGCCGAAATCAGAAAAAATCGTCAAAAACAAGAAAAAAACAAACCCAAAATGCTCAGCTACTTTGACAGCCGTGACATAAACCGCGGGCCGATTGAAAAACATGTTTTTTATGACGCAATTCACAAAAAAGGAACTTTTAACAACATCGTTTACGAAAAAGTTAAGAAACTTATAAAGGTTCGCAAGCAATATCTCGTGATGTCCAGAGGAAAATTTGTCAGAGTTAAGACGGATTCGCCTGAAATTTTCGCTTATGTAAGAGAAACCGAGAAAGAAAGGGTCGTTGTAATAAATAACCTTTCGCAAAAACGCCTGAAAGCGGTTGTTACGTTCACAAATGACGATTTTGGCAAAAAGCCCAAAGACCTCTATATGAAAGACCTTTTGACAGATAAAATGATAAAAGTTAAAGTCGAAAATAAAGATTTGACCACCAGACTCAACCCATACAGCGCAATGTGGCTGAAATTGTAATTTAAAAATTAAATTATATAATAAAAAGTGCGGACGAATTGAACAACGCCGCAAAACCACAAGCCGGCAGGCGCACAATCAGGCGAAAAACGAGATTAGATTTATTTGAAAGAGGAAGTATTATGAAAATCTACATCAAAGACATTGCAAAATACGACGGGCAGGAAATCACCCTGCAAGGATGGATGTACAACAAACGCTCAAGCGGAAAACTCCATTTTCTCCAGCTTCGCGACGGCACGGGCGAAATTCAGGCTGTTGTTTTTAAAGGAAATGTTTCTGATGAGGTTTTTGAGGCTGCTGACAAGATTACACAGGAATCTTCAGTCGAAGTAAAAGGCACGGTTAAAAAACATGACCGCTCAAAAATCGGCTACGAAATCGACGCAACCGATGTGAAAGTTCTTTCGCCCTCAGTTGATTATCCGATTACGCCAAAAGAGCACGGAACCCACTTTTTGATGGAACACCGTCATTTGTGGCTCCGTTCTTTGCGCCAGAACGCTATTTTGCGTATTCGCCACAGAATTATTAAATCGGTTCGTGATTTCTTTGACAATAAAGATTTTACGCTTGTTGACGCACCGATTTTCACCCCCAACGCCTGCGAAGGAACAACAAACCTGTTTGAAGTCGATTATTTTGACGACAAAGCCTACCTCACGCAGTCAGGCCAGCTTTACATGGAAGCTGCGGCTATGGCAATGGGCAAGGTTTATTGCTTCGGGCCGACATTTAGGGCAGAAAAATCCAAAACCCGCCGCCATTTGACCGAATTCTGGATGGTTGAGCCGGAAGTTGCGTTTATTGATATTTACGAGGATATGGATTTAGCTGAAGAGTTCGTTGAATACATTGTTCAGCAGGTTCTTGAGCACAACAGGGCTGATTTGGAATTTTTGGGCAGAGATATTTCAAAACTCGAAAAAGTTAAACGTCCGTTCCCGAGAATTTCTTACGATGAGGCAATCGAAATCCTCCACAAAAAAGGCAACGATACTCCGTGGGGCGAAGATTTCGGCGGCGACGAAGAAACGCTCATTTCCGAAGAATTTGACAAGCCCGTTATGATTCACCACTACCCGATGAAGGTCAAAGCTTTTTATATGAAACAAGAGGGCGACAAAGCTGCCTGCGTTGATATGATTGCGCCCGAGGGCTACGGAGAAATCATCGGCGGCGGCCAGCGTGAAGAAGATTTGAACAAAATTCTTGAAAAAATCAAAGAACAGGGTCTGAATCCGGAAGTTTTCGACTGGTATCTTGATTTGAGAAAATACGGAAGCGTAAAACACGCAGGTTTCGGGCTCGGAATCGAACGTACGGTCAGCTGGATTTGCGGCGTGCCGCATGTTCGCGAAACCATCCCGTTCCCGCGCCTTATGGACAGAATCAAACCTTAATTTCAGCTTTTACAGCAGTAAAAAAGGACGCTTTCGGGTGTCCTTTTTTATTTGAACAAATCCTTAACAATTTCCTCCAATCTGCGTATAAAATTATTTTGTAATAAATTTTTTTGGAGTAAAATATTAAATAACTTGAATGTAATTATGGATTTTACACTCCGAGGCAGTAAAAATGAATGAATTAAAAGATAAAGACGAGCAATATAACGTTTTTTTAAACTATAACAAGGAAACCAGAGCAGGTCAGGGGTTCAAAAAGCTGTTTTTTGGCTTTTTTATCGTTGTGGTAGTAGCTGTGGCAGCGGCTTTTGGCTATATAGCAGCAATCGGCGATGATGTTGATTTTAACAAAGAAACCCTCGCAAAAATCTTTGCAAAACTTGACCCCAAAGCGCAAAAAGGCTTCAATGTCCCTGTTTTCAACGGACGCCAGACAATAATGATTCTCGGTGTTGACTCAAACGGAGAAAACGCGGACAAATTCAAAGGAACCCGTTCGGACACGATTCTTTTGATAAACATTGACGCACGCACCCATTCCGTGAACGCAATTTCTGTTCCCCGCGACAGTAAAGTTTACCTCCCTGGCGACCACGGAGTGCAAAAAATCAACGCAGCACACGCACTGGGCGGTGTTGAAATGACAAAAAAGACAATTGAAGACACTCTCGGAATCAAAGTCAACAAATACGTTGTAATCAACAATGATGGGGTTAAAAAACTTGTTGACGCGCTCGGCGGGGTGCCTGTTTATATTGAAAAAAATATGTTCTACAACGACAACGCAGGAAATTTGCATATAAATCTTACAAAAGGGCTCCATGTGCTCAACGGAGCGCAGGTTGAGGGATTTTTGAGATACAGAAAAGACGGTCTGGGCGATATCGGACGCACTTCGCGCCAGCAGTGGTTTTTAAAAGCGCTTCTGGAAAAACTCCAGTCGCCCGCGGTAATCCCCAAAATCCCCGAGGTGCTTAATCTTGCCACCACTTACATAAAAACAGACATGTCACTTTATGAAATGTCACACATGGCGGCAATGCTCCGTAATATCGACATGAACGACGTACAATTTGCTACGCTTCCCGGCGCACCCTCAAAAAAAGGCTATATAAGCTACTGGATTCTTGATCCCGAGAAAACTCAGGAGGTTATTGACCGTTTTATTTACAGGGACAAGCCGGATGTCACGGATAAAAAGCTTGTTGCGGGCATTATGTACTCTTTTGACAAAGAAGATGAAGCAATGCGCATAAAAGACGAGCTAAAAGCCAGTGGTTATGAAGTAAATTGCATCGGCAGAGCGCATCTTCCGCATTCTCAGGTCATCGGGCACAACGCAGCCGTTACAAACGAATTTATCGGCTGGCTCAAAAAACGTATCCCTGAAATCCGCTCATCGCAGTTCGTTTACGATCCTGTCCGTATGTACTGCGTTCACAGCGATTTCACCATTATTGTTTCAGGTTCATAATGGAAGAAAAAAATCATAAAAATCTTGCAAAATTAATAGAAATCATTGAAATTCTCCGTTCCGAAAACGGCTGTGCGTGGGACAGAGAACAAACTCATGCAACCCTCAAAAAAAACATGCTCGAAGAAGCCTACGAAGCAGTCGATGCGATTGATGACAATGATTGTGTGCATTTGAAAGAAGAACTCGGCGATGTGCTTTTGCAGGTTGTTTTGCATTCGCAAATTGCAAAAGAAGCGGGCGAATTTGACATTGAAGATGTTGCAAAAGGCATTTCGGACAAGCTCATTCACCGTCATCCGCATGTTTTCGGCGATGTACGCGTAAAAAATACAACCGAAATTCTGCAAAACTGGGAAAAACTCAAACAGGAAGAAAAAAAGCACAGAAAATCGCTTATGGACGGGATTTCGCGTGCACAATCCGCACTGATGAGCGCGCAAAAAATCAGCAAAAAGGCGGTTTCCGCCGGTTTTGAATGGCCAAGCGAGGATTCTCTCTGGGATTGTATTTTTTCTGAAATTGAGGAATTTAAAGACGCAGTAAAAAAACAGGACAAAGAAAACGCCGAAGAAGAGCTCGGAGATATGCTTTTTGCCATAGTGAACCTCGCCCGCTGGCACAAAATCGACGCAGAACAGGCACTTTTAAAAGCAAACAAAAAGTTTATGGCGCGTTTTCGCAAAATGGAAGAACTTGCGCAGAAAAAGCTTGAAGATTACGATTTTGAAGAATACGACAGGCTCTGGAAAGCCGCAAAATCAGCATTAAAATAATAATATTGTTAAATTTTCTAATAAAAGATAGCAAATTTTTTTCTTCACATGCTTTGTTAAAATATGCTGATTCAGACCTCCCCATTTACATCAAATCATCAAAAACATGCTTCTTTCAAGGCTATATCGCGCGGTGAAGACTTTTTTTCCAGCGTAAACAGTGATGTTTTAACTATTTCAAATTCTGAAAACCCGTCGCTTGTTGAAGCAGCAAAAAATCGCATATTTACTCGTTCTGACACACAAATACGCGGTTTGCTAAAAAAATATTCCCCAAAAATTTACGACAAAAAGGATGTGTATCAGGATTTGATGTTGAAATTTTTTGAAATGCTTGAAACGCTCAAAAGCTCTGAAAATCCTGCGGAAACTTTTAAAAATTTCTTCAAAAATTTAACCCCCGCGCCCTCCTCACGCGTTTTGCCCGAAATGTCAACAATGGATAGAACAATTTTTCGTGATTCAACGCTGACCGTGGGCGAAAACGCAATCGAAACAATCTTTGACCGTGAAATTGCGCTCGATTTTACTTCAGAGGAAAAAGCTGTAAGGAAAGAAACGATTTCCAGCCTGCTTAAAAACCCGAAAAACAGCGAAAAAGACATAAAAATCCTTTCTCTTCATTTCAGCGAAGATAATAAAAACACGAGAATCTCAAAAACTGCGCGGGAGCTGAATCTTTCCCCGACCCAGACAAAAAACTACCTCGACAGGGCAATTGTGCACCTCCAGAGCAACAACGGAATGCTGCCCAAAGAGGCACAGGAGTTTATTTCTGAATTTAAGAAAAATTTCCCCGAAGCAAAGCTCAGCACAAAAGAAATTCTAAACATTTACGTAAAAAACGGCTCCATACCGCCCCAAAAAGCTGCTGAAAATGCACAAATACTTGCAGACTACTTCAAAAGCCCGTATTTTACAAAAAAATCTTACGCGGGCAGCTTCAAATACTTCCCTGCGCTTTATTTTCAGCCGCCGCAAAAAACAATTGAAAATGTAGAAGGCGTAATAAAGGCTCTTGAGCCATACGGGCTTACAAAAGAAAAATATTTGAAAGCCCTTTATTCCCAGCCCCAATATTATCAGGCACCGGAAACAATCAACAGCAATATCGCCGGTCTTGCAAAATTATATTCAAAATACGGAATGACAATGGAAAAAGCGGTCAGTAGCGCGATAAAATTTCCGAGATTGTTTTTCCAAAGTCCGGAAAAACCCGGTCAAAAAGCGCAAGAAATGGAGAAACTGTTTAAAAAAGAGGGGCTCAGCGCAGAAGCCTACTTCAAAGCAATGATGAAATCTCCGTTTCTTTTCTGTTTTTCAACAGAACATGCACGCGAAAACATCTTAAAAAGCTCACAGCTGCTTGAAAGTACAGGTTTGACACTGAAAGATTTCATTGAAATTGCAATGAAACAGCCAACCGCAATAACGCAACGTCCGGAATTAGTTTCAGAGCATATCAGGCTTGTACAATATATCAGAAAAGACGACAGAGTCGCAAACGGGCTCGCACCTATGAACAAAAGGGAGCTTGTCACAGCTTCTTCGTCGCTACCGCTCGGCTATTCTAAAGAAAACAGCTTTTTATGCTTTTTGAACAAAAAAATAGCCCGCTGTATCGGGGAAAAGTGCCTTTTGAATATAAATTTAAAAGAAAAACTCCCGCAGCGCATTGCTGAAATCAATACAAAATCCTTTCATTTTGAGATTGTTGAGGGCGAATTTGCGCAGGAATTCATTGATTTTGTGAAAGAATTTTCACAAAAACATTTCGGGAAAAACATTTTTAAAATAAACATCGTTCAAGAGCTCAAAGACGGGGCGGAACTTTTTAAATATCTGAAATAAAGCCCCGAATTACTCCTCAAGCTTGATATATTGCGTTTCTTCCCACTGCAAATCAATGTATTTTATTTTTTTATTGAGAGTTTTGATTTGAGGCAGAATTGAGGCAATATTTTTAACGCGGTTGTTGATTGTCGAATTCATTTCGCCGAGGCGGACTTTCACGTCCGGAAGCTGGGCGTAAATATCTTTCGGATTTCTGAAATCCAGGTATTTGAGCTCTTCGCCGCTGTAATACTCAAGCGTTTTTGCCAGAAGCAGGATTTTTTTAATTTTATTTTCATCCCACGTCCTGTAATCATCCCCTTTTGTGCCGTAAGTGAGCACTAGCACGGTTTTGTAGGATTTGTCCAGAGGAAGATATTCACGGCCGATGAGTTTTCCGCCCTCGGCAAAAAACGCAATCGGTGCAACGTTTTCCGCGGGCGAAATCGTGATAAGCGGCGTACGTTCTTCAACAATTATATCGAGCCTTGCAGGGAACCAGAAACGCCTGATATAAACTTTCTTCACCGGTTCAAGAGTTTCGATATCTTTTTCGATTTTTGAGGTATCAAAAAGATAAATCGGGCGCTGAGGCACCGGAGTCTGGCGCAAAATCGAGATAATTCTGTATTTTGGCGTGATATTATTGCCCAGAATCATCAAAGAACCGTTGTTTGCAGAGCTGAATGTGTTTTTTTCAAGATACCACTGCGGAAGTTTGTAAACCTTATACGCCGCAAAAATCAGCAGCCCCACCATCAAAAGCCTGAGCAACGCGCGCAATCTTCTCAAGCCCATCTGGCTTCTTCTCACGTTACGCTGCATCTGGTTTATTTTAACCCTGCGCTCAATATTTATATTATTCTCATAATCAGGTTTTTTCGGTTTCACGTTTTATCTCTATTTGTTCAGTCCTGCGCCATTGAGGATTATTTGCACAAGTTCATCATAACTTATGCCCATCGCCGCTGATTGAGCCGGTAAATCGCTCAAATCCGTCATTCCCGGGCTGGTATTGACCTCAAGAACATACGGAATTCCGTCAGCAAGCAAAAAATCAACCCTGCTAACACCGCGGCAGCCGCAGGTTTTGAACGCTTTTACGGCAATTTCTTTGATTTTTTCAGTCATTTCAGCTGAAATTTCAGCAGGGAGGATGAATTCGGTCATGCCGGCCGTATATTTTGCCTCAAAATCGTACCACTCGGTTTTTGTACGGAATTCAAGAATCTCGGTCGCAAAAATCTTCCCGCCGTCCTCAAGAACGCCTACAGTCATGCTTTTTCCCTCGAGATATTCCTCGACCATAACATCCTGATTGTATTCAAAGGATTTTTCGATAAATTTATTGAATTCTTCAAGGTTATTCACCTTGTACATCCCGATACTTGAGCCCTCTGACACGGGTTTTAGCATTAAAGGCATTTTTAAATCCCTGATTTTCGCCTCATAATCGCCGCCTTTTTTCAAAAGAACCGATTTAATCAGCGGAATATCCGAACTTCTGAGAATATTTTTTGTGTGTTCTTTGTTCATACAAAGTGCGCTCGACATCACGCCGCAGCCTGTGTAAGGCAGCTCCATAACCTCCAGAAGCCCCTGAATGCAGCCATCCTCGCCAAAACGCCCGTGCATTGCGTTGTACGCAACTTCAATTTTCTTTTCAGAAAGCGTTTTTGCGATATTTTTATCAATATCAATCAATTCCGCGTTTTTGTACCCGAGCCTTTGCAGCGCAGCAAGCACATTTTTGCCCGAGCGCAGCGAAACCTCTCTTTCGCTCGACGGCCCGCCGCAAAGTACGGCTATTCTGGCGTTTTCGTCTATTTTCTTTTTAACATCGTATCCCATATTACCTTTTCATCCTTTTCAGGCGTCCCGATGTACTCAATTTCGGGCGTCAATTCAATTCTATACTTTTCTTTTACAATATTATACATTTTATTCATAAGATTTGAAACATCCCTTGAAGAAGCGCCGCCGTTGTTCACGATAAAATTTGCATGGCCGTGCCAGACGCAGGCGCCCCCCTCCGCAAGTCCTTTTGCGCCCGCTTTTTCCAGAAGGCGCCCTGCTGAATCGTTTTCGGGATTTTTAAAAACGCTTCCGGCATTTGGTTGGGCGAGGTTGGGCTGTTTATCTTTTCTGAAAGCCGTATTTCGCTCCATAAGCGCGGTTACAGCCTCTTTTTCGCCAATTTTCATCTCAAATTTTGCACGCAGCAAAATATATTTTTTTTCCTGCAAAATTGAATGCCTGTACGAAAAATTCAGCTCTTTTTTGTTCAAATTAAGGATTTTTCCCGTTTCAATATCAAAAACCTCCGCCTCAACGCATGTGTCGGAAACAAACTGGTTGTGGGCTGACGCGTTCATATAAACAATTCCGCCGACCGTTCCCGGGAAACCAATCATAAACTCAAATCCGCTCAAACCCTCCTGAGCTGCGGTTTTTGACAACATGGGAGCTTTAACGCCGCACTCAGCAGTGATAATGTTTTTCTCAACCGCAAAATTCTTCATCCCAGTCGTGATAATAACGTCAGAATCCACTCCTGACGAGGAAACAAGGACATTTGAGCAATTTCCGAGGATTATCGGGCTTTTTACGTTTTTAAGCAAATCACAAAACTCATCAACGCTTTCCGGAAACCACACTTTTCTTGCATTTCCGCCGATTTTGAATGTTGTATGTTTTTTGAGCTCGTAGTTTTCAAAAACTTTCATTTACACCGCCGATTTGTAGTTTTCTTCCAATAATTTTCCGATTTTTGTGATATCGCCCGCCCCCAGCGTAATTACCATATCGCCCGATTCAAGGCAGGGCGCGATTTTCTTTGCGGCTTCTTCAATTGTTCCGCCTGCATAAACCGCACCGATTTCATTTGCAAATTTTTCCGAAGAAATTCCCTCAACCGGGTCTTCTGACGCAGCGAAAATGTCCGCCACAAAAAGCTTATCAACAGAATCGAACGATTTTAAAAAGTCTGCCCACAAGCCTTTCAATCTTGAATATCTGTGCGGCTGAAATATCGCTACAAGGCGCTTCGGAGCGCAGTTTTTGGCGCTTTCAAGCGTTGTTTTGATTTCGCTCGGGTGATGTGCGTAGTCGTCAATGATTTTTATGCCGTTAAAGTCACAAACCGTTTGAAAACGTCTCCCCATCCCGCTGAAAGTTTCAAAATGAGGGCGGATTTTCTCAAATTCGATTCCGTCCTCCAAAAGTGCAGCGCAAACGGCAAGAGCGTTGTAAACATTGTGTTTTCCGGGCACAGAAAGCGTGAGCGTGCCGGTTTTTGCGCCTTTTTTGTAAACATCAAAGCTCGTTTTCATTCCGCTGTGGAGAATGTTTTTCGCCGTGTAATCAGCGTTTTCGAGCCCGAAAGTTATGTAATGTTTTTCGGGATTTCTTTCCATCAGCGTCTTTGTGCCGTCATTGTCGTTGTTAATAATGATTTTTGTGCCGTTTTTCATCTTTGAAAGGTGGGTTTTAAAGGTTTCCAACAGGCTTTCAAAGCCGTCTTTGTAAAAATCCACGTGGTCGATTTCAAGATTGTTAATAACGCTAATTTCGGGCGAATATTTGACGATTGTGCCGTCAGATTCATCGAGTTCTGCCACAAAATGCTTGCCGCAGGCGGCTTTTGCGTTCGTGTCAAGTTCCGGTATAATTCCGCCAACGCAGTATGACGGTGAAAATCCCGCTTTTTCAAGCACATACGCGCACAAACCGCTCGTTGTGGTTTTTCCGTGGGTTCCTGAAAAGCCTATGAAGTCCGGTTTTTCGGTTTTTCCGAGCCCCTCTGAAATTATTTTCAAAATATCGGAGCGGTGATAGACTTTCAGCCCGAGTTCTTTTGCCCTGACTTTTTCGGGGTTGTCCTCGCGGATTGCAGTGGAGGCGACCACGGTCATATCGGGTTTTATGTTGTCAGCGTTGTGCCCGATGGTGATTTTTGCGCCTTTTTCTTCGAGTTTTTTTGTGTATTTGCTTGCCTGAACGTCAGAACCTGAGACTTCACAGCCCAGCTCCAACAAATATTTAGCCAGCCCGCTCATTCCTATTCCTCCGATGGCAATGAAGTGGAATTTTTTGCGGGAGTTGTTATTTTCAATCGTCATATTTCCGTTTTTCCTCTATTTCTCAGTCCTGAGAATCTATTTATAATATTATTACAAAAAAACATTGCGCGATACAGGTTTTAACTAAATTGCCAAAGGCCGCAAAAAAAAGAAACCGTCATTCCTGGCTTGACCCGGAATCGCAAGGGCTATGGGGTTTTACTTCAATCTTGCGGCCCTGAATCAAGTTCAGGGTGACAAAGATGGGCGGATGAGGCGCAAAATTTGACAAAAATCCCGCCCGTATTTCAAAATCTTCATTATTATAAAGAATTTATTAAAATTAAGCGCCATTTATTGACATCAAAACCCAAAAAATTTATGCTGAATAAGGAAGTGAGGAAAGCCAAGTGTGTAGAATTGGGGCTATCAAGTCAAAAAGATATTTACATCCGTCAAACGCGTTGAGGCTAATGCGTTCGCAGCAAAAAGGGCACGATAATTCGGGCTTTGCGTTTGTTATGCAGGATTTGGGCGGAATGTTTGAAAATTACAAGGATTTACCCGTGCTTTCAATGGCGTGCACAAACGACGGTATGCACATTGCCGAGGATATTTTGCATTCTATCGGCTTTGTCCGTGTAATGCAGTGGTCGCCCGATATTCACCCGCAGGAGGGATTGAATATTAAGCCTATGCCGAACTACGTTTTTGAAGTTTTTAACTACCCTCATTCTTACAAATACGCACCAAAAGAGGAAAAAGAAGAACTCTTGCTTGATACACGCCTGAAATTGAGAAAAGCGCTCGAAGAAGCGGACGAAGGCTATGTTTATTCTTTCTGGCCGGATGTTTTGACGCTGAAAGAAATCGGCGACCCCAGAGATATCGGCACATATTTCGGATTGTGGGACGAAAACGAAGATTTTACGGCAAAAATCATAACAGCGCAATGCCGCCAGAACACAAATTACGATATTGTCCGCTATGCCGCTCACCCGTTCTTTTTGCAGGGTTATACAACGCTCGTAAACGGCGAAAATACCTTTTATGAAAAAAATAAGCTCTTTCAAGAAAGCCTTTACAAAGGCTATATCGGCTTTGAAAGCGATTCGCAGTGTTTTTTATATACATTGCACTACGTAAATAAAATTTTAAAATGGCCTTTAAAATACTTCAAACACGTTATCACGCCGCTTCCGTTTTCAGAAATGCAAATGCGCGATAACAGTGAAATTTTGATGAGAATAAAGGCTTCGCTCGCTAACCTCGAAATTAACGGCCCGAATGCCGTAATTTCCGTAACTCCGGACGGAACGCTCTTTACAACATGCGATTCCAAAAAACTCCGCCCCGTTGTGGTCGGAAAAACCGATGATACGGTGATTATAACCTCCGAGGTTACGGGAATTAACGAACTTATGCCCGAACGCGATATTTCACAGGATATTTATCCCGATGAGCGTGAAATGGTCGTTGTGGGCAATGATTTGAATGTTGAAAGGTGGAAACAATAGATACCCGTGATATAAAAACAAACGATATCTGCAAAGGCGACTTAAAATGGCAGATTGAATACAACCCGCAAAGGTGCACGCTGTGCGGAAAATGCGTTGCGGCCTGTACTTTTAACGCAATCAAAGTAAATGTCGAAAGGCGCCGGAAAGTCTATTCAGAGGGGCCATTGCCCGACCCGCACGTAAAATGGGTTACAGAACCCGTCATAAAACAGGTCGTAACCTGCAACAAAAACTGCGTGGGCTGCGGAATGTGCGCAAAAGTGTGCCCGAACGAGGCGATAAAACCGGTTTTCAACGAAAACAACCGCTACGATGTTATGTTCAGAGCCGAAAACGCCGAATCCCCCAAAAGAGGCGGCAGAAGCAACCTCCACACCGAGGGCAGAACGCTCGACAAAATCAAAATCGGCAGAATTTCCCAGATGACCGACCCGTCATTGGACGCAATGCGCCATACTTTCGATATTCTGGCGCCTTTCGGGCGCGTAATGCCTCCTGAATCACTGCCTTTTATTGTTGAGGACGGCGATTTGAAGATGAACCGTTCAATGCCCACTACTAACTGGATTTATCCGATAATTATAGGCGATATGTCCGTGGGAGCGCTTTCTACGAGGATGTGGGAGGCTGTTGCGATTGCTACGGCTTATTTGAACGAAGTTGTCGGTTTGCCCGTGAGAATGTGCTCGGGCGAGGGCGGAATGCCGCAAAAACTTTTAAAATCGCGTTATTTGAAGTACATGATTCTCCAGATTGCGTCAGGGCACTTCGGATGGAACAGAATTATCAACGCAATGCCCGAAATGACAGAAGACCCCGCAGGAATTCTCATAAAAATCGGTCAGGGCGCAAAACCGGGCGATGGCGGGCTTTTGCTTGCGAAAAAAGTTGCCCGTCATATTCAGGAAATCAGGGGCGTTCCGAAATCCGACCTGCTTTCGCCTCCGAATCATCAGGGGCTTTATTCAATTGAAGAAAGCGTTCAGAAGATGTTTTTGTCAATGAATGCGGCGTTTAAATTCCGCGTTCCCGTTGCAATAAAGGTTGCGGCTTCGACCACGAGCGTAAGCGTTTACAACAATTTGCTGCGCGACCCGTACAATATTGTCGGCGGGTTCTTCCTTGATGGAATTGCAGGCGGAACGGGCGCTGCGCACGAGATTTCGCTTGACCACACAGGTCATCCGATTGTGTCGAGGCTCCGTGATTGCTATCTGGCAGCCGTTCATCAGGGAAAACAGGGGCAAATCCCGCTCTGGGCAGCCGGCGGGCTCGGTATGAGAGGCACGCTTGCGGCTGACGCGTTTAAAATGATGTGTTTGGGCGCAAACGGTGTTTTCACAGGGAAATTGATACTCCAAATCGCAGGCTGCGTCGGCAATGATTTCGGAAAATGCAACGCCTGCAACACAGGACTGTGCCCCGTAGGAATCACAACCCAGAACAAAACCCTTATGGACAGGCTCGATGTGGATAAAGTCGCCGAAAACATTGTAAACTACTTCCTCGCAACGAACACTGAACTGAAAAAGCTCCTCGCGCCCATCGGAAACAGCACTTTGCCGGTCGGACGCTCTGACGCTTTGATTACAGTTGATAAAAACGTTGCTACAAGGCTGAATATCCAGCATGTCTGCTAAAACCGGAAAGAAATATGAACAAATTTATTATAAACAGCTTAATGAACGACAAAAGGCTCTCAACACAGGAGCTTTTACAGATAATTTACAAAAAAATCGACGAGGGCTTCACTGAATTTGAAATTACAGGCTCCGGCCAGCACAATATCGGCGGCCCGCTGTGGACAAACGATGGACAGCCGCTTGAATTTAACGTAAAAAACCCCGGACAGCGCGTTGGTTCAATGGGTATGCCCAACACTCGAATCGTCGTAAACGGTTCTGCGCCTGCTGACGTGGGTTGGCTGAATTCAGGCGCTGAAATCGTCGTAAAAGGCGATGGCGGCGATACAACCGCACATTGTGCAGCAAGCGGCAAAATCTACATCGGCGGACGCGTCGGAACGCGCTCCGGAGCGCTAATGAAGCACGACCCGAAGTTCAGCGCGCCCGAATTCTGGGTTTTGAAAAACACGGGCTCGTTTTCGTTTGAATTTATGGGCGGCGGAACCGCCGTTGTATGCGGAATTGATTGCGAAAACACCCCCTCCGTGCTCGGCGCGCGCTCCTGTGTCGGGATGGTCGGCGGAACGGTCTATGTTCGCGGAAATGTCTGCGATTTGTCGGATGATGTTTACCTTGTTGACTTGAATGACGCGGATATTGACTTTTTGAGAAAAGGATTGCCCGTTTTTCTGGAAAATATCGAAAGAACCGAGCTGATTGAGCGGCTTTGCGACTTTTCGCAATGGAAAAAAATCGTCGCAAAAACCTATGAAGAACGAAAAGCCAATCATCTCATCCCCATGAAAGATTTTAGGGAAAACAGCTGGGTCAAGGGCGGAATTTTCTCGGATGTTTATGAGGATGATTTTGAAGTTTCGGGGATTGTGAGCCGTGGCGAGCACAGGCTGCGTTATCCGAGCTGGAATAATTACACAAACACCGCTCCGTGCGAAAATCATTGCCCCATCGGCATTCCCACGCAAAAAAGAATCAATTTAATCAAAAACGACCGGCTTAAAGAAGCGGTAGAGATGGTTCTTGAATACAGCCCGTTCCCTGCATCGGTCTGCGGAAACCTTTGTCCCGAGCTGTGTATGGAGGCTTGCAGTCGTTCGTTTGTTGATGAGCATATCAGGGTCGATTTGCTCGGAATAATGAGCCGTGACGTGCAAATCAACGAACTGCCGACCACAAAAAGCCAGAAAATCGCAGTAATCGGCGCTGGTGCGGCCGGTCTGGCTGCTGCGTGGCAGTTAAAAATCAGAGGGTACGCTGTTGATGTTTTTGAGGAGGATTCTGACATCGGCGGCAAGCTTAAACAGGTTATTCCCGAAGAAAGGCTTGCAAAAACCACGCTGGAAGCCGAACTCGGACGGCTGAAAAAATCAGGAATTCGATTTTTCACGGGTCAAAAAATCACATACGAATATTTTGAAAACATAACCGAGTGCTACGACGCTGCCGTGATTGCGTGCGGCGCGCATAATCCCGTTGTCATACCGTTTGAGGGTCATGAACGGCTGGTTAAAGGCTTAGATTTCTTAAAATCCATAAACAAGGGCTCAAAGCCGCAAATCGGCGAAAAAGTCGTGATAATCGGGGCGGGGAATGCTGCGATGGACGTGGTTATCGGGGCTTACAAGTGCGGAGCAAAAGATGTTACGGCGATTGACATTCAGAAGCCGGCTGCGTTCGACAAAGAGATTGCGCACGCAAAAAGCCTCGGCGCGAAGATTCTTTATCCGTGTTTTACTGAAAAAGTCGATGAGCAGGGCGTTCATCTCAAAGACGGCAGGCTTTTGGAGGCGGACACCGTAATAATTTCCATCGGCGACCGTCCGATTTTGGATTTTCTGCCGCAGGAAATGCTCGATGAACGCGGATTTATAAAAATCAACGAATTTAAGCAATCCATTCAAAATCCGAAAGTTTTTGTGACCGGAGATGTAATAAAACAGGGGCTTTTCACCCATGCAATTGCGGACGGAAACAAAGCAGCGAAGAATATTGACAGGATTTTCAGGGGGTTGGAGCCGGAAACCTTTGAAAAAGCGCCTGTTTTGCCGCGTGACAGGGTTAAAACAGAGTATTATCAAGGAATTTCGCCCTCGGCTGTTCAAAAAATCGAAGCGTGGAACGAAAAAGACCGCTGTATGTCCTGCGGGTTGTGCAGGGATTGTGAATTCTGCTTACAGGCGTGTCCGGAGCAGGCTATCAGCAAATACACGAACGAAAAGGGCGAAACAATTTATGTTTCAAACGAAGAACGCTGCATTGGCTGCGGAATCTGTGCAGGGGTTTGCCCGTGCGGGATTTGGACGATGAATGATAACTTTGAAAATCCTGAGGAAAACGCAAGCAGTTAAATTTTGGGGGTTGCCCGAAGCCGGATATTCCATTTTCCGTTCCGATTCCCCCGGCATCCGACAATAAGATGTGAAATTTCCAAATTTTAGAAGCCTCCCCCATAGTCACTCCAAATGGAATATCCGGCTTCTCGTTTTTTGCAAAATAACAAATAATGTTTAAAAATTATAGATTTTTAGCCGGCAAAACAGTTTTCAATGATGGCTCGTTTGTTTTCATCGTTGATTTTTGACAAAATTTCCGATTTATCCGCACAATCAAGCGCATTTATTGCTTTTAGCGCCATCACAGCTTCACAGATAAGAATCTCATCATCGGATTGGGAAAGTTTTTTCAAATCCTCAACAGCATAGTCGATTTTCAGCTCACCGATGAGGTGGGCAGCGGAAATTGCGCGTTCTTTTTCTTCTTCGAGCTCATTTAAAATCAGCTCTTTTTGTTCCTCCCAAAATTCCCCGCTTTCACCTTTCAAAAGCGCCAAAATCTGCGCCAGCTCGGCTTTTGTGTTTTTGTCCTCGTCATAAGTATATTCATCGTTTTCACAGATGGTTTCAAACTTCAAAAGAGACTTCAAAAGCACAACCGCAGCAAGACCGCTCCTTTCACGCTTGTTTTCACGAATCAAAAGTTCAAGCATGTCGTACATTTCAAAGCTAAAAACCTGATTCAAGGGCAAAATCTCGCCCAAACCCGTCAAAATCTTACTCATGCAGTACAAAACATCCTCGCGGTTCTCTTTTTCCAGCAAAACGCGGAGAGATTCAAGATAAGGGATTTCGCCCGCAATATTTTCAGCCATTGAGCTGTTTTTCATCGCTTTTAAAATAAACGGCAGAGCAGCCTTATCGCCAAAAGCCACAAGGAATTTTACCGCTTTTAAAACCACAAAATCATCGTCGGATTTCAGCATTTCAAGCGCCATATCGTACGCAAGCCTGCAATCCATTGCGCCCAGAGCCTCTGCTGCGTTAAAAGCCAAGGATTCATCCTCCTCAAACGCATACTCCATAAGCATTTCGCTCGCTACAGTGTCAGGAATAAGAGAAAAATACTTTGCGCAGTAGGTTTTTTGACTGTAGCTGCCTGATTCAAGGAGTTCAAGCATTTCTTCGGTCAAATCCTCATCAGCGTATTTTGCAAGGGATTGGGCGATAAATTCCTCAAAATCAGGAGAATAACAGCTCATAAACTGTATCAAACCGCGGTAATTTTCACGATTTACAGCACTTTTCAGGCGTCTGTTCACATTTGCTTTAACAAAATCAAAAAGGTACTCGCTTTTTCCCGTCAAAATCGAAAAAGCGTCCGTGTTGACCCCGTCGACAATCTGTTTTGCCGCATTGAGCGCCTGATTCTCGTTTTTTCCGGTCAGTTCATTTACTAAAGTTTCATTATTCATAATAATTTTCCAAACATGTCGCCCTGAACGTGCTGCAGAGCCGCATTTCCTTGCGATTCCGGAACAAATCCGGAATGAACAGGATTTTAAAAGCGAACCCTTTTAAATATTATAGCGTTTTGTCAAACAAAATGAAACTACTCTCTGAAACTCAAATCCTTGATGAATTTTTGGAGATTTTCGCGGATTTTCTTCATTTCACCCTCGACAGCTTCGTCAGTCAAAGTGGCTTCTTTGTCCTGCAGGCGGATTCTGTAGGCCATGCTCTTGAAGCCGTCTTTTATATGCTCGCCCTGATAAACATCGAAAAGCTCATCGCCGTTGAAAAGGTTATTTTGAACGGCTTTTTTGATAATCCTTGAAATTTCATCATGGCTGACGTTTTCAGGAACAACAAACGCCAAATCCCTTTGAACTTCAGGGAATTGCGGGAGTTTTTTGAACCTCGGAACGCTGACATGAACAGCAGCAAGCAAAGTTTCCAAATCAAGCTCAAAAAGATAAACATTCTGCAAAAATTTCTGTTTGTCTTTCAAAATCGGGTGAACTTCGCCGAAAAAGCCGACCGTTTCAGGCTTTTTGCCCAGAAGAACAACTTTTGCGCTCTTTCCGGGGTGGAGGAAGTTTTTGTCTTTGCATTCCTCAAATCTAATGCGATTTTCAAGCCCCATAAGCGAAATCAGGTTTTGAACAACGCCTTTAACCGTGAAGAAATCAACTTCCGGCTTTTTAATCCAGTTTTCGTTGTTCACAGAACCCGTCAAAACGCCTGAAATCATGCGTTTTTCAAGCACGCCCGAATCAGTTTCGGTCGCCTCATGGTCTTTGAAATAAACTTTTCCGATTTCATAAAGCCACAGATTTTTCTGGCCGTTTGAAAAATTGTATTTTACAGTGTTCAAAATGTTCGCAATCACTGTCTGGCGAAGCATTGTGTGGTCTTCGCTCTGGGGATTTTGAACTTTTACGGCTTTTTCCTCGTCATAATCTACTGAAAACTCTTTGTACAAAGAATTTCCGACCAAAGATGACGTAATCGCCTCATCAAAACCGCTTCCGAGGAACATGTTGTTGATTTGTTTTAAAAGCGTAAGCTCGGGACGGATTTCGGGGGATTGTGTGTTTTTCGGGAGCGTCGGGGCGATTTTGTCGTACCCGTCAATCCTCGAAATCTCTTCAATCAGGTCGATTTCACGGTAAACATCCACCATTCTGAACGACGGAACCTTGAATTTTGCTGCGGTTTCGTTTTTGCCCAGAAGCTCAAACCCCAGTCTTTCAAGGATTTCAATACATCTTTCAGCAGGGATTTCTGTACCCAAAATTCGTTTAATCTGGTTGAATCTAAGCGTAATATCGATTTCAGGGAGCTTGTTTTCGCCTGTTTCGACGATTCCATCGACTTTTGCGTCCGCAAGCTCAACCATAAGCTGCATAGCTCTTAACAAAGCGGGTTTTGTAGCCTCAATATCGACCCCGCGCTCAAATCTGGCGCTTGCTTCGGAGCGGTAGCCTATGCTTCTTGCGGAACGGCGGTTTGATGCCGGCGGGAAATAGGCGGATTCGAGCACAATATTTTTTGTGTTGTCATCAATTTCGCTGTTTGCGCTGCCGAAAACGCCGCCAACGCACACGCCTTTTTCTTTTGTGGCGATTAAAACAGTGTCGTTTGTGGTAGTTCTTTCAATATCATCAAGCGTGACAATTGTTTCGCCGGGTTTTGCGCGTCTAACGCACAAATAACCGTCCAATTTGTCCATATCAAACGCGTGGAGCGGCTGACCGTACTCAAGGAGCACATAATTCGTAATATCCACGACATTATTGATTGCGCGGATTCCGCAGGCAGTAAGGCGTCTTTGCATCCAATCCGGCGAGGGTTTGATTTTAACATCCTTTAAAAGTCCGGCGCTGTAGTATTTGCAAACGTCATTATCGAGAATTTCTACCTCAAAGCCCTTATTTGAAAGCTCCTGCGTGGATTGGAGCGGTGAAAAGTTGAGTTTTTTATTAAAAATTGCCGAAAGTTCACGCGCAACGCCGATTACGGACATTTCATCCCCGCGGTTTGCCGTAGGAGCAACGTCAAAAACGATATCTTCTTTTATATTAAGTACATCTTCGAGCTTTTCGCCCAATTTTATACCGGATTTCAGGCGGTTAAGGATAAGAATTCCGTCTTCATCCTGCATATTTTCCAGTCCGAGTTCGTCCTGCGAGCAAAGCATGCCCTGTGATTCAACCCCGCGGATTACAGCGGGCGTAAGTTCAAACTGCTCGCCTGTTTTTCTGTTCAAAACCTTTGAGCCGACCGACGCGTAGGGAATAATTTGACCTTCCTGAATATTTTGCGCGCCGCAAACAACCGTTTTCACCGTTCCGCCAAGGTCAACGTCCACGAGGTGAAGTTTGTCGGCATTGGGGTGCTGGTCGATTTTTTTGATTTGCGCGGTGATGATATTTGTAAATTGAGGGCCGGTTTTTGTAATTTCCTCGACCTCAAGCCCGCTCATCGTCAGTTCATGGGCAATTCTTTCGGGTTCAATCCCGCTCAAATCAACATATTCATTAAGCCATTCCAATGATATCTGCATCGTAACTTCCTTACTATTTAATACTATCTTTATGGGGAAATTTTATCACAAAAAGTATGTGCGTTGGATAAATTTATAATATAATCATCATAGAGTTAGTAAAAAAGGTCACGGATATGGAACACGGAAAACGAATTGTGTCAGGAATGCGCCCGACGGGAAAACTTCACCTGGGGCATTATCTCGGGGTTTTGACGAACTGGGTAAAACTCCAGAACGATTATGAATGCTTTTTCTTCGTTGCGGATTGGCATGCGCTGACCACGAAATTCGACAAAACCGACGATTTGCAGCAAAACTGCCTTGATGTTGTTCTGGATTGGCTCGCAGCGGGCATTGACCCTGAAAAATCGGTAATTTATGTTCAGTCGCAGGTTCCCCAAATCGCCCAGCTTCACGTTTATTTGAGCATGATTACGCCGAACAACTGGGTAGAACGCGATCCGACCCTCAAAGACCTTGTAAAAATGGTTAAAACTGACGAATCAAACAACAAACCCGACGTAAGCTACGGTTTTCTGGGCTATCCGGTCTTGATGGCAGCGGATATTATGATGTTCAATGTGGATTATGTGCCCGTGGGCATTGATCAGGTTGCGCATATTGAAATTGCGCGTGATATTGCCCGCAGATTCAACAATATCTACGGTGTTGACCTTTTCAAAGAAGCACAGCCAAAATTGACCCAAATCCCGCTTCTAAAAGGGCTTGACGGTCAAAAAATGGGCAAATCTTTCCACAATGACATAAAAATCTCCGACGATGAAGAAACAACAACGAAAAAAATCATGCAGGCAATCACCGACAGAAGCCGCGCCCGCAAAGACGACCCGGGCCATCCGGACAAATGCGAAGTTGCTTTCTCATACTGGCAGGCTTTCGGCGATGAAAAGACAATTGAAACCGTTAAAGAGGAATGTATGGCAGGAAAACGCGGCTGCGTTGACTGTAAAAGGCAGCTAGCCTGCGCGGTGAACGATTATTTGCGCCCGCTTCGCGAAAGACGTAAATATTACGAAAACCATCTCGATGAAGTTAAAGAAATTATTGAAAAAGGCTCTGAAAAAGCACGTATTGAGGCACAAAAAGTCCTCGAACAGGTCAAAGACGCCGTAAAAATGTACAGATAGGCGATTTTTCCCTCCTGAGAGCATGAGAAAATAAAGGACAAAATATGGAAAATATCAACGAAAACATTGTGTCCATGCAGTTTGAAAAATTGCAGGATTTAAAATATGGTGAAAACCCGCACCAGACCGCCGCATTATACAGGTACGGCAAAATGATGGATTTTGACCTTATAAAGGGTGAAGAACTCACTTATAACAATATTCTTGACATAAACACGGCGGTGGGCGTTGTGAGCGAGTTTTATGACGTTGCAGCCTGCGCAATCGTCAAACACGGCATGCCCTGCGGCGCTGCGCTCGGGAAAAAGATTGACGAAGCATATTTAAAAGCGCTGGATTCCGATCCTGTGAGCGCTCTGGACGGAACGGCCGCATTTTCGCAAACAATCACCGAAACAATGGCGCGCCAAATCGTTCAAATGCACCACAAATTAGCCGCAGCACCGGATTTCACGGATGAGGCAATGCAAATCTTAAAAAGAGATGAAAATCTTAAACTTATAAAATTAAATACGCCTTTAAGGCTATTTAAGGCGCTTTCAAACGAAGAAATCCGCATAACCCCGTTCGGCACGATAATTCAGGAACCTGACAGCAAAGAACTCGACAAAGACAGCTTTAAAGTCGTCACAAAGAAAAAACCCGACGCTGATATGGTCGAAAATATGGTTTTTGCGTGGAAAGTGGCAAAATACGTAAAATCAAACGCAATTGTCATCGCAAAAGACTTCAAAACCGTTGCTATTTGCGGCGGACAGACAAGCAGAATTGATTCTGTGGAAATAGCGCTCGACAAAGCCTGCGACAACGCAAAAGACGCTGTTATCGCCTCTGACGGATTTTTCCCGGCCGCAGACAACATCCAGTTTGCCGCCCAAAACCGCATAGCCGGATTAATCCAGCCGGGCGGAAGCATTAAAGACAAAGAGGTTATAGAAACTGCCGATAAGTATGATATGGTTATGATAACCACGGGAATCAGGCATTTCAGACACTAAAATGGAACAAAACAGCATAAAAAAAGAGAATAAAAAAGCTGTTGCATGGCTTGCGCTGGGGCATGGGATGGCAGATTGCTATTCCGGATTTATTAATCCGATTTTGCCGTTTATTGTCGCAAAAATCGGGATTACGCTCGGGATTGCGACCTGTGCATTGAGCATTTCACAGCTTTTTTCTTCAATGATGCAGCCGGTTTTCGGGTTTATTGCGGACAAATGGAGAAAACGCTTTTTTATTTTCTGGGGAATGCTGATGGCGTCGATTTTCCTTTCTATGACGGGGATTGCAAGGAATTTTGTGCAATTAACCCTTTGCCTTGTCATCGGAGGAATCGGAGTCGGATTTTATCACCCTCAGGCAACCGGACTGGTCGCAAAATACAGCGGAGAGCACACAACGCGTGACATGAGCCTTTTTATAGCCTCCGGTACAATCGGATATTCGCTCGGGCCTGTTGTTTCATCGGGGATTACGGGTATCTGGGGGCTCAATAAGCTGCCTTTTGCTGCGATTGCGGGGATAATTTATGCATTTCTGGTATTTCTTTGCGTTCCGAGGGTTAAAAAAGAAGAATTTGTTCAGAACCAAAAGTCTTTCCGCACTTCTCTTTCGGACATATTGAAAAATAAGGTTGTACGCCTGCTGATAATGGTCAGCGCACTGAAATCGCTTGTTACTTCGGGATTTTCGGTACTTTTGCCGTTTTTGTGGAAGGACATGGGCTATTCTGCGATTCAAATCGGGGCGGTTATGTTCGTTTTCCTTACTATGGGGGCGGTTGGGACTTATTTGAGCTCAAGATTTGAGAAAATTGTGGGATATAAGAAGATTTTTTACGTTTCGCTTTGCGTGCCGTTTTTTCTGGCAATTTTGTTCATTTACACGCTAAAAACCGCGCCGGTGCTTTCGTTTGCGGTGTTTGTTGCAATCGGTTTTACCACAATGCTGTCAATGTCCGTGAATATGGTGCTTGCGCAGCGCACAATGCCACAGTATAAGAGCATGATTTCAGGGTTTATCGGCGGTTTTAGCTGGGGAATTGTGGGCGTTATGCTGCCTGTAATCGGATTTGTTGCGGAAAGAATCGGAATTCCGGCAACATTGTTGATTATTTCGGGTATTCCGTTTGTTTTGTCCTATCTTTTGAGGTATTTGCCCGATGATATTGGGAATCGGGAAAAGGGCGGAAATTGAAGAAAATCCGGAATCAAAATAATTAAATTTTAAAACCTGAACGGGCTTCGCCGCTTTTAAGGTTTTAAAATTTAATTATTTCGATTCCTTTGGATGAGATGAAAGTCTATTTAATCTATTATTAGCCGAATCGTTCCCCACCCCAGCCCCTCCCCAAGTCGGGGAGGGATAAAACCTTTTTTCTAAGCGGATTTGAAACAAAACTGGACATGGTTTCATGTTGATAATAAAATTATAAAAGAGTATAAGGAGAAATTTTTTATGAAATTAATGGAAGGTAAAAAGGGTATTATTTTTGGCGTTTCTAACGCTCGCGGTATTGCTTATGCAATCGCAAAACAAATCCACGAAGCAGGCGCTGAAATTGCTTTCACTTATGCAAACGAAGCAATGGAATCACGCGTAAGACCGCTCGCAGAAGAAATGGGCGCAAAAATGATTGCCGAATGCGACGTTACCAACGAAGAACAGGTTAAAAAAGTATTCGACGAATACGCAAAAACCTACGGAAAACTCGATTTCGTCATCCATGCAGTAGCATTTGCCAACAAAGAAGACCTTCAGGGCGACTTCATCAACACATCAAAAGACGGATGGAACCTGGCTCTTGGAGTAAGCGCTTATTCTCTTGTTACACTGGCAAGAAACGCACAGCCTCACTTCAATGAAGGCGGCGCAATGCTCGCTTTGACTTATCTGGGCTCCGAAAAAGTCGTTGCTAACTACAACGTAATGGGCGTAGCTAAGGCAGCTCTTGAATCTTCAGCAAGATATCTGGCAGAAGACCTCGGAAAACAGGGCGTAAGAGTAAACTGCCTCTCCGCAGGTGCGGTTAAAACGCTCGCAGCAAAAGGAATTTCCGGTTTTGACAAAATGCTTAAAGCCGCAATCCTCAAAGCTCCGCTCAAAAGAAATGTTTCACTTGAAGACGTTGGAAAAACCGGTCTTTACCTCGTTTCTGACCTTTCATCCGGCGTAACCGGTGAAATCGTTCACGTTGACTGTGGCTGCCACAGCGTTTACGCATCAATCGACGAAATGGAAGCTACATACGCTTTTACTAAAGGCAACTAGTTTTTATTTTACAAAGGGGGCGTTTTTTGCCCCCTTTTTTCAGGTTTTTTGAATTTTTGACACGCCGAAAAAAGAAGAAATTTTTATAGAAAAAAAGCTAAACATTAATAAGGACAAACATCATGATTAGTATGAACAAGAACAAAACAAAAATCGTTGCCACCCTCGGGCCTGTCAGCCGCGATGAAAAAATCATTGAAGAACTGATTCTTGCGGGCGCAAACGTATTCAGAATTAACACATCACACAACACTGCCGAAGAACACAAACAAACAATCGACAAAATCAAAGCAGTTTCTAAAAGATTGAAAGCCTACACAGCGGTTCTCGTTGATTTGCAGGGCCCGAAAATCAGAGTAGGCAACCTTATCGAACCTATTCCGATAAAAGAAGGTCAGGAATTGGTTTTTCAGTACGGTCTTGAACAAACTGACAAAGATATTATCCCCGTTGACTACAAAGGCGTAGCTCAGGACGTTAAACCGGGCGAAAAAATCCTTATGGACGACGGAAAAATCGAAGTTGAAGTTGTTGAAGTCAACGGCGACAAAGTTAGAGCAAAAGTTGTCCACGGCGAGCTGCTCAAACCCAGAAAAGGCTTGAACATCCCCGGCGCGACCAAAAGCCTTTCCGCAATCACCGAACGCGACGTTGATTTCATCAAATTTGCGGTTGAAAATGACGCAGATTACCTCGCATTGTCATTTGTTCGTGACAAAGACGATATTTTGCTTGCGAGAAAATATTTAAGCCACTTCGGCGCTGATATTCCTATTGTTGCGAAAATCGAAAAGCCCGAAGCTGTCCAGAATATAAAAGAAATCATTGAAACAGCCAACGCAATCATGGTTGCAAGGGGCGATTTGGGTATTGAACTTTCGCCGGAAAAAGTTCCGATGGTTCAAAAACAGATTATTGACCTTTGTCTTGATTACAGAAAGCCCTGTATTGTTGCAACACAGATGCTTGAATCAATGATTGAAGAACCAATCCCGACCAGAGCAGAAGCAAGCGACGTTGCAAACGCAATCCTTGACGGCGCTGACGCGGTAATGCTTTCAGGCGAAACAGCAGCAGGAAAATACCCTGTTGAGGCTGTGCGCACAATGTCAATGATTGCACATAACGTTGAACAGAGCGATTTTCTGTGCACAAACCTTGAGCTCGAAATGAACCCTGAATTTGAGCCTACACCGCAGGCAATTGCGCATTCAGCGGTTACAATGGCGCAAGATTTAGGCGCAAAAGCGATTCTGGCGTTCACACATTCAGGCTACACGCCGAGATTGCTCGCTAAATTGCGTCCGGAGGTTCCAGTCATCGCAATTTCCGACTGTGAAAAAACTTGCAGAAAATTAAATCTCTGCTGGGATATTTATCCTTATTTAAAGGATTGGGACGTAGTTTTGAACGATGATTTGCTGAAAAAAATCGACAAACTGCTTCTTGAAAAAACAAACTACAAAAAAGATGAAAGAATCATCCTCATCGGCTCGATTCCTCATCTTATCACCGGAAGAACAAACTTTATGCGCGTTCACAGAATCGGTGCTATATAATTTAACCCGAAAAACCGGACAAAAATTGTCCGGTTTTTTTATTTTGCTTTTACAGATTTTGTTTCCGATGTTTTTTCCGTGGAAAGAATCGTTTCTTTCAGGTTTTTCTGCGCATTTTTCATTGTTTCAAACTCTTTTTTGAAAGCATTTTGTTTTTCCTGATAGCTTTTTCTCAAATCATCGACCTTAGCCCCGACAATCCCCAGCAGAGCGCCTGAAATCAAGCCCAGAGCCATGTTTGTAGGCCCTGTAAGCATTCTGGTCGTTCCGTAGTAAGCTGTTCCGATACCGCCGAGAATCGGAATGCCCTGAGTGAGGGTATTTGTGATTCTCTGGTCTTTTGTGTCAGCTTTGATGACCAGCGCCGTACCTAGCGCCGCAGGAGCGAGAATGCCGATAATATCCGTCGGAGCAGAGCCCATCTGGAGCTCGGCGAGTTTTTCATACGCTGTCATTTCTGTAGAAATTGCATGATTGAGGTTTTTGTTCAATTCATCTGCATATTTTTTTGCCTGTTTATATTCGGGAGATTCTTTTCCAAAAGTTTCTTTAATTCTTGTTAAAATTTCCTGAACCTGCCCTTTGCCGGCGGTTTTTGGATTCAGAACATTTTCAAAATGGGCAATTTGTTTATTTATATCAACTTTTTTAGAAATAAGATGTTTTTTGAGTTCCGCAAGATTTTCGCCGAGCTCTTTACCGAGCTGTGCACGTTCCTCAAGCTCTTTTGCACCGTTTAAACGTTTATATTTTTCGATTTTTTGCGAAATATCCCGCATAAGCTCAACAGAGCGGTTATCTTTGGGGTCAATAATGGTTTTTAAATCATCATAAGCCTTTGTAAGCTCGTTGTAGTTGTCAGTGATGTTGTTTGAAATAAGCTTTTTCCTTGATTTTATGAAATCGCCCACAGAATTGCGCTCTTTTTCGCATTCTTTCATTGTCATATAGGTTTTAAGGCGGCTTCTGTTTGTTTTTGAGAAAATATTGTTCTCTTTTTTGAAAATATTGAACGAATCCCAAACCCTTTCATGCAAATCCGCCAGCGATTCCCACATTTCCTGCGAACGTTTGAAGTGGTGCTGGGTTGAGAAGTTTGCAAAATACGAATTTGCAACATTATCAGCCAGCATATCAAGATTTTGCCCTTTTGCTCTGCTGTCTTTTGCCAGATTTTCAGCATAATTGCAAAATTTAACCATCGACATTTCAGAGTTTTTATAGGCATTATTTTTGGTTTTTAATACAACATTTTTGAAAGAACCGTTGATTTTGTCAAAAATCGGCATAGCATGCAGCTCTTTAAAACACTGCGTAACGAATCCGTCTTTAAAAACATTGAGATTTGAGCTTGCCTCAAGAAGGTTTGCAACCGGTTTCATCGCCTGAGCAAGTTTTAAGCTGATTTTTTGTTTAAGGGTAAGATTTTTATAATCAGCTTTAAGGTCAAAAGTTTTTTTCGATAATTTTCTTGAAAATTCTCTTATTCTTCTGTTTACACCGCCGGAAACGCCTTTTGAAAGGAAAGCTCCGGCAACCAGGGTAAGGAGGATTCCGCCGCCGATAGAAATTCCTGCGACATATTTTTTTATTCCGCTTTTCGGCTGCTCAACCTCTGAAACAAGAACCGAAGCAAGCGGTTTTTCCTGCACATTCTGCGCGTCATCTTTCTTTTTCACGGAATTTTGCGCCTGCGGCAAAAAATTATTATATGTTGAGCTTTTTACATTAAAGTCCATACGGAAACCTTACCTTTTAACCTTATTTATATAAAAACATGAAATCGAAAAAAATTGCCATGCAAATATCAATATATTTGCCTCCCTCGCCCTCGGGGAGAGGGTTGGGGGGAGTTTGGTAGGTTGGGCATACTTGCCCAACAACTAAATTTTTCAATAAATTTTTTTATAATTGACCATAAAAAGCCTCAAAACTTGAATTGTCGGGCAAGTATGCCCAACCTGCATTTAAAAATTTGCATAAATATGTTATAATTCTTCCAATATTTCATTTTTTAAGGAGAAAAAATGGCAGCTTCAGAAAATCTAATTTATTTCGTAGATGTAACAAACCGCGACGGCGTTCAAACCTCAAGACTGGGGCTGGCAAAACTCCAAAAAACCATAATCAACCTGATGCTCGACGACATGGGCATAACGCAATCCGAATTCGGGTTCCCGACTACACGCCACGAGCTAAACTATCTTAACGGCAACCTCCAGCTCGTTGACAGAGGGGTTATTACGAAAACAAAGCTCTCCGGCTGGATGAGAGGTATAGCAAAAGACGTTTTTGAGTCATTTCAAAACGTTCCGCGGCTTACTTATTGCAACCTTTCACAATCTACCTCGGATCAGATGATTAACGGCAAATTTCAGGGCAAAAAAACCAGAGAAGATGTTCTAAAAATGACCTGCGAGGCAGTAGAAGCCGCTGTAACCTGCGGAGCAAGCATTATCGGAGTAAATGCAGAAGACGCCTCAAGGAGCGATTTGGATTTCTTGATAAAATTCGCAAAAGAAGTAAAAAATTGCGGCGCAAAACGGTTCAGATACTGCGATACGCTGGGTTATGACGACCCGCATACCGCTTATGAAAGAATTTACAAACTCGCAAAAGAAACCGGCCTTGATATTGAAATGCACTTCCACAACGACCTCGGAATGGCGGCAGGATGTTCCGTGCTCGGTGCAAAAGCAGCCATCGACGCAGGCGTAAACGCTTACATAAACACGGCAATAAACGGTATGGGCGAACGCGCGGGGAATGCTGATTTAATTTCCTGCCTGCTTGCGGTTCTGAAATCCAGCGGTTTCGGCGGAAAGTACAAAATTGACCCGAATATCGACCTTTCAAAAGCCTGGAAACTCGCAAAATACACTGCATACGCTTTCGGCGTGCCAATCCCCATAAACCAGCCCGCAGTAGGAAGAAATGCCTTTGCTCATGAGTCAGGAATCCATGCTGACGGCGCATTGAAAGACAGAAGAAATTATGAACTGTACGATTACGAAGAACTCGGCCGCGGCGAGCCGGAAATTGTTGAAACAGGGAGAATGATTACAACCGGCGAATACGGCGGAATCAAAGGGTTCAGAAATGTCTTTAAAAATCTTGAACTCGAATTTCATGACGAAGATGAAGCCAGAAATATTCTTGAATTGTGCCGTTATGCCAATGTTCACACTCAAAAACCGCTCACAGACAGCGAATTGAGGTTTATTTATTATTATCCTGACATTGCGGCAAAAATCATGACGGTTACGCCCTACTATATCCCGACCGGCGAGCTGAAAAAACGCGTTGACGCAAACCAGAATACAATGCCGGGGGCAATAATATAAAATATTTATAAAGAAATTGTTTTTACGCTCTGTGATTGCTATAATTAACCTATGTAGTTATTGAGTTGAGGGAAACAAATGAACTCTTATAAAGTCGGCATTGTCGGTGCGGGAATCTGGGGCAAAAATCTTGTCAGAAATTTTTATAACCTAAATTACCTTGACACCGTGTGTGATATGGATGAAGAGAACCTTGAAAGGACAAAAAATGATTATCCCGGGGTTCATCTGACAAAAGATTTCAGCGAAATGCTGAAAAATCCTGAAATCGACGGAATAGTCGTCGCAACACCGAGCCATACGCATTTTAAACTCGTAAAATCAGCTCTTGAGGCCGGAAAAAACGTCTATGTTGAAAAACCTATTGCCACAACAAGCGAAGAAGCCAAGGAATTGAACGACCTTGCTACTTCAAAAGGGCTTGTGTTGATGGTCGGGCACCTGCTTTTGTACCATCCGGCAGTAAACCGCCTGAAAATGATTGTAGAATCGGGCGAACTCGGCGAAATCAAATATGTTCAAAGCGACAGGCTGAATATAAACTATTTTAAAAACGACAGAAGCGTAATGTGGGATTTGGCGCCGCATGATGTTTCGATGATAAGCCATATTCTCGGCGAAGAGCCCGAGCGCGTAATTTCCGCGGTCGGCGTAAGCTCCGAGGGCAATGAAATCATGGATATCACGCATGTTGATATAAAATACCCGTCAGGCGCAATTGCTCACGTTTCTGACAGCTGGATTCATCCGCAAAAACGTGTAAATCTTATGATTCGCGGCTCAAAAGGCAGCGCAATGTTTGATGATACCCTTGCAGAAAACAAATTGCAGGTATTTTTAAACGACAAGCCCAATTCAGCAAGCACTGTTTCGCTTGATTATCTCGAAATCGAGCCCTTGAAGCTTGAATGTGAACATTTTATAAAATGTATTGAAAACGGCAAAAAAGCGCGAAGCGATGGAGAAAACGGCTATTTTGTCGTCAAAGTGCTTGAAGAAGCTGAAAAAATCATGCTCGGCGACAAGATAAAATCGCTTAATGAGCACAATTTTGCACTTTCAAGAAGCAAACAATAGTCAAAGAGGGGCGAAAAGCCCTTCTTTTTAATTAGAAAAGAGGAGTTTAAGAAATCATGGCTAATATGATTACAATTTTAAGGATGATAATCGCGTTCATCGCAATCAGCCTCCTGTTCTACCAGACACCCGCAAGCTACATTACAGCGTTCATTTTGACTGTTATTGCAATCTGGTTTGACGGTTTGGACGGATTTGTTGCGCGTCTGCTCAACGAAAGCTCTAAATTCGGCGCTGTGCTTGATATTCTCGGCGACAGAGTGGTTGAAAATATTTACTGGATTGTTTTTGCAGTACTTGGCTGGATTCCTGTGTGGATTCCGCTCATAGTCGTAACACGCGGCATTATCACCGACGGTGTTCGCAGTATTGCGCTTGAACAGGGCTACACAGCCTTCGGAAAAAGCACGATGATGCAGTCAAAAATCGGACATTTTCTCGTTGCGTCCAATTTTTCAAGAGGCTCCTACGCTGTAACAAAGGCGCTTGCGTTTGCACTGATGATTCTATGCTATTTTCCTTTTGCAAACCTCAAACTCTTCCTCGAGGGAACCGACCCGGCTCTTTCAGCCTCTGCAATGCACGCCTGGGAAGTTTTTCACAACATTTGCATAGCAATCTGCCCCTTTGCGCATTTTTGCGTTTACGCAGCGGTTGTTTTCTGCGTTTTGAGAGGCATTCCGGTTGTTATTGAGAGCAAAAGATTCTTTATTGAAGACAAAAAGTAAGACAAAGCGATTTTTCGCAAAAAACCTTAAAAAAGCCCGTCCCGCAAGGAAAGGGCTTTTTTAGCAGCAATTTTTATCCAGTCAATTGTAAACAAATGTTAAAATATTATCTAAAATCCTAAAGTTCGCCAAAAATGTGCCGATAAATATAATACAAAGACAGATTAGGAGCAGCGTCAATGATAAAAAAGGCACAAAGACCATCCAGCAACATTTCAGACGGAGTAGCATTTCTGCTCAGAGGAGCAAAAAAGAGAAGAGCAATGGCAGTTGCCAGCGCAAAGATGATTAACAACGATTTAGGTATTTCCTCGACGCTCGTTGCAGTAAAATAATTCGCCCGAACAGGCAAAAAGTAAGAAGTATGAGCTTTTTTCCAAACTAACCGATTCCATTTATCCTCTAATCTAAAATTAGCTTCCCTGCGGAAGCTTTCTTTTTTTATATAGGGCGGGAGATTCATGCGTTTTTTCACATTGGGCGTGGTTGCTTAGGGGCACAGCCCCGTCACACGGCGGGCGCGGTTTGCCATGGGGCGGAAACTTGCTCGCTCGCCCCTACTTATTTACCTTAATTATTCTCCCTCCCCAGACGGGGGAGGGCTGGGGAGGGGGACAACCCGGAGGGGAAACCAAAGAGCGCCGGAGTGAGGAGCAAGGTTTGAGCGCAATAGTTCTTTTCCCGCCGGGCAAAGACAGAAAATAGTTTATGACCGGCTTTTTGCTTTTTGACTTTCCTGCTGTTAAAATATAGAAAAGACAATAAATATGGCATTAAATTTTGTACAAATTTGATTTTAAACTGGATGATTTTCAAGAAGAAGCCCTCTACCACATAAAAGAGGGCAAAAGCGTTGTGGTTTGCGCACCTACAGGCGCGGGAAAAACCTGTATTGCCCAGATGGCAATCCATAAAGCGCTGGAAGAGGGCGTCAGAATCTTCTACACAACCCCCCTGAAAGCTCTTTCCAACCAGAAATTCAGCGATTTTTCAACAAAATACGGCGAGGACAAAGTCGGGCTGCTCACGGGCGACACCTCAATCAACCGCGGCGCGCAAATCGTGGTAATGACGACCGAAGTTTTCAGAAATATGCTCTACGGAACAAATTTCGGCTCTGTAACCGACAATCTGAAAGATGTTCGCTACGTGGTTCTCGACGAAGTTCACTACATGAACGACGAGCAAAGGGGCACCGTCTGGGAAGAAAGTATCATCTACTGCCCCACAAATATCCAGATAATCGCGCTTTCTGCGACCGTTGCGAACTCACAGCAGCTCACAGATTGGATAAATACCGTGCATTCACGCACAGAGCTGGTTTATACTGATTTTCGGCCCGTTCCGCTGCGATATTTTTATTATGATTCGTCAAAACCAGACACAATCCTGCCGCTTTTGACGCCCGAGGGCAAGCTTAACAAAAAAATCAAGCCTGAAAGCCGCGCACAGGCGTTCAGAAGAAAAATGCCCATGCGCTCGCCCGCGAGGGAGGTTGTGGCGATTTTGCACAAAAAAGATATGCTTCCCGCAATTTATTTCACGTTTTCAAGGAAAAAATGCGATGAACAGATGGAAAAATGCGCGCAGTTGTGCCTTGTCACGCCTGATGAGCGCAAAGAAATTAAGCGCATAATGGACGAATATCTCGCCGAAAACCCTTATTTGTGCGAAAACAAGCATATTGAGTACATTTTGAACGGCGTTGCTTCGCACCATGCCGGACTTTTGCCCGGCTGGAAAGTGCTCGTTGAAAAACTGTTCCAAAAAGGGTTGATTAAAGTTGTTTTTGCGACCGAAACCCTTGCCGCAGGCATAAATATGCCCGCCCGCTCAACCGTCATCAGTTCTGTTTCAAAAAGAACCGATTCTGGCCACAGAATGCTCACTGCGAGCGAGTTTTTGCAGATGTCAGGGCGCGCAGGCCGCCGCGGAATGGACGAAGTAGGCTACGTAACGGTCGTTGGAACGCCGTTTCAGTCGCCGGAGGAGGTTGCAGAGCTTGTAACGAGCGACGCAAACCCGCTTGAGAGCCGTTTTTCGCCGACTTATTCAATGGTTTTGAATCTTTTGCAGCGGTTCAGCCTTGATGAGGCAAAAGAGCTTATTTTAAAGAGTTTCGGGTATTTTTCATCAACAGACCGCTTAAAACCGCTTATGGCGCAAAAATCCGAAGCAGACGCGGCGATTGAAAACTTCAAAGGGTTCAAATGCTTTGCCGGTTTGACAAACGAGGACATGTTTACATACAACAAGCTGCGGAACACTTATATTGAGTACAGAAAAATCCAAAAAACCCTCAAAAAGCAGATGAAGCACAAATCCGAAGAAAAACAGAAAGAATATCTGGAATTTGAGGCAAAAACAAAAGATTTTCTAAAAAAAGTGCACAGTTATGCCTGCGACACCTGCAAATTTTACAAAAAACACATGAAAGAAACCGAGCTGCTAGAAAGGTTCCAAAAACGCGCTGACAAGCTCGCAAAAAGCATTGAATATGAAAAAGATATTTATTGGAGAAAATTCCTGAACCACACTGCGGCTTTGAAAGAGATGGGTTATATTGAAAACGACTACCCGAACGAAAAAGGCATGACAATAGCGGCAATCCGCGCTGAAAACGAGCTTTTTGTTGCGGAAATTATTTTCAGCGGGATTCTTGATGATTTGAAACCGGACGAGCTGGCTTCTGTGATTTGTGCGATTACAACAGAAGATTTAAGGGCGGATGTTTACCCCGAATTGCCCATCAGCAAGGGCACAAGAAAAGCGCTCAACCAAATTAAGAATATTCGCAGAAGAATCAGCATTGTGCAGCGCGATAACGACATTGAAACGGAAATGTACATAAATTCCTACTACTCCCCGCTCATTGAATACTGGGTAAACGGCGGTGAATGGTCGGAATTAATTGAACAAATCGGCGCGGGAGAGGGCGATATTGTAAGAAGTTTCAAAAGAACAATTGATGTTTTAAGGCAGCTTACTGTGATTCCGAATGTTTCAGAAAATTTGGTGGAAACAGCGCGCTCTGCGATTGATGCGATTCAGCGGTCGCCGATTGATATTGATTAGGGGTTGGTTTTAAGGATTGGCAGCGTTTTACGATGGTAATAACATGGGAAGATTCCTTTTGCGTTCCGATTCCCCCGGCCATGCTGCGCGTAGTCTGTTTTTTACCATTTTTAGAGGCCTCCTCCATAGTCACTCCAAAGGAACCTTCCCATGTTATTACAATGCTTAAAATTTGAACCGAAAATATTTCAAAGCTTTTTGAGCAGGACTTTACTTTGCAGTGACTATGGAGGAGCTATGAATTCCCCTTAATTATTTTCCCTCTCCGATGGGAGCGAATGCGAGCCGAGGCTGAAGCGGTTCGCGTAGGCGAATCGCGTAACGCCGTTTAACGCGAGCATTCAAGACAGAGGGTGCCCGCAGGGAGGGTGAGGGCCTGCCCGTAGGGGAAAACCAGACCTGAGGTGAGAGTATTTGAAAGACGCGGGGGAATCGGAACGGAAAAGTAAAATCCTGCTCAAAAAGCCCCTCCCCGCGCCCAATCAAAATCACTACCTGCCGGTTCATTCTCCTGACGGAGTGAAATTTTTCGCTTTGCGGTTATAATTAAAAGATAAATTAAGATTATAATCAGAATGAAAATAATAAAAACATCACTTATCACAATTTTTGCGCTTGCAATTCTGGCGGAAATGCTTTATTTGTTTGCACTCCCGCCGGCGCTAAACTACGCGCTGAAAAAAGGAATTGTTGAAAAAATTATAAAAAAAGAAACCGGATTGGCGCTTAAAACAGATGAGCTGAAAGTCAGAACGACATTGGGTTTCAATGCTGTTGTTGAGGTTAAAAATGCGGTTTTGCGCGACGCAAATAACGAAAAAATTCTGGATTCAGAACAAATCAAAACAAAAATCTCAATTCCGTCCTTGATTTTCCAAACACCGGAGATAAAAAATCTCTACATAAACCGGAGCTGGGTGCGGATTTCGAGAGATGAAAAAAATGATATTTACCTCGGCACATACAAACTCGACAAAAACCAAAAAATCAACCTGAAACTCAAGAATTTCCGCGGAGAAATTACAAATACCTCAATAATTTATAAAGACCTCCCGACAAATGACGAAATAACCAGCAGAATCAACTTTCACGTAAAAAAATACCGCGAAAATAAATACCTGAACGCCGATTTTTTTGCAAAAATCTACCACGAAGCAAATGAATCCTCAGTCCAATTCCACATAGACAGCAGGCTTCCGCTTCTAAAACACCTTGAAAAGGCGTCAATAACGGGCTCTATAGAAAATTTGGACATTTCTGCTTATTCCGGGCTGATTTCGATTTATTTGCCCGAAATAACAGGGCTGAAAGGCCACATCCGCGCGGTTTTTTACACAAAAGCAACTGAAAACGGCAAAAACAAACTCTGCCTTGTTGCCCACGTCAAGGATTCAGGCATTTTTATGAAAAATCCCGACGACTCAATCCGCGCTGAGGGCACTACAGACGTGAAATTCGAGGGATTTGCAAACGAAAAAGACCTGAATATATCAAAACTGGATGTCTATGGCGACGACTGGCAAGCTAAAATTACGGGAATTGTGAAAAAAATAGGAAAAAAAACGCCCGAGCTTGACCTGAATGTAAAAATCCCCAAATCCAGCACCCATTCCCTCGTTGCGCTCCTGCCAAATGTCCCCGATACGGACAACGCAACAAGAAAACTCAAAAAATACGGCGTTTTTGGGGAGATTGAAGCGGATTTAAAGGTCAAAGGCAACCCCGAAAGGCCCGATATTTTCGGAAAAATGGCGCTCAGCGACCTGTACATACTTTATTATGACCCGCTTATCCCGAAATGCCGTATAGATATGGAGTTTAAGGGGCAATTTTTCGACCTTTATACAAAAGTTTTCGCAAGAAAAGACCAGTTTGTCGAAATCAAAGGCTCCGCAGACAACTGGCTCGGCGGAAAAGGGAATTTTCATATTGTTTCGAGCCCTGTTGTTGACCTTAAAACTGCGCACAGGCTGCTTTTGCCCGTACATGATGTTGTCGGGTTTGATTTGGGGCCCTTGCCTTACATGACCATTTCCGGAACCGGCAATATTGACCTGAAAGTCCATGGAACGGTTGTAGATGGGTTTGCGAACGGGTATTTCAATTTTAAAAACACGGATGCGCAAATTGAGGGGTACAATTTCAAACTCCTGAACGCCGCAGGGCGCCTTGATTTCAAAGAAAAAGACATGTTTTTTGAAACAACGCAGGGAAAAATCAAAAATTCTGCCGTAAAAATCACAGGCAACGCTGATTTGACCGGAAATGTAGATTTCAAAGTAAAATCGGACAGTTTTGACATTTCAGAGCTGCTTTCCATCGCAAAAACCAGCAAAAACCTGAAAAGCAAAGCAGAGCTGCTCGCTCCGGTTGAAAAAGCAGGAGGAAACTGCGGTGTCGAGCTTGAGATAAAAGGTTTCGGCAGAGATTTTATAAAAGTAATGGAAAAAGCCGTTATAAGCGGAAAAATCAGCTTCAAAAACAACAGCGCAAAATCCGTTTTGGCCCCGATTGAAGCCCAAAAAATCAACGGAACCGCAAATTTCAACAACGACGACTGGAATGCGGATTTACACACCGAAATTCTTTCCTCAAAATTTTTCGTCAAAGCAAAATCCTACAAAAATGAGCTTTCTGCGTCAATAAGCGCACCGGCGCTATATCTGGACGCGGTTTTGAACTCTCCGGCCTTGAGAATTTATGAAAAAGGCGATTTTAAGAATTTTCCGCCCACAAACTCGGTCATGGAGCTGAAAGCCGACTACAAAGGCAGCGCAAAAAAAATTGAAAAGAACAAAATTAAAATGAAAGGCACTTTCAAGCCCTCACGGGGTTCCGAATCGCCATTTGTAATAAGCTCGGGCTCGGTTGAGCTTTTTGACGGCGATTTGTCAGTGAAGAATTTCCGCGCAAAAGTTTTCAATTCAACCGCAAAGCTCCATGGCAAAATTATCAGGGTTTTTAGCGAAAAACCGGTTTACAACTATGACCTGTCAGTTATGAATTTTGACGTTGCGAACTTTGAGCGGCTGAAAACAATGCATTTTATGCCGCAATATATGCAAAAAATCCTCAACACTTATGAAAAGTACGCCGGACGCGCAGATGTGAACCTGACCTGCAGAAACAACTCAAATCGCGGCAAAATCAAGCTTCAGCAAATCGCTTTTGTTCAAAAATCGCTCCAAATCCCGATAAACGTTGACAGCGGCGAGATTCATGTTGACGGTGATAAAATTTTGCTTAAATCAATTAACGCAAAATTCGACAACAACCCTATTTTTATGAACTCAAGCGTCACAAATCTCGCAAAAAACCCCGGATTTAACGGCTATATCACCACAAAGCTCACAGAAAGCTTCATTAACAAATATGTGAACTCAAATCTTACTTACCCGCTGAAAGTTAAAGGCGATATCACATTTACCTCCGAGTTTTCGGGCGATGACAGGGGGATTACCGTAAAACCCGTAATAAAATTGAACGAAGACGCAGATATTTACTACATGGGCGCAAGCCTCGGCGACGCAGCCGATAAAAGGGAAATCACAGGGAATATTCACATCAAAAACGGCGTTTTTGACATCAGAAAATTGACCTATCTGCGTTACATGACCTCGCAAAACGACTATTCCTACCCGCTGGAAATTTTAACTGTTTACGGAAAAGCCATTCAGGCGAAAAACAAATTTTTCGTCAAAAATCTCCACATTTTGACAAAAAACAACGCCAATGTGAAAATCTTCAACGCATTTTTCAAAAAATCCGTGCTCAAACAGGGGATGTTCAACTGCAGCCTTGTTTTAAACGGTGACATCAACGCGCCTGACATACTGGGTTCCATAAAAATGGACAGTATTGATATGCCTTTGTACGACACGATTATCAATGACATAAACATCAACTTTGCGCCAAAAATCATTGACCTTGAATTCAGCGGAAAGAGCTATGATTCCGATTTTCTGGTGAATGCGCAGGTTCAAAACAAAACAACCCTGCCTGTGAGCGTTGATAATGTAAAAATAAGCTCTAAAAAGGTCAATCTTGATTCAATTATCGACTCGATGACCAGAGTTACCCTCGGAAACATTGGCACAAGCCCCACTTCCGGCAAACTTCCCGAAGAAAAGCTCCAGATTTCGCCCTCGGACATTATTATCAAAAAAGGCAGGATGGAGGCGGAAAATATTATCCTGCGCGGGCTTCCGGCAACGAATTATACGGGAAATTTCAACATTGGAAAAGACAATATCCTGAAAATCTCAAATATAAACCTCAATCTCACCGGTGGAACCGTTCAGGGCAGCGCTTCTTACAACTTTAAGAACGCAAAAATCACAGCCGAGCTGCAAGCCGAAAACGTAGACGCAAACAGGGTTGCTGACGCGTTTTTAGACGTAAAAAACCAGATTTTTGGCTCGGTAAACGCCTCAATCCACCTTTCCACGCACGGAGATTCCGAAGATGAGCGTATAAAAAACGCAAACGGGAACGTTTATTTCTCAATTTTAGACGGAAAAATGCCCAAACTCGGCTCGCTTGAATATTTATTAAAAGCCGGAAACCTTATCAAAAGCGGAATCACAGGTTTAAGCATAAATAACTTCCTTGACCTTATTGCACCGGTAAAAACAGGTTATTTTGATTCAATCAAGGGCTCAATCCATCTCAAAAACGGCTCCGCAGAAAATCTCGAGATATTTTCAACCGGCGACAACCTCAGCCTTTACATAAAAGGCAAATATGACTTCCCCGAGCAAAATGCGGATTTGATAGTTTTCGGACGTTTGACCAAGAAATCACAAAACATACTCGGCCCCGTCGGAAACGCCTCATTTAACTCGCTTTTAAACCTCATCCCGGGAATAAAGCTCGACCGCTCTGAAAAATCAAAAATTCTTACAGATTTGAACAAAATTCCGGGCGTTGAATTCGACGATCAGACATATCGAATCTTCTCTGCAAAAATCGACGGCGACGTGAATGGCGAAAAGTATGTAACTTATTTCAAATGGATTGAATAGGTAAATTTTTATTAACCCTAGGAGAAAAAAACAGCAAAAAAATCAATTTTCGGTTGTTTAACCATTGCGGTACAAGGTGAAAGAGAAGAAATGAACATTCCGGCAATCAACCCCGTATCTTTTTCTGAAAGCAGGCAGGAACGGCTGCAAAAAATGGCTCGCTACTACGAAACCCGCGAGGACTACGGAAAAAATTCCGAAGAAATCAAAGGCCAGAAACGCCGCGCCAGAATCCTTATCGGTTCGTGCGTGAGCGGGGGTTTTCTGGGGGTCATTACTTATGCTATTGTTAAAATAATGAAAACTAAAGGCATATAACGGGGGAAAAATGATTTCAGCAGTAAAATTCGGGCAAACTGCCGCACAAACCGGACAAAAATCCACTCCTAAAACAACCGGAGAAAGTCAGGATTCGCCTAAAACGCCCTATTTTAAAAGCAAAACCGCCAGAACTACAGCCATTACAACAGGTTCGGTGCTTGGTGCAACGATTTTATTTTTAGCCGGAAAAGCGCTCTACAATCGCCCGACACAAGCGGATAAAGCACTAAAAGCAGCTCTGGAAAAGAAATATGCCTCGATTTCTGAGGCAATCGGCAATATAAAACAAGAAATCAGCACATATCTTGAAACTTATAATCAAAAAACGCAGGAATGCCTTAAGCCGCTTAATGAAAATCTTGAAAAACTTTTCAAAATTCCGCTTGAAATCAACAAACAAAACGCCGAAAAAATTCTTAATGACCTTGAAGAATACAAAAAATCAAAAAACTTCATATTTTCAGAAGAAAAAATTGCAGAAATCAATGCCCTTGGTGAAAAAAGCGGTAGTTCAATACTGAAAAAAGCACAGAAAATAAAAAAGGATTGCTCTGATTTTCTGGAGTTTTCAAAACCCGAAAACCAGCCCAAAACCCGCCATTCAAAGAAAATAATCAAAGAATTCAAGTACAAAGCGGAAAATGATTTACGTTTTGCCGAATCAACAGAAACAATCTATAAATATCGCCCTAAAAACTTATCACTGGACTTTGAGGAGGGCATTTTGAACATGCAGCTCAAAGAAGCCGGCAGAATCAACGAAATTCTTGTAAAAATTAATCAGGTTAATTAGAATGCCTCCTTAAAAGCACCGTTGATTTTGAAATTTGCAGGCGCGCAAAGCGGAGTTTTGTCATAATCAATCCTCATAACGCCGTAATAGTAGGGTTCTTCATAAAGCGCCGGCACTGAAAAATGATAAACGCCTTTTTCGTCCTGTTTTATGCTTGCATAGTGATAATGCCCCGAAACGACCATCAAAATATTGTTGTGTTTCTTCAAAACATCCTGATATTCACGCTCGTTAATGATATTTGCCCTTTCATTCGGCACAGGCTCAAAAGCGGGAACATGCTGGAAAATTATAACCTTTTTATTCCTGTATTTTTTCAAAGTTTCATCAAGCCAGCTCAAAGTTTCCTGCGTAAAATACCCGTGCGAGCCGAACATGCCCGGAGAAACGCTGTCAACAACAACCGCCGCAATATCCGAAGTCGGATGGAACACATAATTAGAGGTATATTTTCTCTGATTCGGGTTGTAGTCAGAAACGATTTTTCCGAACTCCTCACGATTCATTCCTGAATATTTGTAGGAGTCATGGTTTCCGACAACTATGTAATAAGGCGATTTTATAGGGCTTATTGCCGTTAAAAAGCCCTTTAAAAGCGGCGATTTTGACCTGTCAATATTATCGCCCAGAAAAACCACAAAATCCGGCCGTTCTTCGTTCATACGCTGAACAGCGCCTTTCAAAATCTTTTTTGCGTCGGCTTTTGCACCTTTTGCGTTTCCGTCGTTGTAATGTACATCAGAAATTACCGCAAAATTCACGGATTTCGCGAATACAGGGGCGATTGCCAGCACAAACACAACAAAAAACGCTAAAAGTTTACAAAAAGCAGATTTTTTCATCATTCATCTCCTTTGACAATTTGAACACCCGAGCTGGTGCCGAGGCGCGCCGCACCGGCTTTTACAAGTGCGAGGGCTTTTTCTCTGTCACGGATTCCGCCTGAGGCTTTTACTCCGAGCCCGTATGGCGCAACGGTTTTGTACATCAATTCAACGTCCTCAACCCTTGCCCCGACGCCGTTTTTCACGAATCCGGTCGAAGTTTTGACAAAATCAGCCCCTGCTGAAGCACAAATTTCACAAGCCTTTTGGATTTCGTCTTTTTCAAGCAAATCCGTTTCAAGAATAACCTTCAAAACGTGGGTTTTGCAGGCTTTTTTAACGGTTTCTATATCAGATTTCACCAGAGGATAATTTTTGTCTTTTAAGGCGCCCACATTCAAAACCATATCAATTTCATCCGCACCGTCAGCGATTGCGGTTTCAGCCTCGAACGCTTTTACCGTGGAAACGCTTGCTCCGAGCGGAAATCCAACAACTGTAACAACTTTGACCTTTGAACCTCTCAATTTTTCTTTTGCGAGCGCAACATTGCACGGATTTACGCAAACACCTTTAAATTCATACTCTTTAGCCTCCTCAAAAAGCTTCAAAAGCGCTTCTTTTCCGGCGTCCTGTTTTAGCAGCGTATGTTCAATATATTGTGAAAGGTTGTCCATTTTTCTTCTCCGGTTAATTTGTAATTTCAAGCATTTGTGACGATTTTATTTTCTTTGGCGAATGCTGCTCAACGTGGTTTTTTAAGAGTTTAAAGCAAAATTCGCACACTTTTTCGTTGGCGAGCTCGTCGTAGCGGGATTTTGTGTTGTAATCAAGCTGCAAAAGCGCAGTCAGAAAGCCTCTGAGCTTGTTATGGAGCTTCACGGCGCCGCAAATTGTGCTCATACAACCCTTGCAGACGATTCCGCCCTGCGCAGCAGAGTAATAAATCTCATCTTCTTTCGGCTCACACCCGCAAACCACGCAGTTTTCCAGCTCCATGGAATATCCGGCAATATGGGTAAGTTTCAGCTGGAATTTCAGCACGGAAATCAAGAGTTCAACCTTGTTTTGGGCTTTTGAAATGCTCTGGAGGGTCATATAAAGCAAATCATAAATCTCCTCGCTGTTCGGGTCGTTTTCAATGCCGAAGCTGTGCACGATTTCCGAGCAATAAATCGAATAAAACAGCTTGTTCATGTCGTTTCTGGTGTTTTTAAAGGTGTTTATGGCCTCGGCCTGACAGATTGTGTCGAGATTTTTGCCCTTGTGCAGCATAAGCTTGTTCGCAATGAGCATATCCATTCTTCCGCCGAGTTTGCTTGTGGATTTTTTCACACCTTTCGCAACTCCGCGGATAATGCCTTTATCCTTTGAATACATGACAATAATTTTGTCCGATTCGCTCAGATTGTATGATTTAAGATTTATTGCGTCTGTGGTAAAGTTTTGCATTTCGTCGCCTAGTAGTTGATATTAAAGCGGTCAATGGTTCCGTGGTAAGCACCGCGAAGCATTTGGTTCATTTCGACCTTATTATCGCTCACGTCAAGCGCAATTTCCTGCGTAATCAACCCTTCCTTTATCAATTGGAGCAAAGACATGTTCATCGTAATCATATCGTTGTAGCTGCCTTTTTTAACAAGGTCATAAACCTGTTCAAGTTCGTCGCGGATGATAAAATCCTTGATTGTCGGCGTTACAACCATAATTTCGCACGCCGGAATGCGCCCGTGACCGTCTTTTTTCTGGATAAGCTTTTGCGCAACGCACCCTCTGAGGGTTTCGGCGAGCTGTTTTCGGATATTGTCACGGTCTTTTATATCGTACATATTTACAATTCTGTTTACTGTTTGAATCGCGTCATTCGTGTGCAAAGAGGCGATTACGAGGTGGCCGGTTTCTGACGCCTTGAGAGCGCTGGTCATGGTTTCAATATCTCTGATTTCACCGATTAAAATCACGTCAGGATCCTGTCTGAGTGCGTATTTTACGCCGTCAGGGAAAGATGTCGTGTCAATTTCAACCTGACGCTGGGTAATTATACATTTTTTGTTTGAATAAATGTATTCAATAGGGTCTTCGATTGTGATGATGTGTTTTTGTTCGCGGGTATTAATCAGGTCGATTAAGGAGGCGATTGTCGTGGATTTTCCGCAACCGGTCGGGCCTGTGACGAGCACAATGCCGTTATGAAATTTAGAAAACGCCTCAAGGCTGGGCGGAAGCTTTAATTCTTTAAAAGTCGGGATTTCGTAAGGAATTATACGGAAAACCAGCGAAGTATTGCCCAGCTGGCGTCCGAGGTTTATTCTGAAACGGGAAACGCCCTTAATTTCATAAGAAAAATCCAAATCAAACGCTGACTGAACCTTTGTGCGCAGATATTTGGGCAAAACAATATTCAAAACCCTTGAAATATCCTTTTCCGTGACAAGCGGGAGGTCTTTTTTTACGATTTTGCCGTCAATTCTCACGACAGGTACCTCGCCAATCCGCAAATGCACGTCAGACGCGCCCTCTTTTACCGCATTTGTCAAAAACTCGTTTATATCAAAAGTGCTTTCAATTACAGACATATTCTCCTCCTGTTATATTTTACCCTATATTAGTAAAAATGGGAATGTTTTAATAATTGGACGTAATCTTTTATCACCCCGAAATCAACGCCTCAAGCACATAATACCCCATAAAATACCCCGCAACCGCAGGCACAAAGGGGGTTGAGGCGGGGGAAAATTTAGTAAATTCAAAAATTTCACCGTCGGGAGTTGCGATTTTCTCGTGATTTTCGATTTTCTCAAGACTATGCGGCCGTTCACGGCTCGCAACCGCTGCGATTCCGCTTTCAACGCCCTGTTTTTTGAGCTGATAAATCACATTTTTCGAGAAAGTACATTTTGTATTCTGCAATTCCGAAATATCCGTAATATAAAGCGCTGTCGGGTCTTTCCGGTTGCCGGCGCCCATTGAAGTTATGACGGGAATGCTGTGTTTTTTACAATATACAAGAAGTTCGATTTTTGAGCGCATTGTGTCGATTGCATCTACGACATAATCGGTTTTTTCCGCAAAAATCGCCTCCTCAAGCCGCGAATTGTAAAAATTATCCACGGTTTTCAGATTGATTTCAGGGTTTATATCTTTCAGGCGCGCCTCAAAAAGTTCGGTTTTCTTTTTTCCGATAGTTGAATGCAGGGCAATAATCTGGCGGTTGATATTGCTTTTTGAAACCGTATCAAAGTCAACAACCGTAAAATTTCCCACACCGGCTCTGGCAAGCGATTCCAGAATGAATCCGCCCACGCCGCCTGCGCCGAAAACAGTAACATGTTTGGATTTCAGGGCATTTTGTGCTTTTTTGCCCCAGATAAGCTCGTTTCTTGAAAAGATTTCTGACATTATTTTTTCACCGAGGAGCAAATGCCTTCCATAACGTTCAAATAGTCGTTTTCAGGCAAAGTCGAAACCGCACGGATTGCGTTTTTAAGGTGCGGAGCCTTGTCATACCAGCGGCGCGAATGTCCCGAGGATTGATAAAGCCCCAGAACCCTTTCCACGCCTATGCTTACAGGTGCTTCGTCATTTTCTTTGTTCACATTTTTAATGGCAGTTGCCACGTCAATTATGTCTTTTGAAAACTTTTTCTGCAAATCTTTATTCAAATCCTTTAAAAGAGCCAATGCTTTTGAAGTTTCTTCGTATTTGTCGTACCAGCGCTTGTTTTCCACAATAAAAATCCTCCCGATGATAATATATTTTATACTATTTCGGGATTTGTGGCAATTATCCCATAGAAATCCACAAAATCTGCTTCACAGGGCGGGAAATCAAAATCGCAAGGAACCCGAAAACAAAATCATAAACCATTTTCACGCCGCTTTGCATATAAATCCAGCCTGCAACATTTGAAAATGCGTCACGATGTATAATCGCCATCAGCATTAAATAAAAAACCCCGACAATATGGATTGTCAAAACGCCCAGCAGCGAGGCTTTTGCGATGTTGCCATAGGAGAATTTATCCTTTAAAAGGAAAGCAACAATGAAAATTGCAGGGATATAAGCCAGAATATAGCCGAAATTGTACTCAAAAAGGTACTTAATCCCGCCGCCCAGCGCAAAAATCGGAAACGCAAACAGCCCGAGCAGGATATAAATCACAACAGACAAAATTCCGAACCTTTTTCCTATCAAAGCAGCAATAAAAAAGATAACAGGAACCTGCGGAACGTAAGAATAGTGCTTTAGAAAGAGGAATTTTCCGCTCGCAGGGTCAGGCAGCCCTATCATGTAATGCGAAAAATCAATCTGCGTAAAAGTCGCAATAACAATCAAAAACACGCACCATCCCATAACAACCAGCGTTCCGAGGGTAAGCCTCGTTTTTTTATTCGCCGCGTTGAAGTCTTCGAGCTCCTGTTTTAGTCGTTTTGTGTTATTCATTGCGCAGTTTTACCTGTTTCATCGCTTCTTTGTTTTGATTATATAACATTTTGAACTTTTCGTGCCAGATGTTTTCGGTGAACATTATCAGTGCGTTTTCATTGTTGTCCTGATAGTAGCCTTTTCTTGTACCGATTGATTTGAAGCCGTTTTTTTCATAAAGGCTTATTGCCGCAATATTGCTTTCTCTGACCTCCAGAGTCACATATTTAATCATTCCGGCATAGCAATCATCAAAAATCCTCATCAAAATAGCCTGTGCAACTTTTTTTCTTCTTGCTTCCGGATGAACGGAGAGGGTGGTTATATGGCCTTCCTCAAAAATATGCCAGCAGCCCCCGTAGCCCAAAAGTCCGCCGTTTTCATCCCATGCGCAGTAATAATGGGCAAGATTGTTCTCCAGTTCGTTATAAAAAGAATCTTTTGACCAGTGATGTTCGCCGTAGGAGAGCGCTTCGAGCTTTGAGACCCCGTCTACGTCAGTTTTTTCCATTTTTTTGATAATAATCGAATCCGGATTCATTTTTTTGCTTTCAAAATGCTTTTAATTAATTTTATCATTAAAAAGAGCATTTTGTGCCTTATGCGTTTAACCAAACAAAAACTTTCAGAGAACGGCAAATAGCGGTTCTGTTAATATATATTTAGTTTGCGATTTAAAATTCAATTTCCAATCCCGCGCCGGATTCTTTTAAATTAGTTGTTAAATTTAACCGGCACAATGCCTGAAAACCGGTGCAATGGCAAGCATATAAGGAATCAAGGCTGAGATTTTTCAAATATTCAATAGTATTGCTCAATTGTGTTTGCGCGGCGTCTTTCAGGTGCAATCCGCCAATAATTGAAGATATTTTATTTTTCTTGAAAACGCATTTTGCATACTCACAAATATTCACAATGCCTGAATGCGAACATCCGGTAATAATAACTATGCCATCCTTTGTATTTAAGGCCAACGCACTATCATCTAAAACATAGTCCGGCAAATCAAGGTTTTTCAGCAATCCGTAGGGGTTTTGGGATTCAAAGCTGTTATTGCGCGGGATTTGCCCTAAAAATACTATGTTTTCAGATATAAAACAGGGTTTGGCGTGATAGCGAACGTCAAAAGCTGCCTCTATGGCTTCCTTTGCAACAGGAGAACCAAATTCCCCGTCAATATCATCATAGCGCTGCGCAAAAACTTCAGGACAAGCTATAATTTCAGGTTTATTTATAGCATTTTTAAATAAATCAAAAATGTACTTTAGCCCGCCTGTATGGTCGTTGTGGCCATGCGAAAGCACAATATAATCAATATTTTTTAAATCTTTTTTCAACTTTTGAGCATTTTTCAAAAAGACATCAGAATATCCGGTATCAAATAGGATATTTTTACCTTCAGCTTCAATCAAAATAGATAAAGCAGGCTCGCCTAAAAGGTATTTGTCAGTAATTGTGTTGTTATCTGTAAGAATTGTTACTTTGCACATTTGTTTTATCTCTTATGTGACAAAAATATCATAACATAGACAGCGTTCGACTGAATTACGCTTGCGTTGCGATTTTAGATTTTTAACGGCAGGGAGGGCACTGGAGTTTAATTAAAAAATAGCATAGACTGGGTTCGAACCAGTGACCTCCCGGGTATGAGCCGAGCGCTCTGACCAACTGAGCTACTATGCCATTTCATATCTTATTCAATTGTCAAAATCAATTATTAAATAAACAATAAAAAATTACAATATTTTTTATAAAAATTTGATATAATTTTGTTTGTAAAGCTTCAAATTGCGAGGAAAAATGCTGAAAAAGATTCTGCTAGCCATTTTATTTTTCTTCATCTCAACTCTAACCCTGCACGCACAAACACTTGAGGGGCAGGTGACATATACTGTTGACACTGCAAGAGTAGCGGCTTTTGAGGGTATTAATAAAAAAATTGACATGACACAGTTTGAAAATCACCAGCAAGACCCCAACCGCACTGAAAATATGAAGGCTCTGGAAACCGGAACTTCTTTTAAAGACCGCTGTGTGCAGTACTTTAAAGGCATGCCGCTAAAAGCCTACGCAGTAAATTATTACGATAATCCAAAATATACATATTATTATCCAAAATTCACAAACCAGCTTGCATTCGTTGATATAGATGAAAGCAACGGCAGAACCGGCACAAAATTCCCGTTCCGTACGCTGCGCTATGATTTTCGGGGAAGGTTGATTGCAGTCGGGATTTATGTTTCGCCGGAGGAACGATTCCTTTACAAGCAAAACGGCAAATTAATCAGCCACTGGATAGGAAATTACGGCTACAACGCCAGAGGGAGGCAGGTTGGAGAGATTGAAGGAGCGGAATACTAATCTGCATACTTGCAATAAAATTATGTAGCAAATAAAATATAAAAAGAAACCAAACTTTGGAGAGGTGTCCGAGTGGTTTAAGGTGCAAATTTAAAATAGGTCTTTTTTCGTATTTTTATATTTTTTCTAATTCCCTTTAAAAACACATTATATCAACTGTTTTTTAGATTTTGATATACAAGCGAATTTTTTAATTTTACTATGTTTTTAGAAAAAAATAGAGCGAAAATAGAGCGAAAATTTTTATATTTTCTCCAGCGTTTTATTAAGCTGGTCAATTTTTATTGCAAGTTTATTTATATTTATATTCTGAGCGTTGATTCTGCTATTTATATTTTCAATTTTTTTATTCAATTCGTGGATTTCCTGATTATTTTCAATATTCTGTTCTTTAGCAGATTTGGTTATAAAATCAGGGTGAACAAGAGGAAATTTATCGGTAAAAATTTTAGTAATTTCTATATCTTTATTTGTCGTTATATGTAACGATTTATTTTGCAAGCCTTTATAAATTAATTCTTTTAGCAAAAATAATCCTGCTAAAACAACGCCTAATGTAGCTATCCAAAATAAATTTATTTCAATCATTTACGCTCCTGTATGGTTATATCAGGTTTTCGAGGGTTAAATATGGTTTTTATATCCATAGGCTTACCCTCAAACATAACATTTTGTTTTTGAATGGTATCATCTTTCGGGTCAAACTTAAATTTAACCTTTTTATTAGTAGTTTTAGATTTTTTAGAATGATACTGCTTTTTCATAATTTTATTTTACCCCCTTCTAAATCGGGTAAATTGTAGCATAAAAAAGAAAGGAAAGAAGATTATGGCATTAAATGAAATTGCACAGCAAATTTTAGACTATTTTAATGAGGATGAAAACTGGGTTAATAACCTTGAATGGTGTGCTTTTTACTCAAAATACAATGAAGAATGTTTGTGTTTTAAAGATGGTTGGAATTTTCAAGTTTCCGATTTAGTGGATAAAGGCTTAACAGACAACAGGGCTGTAAATTGCGAAAAATTAAAACCTTTTTACGAATACTTAGGGGAAAGGATAGCGCTTTCACTAAATATTTTAAAAGGAAAAACTAACGATGAATTAAAAGAAATGCTTAAAGAGGAGGAACAATGCTAACAACAATTAACACTATTTACAATTTTGCAATACTTTTGTTTATAAGTATGTGCAAGATGTTTATATCGCTGCTTATCTTTTGCCTTGCGGGAGCGGTGGTTTATGGAATGGGGAAGGCGATAGTAGATATTATAAGACGGAGAATTAGAAAATGAAACAATACAACTTAAAACTTGAATGCACTGTGCCGGATTATATAAATGATGAACAATTTATTGAGTGGTTACGGTATGAATTAATTGATTGGGGCAGTTGCAGCTGCAACAACCCTTTATTAAAAATAGACACAAATAAGATTGTTACCGATTGGACAATTTATTAATAAAAGAAACCCAATAAGGGCTTCTTTGGGGTTGAGGAGTATCTATTTTTCTTCTTTTGTGATACAATATTTACAGGCGGGCTAGGGTAGCTCCCGAAAGCTAACATTCCGAGTTAGTTGCCTGTCTTCATTATCGGATAAATACAACGGAGGTATTTTATGGGTAGGTTTAAAGACTTAACCGGTCAAAAGTTTGGAAATTTAACCGCAATTAAAAAGCTAAGACAGGACAAATATTTTAATTGGATATGGCTTTGCAAATGTGATTGTGGCAATACAAAGGAAGTAAGTTCAAAATGTTTATTGCAAGGCTTAACTAAATCTTGCGGATGTGCAAGATTTAAGAAAAACGCCTATAGAAATAATCCTGAGTATGCTATTTATTGTGCAATGAAAACAAGGTGCTATAATAAAAATGATAAATCATATAGCCGCTATGGCGGTCGAGATATAAAAGTTTGTGAAGAATGGAAAAACGATTTTTCTCAATTCCTTAAAGATGTGGGGAAACGACCATCAGAAGATTATTCCATTGAAAGAATTGATGTAAACGATGACTATAAGCCTTCTAATTGCAGATGGGCTACAAACAAAGAACAATCTAATAATAGAAGAAACAGTATAAAATTTATATATAAAAATACAGAGTATACATTAAAACAATTTGCAGAGCAGTTTAATTTACCTTATAAAAATTTACACCATTATTATAAATATCATAACAACGATATTCAAAAAATGCTGAATTTTATCAAAAATAAAGGGCTTTTAATATAGCCCTTTATTAACTATTTCTCACGATAGCTTTTAATACGTTCTTTCGCCTCTCTGTAGGCTCTTTCGGAGGGGGCTTTACCATCGGCGGGGTCATTGTCTTCTAAATAATTTCTTGCCATACGCAAATAGTAATTTGCTTCTGTAAAAATATTACAATAATCAGCATAAAAAGAATTTACCATATAAGCATAATCATATTTTGTATATTCCTTTTTATCAAAATCAATTTCTGATAAACGGGCAATATCCTCTACGCTCCACTTTGCACCGTCGCCTTTATCGCCTACCCATTCCAACAAGTCAACGGCTTCATCGTAAAATTCTTTTGTGCCGATATGACAGCCGTATTCCTGTTCACATTCGTATTCTGTCAATGCCTCGTATGCGATATCTTCCATTTTTTCAAAGAAAATCATCATCATATCTTCTGCGATATTCGGGTATTTTTTCTTTAAAGAATTATATTTATTTATTACTTTATTCATAAATGCCTCCATTTAAGCATTACATTTGCAGCAAGGTGTATCAAATAGGATTACATACGGCGTGCCGTTATTCGGCGGTACAACGTAAGCACCTCTTGACCTTCTTGGAATATGGTTACTTAAAATTTGCAAAGAATATTTATTTAAAAGGCTGACTGCTGTACCGTTTACAATAACTTGAACTGGCAGAGGTGCACCTGATACACGGTTTGAAATACAACCGTTAACTTTTAAATTAAAACATTCCAAAGAGCTTATATTTGTTGAATTTGTAACGGTTAAAGCGACATTTGTATCTGTTACCGTAACATTTTCTACGCAGTGAGTATTATTTTTGCAATTACACATTTTTTGTTTCTCCATAAGTTATATATTTTAGAGAGTAAGAGGGATTTTAAGCCCTCTTACTTCCGACAAATTACGCAAAGTTCCCGCAGCTGCCGCATCCGTATGCATTATAATAATTTGCCGCCTGATAAGGAGAGCAAGTTATATATGCGGGGATAGGGCAAGGTCTTAAAGTGTTAATGATATTAGCACTTTGAGCCTGTTGCGAAAGCTGGAAGTTTGCAGTTTGAAGACCAGTTGTCAAATCAGCGATTCTCTGGTCTTTTGCATTCATTTCCATGCTGCATAGTTTGTCTAATATTTTTTGAGTGTTAGCTGTTGCGTTTGTTGTTATTGCACAAGTGTTTTGTGCTGCTTCATAACGCACCGCATCAATGTTTCTGTTTGTTTCGCAACAACATTTAGCGTCTTCAAAACGGTTCTGCAAAACTTCTCTGCCAAGACCGTTAAAGCCTTGAAGCATAGTTGTATTTTGAGCATAAAAACCGTCGCAAAGTCCGTTACTGATTCCGTCAAGTTTTCTTAATACTGACTGGGTGTCAAATCCCTGCTGCAATTCCATTTGAGTAAGCCCGTTGCCATTTCTGCCCCAACCGTTACCGCCAAAACCGAAAATAGCAAAAAGAAGAATTACCCAAATCCAAGCCCCGCCGCCAAAGCCGTAACCGTCACCATAGCCATAACCGGTATGTCTGTCGGTAACTGCCGCAATATCCGCCGCTGATAATGGTTCTTTTTCCATAGTTTTACCTTCTTTCTTTTAAAATGTGTGACATCTAAAACACGCTCACGCATTAAAGGCTAAGCGGTAAAACACGCATACAGTTGCGGTTAATTTATTTTCAATCCGAATTGACTTGCCAATTGATTTAAATCAATCCCTTGATTTTTAGCAAGATTTCTTGTATATTGTTCAAGCTGCTGCGGGGTTTTTCCCTGAATAACCTGCATAATTTGTTTATATTGAGGATGATTGCCCATCATTTGTTGAATCATCATCATAGGATTTTGGGAGTTTTGCAGCAAACCTATAAGCTGCATAGGGTTATTTAGCATTTTTACCCCCTTTGTTTTCTATTTCTTGCGGTTTTTCTTGCAATAAAGAATACAAGCCGTCAATCTTGCTTGCAAAAACGTCTATTTTCTCATTAAGCGCTTTAAAATCTTTTTCGTAAGTATTTATACTCTTTTCGTCTTTAATGTCGCTTAATGGCTGTTCTTGCTTTGTAAATACAAAAAATTCAGCTTCTGCGGTTTGTTTATTTGTCTTTTTTAAATAAATTTCATTCTTGCCGGCATTATAAAATAATGTGGGAGTTCCAAACGCATCAACTATATACGCTTTTGCCTCTTCGATAGTACTAACAGGGATTGTCTGTAATATTTGCGCAGTAACTTGCTGCTGGGGGGCTTGCTGCGCCGGCTGTTGAACTTGCGGCATCATCTGTTCATACTGTTGTATTCGCTGTTGAGCGTTCATCATCGGTTGATAATAGCTCGGATACATTCCGTAATTCATCATAAGAATAAATCCTCCATATTTTTATTATGAAGGATTTTTAAAACAAAAAATCTAGACTTTTTATAAATCAGTATTGTAAAATTCTACTTTTGTTAATGCTATATTTTTTACAATATGATAATAAGGTCTTGAGATAGATAATCTGGGACAAATATTCTCAACCATCAAATCTTTGATATAACAATATTTCAAAAGCCAGTATTCACGTTCACTTAAATTTGAAGTTGATAAAATCTTTTCAATTTCAATAAACTTCTTATCTTTTTTCAGTTGATTTAATTTTTGACGTACTTTATTTATTGTCATTTCAAATATTTTAGGTTAATTGCAATTTAGTTGTTATCCTTGAAATCATCATGCAGTTTTACAAATTTTTTCCTGTCTTTTTCATTAAAATAATCAAGATATTTGTACCCCAAACTGATGATTTTTTCTGCAATGTCAGAAGCTTTTTTAAGCTTCTTATTTTCCTTAATAATCTGCGTTTCCG
>ERZ1643251.80-NODE-80-length-177463-cov-15.786825_pt1 | contig 177463 bp, 168 predicted proteins | sample MGYA00579261_ERZ1643251 | MGnify/ENA primary metagenome ERZ1643251 (study PRJEB29033, sample SAMEA4952267) | chicken gut metagenome | biome: Broiler Chicken; feature: Gastrointestinal Tract; material: Caecum | place: Ireland | collected 2018 | study: Broiler... | reverse complement strand
CGGAAACGCAGATTATTAAGGAAAATAAGAAGCTTAAAAAAGCTTCTGACATTGCGGAGGATGCGTTTAAGTTAATGTTTAAAAATTATGAACTTCTTTCCGAAAAAGACAAGAAGCGGCTCAAAGACCTTTATGATAACTTTTTGGAGCATAATTAATAAAATGGAGCCTGCAGCGTTCTGTTTAAAGGCAGCGAGCTTGTAGGCTCTATTTTTGTGTTTGAGCCAAGTGGAACAAGAGAAGTTGGTATCATTAACGAGTAAGGAAACTGGTATATCAAGATGAAATTTTTGTTACATTTATTGTTTAATATTTCAGATTATTCTATACTGCATAGTAGGAGAGTAAATTATTGTAATAAATGTCAACAATCAGGCAATTATAATAATAAAAATTTGTTTTATTATTATAGGAGGTCAGCCATGAGCGATACTTGTTATAAAAAAAACAGTGATAAATCTTATAATCCTAATGCATGGGTTATTAACAATGATAAAGACATACGACTTGAAGATATGCGAAAAACATTCCAAGCCTTAGGTGTATTACAGCCTGCAAAAAGCGGAAAAAAGTATTAATCTGTTCTTTGATTTATTTGACCTAACGTTTTCTGTAACAACTGTTCGTTTCCTTCAGGATACGTTAGGTCAAGCAGTAAGTTTATAATCATGCCAACTATGATAATTATATTTGCTTTTATTGAAAGTAATCTTCTTATCTCTGTTTTTTCATCCCAAAATTCGTCCTTTTCACAAAAAGCGCCTTCAAGATTGCTTGTGACACAAAAAACTCCCCTAACTGTTTTGTCTTTATTGTAAAAAGTTAGAGGATGTGTAATACTTGCGCGATAAAAAACATCGTCATAATCTTGTCCTTCATGAGTATCTAAGCCGGGATAAAAATTGCGGATGTCATAGATTACTCTCCCTTCGCCACTGCGAAAAGTGTGTGCCAGATGGGACTCTGAGTTAATTTTCCAATTTCGTCCTCTTTTATTTTTTTTCATTATGAAAGATTTTTTGCTAAAATAATCAATTAATTGCTCTGTTTTTGTGTCGTAAAGATAGATTGCAATTGAAATTGCCTCACCGTTATCGTTTGTGTATTCAACTGTATCTTTTAGAAGCAAAACAATTTTTTCTATGGTATCACCCAAGTTTTCTATTCTTTTTTCTTTTTCTTGTCTCATAAAATCGGTAAGAGTTCCAAAAAACCACAAAAGTTGTCCCATAAGCGCTGTGTCTTTAAAAACATTCAGGCTCACTTCTTTCATATATTCGACAGTTTCATAATAGAATTTTTCTTGTTTCTGAAAAGTGTACAAATCGTCTATTGCACTTTCATTTATCATATCAAACCAAATATTGATGATGGAAAAAAGTATTACGAAGAAGGCAATTGCAGCTATCCAGATGGATTTTGGTTCCCAAAGACTTAGACCATTGATTCCAATTATTGATAACCCAACAGTTAAAATAATAGGTATTGTTTTTATTATGACAGTTTTAGTTTTATTGTAAATAGAGAGATTTGACTCTATTTTATATTTGTTATATTTCTTTCTTATTTTTTCTTTTTCATTATTAAACATTATTTTTAGAATAAACTTTATAGGGTGCATTGAATGGAATTCCTTTGGTATTTAATATTCATATATTATATATTTTTAAATTTAAAATCAAGTTCAATGCAAATAAGGTTTATGATACCCAAAAGCCCTCTGCAATTGCAGGGGGTTTTTTTTATTGCAATTTTTCAAAATTATATAAAACCGTCGCCTTGCAAAGCGGGTTTTCCATATACGAGCCGGAGAGGATTGGAAATCTATGCACTTTGTAACGGCAGCGGAAAGCCTCGTTCAATTTTTGTTCCAGAACCAGCAATACTTCAATTCCTGCTTCTTTTTGCAGGAGTTCGACATTGATATTTTCATCGGACATATTCAGGCTTATTACGAGATGGGAAAGTTTGAAACGATTTTTCACAAATTCGCAAACTTTATCGGCTCTGGTTAGCTTTGACTGGTCTATTTTTGTGTAATTCAATATAAAATCCTCTAATTTAGTGCATGTTACATAAAATCTTTTGTAAAATCAATGTTTAATAGACAGGCTTAGGAGTAAAATTGCTCACATTTTGCTCACATTTTTTTGAAAAACTTTAAAAACTATAAAAAATCCAAGAAGAAAGGTTTACTTTAAAACCCTTGTTTTTGAATTTTTTTGGATAATTTATAAAAAATATAAAAAATATAAAAATTTTCAAATATGACTTGGGGTGGTAGGGGTCGCCTGTAGTTCTGATCATTGAAACAAAGACTGTGGCCGAAAAGTGCTGTGACCTTTGTTTTTTATTCAATTATGTAGAAAAATCGTGATTTTTACGCCAATTTGCTATTTTAAAACCGCTACTAACTTCCCGGCATTAAATAACCTCAAAATTTCCTCATCTGAAAACACTGGAATCGCAATAACCGTGCCTCCACCTGCTTCAGACGTAGCAATTGCCACTATCGGTGCGGACGGGAGAAAATTCAATTCCTCGTCAAAAGTGAATGTGCAGCCTTTGTAGTCAAGTTTTGCATTTTCCGCTATGAAAAAACATTTGTTGTAGAATTTTTTGCAGTTTTTGCAATTTTCAAACTGCTTTTTCCGAATTAATTCATCCCTCAGTTCGTTGATTCTGTCAGAATCCCATAAATCCAGAAAACGACATTCCTTAATGTTCCCTAAATCAGCACAGGGCATTGCAATTTTGCCGTCTGCATCAATTGTTGGATTTACCCATAAAGCTGCACAGGTTAAAAACGGCCGTATAGGCTTATCCGAGCCTGAATACAGAATTTCTTGCTCTCTTTCTTCGAGATATGGCAATAGAAAACATTTTTTGCCCAATTCTTCATCTTCACGAATTTTTTTGAGTTCTGTTTGCAGCTTTTCATATGGCAGAATGGTGTTTTTGTGCTCTATTGTAATGCTTTGCACATTTTTGCGGTTTATTTCTTTTAAAAATTGATATAAATTCTCTGTCAAATCCGTCGGAATAACTATTTTGCAGCATTCCGCGAACGAATCTTCCGGCTTATAATCGGAAGACGTTATATATATTTCGTTTTTCACGATTTTATGAAAGGCTTTGAAATCGTTGTTTAAAATAGGGTTTTCTATAATCGCCCTGTATTCAAAATTTTCGTTGTTCAAATATTCAAAAAATGAAAGCAACGCTTTATCGGGTGTATTTTTTCCTAAGTTTACTGTAATCAAAGGCTTTGGGAGGATATTTGAAATCTCATCGTAAATTCTTCCCAAAACTTCTGTTGAGGGGTTTTTTGAGGTGAAATCAAGCTCAAATTCCATAACAAAAGGCAATTCTGTCATAAATCTTCAAACCTCCACATTGCCAGAAATTTCTGTGAGCTTTTGTCTTCAAATATTTCGCAAACCGGCGCCGGAAAATTGAACGGGGGCTTTGTAAAGTCCAGTTTTCTGTAACCGCCGGCATAAATATCAAGATTTTTTGGAACATTTTTAAAAGTTGTGGTTAAAAAGTACTTTGCATTGCTGTTTTTAAAGTTTTCAAGTGCGCAAAAAATGCCTGAGAACGGCAGATGAATAAAACAATCCCTGCAAAGCACGGCATCACAATCCGGAAATTTGTAATCCGTTATATCTGCACACTCAAAATTTATAGCGGAAGCTGCATATTTTTCTCTGTTTTTTAGGGTTAAATCGCCGACAATATCAACACCAATGTAATTTTCAAACTTATATTTCAATGTGCTCATCCACTGATAATCCCCGCAAGGCGCGTCAATCAGGCTTTTTATGCCGTATTTTTCAAAAATTAACGGCAATTCCCTGATTATACTTTGTACAGCAACTTTTTCCGAACCTTTTCCTGAAACTGATTCTTTGCTTTCCCATAAATTTCTTTTGTAAATTGTTTCAAAGATATCTTTGTTGTTATCCTTGAAAAACCATACAATGCGGTCTGTTATGTGTTTGTTTTCTGAATTCATAAATAACCCGGAATTTTATACTATTTATTTTACAATAAACCGCGATTTGAGCATATATTTCAGAGATTATTCTTCCATCTCCTTTTTCGGCTAATTGAATCTTTTTCAAAACCCGTTTATCCTCTTTTTTACAATCAGAAGGAGGATTTATATGAAAAAAATAACCGCCCTAATGTGTGTTTTTCTGTTCGCAGCCATGGCTGCAAATGCAGATTGCGGCTGCAGCTACCGTATGCAGAAAAAAATGCTTCATAATAGAAAAGTAATTAAAAATAAGGTGATTAATGCCCAGGTAAAGGGGAAAATGCTTGCAATTCAACAACTTTCAAAGGATGACTATTGCAACGACCCGAAAACAAAGCAAAAAATCCTTTCATATCAAAGGCAAATCGAAGATTTAACAAATCAGAAAATCTGCCTTAAAAAAGAATACAAAGCTTCGCTAAAACAACTGAAAGCCTCGCGTTAAACGGCTTTTTTGAAGATTAATGAGGTATTAATCCCGCCAAAAGCGAAGTTGTTCGACATTATGGTGCCAGTGTTGATTTCCCGCCCGTCGCCCGTTATGTAATCGAGCGGAGCGCAGTTTTTGTCGGGGTTGTTGAGGTTCAAAGTGGGCGCAAACCATCCGCTGTTGAGCATTTCTATTGACAGTATTGCCTCAATCGCACCGCAGGCGCCGAGTGTGTGGCCTGTGTAGCTTTTTAGCGAGCTAATGGGTACTTTTCTTTTGAAAACATTATATGTAGCGGTCGTTTCGGCGATATCTCCCTGCAAAGTGGCTGTTCCGTGGGCATTTATGTAGCCGATTTGATCCGGGGAGATGTTGGCGTCTTTGATTGCGAGGGCTAATGCGCTTCCCATTGTTTCGTGGCAAGGGTTTGTGATATGCGTGCCGTCCGTTGAGGTTCCAAAACCGATAATTTCAGCATAAATCTTTGCTCCGCGGCGTTTTGCGTGCTCATATTCTTCAAGAATCATTGTTCCTGCGCCTTCTCCGAGAACCAATCCGTCCCTGTCTTTGTCAAAAGGCGAGGGGGTGAGTTTCGGGGTTGAATTTTTGAGGCTTGTCGCATAAAGCGTGTCAAAAATGGCAATATGCGAGGCATGGAGCTCTTCTGCCCCTCCTGCAATCATAACAGTTTCGTAGCCGTTTTTTATTGCTTCATAAGCGTAACCTATGCCCATTGAGCCCGATGTGCAGGCTGTTGAGGTCGGAATCAGGCGCCCTTTTGTCTTAAAATAAAGCGAAATATTCACTGTGGTTGTCTGGGGCATCATTTTTATGTAAGAACCTGAATTTACGCAGCGAACTTTTTTTTCAACGTCCATCGTGTAAAAATCAATGATAGACTCCAGAGAACCTGAAGAAGAACCGTAACTTACGCCGGTTTCCCCGTTTGTAATAACCTCATCATTGAGAAGTCCCGCGTCAGCAAGCGCTTCTTCGGTTACAGCCGTGGAAAGAATCGCGACTTTGCCCATTGTTCTTAAAACTTTACGGTTAAAATGCTCCGGAACAACAAAATCCTTTACAGGCGCGGCAAGACGGGTGTTCATATTCTCATATTCATCGAGTTCTTTCCAATATTCGACGCAGTTTTCGAGCTTTTTTAAGTTCTCAAACGCAATATCGACTTTGCTGCCCAGCGGGCTGGCAAGCGCCATTCCCGTAACCACAACCCTTTTCACCGGTACATTCCTCCGTTCACGGAAATAACCTGCCCTGTGATATAGGCTGCATCTTCACTCATAAGGTAATTCACAAGGCTTGCAACCTCTTTTGCCTGCCCTATTCGGCGCATTGGAATCATTTTTTTAACTTCTTCGACCGGCACATCTTTTATCATATCGGTTTCAATGATTCCGGGAGCCACTGCGTTCACAGTAATGCCCCTTTTTGCCAGTTCAAGGCTCAAAGCCTTTACTGCGCCGGTTATTCCCGCTTTTGAAGCGCTGTAATTAACCTGCCCGCGGTTTCCGGCAAGCCCTGAGATTGAAGACATTGCAATTATTCGGCCTTTGACCCTTTTTTCAATCATCGGCATAACTACGGGTTTCAGCACATTGTAAAAACCGCCGAGATTTGTATTTATTACATCATCCCACTCATTTTCTTCCATAATCGGGAAAACATTGTCTTTTGCAATCCCCGCATTAAGCACCACGCCGAAATATACGCCGTTTTCTTCAATATCTTTGGAAATTACGTCAAAACACTGTTTTCTGTTTTTTAAATCGAACTGCAAAACCCTTGAATCAACGCTCAGCGCCTTGATTTCCTCCTGAACCTGTTTTGCTTTTTCAATATTGCTGTTGCAGTGAAGAACAACATCAAAACCGTTTTTTGCCAGATAAATAGCGGTTTCTTTTCCGATTCCCCTGCCGGAGCCGGTTATTAAGACGGATTTACCCATAAATTTCTCACTAAATCTCAATTCTGCCGGAGTCCGCAGGCTGATAAACATTTACCACCGCGTTTGCGCACTCCACATCATTATTATAGATAAAACACTCGAACGAGACAAGTTCGTTGTCCGAAAAGACTTGATTGGCGCTGATTGTGTAAGTTTTTCCGCGCTCAAATTTTTCCAAATCACATTTGTACGCTCTTGAGCCGAGAAGATAGCCGATTTTGGGTTCTTTTTCTCCGTTTTTAAAATAAGCGTAGCAGCCGATTGTCTGCGCCATAAATTCAATGCCGGCAAGCGGCGAAATCCCGTTTATCGCTTTATTGTAGAAGATTTTGTCTTCTGTTATTGTTACGGAGGCTTTTGCTGTGTTTTTTTCCAAATCAACGTCCAAAAGCTCATCTATCAAAATCATCGGGCGGTCATGCGGCAATATTTTTTCCAGATTTTTTTCCATTATTCAATTCTCCCGAAAATTGCAACTGCATTTGAGCCGCCAAAGCCAAAAGCGTTGCATAAAATGTAATCAAGGCGCTTTGATTTTTGTCCGTATTTTACAAGCGAAATTTCAGGCAAAGAATCATCATAAACCCCGTCAAACCTGTGAGGCAGCAGATTTTTGCCTTTATTTATCCTTGAATCAAGCATTGCGCAGCATAAAGCCGATTCAACACCGGCGGAAGCGCCCAAACAATGCCCTGTGAGCGATTTTGTGGAACTTGCCGCGACAGAAGCGCCAAAAACGCGAAAAACTGCGTTTGCTTCCATCAAATCATTGCTCTGCGTGCCTGTTCCGTGCAAATTTATGTAATCAATTTGTTCGGGCGCGAGTTTTGCATTTTTCAGGGCAATTTCAATGGCTTTTGAGGCTTGAATGCCGTCAGGGTCGGGGGTTGCGCAGTGATATGCGTCAGAGGTTTCACCGGTTGCACAGAGTTTTATGCTGTGCGGCTTTTTGGCTTTTTCAAGAAGAAAAAGAGCGCCGCCCTCGCCGATATTTATGCCGTTTCTGTTCTTGCTGAACGGAATGGATGGTTCCCCCGAGAGAACTTCAAGCGAATGGAACCCGAAAACCGGCATTTTGCACAAAGCGTCGCATGCTCCGGCGATTACTGCGTCACAAACGTTATTTTCAAGAAGTTTTTGGGCGGTGGAAAAGGCTTTTATGCCGGAAGTGCAGGCTGTTGAAACCCCGCTGTAATACCCGCTCAAACCGAGATATTTGTGCAAAAATCCCGCAGGATTGCCAATCTGCGAGTGGTCAATATCGCCTGATTTTTCAAATTCATCAACTCCGGAGTTCGTTGTGCCTATGACAACGCCGATTCTGTCTTTTCCGCAGGTTTTTATTGCGTTTTGGACTTCGGGTTCAATTTGTTCAAGGCAGTTCAGAAGGATTGAATTGCAGCGCAGCGCGTATTTTTCGTCGGAAATCGGTTTTAGCGGAGTTTTTATTTTTCCGAAGTAAAACGGCGTGCCTTTTATGATATTTTCGTCGATTGTGAGAAAATCAGCGTCTTTTTTCAGGGCATTGGCGAACATTTCTTCGATATTGCTGCCCAAAGCGCTTATTGAACTGTATGCGTTTATAAAAATATCTTCCATAATTTAAGGTTAGCTCTTTTTGATAAAAAAAGAAATTTATAATAAAATTAATATTACCATAATCAGGTCAGGAATTGTTGGGAATGAAGTTTTCAATAAAAAAATTCGTTATAAAAACAGCAGAAAACACAGAGGTTTCATTTTTGCCGCCTATGGCAAGAAGAAAGCTCTCAACGCTCGACAAAACCGCACTTTGCGTGATGAATGAGCTTTTTGAATCAATTCCCCAAGAAAAACGGAACCTGAAAATCGTTTTTGCTTCACGCTACGGCGAGCTGGACAGGCTGAAAAAGCTTGTTGCGCAATACACCCGGGAAAACGAAGTTTCGCCCGCAACTTTCAGCGGTTCTGTGCACAACAGCGCTGCGGGGCAGTTTTCGCTTTTGAACAAAATTACTGAAAGCTACAATTCCGTTTCCGCCGAAAAAGATACGTTTTCTGCGGGTTTAATTGAGGCTGTGCTTACCGCAAAAGAAGGGTGCGATGTGCTTTTTTGCTGCTGCGACGCTGTTGAGGCCGAAAATGCGGGCGGTTTCGGGTGCATAATCAGCCATGATGGTGAAATCAATGCGCTTTTGCGCTCCGGAAAGCTTTATGAAATCAGCGCGGAGGGTGAAAAATGTCTTTTTTAGCCATTTGGCGCAGTTTTGTGGTGCTTTTCCTTTTTGCCTTTTTCGGGGTTGGCGCTTTGATTATTAGTTTTATTATTTTCCCATTCGGGGCGGTTTTTGTTAAAAAAGAACGCCGAAAACGCTTTTACAGCGGGGTAATCCATAAAACGTGGAAATTTTTCACATTTTTAATGCAAAAATCCGGAATAATAAAGCTTGTGCTTACAAACGGTGAAAAATTAGAAAATATCAGGGGAAAAATCATCGTTGCGAACCATCCGAGTTTTATTGACATTGTCCTTTTAATCGGACTTTTGCCCGATACTGTTTGCATTGCGAAAAAAGAGCTGAAAAATAACATTTTTATGGGCAATATCGTAAAATCCCTTTATCTTATTAATGACGAGGACAATGAAAGGCTTTTGCGCGAGGCTGCTGCGGTTCTGGCAGCGGGTTTTAATATAATTATTTTTCCGTCGGGCACACGAACTGTTGAGGGCGAAGAATTAAAGCTCCACAAAGGCGCGGCAATGATGGCTTTGCACACGGGAGCGGATATTTTGCCTGTTTATATACATTGTGACACGAAATTTCTTGCTAAAAACCAGAAAATTTACGAAGCGGGCGAAAACCCCGTTACTTACACGATTACACTGAATGAAATTATAAAAATCGTTGATTTTGCACGTTCCGGAGGAGATTTGACCGAAATTCAGCTGCGAAACCGCATAAATCGTGCAATTAAGGAACAAATTTCACGCAGATTTTGAGGGTGTGAAAATTGACTTTGGGTTGTCCTTGGGCAATAATTGTATTATTGGAATTTAAATTATGTTGGAAGAAGAATTAAAAAAACTTATCATTGAGGTGTTGGAACTTGAGGAAATAACGCCCGATGACATAAAAACCGATGAAGCGTTGTTTATTGACGGGCTCGGGCTTGATTCTATTGACGCTCTGGAGCTCGGAATGGCGCTGAAGAAAAAATACAACCTCAAAATGGGCACAGATAAAGAAGAAAACAAAAAACATTTTTATTCCGTAAAAACTTTAGCGGATTTTATCAGAAGCCAGTCAAATTGAAAGAGTGAAAATGGGCGCTAAATTCAGCAGAGAAGACATTTTAAACGAACTGACAAATATTCTCGTCAATGATTTTGAAATTGACGGCGAAAAAATCACTCCTGACGCAAATCTTTTTGAGGATTTGGAGTTTGACAGTATTGATGCGGTTGATTTGGCGGTGAGATTGCAGGATTTTACAAAACAAAAAATCCCCCCTGAAAATTTTAAACAAATAAGAACAATAAACGACGTTGTGGACGCAGTCGAAACTCTTCTGGGCTAAAAATTATGATTAACAGGCTCAGGGAGGTTGCAAAAAAATTCGGCTTTGTTTTTTCAACATTTTTTACAATAGCTGTTATCGTGATTTTTCATTTTACCCGTTTCGGCGGGCTGAAACTCTATCCTGTCGTCGTAAACAGTGCTATTTTCTGGCTGTTTTTCTCCTCGCTTTTTCAAAAGGAAACAATTATTCAAAAATTTGCAAAACTCGCCGAGGGCGAGCTAAAAGAGCCTGTAAAAATTTATACGCGGCGTCTGACGTATATCTGGTGCGCCTTTTTGTTTGTTCAGCTTGCGATTTCAGTGATTACCTGTTTTTTGCCGGATAAAATCTGGATGATTTATAACGGATTTCTCTCCTATATTTTTCTGGGGGCTTTTTTTGCGATAGAATATCTTGTCAGGATAGTTTTTAAAAGAAAAAATTGCTTGTAAATGAATATTTTTGAAGCTTTTAAAAATAAAGAATGTGAAAATATGCCGGCTATTGCCGGCGCAAAGCGGATTTATACGATAAAAGATTTGAAACCCCTAATTGCGCCTCAGGCGGCTGAACTTTTGAAAAATCCCGTAAAAAATGTGCTGATTCTCTCTGAAAATAATTTCGATTTTGTGATAAATTTCCTTTCTGCTGTTTTTGCGAAAAAAGAAATTTTTCTGTTGTCAGATTTGAAGAAAGTTTCGCAGCTGGATTTTGAATATATTATTCTTGAAAAGGTTTGCGGGTCGAAAAGCCAAGATTGTGCGGATTTTGAGTTTTTTGTTCCTGATTTTCAAACTACTTTCGCTACAGTTTTCACCTCAGGCTCCACGGGAAAGCCAAAACGGGTAAAAAAGAGCTTTGAAAATATTTTTGTTGAAGCAGAAGATATTATTAATGCAGCAAAAACTGCTTTAAAGGCTGAATTGACGCCGGTTCTTACCTCCTCAACGCCTCATCACATGTTCGGGCTTACGTGCTGGATGTTTCTTGCCTTTTTTGACCCGAAACGCTTTCTTCTCAATGCGCGTGAGGTTGTTTATCCGGACAGGGCTGAGTTTGGCGGGGCGATTTTTGTTTCTACGCCGTCTTTTCTGGAAAAATTTAAGAAATATGATGTAATTCTTGACGAAAAACCGGTTCTTGTTATGACAGCCGGCGACAGACTAAAGGATGAAACTTACGATTATTTTGAAAAATACAATGTTCCTGTTTTGGACATCTACGGAAGCACCGAAACCGGCGTAATTGCTTACAAAACACAGAAAAATGAACAAATTTTGCGCTGCTTTAAAAGCGTGGAAACAGATTCTGACATGGATTCACAAATCGTCATCAAATCGCCCTATTTTCTGGAAAAAACAGCGGTTTTGTGTGACATTATAGAAAGAATCGATTCCAAACATTTTCGTTTGAAAAATCGAAGCGACAGAATTGTAAAAATTCAGGAAAAAAGGGTGAGCGCAATAGAAATTGAAACTTTTGTCAGGAATTTGGAGATGATTGAGGACGCCTATTGCTTTAAATACGGCGAAAAACTCGCCTGCGCAGCGGTTTTAAGCGATTCGGGGAAAAACTTTTACCTTGACGAAGAAAACGGCGGGCGCCAGAAGCTTATAAAAAATTTAAAAGCCGCACTGAAAGACAAATCGGAAATAATCCCGCAAAAATGGCGGTTTTTGCACGAAATTTCCAGAACAAAAACAGGAAAAATTGACAAATCAAGAATTGAGCGGGCTTTCAGTACGAATATTTCTTTACCTCTGGTGCTGAAGTTTGAAAAAAGCGCTGATTATGCACGCTATGAGCTTGTTTTTGCTAAAAATTGCAACTTTTTTGACGGGCATTTTAAAAATTTTCCTATTTTGCCGGGGGTTGTGCAGCTTTATTTTGCGCACATGTTCGCCCGTGAGGCTTTTGAGAAAGAAGTTGCGGAAAATCCCGTTAAAAAGATAAAATTTTCGCACCTGATAAAACCCGCAGAACGGCTGGCGCTCGAGTTTAAATTTGACGGGAAAAATATTTTTTATACTTACAAAAACGGCGAAATGACCTGCTCAAGCGGTGTTTTTTCAACAAAAGAATAACGGAAAAAGGAAATTATGAAAAAAATAGAAACCTCCTGCGAAATTGATGTTGAATTTTATGATTTGGACCCGATGAACGTGGTCTGGCACGGAAATTACATAAAATATCTGGAAAAAGCCCGCTGCGATATGCTTGAAAAGCTGGGTTACAGCTATGAAGATATGAAAAAGGACAGCTGCGCTTATCCTGTGGCAAAAATGGAGCTGAAATTTGTAAAACCTGTTGAATTTAAGCAAAAACTCGTCGTAAAATCCCGAATAGAGCGCGTTGAGCCGTCTTTGGAGATAAAATATAGAATTGTTGACAAAAATACGGGTGAAACTGTTTTTAAGGCAAAAAGCATGCAAATTCGGGTCGATATCAACACAAGAGAATCGCTCTATACCGCTCCCGGGAGGTTTTTGGAGAAAATTGAGGAGTTTTGTGCATGAAAAAAGTGCTTTTTTTGTTTTTTATATTTCTTGGAACCTGCGCGGTCTTTGCAGATGAGATTTTCAGCCACAAAACAACCGCCCAAAAAGCTGCGTCGGTTATGCCAAACTTTGAGAGCAAATCCTGCAAATTTTCTCAAAACAAAATCATGACTTCCTCCTCTGTTGCGCTAAAATCGAGCGGGAATTTCAAATTTATAAAAAATCAGGGCGTAATTTTTGAAACCACCTACCCGATTCATTCCGAAAGTTCCTACACAGCGTCGCAAAACAAACGGATTAACAACATAGTTAAGTCTGTTGTGAACAAAAATTACTCCTATCTGGAGAAAAACTTCGATATTTATTATATGAGCACCGGAGCGGGCAAATGGATGCTTGCGTTAAGGCCTTTGCAAAATTCGCCCGTAAAAGAGGGGATGAAAAGCATACAAATCACGGGCGAAACAAAATCCAACGAAGGAATTATTACAAAAATGCTTATAGAAACCCCGAACGCCTCCACAACAATAAATTTTACTGATTGCAGGTAAATTTATGAAAAAAGAAACTGTTTTGAAAATATTTCGTGTTTTGTTTTGTGCGGTCTTTGCTTTGATGGCGTTTTTTGTGCTGCTTCACCCTAAAAAGACGCAAACCAACATTCTTAATGCAATACTTTCGGACAGCGCGGAGGATGGGCTGTTGATAGATTTGAGCCTTAAGCATTCCGGGCGTTTTCACGTGATTTTTGAGGCAGAGGATTTTGATTTGCCCGATATTGTGCAAAAAGAGTTTTCCGCTCAGCTTGATAAAAACGATTTTAAGCCGGAATTTGCTCAAAACGGGCAATTTTCCGAACTTTTAAAGATTTATAAACATTACAGCCCTAATTTTTTATCAAAACATACCGCAAATGAGCTGAAAAACGGGAATTTTGAAACTGTAAAGCAAGAAAGCTATGAACGGCTCTACAATCCGCTCGGGATAAGCCTTTTGCCCGTGGAAGACGACCCGTTTTTGCTGTTCGGGGATTATCTAGTCGGTCTTGGTTCTGAAAATCAGGGTATTGTTGAGCTGAACGGGAAATATTACGAGGTTTTAACGCTAAATTTGCAGGAAAACATTGCACTTTCCCCCTCGCTTTTGAATGAGCGGATGAAAAAGATTCTCGAAACAAAAAACAGGCTCGAAAAAGAGCATGACGGCGTGAAAATCTATCTTTCGGGCGCTCCGGTTCATACTTATTTTGCCAGCTCAAAATCAATGAAAGAAATAAATATAATCTGCATTCTTTCTTCGCTTTTTATTGTTTTAATCTGCAAATTTTATTTTAAATCTTTTAAAATTCTGCTTCCGATTGCCCTGAGCCTGTTTCTGGGGATGTTTTGCGGTTATATTTTGACATCATTGTTTTTTGATTCAATTCATATTTTGACTTTTGTGTTTTCAACGACGTTAATAGGGATTTGTGTTGATTATTCGCTTCATTTTTTTGCGCATGGCAACAATATCAGGCCGGTTTTCAAAAGTCTTACAATGAGCATGCTGACAACTGTCTGCGCGTTTTTTATTCTGTTGTTTTCAAACATCGGACTTCTTCGCCAAATCGCTGTGTTTACTGCGGGAGGGCTTGTTTTTGTGTATTCCTTTGTTGTGCTTTTTTATCCGGTTATTTGTAGAAATATTAACCCCGCTCCTGCCGGATTTAATTTTCCGTGTCTGCTCCGGAGCAAAAAACTCCGCTTTGCTGCGGTTTTCCTGCTAATTTTTATAAGCGCCGCGGGATTTTTGCGGCTTAAATTCAATGACGACATAAAAGATATGTACAAACCGCCGAAATATCTTGTAAACGCTGAAAAACTATACTCTGAGCTGAACGGAGGGGCAATGAGCGGCGCGTTTTACCTCGTGAACGGGTCAGATATGCAAAACCTGCTCGAAAAAGAAGAAAAAATAACCGCCTCATTGAATCAGGAGGATTTTATTGCCCTGAGCCGGTTTTTGCCGTCGAAAAAACAGCAGGCGCAAAACAGAGCGTATATTCATGAGCTCTATGCAAGGGAATTAAACGATTATGCGCCCTTTTTGACGCAGGCGCAGAAAAATAAACTCTTAGAGCGTAATTCCAATACCGGTTTTTTGACTCCGGAAACTTTCAAATTCCCTGTTTTCAACGATTTTTTAACCGGCGAAAACAGTTCGCTTGTGATTTTGAAAAAACAGCCGCCGGCTAATGAGGTGAAAAGGGTTCTGGCGGAGAATTCAGGGGTGAAATTCATTGACCTTAAAAATGATATTTCTTCCAAGGTCGAAAAATGCCGGATATCCTGCATAAAGCTGATTTTGCCAGCGCTAATGCTTTTGTTTGCGGGGCTTTCATTGATTTATAACCCGAAAAATGCACTAAAAATCCTGCTTCCGCCGGTTTGCGGAGGTTTTATTACAATCGGGCTTTTGAGCCTTTTTAATCAGCCTGTAAACCTTTTTCACGTGCTTGCGCTGTTTTTGATTGCGGGATTTAGTCTGGATTATTCGATTTTTCGGTTCAATTCCATTAAAAATCCCGCACTTTCCGGCACAAAATCAGCAAATGCGGTGCTGATTTCCTGTGCAACAAGCGTTTTTTCCTTTTTGCTGCTTTCTTTTACAAGTTTTAAGCTGATTAGTTCGCTCGGGTTTGTGCTTTCTTTAGGGCTGATAAGCTCTTATGTTTTGAGTTTGCTTTTAATAAATAACGATTCAAAAGAGCCGAAAAACTTTTGATGATATAATTTTTAGTATGGAAAAGAAAATTAATTACGCAAGAAAAAGCAAAAAACGCATCTCAGCCGTGGACGCGCTCACAGAAGCCCAGAAAATCGCATTTGCGCCTTTTACATTTCAGGTGGTGGCCGCACTTTTGGAATTTAACCTCCTGAAATCGCTCAATCAGGCGCCAAAATCAAAAAAAGAGCTTGAAAAAGACTGCAATATTTCGCGTTACGCGCTGGACACGCTTTTTGATGCGGCGTTGTGTATCGGATTGGTCGAAAAGGATGAAAACGGCGTTTATTCTAACACAAAGCTTGCGGATGCGTTTTTGTTCGACGAAATGACAAGGGTGAATTTCAATTTTATGAAAGATGTCTGCTGCAAGGGCGCTTTGGAGCTTGTTGATTCGTTCAAGGAGGGGCGTCCGAAAGGGCTTCAAAAACATTATTTTGAATCAAAGACGATTTATCAGGTTATTACAAAACTTCCTGAAAAAATGAAAAAAAGCTGGTACGAATTTGACCATCATTATTCGGATAATTGCTTTGAGGAGGTTCTGGGGATAATTTTTCAAAAATCGCCCCGCATGATTTGCGATATTGGCGGAAATACCGGAAAATTTGAAAATGCGTGCTTAAAATTCAATTCCGAATGCGAAATCCTGATGATAGATTTGCCGGAAAATATTGAGGCAGCAAAAAAGAATTTTAATACCGGAAGATGTCATTTTCTCGGGCATGATATCCTTTCTGACGGCCGAATTCCCTTTTCCGGCGCGATTCCCGATGCGGTTTTTATGAGCCAGTTTCTGGATTGCTTTTCCGTAGAACAAATTTTGTTCATTTTGAACAAAGTTGCCGCCGGAATAAACGAAAATACAAGGGTTTACATTCTGGAGCCGTTTATTGACAATCAGCGCTTTGAGGGCGCGGCTTTTGCGCTTTCGCATATTTCTTTGTATTTCACCTGCATGGCAAACGGCAACAGCAAAATGTACAACGAGGCTGATATGAGAGAAATTATCGAAAAATCCGGCTTAAAACTCAAAACCGCATATCACGGCATAGGAAAATATGATTACACGCTTTTGGAGTGCGTAAAAAAATGAAATGGTACCAGCTTAAAGAACAGGCTGCCGGCGAAAAACGGCTTATGCTGATGTGGTATTTGTACAGGCTTTCTGGCAAAAAAATTGTTCAATTTGTTGCGGTTTTTGTTGCGTTTTTTGCGTTTTGTTTTTCAAAAGAGATAAAAACTTTCACTTACAAAAATTTAAAGGTTATTTATGAATACACTGGGAACAATAATGCAAAACCCTCGCTATTCAACCGGTATCGACTTGTTTTGAACTATGCTTTTTCGCTTGTTGACCGGATGGAGGTTTTTTCAAATAATTTTAGCTTTGAAAAGCTCCATTTTGAGGACAAAACCGGTGAACAGGAACAAATCAGCCTCCTAAAACGCGGCTGCGGGGTGTTTTTCATTTCTTCGCATGCGGGAAACATTGAGGTTTTGAGAAGTTTTATAAACAGCGGTTATTTTGGGGCGAACCCGCATGTTAATATATTTTTGAGCGAAAGTCAGTGCAGGATTTTTAACGGTTTTTTGAAGAAAATTCAGCAGAAAACCTCCGCAACGACATTTCCTGTTGAACAAATCAACGCGGGTACAGCTATTGAGCTCAAAGACCGGATAGATAACGGGGAAATCGTTTTTATTGCCGGTGACAGGGTTTCTGCTGGCTCCTCGAATGTTACTTTTAAGACAAAATTCTTCGGAAAAGACACGGAATTTCCGGCAGGAACTTTCAAGCTTGCGCAGCTTATGGAGGCGCCTGTTTATTTTATTGCAGCGTTGAAAGCTGCGGATGATTCTTATAAAATCGTTTTAAAGCGGTTTTCGGGCGCGGCGGAGTGCTCAAAGTCCGAAAATTTGACGAAAATGCAGTGGGAATATGCTGAATTTCTTGAAAAAACAGCTTCTGAAGAGCCGCTTCAGTTTTATCATTTTTATGATATGTTCAGCATTTAATATCTAAGATAAGATTTTTTATGATCGCTGGGGAAAGATATTTTCACTTTATCTTCTGCAATTTTTTTAAATTCGCCCTTTGAAATAGTTGAAAATTTATAAGAGTTGTTAAACTGGTCAACCCCTTCACCTGTACCATCTTTGAAAGAACCTTTATTTAGCTGCCATGTAATATCCAAAATTGTGCCGTCATTGCAGCCCAGTTTCATTTTTGCGTCAGTTTTTTCGTTTTTCATTGTTATGCTTCTGGAGGGCGAGTTGAGATAGATTGAGCCGTCACAGATAAGTTTTGAGTCTTTTTTGAAAAGCTTCACATCTGCATGTGTAAAGTCGCGTCTGTTGTATGCTCCATAGTAAGTATTTTGCGGTGAAGTTGACACAAAATACTGGTTGCAGCCGCTGAAAATAAAAGTTATTGCAGAAATGAAGATAATTTTGTTTATATTTTTCACAGTTTTTCCTCTGTTGAAACAACAGGAAATGTTATTTCACTCATTTTTTTCAAATCATAAGATACATTTGTAATTTTAACTTTTTCAACCTCCCACTTTTTAGGCGCAAGGAGTGTAACTTCGTATGTTTTGCCCGGTTCAATCCTAATAGGCATATCATGGATTTTGTGCAAATCCTGAGCGATATCAACATTGGTGCGGACAGCTTTGTCAGTGGGAACATACATGCCTACTGCAACCAGAGCCGCAATCGGAGCCCCTAGAAAAAATGTAATCCCTGTTATTCCGCCTGCAATTACCGCTCCGGGTAGTGCCAGCCAGTAATATCTTCCCATATCCCTTTTTCTTGAGGCCCTATAAATATCTCTTCGGGATTGTGAGATTATTTCGCTATCTTCTCCGAGGATGAAATGCACTTCTGTATTTGCACTGAGCAAAACAGGCTTTGAGTTATTATTTGTCATTGTTAATCGATACGGAGTGTAGTGTTTTAGAACTGTTTTGTATTTATATTCTTTTTTCTCGTTGTTTTCTTTTTTTACCCGTAAAAGCCTTACTGAACCGGTGACGCCGGTGATTGTTGATGTGGCGGCAAACACAGAGTTCCCGAATATAAACGAGAGCAGTAATAATATAGTTAAAATTTTCTTTTCCAACATAAAATAAAGTTTATCAGTATATTTTGCGTAAGTCAATGTTTGGCTGCGGGGGCTAATCCGCGTTATAGAACGGGTTGTTGGAAAAATTAAATATAAAAAATCGGAATGACAGGATTCGAACCTGCGACCCCCGCGACCCGAACACGGTGCGCTACCAAGCTGCGCTACATTCCGACTTTTTAAATCTTTATCTCGCGCACCGACGGTGCTACCTCTCACAAACGATACTTAATCGTTTGTTCGGCAGGGTCAAGCTGCGCTACATTCCGATTTTTAAAATTTTTATTCAATTTTCAATGTTATTTTAACTTCGGAATTAGCGCAGCTACCCCTCCATTTCGCACGATACTCAATCGTGCTCACGGAGTCCTTGCTGCATTCCGATTTATATTTATTTAAGTTTATATTTTAATTTTATCATAAAATTTAGAAATACAAGAGGCTTTTTGTTATGTTAAAATAATCCAGGAAAGAGGGTTATATGAAAAGAGCAATAATTTTAGTAATTGATTCAATGGGCGCGGGGGCTATGGCTGATTGCGCGCAATATAATGATGTTCCGGAATGCAATACTTTGAAAAATGTCGCTAATGCATGCGGCGGGCTGAAAATTCCGACAATGCAGGCGATGGGGCTGGCTAATGTTTGCGAGGTGAAAGGCGCTGAACCGGTTGAAACGCCCTGCGCTAAATACGGAATTATGCATGAAATCTCAAAAGGCAAGGATACAACCACCGGCCACTGGGAAATGGCGGGACTTGTGCTGGATGTGCCGTTTCGGGTTTATCCGGAGGGCTTTCCCGGGGAAATTATTGACGAATTTGTGCAAAAAACCGGCTGCAAAGGAATCCTCGGCAACTATCCCGCTTCCGGAACAAAAATTATTGAAGATTTGAACGAAGAACACCATAAAACCGGATTTCCAATCGTTTATACCAGCGCTGACAGCGTTTTTCAAATTGCAGTGGACGTTGATGTTGTTCCTTTAGAAAAACTTTATGAATATTGCAAAATTGCCCGCGAAATCCTGCATGGCGAGCACAATGTTTCAAGAGTTATCGCCCGCCCTTATCATATTGTGGACGGAAAACCGGTCAGAATTTCAAAGGATAGACGGGATTATTCCGTTGTTCCGCCCAAACCGACCGTTTTAAATGAAATACTCGAAAAAGGCGGACGCGTTTTGGGGATTGGCAAAATTGAGGATATTTTTGTTAAATCAGGGGTTTCGCATGCAATCCACACGGGCTCAAACACCGAAGGGCTAAAACTAACGCTTGCTGCGGTTAAAAATGAGCTGGAAATGAGCTCTTTGCAGATTTCCGAAGCGGAAAAGAACCCCAAATTTGAGCTGATTTTTACAAACCTCGTTGATACTGATATGCTTTACGGCCATAGAAATGATTTTAAAGGCTATGGGGCGGCTATTGAGGAAATTGACGCGTTTTTGCCGCAGATTATGTATTCAATGACCGAAGATGACATTCTCATTGTTACTGCTGACCACGGGTGCGACCCGACCGTCGCCGGAACCGACCATACCAGAGAACAGGTGCCGGTTCTTGTCTACGGCAAGGCGCTTGAACCTGAAAATCTCGGAATTAAGCCGTCATTTGCTTATGTTGCCGATACTGTCAGGGATTGGTTGTTTTCATAAGGATTTTTCAAATCTTTACGACAACTGTAAAAAGTGATACAATATATATATTATGAGTTACATCCGGTGGTATGATAAAGATCCTGATTTGAGTCATTTAATGCATTTTATTGAGGGCTTGAACGATGAAGTTCGCAATGAAATTGCCCAGGATTTGATTCAAATTATGACTTCCGAACTTTCTATCAATGCCGACGGTCAAATTTCTGATATTTCTTCGAGCGGGGTTACTGAATACAAGCGCTGGTACGACAGAAACATTACTCTGCATTCCGCGGTTGAAATGATAAAAAATCTGGATACGGAAGAGCGCAGAGAAATTATTGAGCGTATAATGGAATCCATTGTTCAGATTTTAACGGAAATGAATTATGAAACACAGCAATAATGTCCTTGTTACGGGTTCTTCAAGAGGAATTGGCGCTTCAATTGCCAAAATCCTTGCGCAAAGCGGTTTTAATGTTATTTTGCACGGGCGAGATGAATCAAAATTAAAGGAAATTATGAAAAATACCGGTGCTGTCGGGTATTTGGTCGTTGATTTGTGCGCTGAAAATGCCTGCGAATCGCTGATTGAAATGGTTAAGGAAAAATTCGGGCCGGTTGATGTGCTTGTGAACAATGCTGGGGCGTATGTTTGGGCGCCTGTTGAGAAAACTACGGATAAGGATTTGGATTTGCTTCTAAAACTCAATATTGAAGCCCCATTCCGGCTCATCAGGGCGGTTGTGCCTGAAATGAAAGCAAAAAATTACGGGCGTATTGTTAATATTGGCTCTATTAGCGGTGCAGTGGGCGAGGCGAACGCTTCTTTGTATTCTTTGACAAAATCTGCGTTTTCCGGCATGACAAAGGCGCTTGCGCTGGAGCTTGCGTGCGGCGGCATAACGATAAATACCATAAATCCCGGCTGGGTTGACACGGAACTTGCTGAATCTGCCTGCAATGCGGATGATAGCGGGTTTTCAAAGGACGAAAACCTCGAAATGATTCCCCAACGCAGGTTTATTCATCCTGATGAAGTCGGGGAACTTGTTAAATACCTTGTTTCGGACAGGGCAAAGGGGCTTACCGGCCAGTGCATAAATCTTTGTGCGGGTTTGAGCGTCGGGTGATGTTCGGGGCGCGCCAAAACAGAAAATTTCTATATTCTTGCTCCAAATTATTGATTATTGTATGATAATAACAAATATGCGAAAAAGGAGAGAGTTGTGTCTATTGTTTTAGACCAAAAACAGTGTTTAATCGCCGGTGATGGCGAACTTCCGGTTCAGATGGCGGAATATGCCCAGAAGAACGGATTTGATGTTGTTGCTATTTCACTTTCGGGTGATAACAGAAATAAATTGAAAAAATATTGCTCAAAGGTCTATAATTACGGGCCCGGAGAAATCCTGAAAATAAAACAAACCCTTATTGATGAGGGCATAAAGCAGGTTACTTTTATAGGAAAAGTCCACAAAGGCCTGATTTTGCGCTGTCCGAAGTTCGATAAAGAAGCGCTCCGCCTTATAAAAGAAGCACAGCGCCTTAATGACGACGCTGTCATGCTGATTGTTGTTGAACAGCTGGAACAGATGGGAATTACCGTATTAGACCAGACTATTTTTATAAAACATCTCATCGCCCCTCCCGGAGTCCTCGGGAAACATGAACCGGACGAAGAACAGATGATTGATGTTGAATACGGCTACTGGCTGGCCAAGGAAATGGGCAAACTGGACGTCGGGCAGTCTGTTGTTATAAAAAACAAGATGATTATGGCCGTTGAGGCTATTGAGGGCACTGATAAATGTATCGAACGCGGCTGCAAACTCGGCGGAAAGGGCGTTGTTGTTGTAAAAGTAAGCAAACCCACGCAGGATAAGCGTTTTGATATTCCTGCTATCGGGCTTAATACCCTTAAAATGATGAAACGCAACGGCGCAAGAATCCTTGCTGTCGAGGCAAACGAAACAATCATCGTAAATCAGAAAGAACTGGTCGATTTCGCTAACAAAAACAACATAATTGTGATGGCAATATGAAAAAACTCTTTATCGTAACAGGAGAACTCTCCGGTGATACGCATGCAGCTGCTGTGGTTGAGCAAATTCGGGCACAGGACGGTGATATTGAGGTGGAAGCAATCGGCGGAGCAAATTTGCGCGAACTCGGGGTGAAACTTTTTGTTGACCATTCAAAAATGTCCGCAATGGGGTTGAATTTTAAGATTCTTTTTGACCATATAAGGCTGGGCAAGCGGCTTGTAGAATATTTGAAAAATGAGTACAAACCGGATTTGGTTTTGTTGATTGATTATGGCGGGTTCAATCTTAACCTTTCAAAATTCTTGAAAAAAGAGGGGATAAAAACTTTTTATTACATTCCGCCGCAGATTTGGGCTTCCCGAAAATGGAGAATTAAAACGGTCAAGAAAAATATCAGCAAAGTTTTGACGATTTTTCCGTTTGAAAAAGCAATGTATGAAAAAGAGGGAATTGACGCTGAATTTGTCGGTCATCCGCTTGTTGCGCAGCTTCCCGCGCCGGCAAACAGCGATGATTTCTTTGAAAAATACGGGCTGGATAAAAATAAAAAGCTTGTTTCAATTTTTCCGGGCAGCAGGACTTTTGAGCTGCAAAATTTAATGGATGTGTTTTTGGGAGCCGCAAAAATCCTCAAAGAAAAAGAAAATAATGTTCAATTCGTAATTTCGCAGGCTCCCAGTATAAAAGACGAAACTTTTGAGAAATATTTTAAAAATTCTGATATTCCGGTGATAAAAAACGATAACCACGCACTTTTGAGCGTTTCGGATGCGCTGATTCTTGCGTCGGGAACGGTTGCGCTGGAGGCGGCATTGTATCAAACGCCAATGATTATAAGCTATCGCGGGCCATGGTTTTATTATCTTGTTTACAGGCTCGTGCGCTGCATAAACAGGGTTTGTTTGCCTAATATTATTCTGGATAAAGATGTTGTTCCCGAAATTCTGCAGGGCGACTGCAAAGCGGAGATTATTGCAGAAAATATCCATAAACTTTTGACTGATGAAGCTGAAAGAACCGCAATGATAGAGGATTTGGGGCATGTAAAGTCATTGCTCTCAAAGCATCAGGCTGCAAAAGAAGCCGCAAACATAATTATTTCTGCGCTTAAATAATCTACCCGGTTGGGTATATAGTAAGTATGTATCTTTTATTATATAATCCGGTGATAAATCAGGGTTATCAAAATAAGAGAGAGTTTTCTATGCTTTTTGACACAATTGTAAGCGGTTTGCAATCGGTCTTTACCCACAAGTGGATTGAAAACAGCGCTGATATTTTTATGATACTTTTTGCTGTAAATCTGGTTTTGTTTGGCGGCACAAGCTATATTATCAAGAAAAATACTCCTTATGCGAAAGCCTGGAGTATATTTTTTATGTTTTTGGGGCTGCAAAGCGTTTTGATGGGGTGTGTTTTTTATTATTACTACTATTCAACGCAGTCAGGCATTCTTAATAATCTGATTTATCTGCTTTCTGCCGGCTCTCTTTATGTTTTTTGGATGTCAACGAAGGCGGCGCTTTCTTCATATCACAAAAAGACGGTTAATTATCTTTTGTATTTGCCGGTATTGTTCATACTTATGGCCGGCGTGTTCAATGAAACAGCTGCGCTGGTTTTTAGGAATGTATTTGCGCTTTATTGTTATGTTGAATTTTATAAATTAATGAAAATTTTAAGCAAAAGAGCGGCAACAATAAACAAGGAATATATTTGCCTTGCAATATGGCTGTTTTTGGATTTATCTCTGGTTTATGTGTTCGTTTTTTATCCGGAATTCTGTGTTTTGAAAAACGGAATGCCCGATTTTGCAATGACATTTGTCTATTCCAAGTCAATTTTGCTTGCGCTGGTTACATTTTTGATGTTTTCGTATTATTGGCTCGGTTTTGTAAATGGAAAACTTATTTACGAAAGTAATTCTAAAGAAAATACAGCTTTTGATTATTTTATTATACTGGCATTGTTTTTGACGCAGTTTTTGGGAATTTTCTTTATTAACTATGTTTCTATTCAGGGAAATAAGGAAATGCACGAGAACCTCCTTTCACAGGCAAGAATCATGAGGGTTCGCCTGGAAAAATATGACTGGTCTGAATTCAGCGGAACTCTAAAAGATGTCAAAAATCCTAAATATTTTGAGATTAGCGAATACCTGAAAAAAGTTAATATACTTGCTCCGCAATTTATTGACCCTTCGATTGTAATAAAAAGGGATGGCGTTCTTATTCAGGAAATGGATGATATTTCAGGTCACAATACCGGCGTGATAAAACTGGGGAAGAAACTTCGACACGTTGATTCTGTTTTTAAAACTCAAAAAGAACTTATTTCGTGGGATTATTTTTATTCTTATCAGGCAGGGTATTCTCTTTTGCTGCCTGTAATGGATGAGAAAAACGCTAAAGTTCAGGCTGTATTGTGCATGAAGTTGAACAATGAGTTGTGGTCAAAGAAAACTATATTGAGACGTATTTTGGCTTCCAGCATTGTTGTTTTGATTTGTTTTTTGTTGTCTTTTTACCTTGTTGTAAGGCAAAAATTCAAAGAGAACGAAATTCAGGCAAGACTTAATGAAAAAAGGCTGAAAGAAGCACAGCATATTGCCGGAATCGGCGGTTTTGAATATGATTTGCTCAATGATAAATTGATTTGTTCGGATGAAATCTACCATATTCATGAAACAGAATCTATTTCTAATAATATTGAAAAATATTTTCACGGAATGCTAAAAAAGTCCTATTCAGAGGAAATAACGGACTCTTTTTCTATGAGAATTAATGATTGTATCTCACAAATGCGTGAACAGGAATTCGACTATAAAATCGTTACCCCGAAAGGGCACATCAAGGATATAAATTTAAAAATTATTCCAAAACACAATCTGCAGGGGCAAATAATCAGCCTGATTGGAACAGTGCAGGATGTAACTGTCCAGAAAAAAGCGCAAAAAGCCCTGATTGACGCAAAAAACGCTGCTGAGGAAGCCAACAGGACAAAAAGTATCTTCCTGGCAAACATGTCACACGAAATAAGAACCCCGATGAACGCTATACTGGGCTATTCACAGCTCATGATGGATAATGATGAACTTGATGAGCGCACACGGGAAAAATCGTATATAATTTATAACAGCGGAAAACATCTTCTCGGCGTTATTAACGGCATTCTTGAAATGTCAAAAATCGAAGCCGGTCATATCAAGGTCAGCACGGCGCCGATGGACATGAGTTCTTTTGTTTGCGACGTAAAATATATCTTTTTGAACAAACTCCTGGAAAAATCTATTGAATTTGAGATAAATACAAATAATCTCCCTGATATTGTTTTTTCTGATGAGGACAAACTGCGGCAAATTGCAATAAATTTAATCAGCAACGCAACAAAGTTTACAAAAAATGGAAAAATAGTCTGGGATTTGGATTTTGATACAGAAAACAGCCTGCTGAAGATGTCAATTCAAGATACCGGATGCGGTATTGCGCATGAAGATTTGGCTAATATTTTTCAGCCTTTTGAACAAAGCGATGCCGGCAAAAAGTACGGCGGAACCGGTCTGGGGCTTTCAATTACTAAAAATCTCGTTGAACTCTTAAACGGCGGGATAAAAGTTGAAAGTTATGTGAATGTGGGAACAAAATTTTCGGTAAAAATCCCTGTTAAAAGGTTCCGCAACCGTGAAAAGGCTGATTCCAATGCCAGAACAAGAATTGTTGGCTTGACTAAAAATTCAAGGCATTCAAAAATTCTTGTTGTTGATGATTCAAAAGAAAACAGGGATGTGCTTGTGGAAATTCTTTCCGGAGCGGGTTTTGAGGTTGCGCAGGCAAATGACGGTATTGAGGCGCTGGACTTGTTGAATATTTTTAACCCCGAATTGATTTTTATGGATGTGCGAATGCCGAATATGGACGGGCTTACGGCTTCAAAAATCATCAAATCTACCGAAGAATACAAACATATTCCGATAATTGCAGTTACGGCAGGCGCATTCTCCAGCGATACCGAGCAGATTATCGAGGCAGGGCTGGATTCTTATATTATCAAGCCTTTTGAGAATATAAATGTGCTCGAAACCGTGCGAAAATATCTTTGTGTCGAATATGAGTATGAATAGCATTAAAAAAGCCCCGCAATCTGCGGAGCTTTTAAGGTTTTAAGCGATTTGCTTATTCTTTTGTGTATTCTGCGTCGATTACGTCGTCGTCAGAGTTTGAATTTTCTGCGGAAGTGTCAGCAGATTCGCCGGCATTGCCCTGCGCAGCTTGTTCTTCCTGCTGAACCTGACTGTAAGCTGCCTGAGAGATTCCGAACATTGTCTGCTGGAGGTCTTCTGACATTTTTTTGATTTCATCGGCAGGTTTGTTTGTTTTTAAAGCTTCTTCAAGGGCTTTTCTCTGGTCTTCAAGTTTTGTTTTGTCTGCGTCAGAGATTTTTCCCTCAAAATCTTTAACGATTCTTTCTGCTGAGGAGATTAAGCTGTTAGCGTTGTTTCTGATTTCAGCTTCTTCTTTGTGTTTTTTGTCTTCAGCAGCGTTTGCCTCTGCTTCTTTAACCATTCTGTCAATGTCAGCTTCAGAAAGGTTGGAGGAATTTGTAATCGTGATTTTTTGTTCTTTGTTTGTTGCCTTGTCTTTCGCAGAAACGTTTACAATACCGTTAGCGTCGATGTCGAAAGTTACTTCGATTTGCGGCAAACCTCTCATTGCCGGCGGAATGCCGTCAAGTCTGAACATACCGAGAGATTTGTTGTCTTTTGCCATCGGTCTTTCACCTTGAAGAACGTGGACATCTACTGCGGTCTGGTTGTTTTCTGCTGTTGAGAAAGTTTGTGATTTAGAAACCGGAATTGTAGTGTTTCTGGGCACAAGCGGGGTCATAACGCCGCCGAGCGTTTCAATACCGAGTGTAAGCGGTGTTACGTCCAACAGAACGATATCTTTAACTTCACCTGCGAGAACGCCTGCCTGAACAGCTGCACCTACAGCAACAACTTCATCAGGGTTGACTGATTGGTTGGGTTCTTTGCCTGTGTATTCTTTAACCAGCGCCTGAACAGCAGGGATTCTGGTCGAACCGCCGACAAGAACAACCTCATCAATGTCGCCTTTTGAAAGATTAGCGTCTTTTAACGCTTGTTCAACAGGAGTTTTGCATCTTTCGAGCAAATCGTGCGAAAGTTCTTCAAATTTAGCCCTTGTCAACTGAATATCAAGGTGTTTGGGGCCGTTTGCGTCAGCTGTGATGAACGGGAGGTTGATTGTTGTTTCAACAACCGATGAAAGTTCGCATTTTGCTTTTTCAGCAGCCTCTTTCAAACGCTGCATAGCCTGTTTGTCGCTGCGAAGGTCAATACCTTCCTGTTTTTTGAACTCATCAGCGAGCCAGTCAATGATTTTCTGGTCAAAATCATCACCGCCGAGGTGCGTATCACCGGAAGTCGAAAGAACTTCGTGAACACCGTCGCCGATTTCAAGAACCGAAACGTCGAAAGTACCGCCGCCGAGGTCGAAAACGAGAACTTTTTCGGGTTTGTCTTTTTCAAGCCCGTAAGCCAGAGCAGCTGCGGTCGGTTCGTTTACGATACGCAAAACATCAAGCCCCGCAATTTTACCTGCGTCTTTTGTCGCCTGTCTTTGTGCGTCGTTGAAGTACGCAGGAACCGTGATAACCGCCGATGTGACCTTTTCGCCGAGATATGCGGAAGCGTCATCAGCAAGTTTTCTCAAAATCATTGCTGAAATTTCCTGCGGCGTGTAATCTTTTCCGTTTATGTTCTTTTTAAAATCCGTGCCCATTTCACGTTTGATTGAAATGATAGTTTTGTCAGGGTTCAATATTGCCTGACGTTTTGCGAGCTGACCGACCAGTTTTTCACCGGTTTTAGAAAATCCGACGATGGACGGGGTTGTTCTGGAGCCTTCTGCGTTCGCAATAACGGTCGGTTTTCCGCCTTCCATTACAGCTACTACCGAGTTCGTCGTACCAAGGTCGATACCAATTGTTTTTGCCATTTTTTATTCTCCTTCGTAACTTACGTTTGTTTATTTTATTAACTAATTAATTTATATCACTGAATTTCAAAAATTTTTAAAAAATAAACAAAAAATTAATATTTTAACCTTTTCGCAAATCGAATTGTAGTTTACGAAGAATTTTGGGCAAAGGGATATGATATTGCCGAAGATTATCTCAAAAATTATGAGCACTGCTCAAACATTTCGTGAGGAGGCTTGCACAATATAAAACCTAAGCGTCAACGCCTGACATCATTTGGATTAGGGTGCTGATTGTTGTGTCCATTGAAACTAAATCGGAGGTTCTTTGCTGCAAAAAAGCATTAATCTGGGGCATCATTTGTATCGCGATGTCGAGCTTGGGGTTTGAGCCTGAAACGTACATGCCTACATCGATTAAATCCTTGTTTTCCCTGTAAAGCGCCATTATTCGGCGCAATTTTGCAGCTGCATCCCTGTGTTCCTGCGTAACTATTGAAGACATAAGCCTTGAAATGCTTCCGAGAACGTCGATTGCGGGGTAATGGTTCATTTCTGCAATTTTTCTGTTAAGGAATATGTGCCCGTCAACAATACCGCGCACAGTATCAACAATCGGGTCGTTTATGTCGTCACCTTCCATCAAAACCGTGTATAACGCGGTAATTGAACCGCGGGGGCTGTTTCCTGTCCGTTCCAGCACTTTTTGGAGCCAAGAGAAAATTGAAGGCGGATAACCTTTCATTGTGGGCGGTTCGCCGATTGACAAACCCACTTCACGTCCGGCCATTGCGCACCTCGTGACAGTGTCCGTCATAAGAAAGACTTTTTTTCCCTGATCACGAAAATATTCAGCCACTGCGGTTGCCGCCTGCAGGCATTTTTGACGAATCAAAGGCGGCTGGTCGCCTGTTGAGCAAACAAGCACGGATTTTTTCATGCCCAGCTCGCCAAGCGCGTCTTCAACAAACTCTTTTACCTCACGGCCGCGTTCTCCAATCAACGCAACTACGTTTACGTCCGCATCGGAGTTTCTTGCAATCATACCGAGCATTGTACTTTTACCCACGCCGGAGCCGGCAAAAAGCCCCATACGCTGACCGCATCCGAGCGTCATTGCTGCGTCAATTGCGCGTACACCCGTTGAGAACATCTCTTTAATAATGGGCCTTTCAAACGCTCCCGGTGGCGGGCCGTCGATATTTACCCATTTTGCGCCTGCTGTGTCCAGCGGCAGGCCGTCAATCGGCTCTCCCAGCGGGCTTATCAGTCGCCCGAGAAGAAATTCGCCTACGGGGATTTTTATCGGTTCATTTGTTGTTGTAACAAGGCTTCCCTGCCCGATTCCTGAGCCGTCGTATAACAAAAGCAGCTGCGCGGCTTCACCTTTGAACGCAACAACCTCAGCAGCCTTTTGCTCGCCCTCGTAGTTTTCAATAAAACACAAATCCCCGATTTTGAGCCCGGGAAGCTTTACTTCAACGGTAAGTCCGAGAAGTTTTGAAACCGAGCCTTTGTACTGGTAAAGAGGGGTTGTGTTTATAATCTCTTTTGCGCGTTTTTTTATGAAATCTATTGATTTTTCGGTGCTCTGGTTCAGCATTGGTTATTAACCCTCAAAATTAGGCATATATGCCTCTCCGATTGTGTCAACAGCCTCGACCTTGATATCTGTAATCAATTCTGAATAAGAAATAACAACAATCGTCGGAATATGGCGCTCAAGCAGCTGATAAAGCGGCAATCTTATACGCGGCGAGCAAAGAATTACCGGCTGGCGGCCGACTGTCTGATGCGCTCTCATAAGCGTTGACGCTGTAGTTTCAATGAGCTCCTGAACTTGCATAGGATTCAAGAGGAACATCGTTCCGAGCTCGGTTCTCTGGCAGCTGTCATCAAGCAGCTTTTCCCATTCTGAAGAAAGGGTTAAGGCGTAAAGAACCTTGTCTTCTGTCACGTTAGAAAGGCAAATCTGCCGCCCGAGTGCCGCTCTGATACGTTCTGAAAGGATATCCGGCTCTTTTGAGAACCTTGCGTAGTCGCAAAGTCGTTCAAAGATGAAAATAATATCCTTGATTGAAACCTTTTCCCTGATAAGGTTGACAAAAATCTTTCTCAGGTCGCTGGTTGATATAATTGTCGGTATAAGGTCGTTTACAAGCGTCGGATCCTGCGATTTTACGAGTTCCATGAGCTTGAGGACGTCGGTTTTTGTCATAACCTCATCAACGTATTTTCTTACGCATTCTTGCAGGTGCGTAACGATTACATCGACCGAATCTACTGCTGTCAGGTGGTCTTCAGGGTCAATTTGCTGTTGATCCAGCCAGTAAGCCTCTGCCTGATATGTCGGGTCAACGTTTTTAATTGCGTCTGCGGGTACAGATTTGCCCGTGCTATCCCACTGGTCTGCGATTACCATGTATTTGCCGGGATAAACAAATCCTGTTGCAACAGTGTTTCCGCGGATTGAGATGAGGTATTCATTTGCATCAAGCGCAGAAGAATCCATAATTCTTATGTTAGGAATGATATATCCGAGCTCATCTGTCACGCGCTGACGCAAAGCTGCAATTTTAGCAAGCAGCTGACCTTCCTGCTCAGGGTCTGCAATAGGCAAAAGCCCCGAACCAACCTGCAAAGCAAGAACATCCACGCCCAATCTTTCATACATTTTATTCGGGTTGACCAAATCCTGCATATTCTGGCGCACGCTTTCCAGTTGACCGAGCTGGGCTTGAACATCCTGATTAACAAGGACGGAAAATCCGGAAATTGCAAGAATTATTGTAAAGAATAAAAACGGAAGCCACGGAAGTCCGGTAAAGGAGCTTGTTAAAACGATTAACATAAGAAAACAGCACGCAAAGAACAAACTGTAAGGTTTGCTCAACACCTGTGCTGCCAAATCAAGACCCAAACTTGAACTTGCGGCAGAAGAACGGGTCATTACGATACCGGCGGAGATTGACATAAGCAAAGACGGAACCTGTGAAGCAAGACCGTCGCCGATTGTTAAAACGGTATATTTTGAAACTGCGTCAGCAGCGGGCATTCCGTTCATCAAAACGCCGATACATAAGCCGCCGATAATGTTGATGATTACGATGATGATACCTGCGATTGTATCACCTTTTACGAACTTCATTGCACCGTCCATTGAACCGAAGAGCGCTGATTCTCTTTGCAAATCTTCACGTCTTTTTACCGCTTCTTCCGGTGAAATCAAGCCTGCGTTAAAGTCTGCGTCAATTGTCATCTGTTTTCCGGGCATTGCGTCCAGTGCGAACCTTGCTGAAACTTCCGCAATACGTTCCGCACCTTTTGTGATAACCATAAACTGAACAATCGTGATAATTATGAAGATTACGCCGCCGACAATCATGTTTCCGCCGGTAACGAATGTTCCGAAAGCGTGAATAACCTCGCCCGCCTCGCCTTTTGCAAGAATAAGCCTTGTTGACGCAATACTCAAAACCAGCCTGAACATTGTTCCGATAAGAATAATGGACGGAAACGCCGCCAATTCAAGCGGTTTTTGAATATACAAAGAAATCATGAGCAGCACAATACCAAGGGTTATGTTCAAGCTTATTGAAAAGTTGATAACCCAGTTCGGCATCTCAATCAGCAATATCAAAATCAAAACGATTACGAATATTGCAAGAGTTATTTCACTTATGGGATTGCTTTGAGATTGCGGTGCTGCCATTGTTAAATCTGTTTAAAAGCCTCCTTTAAAACGTTGAGCTGGGTCGTTATGTTTGCGTCAATCAGCCCGTTTGAGGTTTCTATTATCACTCCGCCTTCATCGACCGTTTTTTCGGCGGTTACATATATTTTTGCTTCGACTGCTCCTGTCGAAAGCAGCTCGGGAACCAGTTCTTTGACGTATTCCACATCAACCGGTGCTACTTTTAGTATAATTTTGTTTTCGTCTTTAGCAATATTCTCCAGAGCGTCGTAAATGATATCATCAAGGATTGTTTTGTCCGCGGCAACTTCGCGTTTTATGATTTTTTTTGCCACTTCCAGCGAAATATCAAGGATATCATTGGAAACTTTGTCATAAACATGCACTTTGTAGTCAAAAAATTCTGTTAATGCTTCAGCGAGCTGGTTAATTTCATGCTGCGCGCGTGCAAGACCTTCTTCGTAGCCTTCTTTTGTGGATTCTTCTTTAATTAGGATTGCTTCTTCCTGCGCGCGGGAGATGAGGTTTCTGTCATCGACGCGCCTGTAGCCCCTGCGACGGTCGCCCCTGCGCCTTTCCGAGCGCTGTGAAAAATCAATGTTCTGAAAATCAAATCCCTCAAAAATATCTTCGTTTTCTGCTTCCTGTTCTCTTTCTTCAATAATTTCAGGCTCCGCAGCGGGTTCAAGAACCTCCTGAGGCACCGGCGCAGCAGGAGCTGCCGCAATTTCTTTTTGCGGTTGAGGCGGTTTGGGATTATTGGCAAATCTTTTCTTTTTTATAATCATGTGAGTTTTTCTTCCAGATATTTGCAAACCACTTCGCTTACTCTGGGGGCAAGTTTCGAGTTTCTTCCCTCGAGAGCTCCGGTTACGTAATTTTTTATTCCGCTTCGCTCGGTACTCATCAACGCGGCAACCCTGGCGGGCGCTGCGCCGGAAACAACCGAGCGGAGTTTGTTAAAAACTTTGTCAGGATTGACTTTTTTGACGTCAGGCAGGGTTTCTTTAATTTCTTTAAGGCATTTTAGGGTTACATTTTGGTCGATTTTTTCTTCAAGCCCGTCCATTCTCGAGTATTCTTGAATAATCATCGCGTCATCAGGGCTCAATTTTGAAAGCACAGCATTTTGTTTGTTTTGAGGCAGCCGTTTTACGACCATCGCGAGCGTTGCCAGCTTCAGAATTTTGTTGTCGCTTACCTGCGCAACAGGATTGCCCTCGACATCGGTACCCTGCTCAGCTGCCTGCTGCGCCATATCGTCAATATTTGAATGGCTTTCGGCTTCCTGAAGTTTTTCTTCGGAAATTGCGCCTTTTGCTTTGAGTTCTTCCAGCGCTTCGATGTATGCCTTTTTAACATGATGTTCCACAAGCGATATCATGTCATTTTGGGGAATATTTTTAATAATTGCCTGTTTTGCGATTTCAAAAACGGTAAATGCAATTTTTTGAAGAATTCCATCCCTGAATTGCGGCTCAATCCCGCTTTTTATCAGGTCAATTGACTTGTGAAACGCCCATTCTCCGATAAACTGGGTGACAATGCTTGCCTGATCAGCGTTAAAGTTGAGATTTGTGTCGTTATAAATCGCCTCTCCCGCCATATAGCAGAAATTGTAAACAATATTCACAACATACTGGCGGTCTGCGTCGGAAAATTCAGCAGGGATAACCTGGCTTGCCTGATCTGCAAGGTTTTTGGAAAATTCCTTAAAATCAAATCCATCTATCGCCATCTATATTCCCTTTTTCCCCTTTTGTACTCTTTACTTAATTATTTTGTCAGGCTTTAAGCTTTTTCAATCCAGCTTTTCACGTGTTCTGCGACCGCGTCGTCATCAAAATCCTCCAAATCTGAGGTTAATTCAGCGATTGTCGAATTAAGCTCGGGAATTCCGCCCTGATTTCTTTGTTCAAGGAGCCCCTGCGCCATTTGTGTCTGGCGTTCAATGAGTTCTGCGGCTTTTAAATTCACATCGCGAAGCTGTTTTTCCTGCTCGGCTGATTTTTCGCGGAGCATTTCGATTTCGCTTTTTTGCTTGTCCTGAGCGGCTTTGATTCTGCCTGACAGGTATTTCAACCCGCCTGCGAGCCCGATGAGCATTAATGCAATCGCTATCCACCACGGATTTCCGGTTGCGTCAGGTTTTGGAAGTGCTTCCGGCTTGTCGCCAGCCAAAAACGGGTCAAGCGAATCTGTGAACGCGATTTCAACGTTTTCTGCTTTTGCTTTTGGCGAAGCTGCTTTTGCAATAAGCACTTTCATTTCTTCAAGCGTTGTGTTCGGCGGAATTGAGCTTTCTTCAAGGGTTACGGCAATCGAAATGTCCTCAACTACGCCCGGTTTCAAGAATTCATTTGTTTGAATTTTAGCCACGCCGTACTGGGTTTCTCTTGCAGTTCTTGAATAGCTTCTGTTTTGGGACGAATCCGCGTTGTTTGCGGGCAGTCCGTTGGGCAGGTAAACGCTGACCGCGCTGATTCCTTTGTTTGAATCCCTTGTCTGGTCGCCCAGTCCTTCAGAAAAGGTCTGTTCGGTCACAGCAGTCTTTTTATTCGGGTCAAAGTCGATTGTGCTTTTGTCCATGGGCGATTCGCGCAGATATGTGCTGACTGTTGCGACGTAATTGCCTTTTCCGACGAGTTTGTCGAGCTGGGCTTTGACTTTTTGCTGCATGTACTGGTCATTTTCCTGAATTTTTGCAAGCAAATCGTCATCCGCGCTGACAATGCTGTCATAAACATTGCCGTTTGTGTCCGTAATTGAGATATTTTCTGCAATAAGCCCGTTCACCGTGCCCAAAAGCAGGTTTTTTATCGCTTTAACTTTCATTGCGTCAAGTTTTTCACCGCTGGGCATAACCACCTGAACGGTTGCGGTGATAGGTTTTTGGTCGGCAGCGAACATTGTCTGCTCCGGAATAGAAACAAGCACCGACGCGTTTTCAATGGGCGGAATTTTCCTTATTAAGCGCGAAAGTTCGCCGTTAATTGCCCTGGAAAGCCTTATTCTTTTATCTTCTTTTGTGGAGGTAAAATCGCCCTTGTCAAAAACCTCAAGCCCCACATTCTGGTCCATCAAGCCGCTTTTTACAATCGCCAGAAGCGCTCTGTCGCGTGTGGACATGGTATATTTTTCAAGATAAAGCGTGGATTTTGTACCGTCAACGCGGCGTTTGATTTCTATCCCCTCTCTTGCAAGCAGCGCCTGAATTTCGATTGCTTTACCCAGATTGTCCGTCGTAAGCAGGTCAAGAGGCTCTTTTATGACTTTTTCTTTGACAGTTTTTGCTGCGTTATCGCCTTTTGAGGACAAAGTAATACCGAGCGTTATCACTAACGCTAAAACAACGACCAATCCCCCGATTATGCCGTAAAGTAATGGCTTATTTTGTGTCAAGTCCTGTAAATTCATTCTTGGGTTTTTACCTGCCTCTTATTTACGATTATACTATTAATTACGGTATAAGTTAATATCACTTTTGAGGTTTGATAAAATTTCCTCCGTTTGGAGGAGCTCACACCGTTTACATGCACTTTTTTAATGTTATTTTTCAAAAAGTCATGGGCAGGTCATAAATTCTTTTTATAATAAATTCAAAGCTGTAAAGGTCTGAAAATGCTGTTTGAATTTTTCTCTTGAGATTTTTATTTTTTTATTTGAAGTCGGTTCAACCAACCAGACGAATTTTTCGTCTATTTTTGTTACTGCATATGAATGTTCCGGCATTAATCCCTGCCTTTTGTTTTTTGAAGAAAACTCATTTTCTTCGGATTCTTCGGGTGTGCCTGCTGTAATAACACAGTTTTTACTATTAAGCATTTTTTCAAGGTAATTTAGTGATTTATCTGTTAATGGTTCTGCTATACCGAAATTGTAGTTTGTAACGCAGTCTTTTCCGGTAAGCACTTTTAAAAATTCATCACTTCTCCCTCCGTCAACGGGTTTGTGTTGAAATTCTTCTCTGTATTTTTCATAACCCATAACTAAAAGTGTAAAATCAGGGTCACCTGTGCCAAGTCGTCCCATTGATTCCTTTATTTCATCTTTTTTAAAACTGTATTCTCTGGCAATACCTTTCAGGTGCACTTTGCCGGTTTGCGTTGTTTCATCGTAGTTCAGGCTGTCATCAATAATTTTTTGACCTGCTTCTGTTAATAACATACTTTTTATGGGGCTTGCTATGTAACAAATTCCGGATTTTCCTTGTTTGAACCAGGTATCCAGCCTGCCGTTCAAATGACTTTCATCAAAATTAGCGTCCTTTTCTGTATTTTTTGTGAAATCTGTGAGTTTGCCGTTTTTATCATAAAATGTGTGCAAATATTCTTCGCCGTTTTGGTCGTAAACGAGCCTTTCTCTCATAATCTTTTTGGAATTGTCTTCGTAGTAAGTTTTTACGTATGGTTTTGAATTTTTGTGAAACTCTTCAACCGAAAATCTTCCGTCCTCTTCTTTTCTGCTGATTAATTCCGGTTTTTTGCCGTTGGAAGCGTATTTTATTGACAAAGACGGATTTTCAAAATCGTCTGTCGGGTAAATGCTTTCTTGATAAAGGCTTCCGTCCTGTCTGAAAATATAGTTTACAAATACCCGTTCCCCTGCGTTCGTCATTGATTTTTTTGTGAGTTCTGCGGGTTGTCCGTTTTTTCTGTAAACATTTTTTGAGTCAAAATTCCCGTTAATATATTTTGTTTCGGTTGTTTTGCCTCTGGAAAATTCACGTACCGTGCAGGGCGAATTTTCTCCGTTATTATAAATTTCTTCGGTTTTTAGTTTTCCGTTTTCATAGCTTTTTGCTATTTTTAAGGAAAATGGAGCGCTATCGTAAAATTCTTCTTCGCTAATCAGGACGTTGTTAAAAAATTCCTGCGTTTTTTCAATAAGTTTGGTTCCTTTTTTGTATATTTCAGTTTTTTCGTAGCCGGAGATGTCTTTTGTTGTTTTGCTTATAAGTGAATTGTCTTTGGAATTGTATTTGTAAACTGTTGTTTTTCCGTTTTCATCTGTTTCTTTTTTCTCGTAAATTCTGTTTTTTTCGATATTTTCGGTGTTGCTTTCGACTTTTATTCCTTCGTCTTTGTCAAAACTGGAGCCAAACATCACCTGCTTTGATACTTCATCATAAATCGCAGGCGCCTTTTTCTCGGTTATAGATAACAGGTTGATTTTTTCGACTTTCATAACTCTTTTATCGGCAAAACTTAGAAAAAACTTTAAAAAACAACCCGCTCTGTTACTTTTTGTAACGGAGCGGGTTTAAATTTTATTTTTTTATTACAAAGACTTTAAATATTCGTCCATCGCTTTTGCTGCTCTTTTTCCTGCTCCCATCGCGTTGATAGCGTTGGATTCGCCTACAGGAGCAACATCACCGCCGGCAAAAACTCCGTCTATCGAGGTTTTTCCGGTTTCTGCGTCAACAATAATGTATCCGCGGTTGTTTGTTTCGAGCTCGAGCCCCTCATTTTGGGCGGATTTTTGAATAATCGGATTCGGGCCTGTGCCGAGGGCAACAATAACCGTGTCAACCTCCATATCTTCAAACTTTCCGGTGCCGACAGGGCGTCTTCTGCCGCTTTCGTCGGGTTCTCCGAGCTCCATAAGCTCGAATTTCATTCCGTTTGCGTATCCGTCTTTGTTGTAGATTTCAACAGGTGCATGGAGGAACTTGAAAATCACGCCTTCTTCTTTTGCATGGCGGATTTCTTCGAGCCTTGCGGGTAGCTCGGCTTCTGTTCTTCGATAAACAATATAAACTTCTTCATAACCCACTCTTACAGCGGTTCTTGCTGCGTCCATAGCAACATTTCCGCCGCCGATTATTGCAGCTTTTTTGCCTACTTTGAGAGGGGTGGGCGTGTCCGGAAGATTTGCCTGCATAAGGTTTACGCGTGTGAGAAATTCGTTTGCGCTGTAAACTCCGTTGAGGTTTTCACCCGGAATATTCATCATTTTTGGCAGTCCGGCGCCCGAGCACAGGAAAATCGCGTCGTAGCCGTCTTCTTTGAGCTGATTTATGGTGATTGATTTGCCAACAATAACGTTTGTGTGGAATTTTACACCAATTTTTTTCAAAGATTCGATTTCTCTGTCCAAAACCGTGCGAGGAAGCCTGAAAGGCGGAATTCCATACCTCAAAACGCCGCCGAGCTTGTGCAGAGCCTCAAAAACTGTCACATCGTACCCGAGCTGCCTTAAATCCGCCGCAGCCGTGATTCCTGCGCAGCCGGAGCCGACAATTGCGACTTTTTTCCCTTTAGACTCAATTTGATTCATTTTTGCATTTGTTTTGTCCCCGACATAACGCTCTAAAGCGCCGATTGCCACGGGTTTTCCTTTAATTCCCAGTATGCAGTTTCCCTCGCACTGGCGTTCCTGAGGGCATACTCTGCCGCATACGGACGGAAGCATGCTTGTTTTGCGGATAATTTCACCTGCTTTTTCAAGATTCCCCTCTTTTACTGCTGCAATAAAGTCAGGAATATGAATATTTACGGGGCAGCCCTGCACACATTTTGCGTTTTTGCAGTGGAGGCACCTTGAAGCCTCAAGTTTTGCCTGCTCGTCCGTGAAATTCTCTTCAACAGCCTCAAAATTTGTCCTTCTGACTTTCGGGTCCTGTTCTTTTGGGTGCTGTCTTTCTATTTTCTCCATAATTACCTCTAAATTCAAATTATTTTGCCTTAATAAAATTATATAATAAAAAGCTGGTGAAATTAAATGTAACATTTTGTTAAGGGTGCTGAAATTCGCGCACGCAAAAAGTTTTTATATATATAAGTAAGTGGTTATAAGAAGAAATGAGCAAAAAAAATGGGCAATCCTTTTGACGCAGCACGAATAGACGAATCGAAAAAGCTTAAGGGCACTCAGGGCACCGAATCTTCGGCGAAAGTTGAAACGCGTGAAGAAAAAGAGCAAAAAGCTCTAAAATCCACTGATGTTTACTCTTATGCGGGTGCTAATAATCAAAACTGGGGCAATCTCGACGGTTTTGAAAGAATTTCTGTTGAGCAAGATGAAGACGAAATCTTAAATAACGTCACAAGAGAGTCCAAAATTGAAGAAGGCGAAGAAGCTGTGGATGGGGCTAATGAAGCTATTGACGGCGCAAAAGATAAAGAAAAAGAAGCCGAAGAAGCCAACAATCAAAAGAAAACCAATAATAAAAAAGTAAAAAATGACAATAAAAAAAGCACAGAAGCAGCACCACAAGCCGCAACTCCCGCAGCTGTTCAGGCTCCTAGCCAATCAAGCGGCGGTGCAACAGCAGTTTTACCTACTCCCGGACAAAGCGCAGCCGGCAATTTAACGGCAAAAGCTCCGGAGGCTCAGGTTGCGGGAATGGCTGATGCAACTGACGATGCAGACAAGAAAAGCCAGCTCAACGGCCTTGCCGCTCAGGAGCAATCGGGAATAAGCAGTTATACATCTAATTTATCAGGATATAATACATCTTCAGCTAATGTTACGGCCAATAATCAAGCCGCAGGACAACAAAAAGGTGTAGCTGCACAGGCTGCAACTGAAGCTGTTACTGCGTCAGGAACAGTTGCTTCCGGCGGAGCGCAGGTTGCTGACGGTCAAAAGGGCATAACCTCGGGGAATGCTCAGATTCAGCAGGCTGCTACCCATGAAGCTAAAGCAGCAGCTTCACAGGCTAAAGCTACTATTGCAGCAGGAAAAGCAGCTCAAAAAGCAGGAAAAGCAGCCCAACATACTGCTAATGCCGCTACAAAAGCAGGAGAAGGTTCTGCAAATGCCTCAGCAGCATCTGCTCTTGCAACAGAAGCATCAAGTGAAGCCACTACTGCCGCAAGTATGATGTCTAATATTGTTACCGCATCGGCAGGTGCTGCATTAATGTCTAAAGCCGTAGGTACGGCTGGCGATGCAGCTTCAAAAGCTGCTGTTGCAACCGCAAAATTCGCTGAATCGGCCAAAGAAGGCACAATGAGTGCCAAAGAGATGGCTGAGTCAGGCAAAGAAATGGAAAAATCCGGTAAAGAAACAGTAAAAGCAGGTAAAGAATTAGCTAAAGCTGTTCCCAAAAAGGCAAAAGGCGCAGCACAAATCGCTAAAGGCGCAACAGAAGTTGCCAATGGAGCGAAAACTGTTGCTGACGGAACCAAAGCTCTGGAAAGTGCACTGACACAAGAAGACAACGCCAACGCAAGCGCAGCAAACTATCAGGCTCTGGCAGCTTCTGCACAGCAGGAAGTAAATAATTATATGAACGGCTTGATGAGCTCCAGCCAGCAGATTTCTAACGCTGTAACGCAGGCAATGAAAATATCGGGGCAAAATGGAACGACTACTGACGCACCAACAGCTTCAGCGGTAAATTCAAATTCTGCAAATGCAGGCGAAGGCACTTCCGGCGCAAGCAATCCATTTGGCGGACTTTCTTTAAGTGGCGGTGCTGAATCTATGAGCTCAAGTGCTTCTGCGTCAAAAACACGCCAGACTCAGCAAAACCAAGCTAATAAAAAAGACAACAAAACCGAAAACAAATCAAATAATAACAATTCAGCAAAAACAGAAACAAAATCTCAGACTACTCAGACACAATCCGCGCAAAATAACTCTGCGCAAGCAGTTGCAGCAAATGTAAACGCTCAGGCTGCAAATCCGTTTCTTCTGAATTTGAAATAATGGCATTAGAAGTGTTCCGGGTGACGAAAAACTGTAGGGTGGGAAAAGTGAAACGGTTCCCACCGCCAGATTGCGCAAAAATGGGAATTTTGGGGTTTCAAAGTTGTTTGGAGTCGCTCCCCTCCCGCATTCGTATGCAATACGGGCATATTACAACGACTGCTCCCACCCCAACTCGGGAAGGGCTGGGGTGGGAAACGGTTATTTAATTGCCAGGATTACGAAAAGGCTCGCACCCGCGGCCTAAACCCCTGCTTTTGCCGCTTTTAAAATGCCAATCCATTTTGTTTTGTCAGCTTCTGAAATTGTGCCCTTTTTAGCATAATGGATGTGATAAATCGCCGAGGGAGTTTGGACGATTCTGGCGATTTCTGACTCTTTGCCCTGATCAAAAGACCATTCGTAGAGAATTTCGCTGTTTGTTTCGTGAAGATTTTTTCTAACAAAGGATTTTTTTGTGTCTTTTGCCATGTTTTCAATCGGTGCAATGTGCGACGCAAGGTATTCTGACGGGGAATACTGAAAAGAATCGTTAAGCGCAAAATACTGAACAGTCACAAGCTCGGTCCACTGATAGTTCTTTACATCTTCACCCTTTTTTCCGTATTCGGTGATTCCGTTTTTGTCGTTTGCCACCTCATAAGCCTTTTCCCACACTGTTTTGTCCAGAGGAATCTCGACTTTGTATGAGGGAACAGCGTTTTTTGGGTTAATTTTTTCTCTAATCGGGATGTCGCCCTGTGCGTTCCAGTTTCTTTCTTCCCGTTTTATCTCGTTAATGAGGTTTTTGTAATATGCTTTTGATGAATCGGGCATGGATTCCAGCGCAAGGGCTGTTTCGTAAAAATCAATTGAGGAAGCATAGTCATGCTGCTTTCTTTTTAACTCCCCGAGAAAAGTATATGCGTTCCACCTCGATGGGAACTTTGAAACTGCATCTTGAAGAACTCTTTCTGCCGATGTGTTATCGCCTTTATACATATAGCTTGTGCCCAGATAACACATTGCGCTGTAAGAGTCAGGATGTGCGTTCAGGGCATTTGTGAAGTTAATAATTGCCACATCGTAGTCTTTTTGTTCGTAGGCTTTCATTCCTTTGTCAAAATCCGCATTAGGATTGAAGATTTTCTCCAAATCCACGGATTTTGAGCACCCGCACAGCGCTATTGTTGACGAAATTATTAATAATGTCGAAAGTTTCTTTTTCATCGTCCTTTTGATTAATGCTTTCCTTTTGAACTGTTTTCCAAATTGCAAGATTACAGCCGGATGGGTGATTTTTAAGCTCTGGCGGCCCTGAAACGAGTTCAGGGTGACAGAAAAGGCGCCCTGTCATGCTGAACTTGTTTCAGCATCGCAAGATTGAAGTAAATAAGCCTAAATCTTGCTGCCGGAAACGTGATTTACACGCCCCTGCGACCCTGATACGAGTTCAGGGTGACGAAAAGATAATTATCTGTCACGGAGCTTAGCAAGAAGATTGAGAATCTCAATGTAAAGCCATACCAGCGTAACCATTAGCCCGAAAGCACCGTACCATTCAAAATGTTTGGGCAAAAGGTTTTCTTCAGCTCTCTGGATAAAATCAAAATCCAAAAGCAGGCTTAAAGCAGCGATTACAACAATAACGGCGCTAATTCCTATGCTCAAAGGCGATGAACCGGTTATAAACGGCAATGAATGCCCGAAAAATCCCATAATAAAATTAATAAGATACATCGCAAGAATCGTGACCATTGATATCAAAAGCACGCTTCTGAATTTTTCCGTAACTTTGATAATTTTTGTCTTGAATAAAAACAGCATTACAAAAAGTGCACCGAAAGTGCCAGCGATAGCCTGAATCGCGATTCCCGGGAACTGCACCTCCAGAAGAATTGAAATTCCACCCAAACAAGCTCCTTCCGCAAATGCATAAACAGGCGCAAGATAAGGCGCGGTTTTGGGCTTAAACGATATTATCAAAGCAAGTATAAATCCGGCAATCAACCCTATCATGGTTGTCATCATAACTTTGTCCGCATAGCCCATGTATGCTTCATAAACTACTGCGGCTGCTGAAACAGCAAGAATTGCGAACAAAATGAACGCTTTATTTACTGCACCTGCAGCAGTCATTGGCGCTTCGCCCAAAATCTGCTGGTTATTAAATCTATCGCCCGAAAAAACGGGATTTGAGCTTCTGAACATAAATCTCACTCCTCAATAAATAACTTATACAAAAACATTCTACCACATTTTTCACAGGTGAAAATACTCCTGTTGTTTTTTTCGGATATAATTGTTAAAGTCGAAGTTCCGATTTATAATCCGTTAAGCGGCAAGACCTAAGGAGAGAAAAAATGACTGAACTGCTCAAAAACGCACTTGATTTATTTTATGCAAACAAATATGAAGAAGCTGTCGAAAAATTCCTGAAAATGGAAGAGGAAGACGACCAGAACGCGCGTCTTTTGAACAATATCGGTCTTTGCTACGCAAATTTGGGCGATTATGAAAAAGCCCACTGGTATTATGGAAAAGCTCTCGCTCTTGACCCGAAACAGGCGCAAACTTACGTTAATGAAGCGGATTTGCTTTTTAAAGAGCACAGAATTCTCGACGCAATCGAGCTTTTGCAAAACGCGGTCTATGAGCTGCCCGAAGACGTGACAACAAGGCATTATCTTGCGCGTGTTTACATGGAAGACAAGCGTTATGAGGAGGCAATTCAGGCTCTGGATACGGTTCTTGAGCTTTCTCCCAAAAATCCTGATGCGCATTGGGATTTGGGCATGGTTTATTTTGAATTGGGCGATTGGCACAGCGCTATCGGCAATTTTGAGCAGGTTCTTGAAGTTGTTGAAAACAATCCGCTCATTTATTATCAGACAGGGCTTGCTTATGAGGCAAATGACGAGCAGGATAAGGCAATTTCTAATTACATGAAAGCAATTGCGGCAAATCAGACTTTCCCGCTTGCTTATAAAAAGCTCGGCATGCACTTTGCAGCGCGCGGCGACAGGGATGGGGCGATTGAATACTATGAAGATTACCTGAAATTTGACCTGCCAGAACAGGAAAAAGACGAAATCAACCGCCGCGTCAAGGAAATAAAAGCAAAAGCCGGTGAAGTGAAGTAGCAGGAGGCTCTGTCATGCTGAACTTGGTTCAGCATCGCAAGATTGAAGTCGATGAGCGCTTATGCTGCTTCAGTCCGGCAAAATTAACACACTCATCTTCAAAAATCGTAATATTAGGGCAATTTTTTGTACATAATTGTTTTTTTAATCTACAATAATGATATAAAGGGGAATACGGATAGCGGTTGATGTTAAACAATGCCTCAAAAGCCTCAATAAGAAACAGTTTGCGCGAGTACAACGACTTGATTGAAACGATTGCAAAAATCGAGTTTAAAAAGTTGTCGTCAGGTTATCTTATTGATTTTTCAGAGCTTATAAATATCGGAACACAGGTTATTCATCACCTGTGCACGAGTTCTAACATCGAAAATTACAACAAATCCTACATTTCAACCGCAATCAAATGGGCAATCAGAAACGAAGTCCGCAGAAGATACAAATGGTATTCTTTAAAAACCAAAAAGGCCCCCGTGCCTACCGAAGAAAATAAAGGCGAAATCCGTGACGCAGTTTATAAAGCTATTCTTTCAATTGATGAAATGGCGGACGCCGAAAATCCAACCCAGATAAAGGACGAATCAATGTCCCCCGAAGACTCAATTGTGTTCAACGAATTGAGTACGGGGCTAAAAGAAGCGATTAAAAAACTTCCCCCGAGAGAACGCGAACTTATTGAGGCAAAATTCTTCAAAGACAAAAAATTAAGAGAACTTTCCGAAGATTTTAACATTTCACCCTCAAGAATCTCCAGAATTATCCAGTCCGGATTGAACAAAATCAGAAAAGAGCTGGAAAAGAATAATCTGGTTTAATTCCCTGCGGCATGTCAAATCTTTTCGCCGGAAGCGTGATTTTCGAGTTCTGGCGCCCCTGAACCAAGTTCAGGGTGACGAAAAGGGCACCCCGTCATTCCGAACTTGTTTCGGAATCGCAAGATTGAAGTAGATAAACTCAAATCCTGCCGCCGGAAGCGTAATTTTCACGCCACTGCGACCCTGCAACGAGTTCAGGGTTACGAAAAAACGTGCTGTCATTCCGAACTTGTTTCGGAATCGCAAGATTGAAGTAAGTAAATCTAAATCTCACCGCCGGCAGTGTGATTTTCGCTCCCCTGTGACCCTGCGGGAACCCGGATATTTCTCACAAAACCAAAGATTTTGGAAAAAGTAGTCAAACAAGTTTAGGGTGACAAAAAAGCGTGCCGTCATGCTGAAATTGCAGCTCCTCTTGTTTGCAATTTTATATTACATGGGTTATATTAAGATAGTTTTATGATATCTATTGAATATTATTCAGCAAAAAGGTAGGTCAGAATGGAATTTCTTGAAAGAATTCAACAGCTCAAAGAGCAGGCTGTTAATCTAAAAGATTGTCTTCAAACAGAAGAAGCAACAAAAAATGCATTGATAATGCCATTTTTGAGGGCTCTGGGATATGATGTTTTCAATCCGCTTGAGGTCGTGCCGGAGTTTATTGCAGACAGCAGCAGGCTAAAAAAAGATGAAAAAGTTGATTATGCCATTATTAAGGATGGCAATCCTATCATTTTGTTAGAGTGCAAAAAGATTGAGAATGAAAAGCTTGATATAAAAAAACATTGCAACCAATTATTTAAGTATTTTACTGCCAGCAAAGCAAAATTTATTATTTTGACAAATGGTATATTATTCAAATTCTTTTCTGATATTGAAGAACCCAATGTGCTTGATAAAGAGCCGTTTTTTACATTCAATCTGTTAGAGTTCAAAGATTCTCAAATCGAAACACTTGAAGAATTTTGCAAAGAAAAATTTGATATAGAAAAAGCCTTTTCTAATGCCGGAAATTTGCGTTTTATTAAGCAATTTGAACAGGTGTTAGAGAATGAATACCGTAATCCGTCAGACGATTTTGTAAGATATTTGCTTGATAAGTCAGAAATTTACGATGGAGTTAAAACAGCTAAAGTGATTGAAAAACACAGAAAAACTACTGTTGAGGCTTTTAATCTGTTTATGTCAAAGGTAATGAAGACATCACTTGATTTTAACTTAACCTCGCAAAAAGAAGAAAAAACTGCTAAAAACGAAATAGTCACAACTCTGGAAGAACTTGAAGGCTTTGCAATAGTCAAAAGCATTTTGAACGGTGTTGTTGATATTTCAAGATTGGCTTATCGGGATAATTCAAGCTATTTTAATGTTTTACTTGATGATAGTATCAGAAAAACGATTTGTCGATTGTATTTTAACCGTTCACAGAAATACATTGCGTTTTTGGATGGTAAAAAGGAAATTAAAAACCCCATTAGCTCTGTCAATGATATATTTCAGTTTTCAGAACAGATTAAGAACAAAATTAATGAATTTTTAGTTACAAGTAAGTAATAAACGGTCTTATATAACTTTAAAATTTATTAATTGCACGTATCACGCCCTTATCCGGGTCTGGGAAAGAACGCTCATAAGAATATCTGGCCCGCTTTTTGTTAGAAACAAAACATTGTTCAAAGAATTACTCCTGCAAATCACGCAAACAGCGCTTCAATATAATCTGCCGCATCAAAATCCTTTAAATCCTCCATCTTCTCGCCCACCCCGATTAATTTAACCGGAAGATTCATTTCCCGCGCAATAGCAATAATTATCCCGCCTTTTGCCGAGCCGTCGAGCTTTGTGAGGGCGACGGATGTCAGATTTACGCATTCTGTGAAAACTTTAGCCTGCGAAAGCCCGTTTTGTCCGGTGTTTGCGTCTAAAACGAGAATCGTTTCGCGAAGAGCCTCCGGAGCCTGTTTGTCAATAACCGACTTAACTTTTTGCAGCTCCTGCATAAGGTTAAATTTGTTCTGCAAGCGCCCTGCCGTATCCACAAGCACAACGTCAAAATTCTCGGATTTTGCCTTTTTTATTGCGTCAAAAACCACAGAAGCGGGGTCAGCACCGTCATTTCTGACAATTTGCGCGCCTGCACGCTCGCTCCAGATGTTGAGCTGCTCTTCGGCGGCTGCTCTGAAAGTGTCGCCTGCCGCAACAAGGACTTTTTTGCCCTGCAATTTGAATCTGTGGGCGAGTTTGCCGATGAGCGTGGTTTTTCCGGCGCCGTTTACCCCGACAATAAAGTAAATATTCAACTCTCCGTCTTTGTAAGAAAGCGCATTCGAGCCGGCATTTTGAAGAATGGTCGAAAATTCGCTTTTTAAATACTCTTTAACCTGTGACGGCTTCAATTTTTGACCGGAACGGAGCTTGTCAACGATTGCTGACGCCGTATTCACGCCCAAATCAGCCTTAATTAGCAGCTCCTCCATGTCGTCAAGGATAAATTCATCAAATTCTTCTTCGTCCTGCAGCCTTGAAACAACATTTCCGACAAGAGATTCGGAGGTTTTTTCGATTGTCTTTTTTAAGTTGTCAAAAGTCAGTGAAAAAAAGCCTTTTTTCTCTTCAGGCTTATTTTCGCTGTTTTGCGGCTCGTTTTGGTCTTTTTTCTTAAAAAAATCAAACATTACTTATCTTTTTTTGCTGCTTTAATTTCTTCAACAACTTTGCCTAAAATGCCGTTAATGAAAGAGGATGAATCGTCGGTGGAGTACTTTTTCGCAAGCTCCAGTGCCTCATCAATAACAACTTTCATCGGAACATTTTCAATAAACATCAATTCAGCAATCGAAATGCGCAAAATATCCTTGTCAATTTTTACAAGACGGTCAATATCCCATCCGTGAGCATATTTCTTAATAAGAGCGTCAATTTCATCGCTGTGTTCTTTGTACGCGTTAGCAATTTCAAAAACGTAGCTTTTTACGTCGCCTGTGTGCTCGAGCGCGGTCATTTCGGCGATTTCGAGCGCCAGAACGACTTTGTCTGCAATATCAATCATTTCATCAATGCGGCCGGTCATATCTGATGTCATCGGCAGCGGAACAGGCACATTTGCCACATTCAGCGGGCGTGAAAGGTTGATTTCCGAGTCGGCTTCGTATGTTTCAATGTCTTCTTTCATCTTGTAAAGACCGCCGAGGCTGATTTTTAGCTCTTCTGCGGCGTTGTTTGTCAGGGTTCTTACTGATTTGAGGACAATATCTTCAAATTCTGTCTGGTTGTATTTTGTAATTTTTTTATCAAACTGGGAAAACAAAATTAATGCCAATTCCCGGGCTGCTCTGCGTGCTTGCATGTCTATATTCCTATTTAAATTTTTCTTATTTTTTATTAAGACACAAAAAAATACAAAATAAAAGAAGAATTTAAATTTGTCGCTGGAAGCGTGATTTTCGCGCCCCTGCGACCCTGAAACAAGTTCAGGGTGACAAAAAGTGCGCCCCGTCATGCTGAACTTGTTTCAGCATCGCCAGATTGAAGTAAATAAGCCAAAATCTTGCCGCCGGAAGCGTGATTTTCACGCCCCTGCGACCCTGAAACGAGTTCAGGGTGACAAAAAACGCACCGTCATTCCGACATTTTTCCAATTATTTGATGTTTGTTTTCTTTTTATATAAAATTTTACCTATAGAAAAGAATAAGAGGGAGTACTATGTCCGAGCAAAAAAATATGGAATATAAAGATACATTGAACCTGCCGCAAACCACACTGGCAATGCGCGCCAACGCGGCTCAAAAGGAAGTCGAAACACAAAAATTCTGGGAAGAAAATAAAATTTATGAAAAAAATCTGGCACAGCGCGATAAAACGAACAAATTCATCCTCCATGACGGCCCTCCGTATTTGAGCTCCGACAAAATCCACATCGGAACCGCTCTGAATAAGATTTTGAAAGATATTGTTATAAAATACAAATCCCAGCGCGGCCATTATGCCCCTTATGTTCCGGGCTACGACGCTCACGGGCTGCCGATTGAAAACGCCGTTGTGAAAAAAATCAAAGGCGGAAGAGAAGCAATTACACCCGCTGAATTGCGCGCAAAATGCAGAGAATTCGCAATGCAAAACCTCAAAGGACAGGAAGCAAACTTCAAACGTCTTGGCGTCTGGGGCGACTGGGAACATCCTTATATTACAATTGCACCTGAAGTTGAGGCCGAACAGGTCAGAATTTTCGGCGAAATGTACAAAAAAGGCTATATTGAAAAAGGGCTAAAACCCGTTTACTGGTGCGCGTCCTGCGAAACCGCGCTTGCAGAAGCGGAAGTCGAATACGCAGACCACACATCGACTTCAATTTATGTGAAATTCAAATTTGAGCCCGAAGATATGGCTGAAATCTACAAAAAAGCCGGAGCTCAAACAGAAAAACCGCTTTTTGCAGTAATCTGGACAACAACTCCCTGGACAATCCCCTCAAACCTTGCAATCTGCTTGAATGCAAAGCTCGAATACTCGCTCGTTGAATACAAAAACGAAGTTTATACGATTGCGCAAGGACTTTTGGCGAATTTTCTTGCTGATAACGGCATTGAAGAAAAGGATATTAAAATTCTAGGCTCCCTGACAGGCGCAGAACTTGAAAATTATAAGACAAAACACCCGCTTTACAACCGTTTCAGCCCTCTGCTCAACGGCGACCATGTTACGCTCGACGCAGGTACCGGATGCGTTCATACAGCACCCGGACACGGTCTTGAGGACTGGGAAGTCTGCCAGAAATACGGAATTGAGGTTCTTTCACCTCTGGATTCAAAAGGCTGCTGGACAAGCGAGGTTCCTGATTTAGAGGGAGTGCCTTATTACAAAGGAAATGCGATTGTTATCGAAAATCTTGAAAAAGCGGGCGCTTTGATGTCAAAAGCTGACATCAGCCACAGCTATCCGCACTGCTGGCGCTGCAAAAACCCCGTAATCTACCGCGCAACGCCTCAATGGTTCGTCAGAGTTGACAAATTCCGTGAAGAAACCCTCGAAGAAATCAAAAAAGTAAAATGGATTCCAGCGTCAGGCGAACAGAGAATCTCAAATATGGTTTCATTGAGAAGCGACTGGTGCATTTCCCGCCAGAGAGCGTGGGGCGTGCCGATTCCGGTCTTTTATTGCGAGGATTGCGGCGAAGCTATCGTTACTGATGAAACAATCAAAAAAGTAGCGGATTTGTTCGACAAAGAATCCTCTGACGGATGGGTAAAACACAGCGCAGAAGAGATTTTGGGCGAGGATTTTGTCTGCCCGAAATGCGGCAAAAAACATTTCAAAAAAGAAACCGATATTATGGATGTTTGGTTTGATTCGGGCATTACGCACCGTGCTGTTGTTGAAAAAAGGCACGAGGAACTCGGACATTTGCCGGTTGAAATGTATCTGGAAGGCTCTGACCAGCACAGGGGCTGGTTCCAGTCTTCGCTTTTGACGGCTGTTGCGACCAGCGGAAAAGCACCTTACAAAACCGTTCTCACCCACGGATTTGTGCTTGACGGCGAGGGCAGAAAAATGAGCAAATCGCTCGGAAACGTAGTGCTTCCGCAGGAAGTTACAAAAGTCTATGGCGCTGACGTTTTGAGGCTCTGGGCTGCATCCGTGGATTACAGAAATGACGTAAAAATCGGCGAAAACGCAATCAAACAGCTCGTTGAAATCTTCAAAAAAATAAGAAACACTTCAAGATTCCTGTTGGGCAACCTTTTTGACTTTGACCCTGCAAAAGATTACGTTGAATACAAAGATTTAAAAGCGCTTGACAAATTTGCGCTCCACAAGCTCAATACCCTGATTTCAAACGTAACGGAAGCCTTTGAGGATTACGAATTTTACAAATACTTCCAGCAGCTGCAAAATTTTGCGGCAGTTGACCTCAGTTCGTTCTATCTTGACATTGTAAAAGACAGACTCTACACGGCGGGCAAAAAATCTCTCTCAAGACGCGCCTGCCAGACCGTGCTTTATGAGATTTCGCAGGCTTTGACGAGAATTCTCGTTCCTGTTATGCCTCATCAGGCCGAAGATATCTGGCAAAACACGCCCGAAGCCCAAAAAGGCGGATTGGAAAGCATTTTGCTCTCTGATTGGCCCGAAGTGAAAAATGAATGGAAAAATGAGGCTCTTGAGGAGGAATTCACGAAGATTCTTAAATTGAGAGAAATCGTTTCAAAAGCGATTGAGCCGTTGAGGGCGGAAAAAATCATCGGAAGCTCACTTGAGGCTGCTGTTTACGTAAAAGGCGGCGACGAAGCGCTTTTGAAAAAATATGAATCCGAACTTGGCAATATTTTCATCACTTCTCAGGCTGTTCTGGCTGAAAAAGCACCTGAAAACGTGCTGAATGAGCTGACAGAAGACGATTACACAATCTACGTGACAAAAGCTCACGGCGAAAAATGCGAAAGATGCTGGAAATACAGGGAAATGCCGGACGGAAAAACCGTTTGTGACGAGTGTCTTGACGCAATCAACGAATAAAATAAAAGCCCTGCTTTTGCGGGGCTTTTTAATAGCAAAAAATTTTTTCACGGGACTTTAATAACTATGAAAATAGGTGCGCTCAACTTAAAACCGGTCGTAAGACCGTTTTCCCCCGTCGAAAAACAGCCGAAAGCGGCTTTTAAGGCGCAGTATGATTCTTTTGATTTCAGCGGGAATTTTATAAAGTCCGTAAATGACCGTGAACCTCCGCTTATAGAGTTGAACCGCCCGATGCAGCTGGAGGAGCTGTTTTTGATGATTGTTAAAAGTCAAAATCCGGCGGTTGAAAAGATTTTTCTTCGCAAAGCCTTTGACAAAGCTACTTTGAGCGGTTATATGACGGATTTTTTGTACTTTCCCGAAGAAATTTCAAATATGAAAATTAAAAATTTATATGACCTTGGCTGTTTTGCGCTTGTTTTTGAAACGCAAGACGGAAAAATCCTGAAAATTGGCGAGGGAAGTCATTTTCCCGAAGACAGAAAACCGGAGGATTTTGATGTACCTGTTGAAAAAAGCGGAAAAGGCAGGTTTTTACATTATTATGTTGAGCAAAAATGCTCTGTCGACGATGTTTCCGAGGAAGAAATCCTCGATTTATGCAAATATATTAAATCTAAAGGTTTTTTGCTGATTGATGTCAATCTCATGAATGGCAGCCTGAAAAAAGAACAGTTTGGCAGGGGAAAGGACGGAAAAATTTACCTTCTCGACCCCCAGTGCGCAATAAAACGCTCGATTTGTTAAGTTGTGTAAATACTTGAGTTTGTTTGGGCAATTTAGATTCATCAGCAGCATTAATCCTGATATGATTAACAAAATTTCTTACAATCCACAGATTTTGCAGCCCAATACGCTGAATTTTCGCCAATCTTTCAAGGGAAATCCGGTACAGACGCTTAAATATACAAATATAGGCAGTTGTCTTGAAGGTTATATCGGAAAAGTGCGTGTGCGGAAAGCTGCTGACAGGCAGAATTGTTTTCTGGATGTTTTTAAAAAATTTATTGACGGAAATACGGAAAATTATGCGATAAAAAACGAAGCAGGTGATATTATCGGCGAAGTAGATGTTTCTATAAGAAAACTTGCGCCGAATCCTTATGAGTGTCACCAAAATGCGGGTAATCCCAGCCATGTTTTTGTTGATAATTTGCGGAATTACTCAAAGCCGGGAACACCTTATACCAAAAAGGGGCTGGAGTATTTTAAAGACATTGGAACACGGTTGCTTCAGATTGCCCAGCGCCGCAGTGATGAGGCTGGCTGCCTCGGGAATATAAAACTGATTTCTAAAAACGAGTCAAAGCAATGGTACATAAATATTATTGGCATGGCTGAAGAATTTCCTGCTGTACCCGGATTCAAGTTCAGAATCGGCAATCCGAATGCGTTATATCTGCCTGCGCATAGCAAAGAGCCGTTATCCCGTCTGCAGGGCGGTTTATAATTAAAAAAACTCCGATTTTCACCGGAGTTTTTCATACAAATTTTGAATTTATTTATACACTTTTTTTACCAAAACGTGAATTAGTTCTCTTTTTGTATTTTCTTGCGTTTTCTTTGTTACGCTCAGCTTTTTCTTTTTTCTGGTTATTTTTAGCCATCAGAGCCTGCCTTAATTCTGCATATTCTTGTAGCAGTCAGAGCAGTAAACCGGTCTATCTCCTTTGGGCTCAAACGGAACCGTTGTCTGGCATCCGCAGTTGCTGCATGTAACTTCAAACTGTTGTCTTTGACCGTACCCTCCGCGGCTGTGTCCGCCTCTGGAATGGGCTTTTCTGGCAGCTCTGCATTCCGGACATCTTTTGGGTGCAGAATATCCTTTTGCGCTGTAAAATTCCTGATCTTCGGCCGTGAAAGTAAATTCTCTGCCGCAATCAGCGCAGGTAAGCTGCTGGTCTTCAAATTGGTAACTCATGTGTTTTTTCCTATATTTTCTACCCCTACACTATGAACTAAATACATTCAAATGTCTAATTATATTTTTTTTCTCAGGAAAAAATGTTTTTTATTTCTGGAAAGACCTTTGCCGTGAAAGAGTTACGCTTGTTGTAAAGAATCATAACGCGCTGACCGAATCAACGCCCATTTCTTTCAAAATTGCAATATAAGTGTTGTAATAAACGCCCACTGCGTTGATATATTCATTCAGATACTCCTGATGGGTGTGTTCGTTTATAATCAGGTTCATCAAATTAGCCTGCCCTTTCTGATAACGGGCTTTTGCGAGCTTTAGAATCTCCTTTGATTCATCAAGAATGTCGCTGTAATGCTCAACATTCTCTTTTGCTATCAAAAACTTGTCATAATTCGTTTTTAGCGTGTTTTTAGTAATGTTTACGCGCGCTTTGTAATCAAGTTCTGTCTGCTCAATGGCAAGCTTTGCGCTTTCAATCTCGGGCGTATAGCGGTAGAGCACGGGCATGTCCGCTCCTACAGCAACAAAAGCACCCGTGAGATGTTCTCCGTCGGATTTGTCGCCCATTGAAAAAGCATAGCCACCTCCGACCGATACATCCGGAATTCTGTTCCTTTTTGCAACTTGCAGCTCTTTTTTGCTCTTTTCTATGTTTAATTTTGCAAGCTGTAAATCATGCCTGTGCTCCATTGCCATTTTTTCGGCCTCATCGTATGAAGGCACCTCGATTTCGTTCAAAAATGACTTGTCAAAAAGCGAATCTTCAAGCGAATCATAGAAAGTGTCATTATTTTCAAGGTTTAGCACCCTGTTAAAATTGTATCTGGCGGTTTTTACGTTTGCTTTTGCCCTGTTAATGGCGATTAGCTGCTTTTTCAGCCTCATATCAGCCTGAAGAAATTCGATTTTGTAGTTTTCCGAGCTCTGCGGCTTTTCTTTTGCAAGCCTGAGCATTTCTTCGAGCAGCTCTTTTCGCTCTTCCATAATTTGCAGCTCGGATTTTGCCTGCAAAAGATTGAAATATGCAGTTCTAATCCTTAATTTAAGCTCAAACTCATAATGCTGCACGCTCTGCGAAACAGCGGAAGCGTTTACAATCGCAGCGTCTTTTCTTGCGCCTCTTTTGGCGATTTCCAGCGGTAAAATAACCCCCACCTGGCTGGAATTTGCGTTTGAGATTTTTCCTGTAAGAATGTTGGACTGAATTTGGGGATTTTTAAGCTTGTTTGCTGATTTTATCTGATATTTTGCGATTCCGAGGCTTTTTCTTTTCTCCTGAAGCCCGATGTTGCCATTTACGGCCATTTCCATTGCAGTCGGCAATGAAACCCTGTTTTCCGGCAACGCTGTTTCGCCTAAAACGGGCATTATTGTCGTAAATCCCAGTATTAATGTTATTAATGTCTTTTTCATCCGGATATAAATTATAACATGGAAGTTTTTAATCGGCTATTTTTATCTTAAAATTTTGAATCGCCTCACCGCACAAGAGTTTTCGCTGATTTTCAAGATTGTTTTTTACAGCAAAAATCCAGCCTGTTTTCGGGTTGACAAAGAGGAAAAAAGCCGCTTCGCTCTCCAGAACCCGCTGCCTGCTGTCGATTTGGAGCTCGCCTTTGTCAGAAAGCTCAAACATTGTAAAAGAAAACGGTGAAGTCACGTGACTGTCGATAAAAGCGTCGAATTTTGTATTTCTCTGCTTTGTCATGTCCCTTAAAAGCGGTTCGCCTTTGTAGGTTGTGCACCATTGATAGAGTCTGGTAATAATATTATCAATTCTATCTGACAAGCTCATTCAAAAGCCCCACAAATTCTTCTACAACTTTTTCGTTCCATTTTTTGCCCGATTCCCGGGTGATTACGTCAATGATTTTTTCGTTTGACATAGCTTTTCTGTAAGGTCGATCCTGTGACATTGCCGTGTAAGCGTCAATAAGCAGGATAATCTGCGAGGAAATCGGAATCTGGGCGCCTGATTTCTTGTTGGGATAACCGGTTCCATCCCAGTTTTCGTGGTGATTTTCGATTATCGGGATAATATCGGTTATTGAGCTTATTGGCTGGAGGATTTCCCTTGCTGCAATAATTGGATGTTCGTGAATTTTTTGCTTTTCATCGGGGGTTAACGGAGAGGTTTTGTTGAAAATCTCTTCCGGAATCATAATATTGCCGATATCGTACAAAAGCATTGCTATTTTCAGCCTGTCAATGTCTTCTTTTGATATTTCCAGTTTTTTGGCAAGTTTTATGGCCAGTGAAATTTTTGATTTTGTTGTGCCGCTTGAAATTGACGGATTGTACGATTTTGAAATCATATCTACGATTGAATAAAGCGATTCTTTTGCCTGCCTTGAGTTTTCATGGACAATATCAAGTTTTGAGGTCAATTCTCTGGTTAATTCTTCCGGAACAGGTATTCTGCGCTTGTTTAAAATATCCATAAATGCGCCGTAAGCAACTTCCTGCCAGCTTTCTTCTTCGTTTTGCTTTGCAATGGTTACGCGGTTTCTTCCGTTGATTTTTGAGCGATACATTGCCTGATCTGTCATTTCGACCAGCTCATCAATGTTCATAGAATGCTCTGGATATGTGCCTACGCCGATACTTGCGGTGATTTTGCCGATTTGGGGTACTTCTTCGTTCTCGATTGCCGCTCTGATACGCTCAGCTGCAACCATTCCGCCGTTTGAGTCAATACCCGGAAGCAAAATGCTGAATTCTTCTCCTCCGAGCCTCGCAGGAATATCAATTGAGCGTGCATTCTTCTTCATAACGTCGGCAATCGCTTTGATTGCAATATCTCCGGCCATATGCCCGTAAGTATCATTTATTTTTTTCAAATAATCCAAATCCAGACTTATTATAGTGAAAGGCTGGTTTAAACGTCTTGCACGGTCTGCTTCTTTTTTCAATTCTTCCGTGAAATAGCGCCTGTTGTACAGCTCTGTCAAAGAATCCGTGACCGCTTCTTTTTTCATTGTTTCAAAAAGGTTGGCGATAGTTATTGCCATTTCTACCTGATTGGCAAAAAGGCTTAAAAAATTCAATTCTTTGTCAGTTACGCCTTCTCTGGGCGAAAATACCATCATAACCCCGAACGGATTTTGATTTTGAAACAGAGGTATTATGATAAGAAATTTGCTCACGCCGAGTTTGTTAATCTGTTGTATTTTTTCAGCGTCAATATCAATCAGCAGGTTGTTAATTACCTCTAAATATTCTTTTGTGTAAAGTATTTTGTGCTCTTTGAGGCATCTTGCGACGGGCGAGGCTTCATCGTACCTCAAGCGGTAATTTTCAAAATCGCCTCCGGCATGCGCCTGAAGAGCTTTTAGGATAGGGCTCATTGAAAACGCTTTAATATTGAAGAAAAAGCCGTTTTCATCTTCATTCAGCTTTAAAATTGTGCTGTTGATGTAACCCATTTCGCCGTGGAGCGAGTTAACCAGCTTGTCGAGAACGGAAGCAAGCGGCTGCGAGGAATTCATGAGCTCCCAGACATGTTTTAAGGTCAAAAACGCCTTATTTGCCTGGTCGAGTTCCTGCGTTCTTTCTAATATTTCCTGCTCAAGCGCCAGATTTCGTTCATAAACCTCCAGAAATTCCTTTTTGTTGGTGGAAATGCTGTATTCTATTTCGTTAACCTGCCGAACAAAGTCTTTTATTTTATTAAAAATATCCATTAAAACGTTTTGAATGCTTTCAACTATTTTATTAACACACGCCCTGACGGGCTCAGGGTATTTATTATACAACTTTTGATTTGAGTTGTAAATTATACTTAAATTTAATATTTTTTTACAAATTATAAGAAATTTTGGGCTTTTTGGTGGATTCTCATATTAAAAAATTTGATTATTATTATGAGGTCGGTTCAAAAACATCCTAAAACCGGCTTTAAGTTGAAAACAATCGTCTAATATTATATCTAAGGAACCCGTAAAATTATGAGTAACAAACGAGTAATTGAAATCAGGCAGTCAATTCTTAAATTAAACACGGAATTGCTGACCCTCCAGCCAAAACTTGAAGTCTCAGAGGCTGTGAACGTTAAATACAACAAACTCCTCATCAAAAAAGCCGCTCTGCGTCAGGAGCTTGAGGAATTAAACCGACCGATTTTAAAATCTATAATAAATATCTTCAAAAACAAAAAAGAAAAGAAAATCAGCGATTATTTCGCTTCATAAAACCGCATTTTTCATACACTTATTCATACACTTATTCATACAGCAAACAGTTCCCCCTGTTTATAAAAAACCTCCTTAGCGGGAGGCTTTTTATTGTGAAATATTTGCACCATTCAGTGTTTATGTTACAATTTTGTATATAGAAAAGAGAATTAGGGGTGGAGAATTGAGCCAGAAAAACTTTTTTGAAGATGGAAAAATAGTACAGGTAAATATAAGAGAAGAAATGAAGCGCTCCTACATCGACTATGCAATGTCGGTAATCGTTGGGCGCGCTCTTCCGGATGTTCGTGACGGTTTGAAGCCGGTTCACAGACGTATTCTTTTCGCAATGAATGAACTCGGGATGGCTCCTGACAAACCGTTCAAAAAAAGCGCCAGAATCGTCGGTGAAGTTCTCGGTAAGTACCACCCTCACGGCGATACTGCGGTTTATGAATCTCTGGTCAGAATGGCGCAGGATTTTTCAACAAGATATCAGACAATCGACGGCCACGGTAACTTTGGTTCTGTTGACGGCGACTCTGCGGCTGCAATGCGTTACACAGAAGCAAGAATGCACAAAATTACGCAATCCATGCTCGCTGATATTGATTGTGAAACGGTTGATTTTACGCCGAACTTCGACGGTTCGCTTGAAGAACCCTCAGTTCTGCCCGTAAGGCTCCCAATGCTGCTTTTGAACGGCGTTTCAGGGATTGCGGTAGGTATGGCGACGAATATTCCGCCTCACAACCTTTGCGAGGTCGTAGATGGAACGATTGCTCTGATTGACAACCCTGATATTACCGTTGAAGGGCTTATGGAGCACATAAAAGGGCCTGATTTCCCGACTGCGGCGACGATTGTCGGGCTTTCTGACATAAAACAGGCTTACATGACCGGACGCGGCTCAATCAAAATGCGCGCTGTATCTGCTTTTGAAGAAATTGCCGGCGGAGCGGGGCGTCAATCCAGAACCGCTATCGTTATTACCGAAATTCCTTATCAGGTCAACAAAGCTCAGCTTATTGAAAAGATTGCAGAGCTTGTTCGTGATAAAAGGATTGAGGGAATTTCCGATATTCGCGATGAATCCGACAGAGAGGGCATGAGAATCGTTATTGAGCTAAAACGCGACGCAAAACCCGAAGTTGTTAAAAACAATCTGTTCAAATTTACCCAGCTTCACACCACTTTTGGCGTGAATATGCTCGCTCTGGTCGGAAAACAGCCCAGATTGATGAATCTTTACGAGGTTTTGAACGAATTTGTTGAACACAGGGTCGAAATTGTTACAAGAAGAACGATTTTCTTCCTGAAAAAGGCGAAAATCCGCGCTCATATCCTGGCCGGTTTGATGATTGCGCTGGGCAGCCTTGATGAGGTTATTGAACTTATCAAAAAGTCCAAAACAACCGATGAAGCAAGAAACGGCCTGATGTCCAGATTCGGGCTTGATGCTGATCAGGCGAATGCAATCCTTGAAATGCAATTAAGACGCTTGACCGGATTGGAACAGGATAAAATTAAGCAGGAATACGAAGAACTCAAAAAGAAAATTGCCGAATATGAGGCTATTCTTGCCGACAGACAGAAAGTTCTGAATATTATCAAGGAAGAACTCCTTGAAGACAAGGAAAAATACGGCGATGACAGACGTACGCAAATCATTCCGGAAGTCGATGAAATGACTATTGAAGATTTGACGCCTAACCTCCCGATGGCTGTATTCATTACGCGTCAGGGCTATTTGAAACGTATTTCGCTCGATACTTTTGAGCGCCAGAACCGTGCAACACGCGGCAAAGGCGGCATAAAAACCAAAGAAGACGACGATGTTGAACAGTTCTTCACCGCAATGATGCATGACAAGGTGCTTTTCTTCTCTTCAAAGGGAACGGTTTACAGTTTGAACGTTTACGACTTCCCGGAGGGCGGAAGACAGGCAAAAGGTTTGCCGATTATCAACGTTTTGCCGCTTGAACAGGACGAACAGATTACTGCTGTTGTGCCGGTAAGCGATTTCAAATCGGTTTCCAACCTGATTATGCTTACGCAAAAGGGTTATATCAAGAGAATTGCGCTGGACAACTTTGAAAACATCAGAAGAAACGGAATTATCGCAATCGGACTTGAAGAGGGCGATACACTCTGCTGGGTTAAACAGGCTCAGGACAACGACGAAGTAATCATCGGAACCAGCTGCGGTATGGCAATCAGATTCCCGATTGCGGATTTAAGACCGCTCGGAAGAAGCGCAAGAGGCGTAAATTCAATGAAATTGCGCTCAGCAGACAAAATTATAGGCTGTGACATTGTTCCGAGAAATTATGACGCTGATTTGCTCGTTGTGACCTCGGACGGATTCGGAAAACGCTCGAAACTCTCTGATTTCAGAACTCAAAACAGGGGCGGACTCGGTTTGATTGCTACTAAATTCAAATCCTCGCAATCCAGACTTGTTGCGCTGACAATCGTTGAAGAAAAAGACGAAATCATGGTTGTAACGCAAAACGGCGTAGTCACCAGAATCAAAGCCGACTGCATTTCACGTCAGGGCAGACCCGCAACAGGCGTCAGAATCCAAAATCTGGGCGATGGCGATATGGTTTGCACGGTGAACAAAATTGTTGACCCCGATTCTGATGATGATAAGATAGATTGTGACCTGCCAAAAGAGGCCGGGGCGGAAAATAATTCGGTTCAGCAGAGCATTCTCGGCGGGTTGACCGAAAATACAGACGAAACTAAGGAATAATAAAGAGGTAAAACATGAAAAGAATTGATTTATTCAAAAAACATTTAGAAGAAAAAAGAGCGGTAAAAATCATCGCAGGAATTGATAATTTCGACGCTGAAAACGTTAAAAACGTAGTTCTCGCAGCTGAAAAAGCCGGCGCAAGCGCTGTTGACGTTTCAGCAAGCGAAGAAATCATCAACATCGCCAAAGAAAACACATCTTTGCCTGTTTTTGTATCTTCAATCGTTCCCGAAGACCTTGCTATGGCGGTAAAAGCCGGTGCTGACGCTATCGAAATCGGAAACTTTGACGCACTTTACAAAAAAGGCATGAGAATGTCCGCTATCGAAATCCTCGACATCCTTACAGAAACGCTGAAGCTCATCGGCAAATCAAAAGTATTCACCTGCGTAACAGTTCCCGGCCATATTGAAATCGGCGAACAGATTGCACTTGCAAAAGCGCTTGAAGAAATGAATATTGACCTTATCCAGACAGAAGGCGCAGCAACTGTCGAAGCTCAATCAAACGGCGCAAGAGGACTCCTCGAAACAGCTCAGGTTTCTATTGCTAACACGATTGAACTCGCAAGAAACGTAGAAATCCCTGTTATGACCGCTTCAGGGCTCACTCCGACCACTGTTGCACTCGCTTTTGCGGCTGGCGCTTCCGCTGTCGGCGTAGGTTCTTGCGTCAACAAGCTCAATTCGCTTCTTGAAATGACTGCAACTGCTTCTGCTGTTGTTTCTTCTGCTAACAGAAACGCTGTAAGCGAAGAAGTTGAAGTTCATGCGTAATTTCGCGTAAATAAAACTTAAAATCCTGAAAACGAACCTCAAAAAGGGGTTCGTTTTTTGTTGTTTGCCGCCAGCGCTCCGAAATGACGAAAATGTAACGTTTTATTCTCAATTAGTAATTTTCACCGCCAATCTGTAATAAAATATTGTTACAGGAAGAGATATGGACAAAAATAATAAACCAAAACGAATAAAACAGCTCTCAAGGCACCTGATTAACCAGATTGCGGCGGGCGAGGTCATTGAGCGTCCGGCTTCCGTGGTAAAAGAGCTTGTGGAAAACTCTATCGACGCCGGCGCGGACAAAATCGAGGTCGAAGTTTCAAACGATTGCCTTGATATCCGTGTTTCCGACAATGGCTGTGGAATTGAGCCTGACGATATTGAACTTGCTTTCTCAAAACACGCAACGAGCAAAATCGAAACCGGCGAAGACCTTTTTAACATAAATTCGCTCGGATTTAGGGGAGAAGCGCTCGCAAGTATCATCTCAATCGCAAAAGTCACCTGCACATCGAGAACTCCGGCAAACGAACTCGGCACAAAGGTCGAATGCGAAGAATCAAACGTGAAAAAATCTGAATGCGGCTGCGCAACGGGCACAACAATGGAGGTCAAAAACCTTTTTTACAACACGCCTGTCCGCCAGAAGTTCCTGAAAAGCCCCAGAGTTGAGCTTTCTTATATTGCGGAAATTCTCCAGAGCATTGCAATCGCCCATCCCGAAGTTTCCGTTACTTTGAGAAATGATTCAAAAACCTCTGTTCATACGACCGGCAGCGGGGATTTGCTCTGCACTTTGACCGAAATTTATTCAAATTCCATCGCTCCGGAGCTTAAAGAAATCAACAAAACCGACACACTTTCGCATTTGCATTCGTTCGGGTTCTGCTCAACGCCCAATTTTACCCGTGCGTCCAAAAAAGCGATGTACGTTTTTGTGAACAACCGCGTTGTAAAATGCCCTGTTCTTCTAAAAGCCATTGATATTGCGTACAAAAACCTCCTGCCGTCGGGAAAATATCCGTTTGTGTGCCTGAATCTTGATTTGCCCAACACGGACGTGGATGTGAACGTTCACCCCACAAAAAAAGAGGTCAGATACAAAAATCCGAATCAGATTTTCAATTTTGTAATTTCTTCCATCCATGACGCGCTAAAAGCGTACAATTCAGCTCCGGCAACGGCTCAGGAAAGCTTTTTTATGCCGTCGGAGCCTGCTTCTGCACCTGTTGAGGCAGTTCCTGCTAAACTGAACCCTGTTCAGCGCCCGAATTTCTTCCGTCCGGCAAAAGATGAGGAGGAAGATGTTGTTTTTGTATCAAATGATGCTGCCCAAAACCTTGCTGCGGCCAATTTTGAACAATTCAGTCCGCAAAAAACCGAACCGGAAGCTCAAAAGAAAATTGAGCTGACAATTCCTGCCGCGCCTGATGCCGTGAATTTCAATATTATCGGGCAGTATGCAAATACTTACATTATTTTTGAAGAAGACGGGGATTTGAAGATTGTTGACCAGCATATTGCGGATGAGCGGTATATTTTTGAGCAGTTGACGAAAAATTTAAAGGACAAAATCCCATCCCAGCTGCTTTTGATATCGGATGTGCTGCATGTTGAGCCGTCAGAGGGGGCTTTGCTTGAGGAGCATGCTGAAAAACTCGAGCAGTTCGGTTATGAGATTCAGAAGCTTTCTGATACTGAAATTATCTTCAAAAAAGTGCCTCAGGTGATTGCGCATGTTAAGGTTAAGGACATTCTGGCGGATATTTTGGCTAATTTGTCGGGCGAAATTAACAATATTGAAGAAAAAATGCTCGTTACAATGTCCTGCAAAGCAGCCGTAAAAGCCGGCGCAGAGCTCAACATGTGGCAGATGGAAGAATTGATTAAAAAATGGAAAACCACTGAAAAACCTTACACATGCCCGCATGGCCGCCCGATTTTGAAAACTTTCAGTGAAAAAGAAATAGGCGCTTTTTTCCAGAGAACGGTATTATAAATTTACTCCGGATGGGGTATTTTTTACAATATAGTACACCTGGGTAGTATCCAAGGGATGTTAAATGCTGTATAAATAATATATAACAATTAATTACCCAGACACGATCCAGCTATTTACCCGGTCATGTACATAGGCCGGGTTTTTTATTGGTTTTTGCTTCTGGCATGCTTGAAAAAAGCATGCGATTTCAGGGAGCAAAAAGCGTGATTTGCACGTCCTTGCGACCCTGCGGGAAACCGGACATTTTTCACAAAATCAAAGATTTTGGAAAAAGTAGTCAACCAAGTTCAGAGTGACGAAAAACTGTAGGGTGGGAAAAGTGAAACGGTTCCCACCGCAAGATTGCCCAAAAATGGGGATTTTTGGGGTTTCAAAATGGTTTGGAATCGCTCCCCACCCGCATTCGTACGCAATACTGGCGTATGGCAACGACTGCTCCCTCCCCAACTCGGACTCTGCCGAGCAAACGATTAAGTATCGTTTGCGAGAGGGGGCTGGGGTGGGGAATGGTTTAATTGCCGGGGTGTCGAAAAAAGCGTGCTGTCATGCTGAACTTGTTTCAGCATCGCCAGATTGAAGTAAATAAGCCTAAATCTTGCCGCCGGAAGCGTGATTTTCACGCCCTTGCGACCCTGAACCAAGTTCAGGGTGACGAAAAAATGGCGTAATTTTCATGTCCTTGTGCCCCTGCGGAAACCCGACTTCCGCCTAAAACGCCAAATCCCCTGTCCTCACAAAAGTATTTATGTAAAAATTCGTCAGCGGCTTTCTTATTCCGCCATGAAGAACCGCATTTTTGAAGATAAGAACCTTATTGTCGCCGCAAATCACGGATAAACTGTTTTTGCTTTTTGCGACAATTGTGCCGGGCTTTGTGTATTGACTGTTGTTGGGCGTGATTTCACACGATTGAACCTTAAAAAACACGTTTTTGTGCGGAATGTAGGAGGATTGCCACGGCCTGAGCCCTCTTATCCGGCAATCTATCTCGTCAGCCGTTTTTTCAAAGTCTATAAGAATATCCTCCACCCCGATTTGACCGAAATAAGTCGCTTCTTTTTCGTTCTGCTGAATCGGGATGACGATTTCTGTGTTCATGTTGTTTAAAAGCTCGCCAATTGCCTCACGTGCAGCCTGACAGCATTTATTTTTAAGCGTTCCGCCTGTTTCTGTCTTTGAAATTTTGACGGTTTTTTGCATAAGAATAGGGCCGGAATCGTAATTTTCATCAATAAGGTGCAGGGTAATCCCGCTTTGCGCCTCGCCATTCATAATTACCCGTGCGTAAGGATTCGGGCCTCTATATTTTGGCAAAAGCGAGGGATGGCAGTTGATTGCGGCGAGTTTGGGCAGATTTATTGTTTCTTTTTTGAGCTTTTCACTCCACGAACCCACGAGAAGTATGTCAGGATTGAGTTTTAGCACCTCTTTTTTGAATTGTTCCGAATTAATGCTTTTTGCCTTAATGTCATAGATATTCAGCCCCTTTATGAACGAAAAATCCGTGCCGGGCGCAAAAATATCTTTGAAAAAGAGAATCAGAGGGTTGTATTTTGTTCTTTCGTAGCGAAGAACGCCTATTACCCTGTGGCCGGCTTCCTGAGCGCCGAGAACGAGGTTTGAGAGCATTTGACCGTATCCTGCAACAACGATTTTCATTAATTAACCCCTCTAAAACATTAAGTTTTCTTAAAAGTTGACTATCTGAACAAATAATTATATAAGTATATTATATTGTAAAATATCTCCCTAAATTATACCCTTTTTGTAAATTTTTATATACAATATTGGTATGGGAGAGCCCTCCCGAACTAAAAAGAGATAAAGAGAGAATTTTGGAAAGCAATTTCGACAGCTTTGATAATTTGGAAACATCAATAAGAAAATCTTCTGTTATACAGGAGCGCATAAACCTTGTTTCCACGCATATGTACCAGCAGTTTCTTGAATATCAGCATTCGTTGATAAATACGCAGGAGATTTTCATTAAAATTGCTGATAATATGCAGGCTGTTGTCGATTATTTGAAGCAGTCTTTCGGCGCAAGAGGGATTTCTACGGAAAATATCTTTTTTGAAACGGATTCAACCGGAACCGTGCTTGTTTTGCATATTTTGTGGCACACAATCAGCTTTACAACAAAATGGAACAACCAGCCGCAGGCGCTTAACCGCGGTGTTGAAGAAGCTCCGATGATTTCAGGCAGAATTATTGCGATGAAAGGCAATTTTCTTGATTTTGTTGACGAAGAAACCGAGGTTGATATTGACGCTATCCTTGAACAGGAAGTAGCGTCGCTGTTTATCCCCGCTGACAAGACAAAAATCGGCATTATCAAGATAAATCACCTCGGAAACAGAGAATTTTACATAAATCAGATGGACGCACCCAGAGAATTCCTCCTGAAGGTCATTGAAACAATCTGCGGCGGCGGAATCTATCACGAAGAGCGTACAGGCAAAATTAAGATTTAACAATGAACTTTGAGCAGGCCGTAAAACTTCACCAAACAGGAGAACTCGACAAAGCCCGACAGGCTTATGCTGAAATACTTGAAAAAGAGCCTTTGAACAGCGCGGTTTTGAACCTTATGGGGGTGCTTTTGCTCCAAAAAGGGGAAACTGATTCGGCTTTGAAACATCTTGAGCAGGCTGTTGAGCTGAATCCATGCGCGCCTTACCTTGAAAATTACGCTCTGGGCTGGTTTTGCAAAGGAGAATTCCTCAAAGCCGCACAAAATTACGAAAAAGCGCTTGAAAAAGAAGAAACCCTCCATGCGCATGAACAGGCACAAAAATGTTATGAAAAACTGGGGATGTTCGACAAAGTTCTTGTTCATCTGGAAAAAATCCACGAATTTCGGCCGGATGATATTGATTGCGTCAGAAAAATCGCCAGCCTTTACAAAACTCACAGGGAATATGAAAAAGCCATAGAATTTTACGAAAAATCAATCCAACTTGTGCCTGATGATTATATTGCGATGAACAATGAGGGGCTTTGCTACGAGGGAATCGGCGAGTTTTGCAAGGCAAAATGCTGTTATGAGCGTTCTTTGAATGTCAGAAAGAATTATGAGGCATTTCACAACCTCGGAGTGCTTTGCAGGAAATTTCATGATTTTGACGGTTCAATAGAGCTCCTGAAAAAAGCGCTCCTGATGAAGCCTGACAGCATTGAGAGCAAAGTCAGCCTCGGGATGAGCTATCTTTCTAAAAAAGATTTTCATAACGGGTACAAATATTATGTAAAACGGAATCCCAAGCTCCGTGCGCAGTACAAAAATCCATGGGACGGCAAAAAACATCCGGATAAGACGCTTTTGATTCACTTTGACGGCGGGCATGGCGACCAGCTTATGTTTTGCCGGTATTTGCGTTATTTGGAGGGCTGGTTCAAGGAAATTAAGCTGCTTGTTTATCCCGGACTTTTGGATTTGTTCAAATTCAACTTTCCTGATTTGACTGTAATGCTTCCCGAGCAGGATTTTACGCCTTATGACTATTCTATGAACATAATGGAGCTTCATTATAATTTGGGCATGGATTTTGAGCATATTCCGGCTTTTGAGTCTTATCTTTGTGCTCCTGAAGAGCGAATTTCGTTCTTCAAGGAAAGGTATTTTGATACGGACAGGAGAAAAATAGGGCTTTTCTGGCAGGGAAATCCAAAAGTCTTTAAAAATCGCGCAATTCCGCTCAAAAAACTTGAGCCTTTGTTCGGGCATGACGATATTGAATTTTATTCGCTCGAAAAGGGCGATTCTTTGAACCAGATTGCGGATTTTCCGAAAATTGTTAATCTGGAGCCGGAATTGAACAGTTTTTCTGACACTGCCGGAGCTTTGATGAATCTGGATTTGCTGATTACGATTGATACGGGGATTGCGCATCTGGCGGGGGCTCTGGGCGTGAAGACTTATCTTCTTTTGCCTTATTCTTCCGAGTGGCGATGGTTTTCCGATACGGAAAAAACGCCCTGGTACCCTAATTTTACGCTTTTTAAGCAGGAAAAAGAGGGCGATTGGGAAGAAGTTGTCAAAAGAATTGACAAAGCACTTGACTAAATTTCATATCCTTAATATTATTAATATACGCAAGCCGAAGTGGCTCAATGGTAGAGCAACGGTTTTGTAAACCGTAGGTTGTAGGTTCGATTCCTATCTTCGGCATTTTTTTCACCGGGTGTGTGGAGTTTTCACCTCCCAAAACTCAGGGAAGCCAGGCCTTCGTAGCACAGGGGTAGCGCACTCCCTTGGTAAGGGAGAGGTCACGAGTTCAAATCTCGTCGAAGGCAATTTTTCACAAAAGGTGACGAAATGACAATTAAATACGGGTAGGTGGCCGAGTGGCTAAAGGCGACAGACTGTAAATCTGTTCCCGCGAGGGTACGGTGGTTCGAATCCACCCCTGCCCAAATTAAAAAAGAAACCGAAAGGTTTCTTTTTTGTTTATGCAAATGGTGAACAGTGTTTTTTGAGTAATTTTTTTAATGTAGGTTGGGCATTACAAAACAGCACCGCAAATCTTTTTCATTGCATTGTAGCTGTTTGTGTACATTCCGCCGTTCCCCTCTCTGCTGTCAATTCTTGCGATAAACTCACGGAAGACATTTTCTGATGTATTCAATCCCTGATTTTCTGCAGCAATGGTGCATTTATCAAAAAGGGTTTTTGTTGTGCTAAGAAATTCGGCCTTGCCTGCGTCATCCATAACCTGATAAAATCTTTCAAAGTTCGGATAATCAACAAGCGGGCAGAATAAATCGTATTTTGTGTTCAGATGTGCGTCAACATCGTATTTGTACGCATCGATTATGTAAAAATGTTGTTTTTCAAAATCAATAAGATAATTATTCGGATTAAAACTGTCAGCTTTGTAACCCTTTTCGTCAAGAACTTTCAGCTTTTTTGCGTATTCGTTGAAAGCTTCCTGTGGAAATCCGGCGATTTTTTTTACATCGGAAAGAAAATCACCAGCTTCTTCCTGTTTTATCGGCACTTTGCTTCTCCTATGGGTTGACCAGTCGGGAATTGAGTGGGGTTTTCCGTTAATTCTCTTTAAAATATGTACCCTGTCGCCTATTTTTGCGATTTCCTGTCCCATGTTCAGCCCTGAAAACTCATCTTCGACCTGCTGTAGAGATTTTGAAAAGCTTTCCATAAAATCTCCGTGCTTTGTGTCAATTTTTATTGCCCAGTTTTTCATTAACGGGTTTGTGAATTTGTAAACTTTTGAATTTGCGCCTGTTCCGAGGATATTTGCGTCTATACAGTTTTTTAAATAGTCTTCGGACTTGTTTAGGCCGGATTCCCGGGCTTTTTGGAGAAAATCCGCGAATGTGTTCAACTCCTGTTTTACTATTTCAGCGGCCTTTGGTTTTTGGTTGTTAATAATCACTATAGCTGCGCCAACAGCCGCCGCAGCAGTCAATCCGCTCATTATCAACGAGGATTTGTTGTTTTCTTTATTGTCTTGTCTATGTTCTTTTTTCGGGGGTGTTTTTTTTGAGCCCCAAAAGGCAGGTTTGTACGTTTGAATCGATTTTATTGCATTCATTTTTGCATATCCTATCAGTGCAGAAAAATAATATTGTATAAATTTGTTGATATCATGAGATTATTACATAAAAAAATAATTTAAGAAAAATTTAACTTCACTTTGGCTACTTTATTTATGTATTTTTTCTTGTGTAAAAAAAAACGGGCTTTTGGTGTAAAAGCCCGCCTGTCTGGAATTAAGAATAGTTGGAAGTATGAAAAAGATTTGATTATATTAAAAGAAAAAATAACTTGCCCTGCAATTAGTCGTCTGTCTATTTTGTCCGGGTAAAAAAAACTGCCTGACCGGAGAATTTAAAATACATCGGAAAATTTGTAAAGTATATTATTTACATCCGATAGTTTCCGTTTCTTTCATAACGTTTTTGGGCTTTAGTGATATTTCTTCTCGCAGGTCTTTTATGAATTCAGGCCTGTATAAATATCCAAGGTGTGAACCGTTGCTGAAAAAGAGGGATTTTTCACCCGAGTATTTTTTCAGTTGCCTTAATTGATGGGTGTTTACAAGATAATCATCAAGAGTGTGATAAATTTTATAGTTATCATTTTCTTTCAGATAGGGCACAATCGAGTGCAGGCTTGTTTCGTAATCCAAATCTTCAAGCGTTTTTATATCTTCGCCCAAAAGATATTTTTTCGCATAATCTCTGTAATTCATATTATTGACCATCTTATAAATCTCCGATTTTTTGTTTTTTGGCGCATTTTCTATTGTAAAAATCAGATCAGAGAGCTTTTGATGGAGCACAAAACCCGTGATAATTCTGGCCTCATCAGGCGTAAAGGCAAAGGTTTCAATACGTTTTTGGGGACTTTCTTCGTCCATGTTCAGCACCTGAATAACCTTGGCCGCCGCAACTGCAACCCTCTTTTTAAGCTCTTCGCCTGCTGTTTTCCAGCTTTCGTTGTTTTTATCCAGCTCATTCATTGCATAAAGCAGCTCCACCGGCGGATTTATTGAGATGTATTTTGAGATGTTCAGCGTGTTGTTCTGTGCTTCTTTGTCCGCAAGGAATAAGGCGGTAATTGCACCGAAAGAAGTGCCTATTACTATTTTGTCTTTGAATTTGCAGTCATATTTTTTCTCTAAAGTGTTAATAACCTTTCCTGTTACCAGTTTCAGGTAATCAGAGTCATTCGCAGGGCGGCCCGGACGGTATTCTGCTGGCATGCTTTTCATAAATTCCCAGTTAAACGGGCTGCTTTCGATTATTACCGAGTATCCTTCGTCGTAAAATAATTTCGCCATAACTACTGAGTGGTGAGTATTTACTCCCTCCCCGATTGAGGGGAAAATGATTGCCGCAGGGGCGTTTTTGTCTTTTTGCAGAATAAAACGGTATTTATAATCCTCCCTTTCAGGGTCAATATTTACATATCCTGTCTTAATTCTTCTTGCAAAGCTCCGGTTCCATAGAGAAAATTCCGACCAAATTGAATCATGAATCCCCGGCAGCTCAAAAAGTGCCGTCCTCATTGCGTCAATCACTGGATGTTGCGGATTGTAATCATCTAATCTGATATCAGGGTGCAGCTCCTCTTGCAAAATTATGTCTTCGGTGCTGGCACCGCCTCTGAGAAGGTCGTTTACCGCTAATTTGTCTTCTTTATTTGCTGCGTCCTGCGCGCTGCTGACGTTAATAAGCTGTTCACTTTGTGTGTTGACATCTTTTATCGCCTGTGCAAGCGTGTTTTCGTCGGCCAACGAGATATTTGTCTGTAAAAAACTCATACGGTCGAGATTTTTGCATTTTATGTAATTTTCAAGCCCGTAAAGCTTTTTCGCAACATCATAAGGATCCGCGTAAGTGTCTTCAAGCATTTTTGTTAAAGGCTGAATGTAGGAGGTTCTGTTTACGAGAATTCCTGCTTTTACCATCGCCAGCACAGGGGTGCCGATATAACACGACGGGTCAAGCGCGGCGTCCAAAAGCCCGCCCAAAAGCCCTCTGGGGCTGGAGCCCGATAAAACCGGCACCACAAGATAGGGCCCCTGCTTACATTTGCATTTTGCAAGCGCTTGCTCCATGTTTTCTGTTGAGGGCTCGATTTTCAGGAGTTTTTTCGCAGGGTCGTACATTCCGCCGAGCCCGATTGTTGTATTTGTTAAAAATCTTACTGTTTCGTGTCCCGCTGTTTTGAAATCCCGTTGAATCAGGCTGCTGACAAGTCTTCTGGGGTAAATGATATTTGTATATGCACTTTGAATGCGCTCCATTCCGTATTTTGGCATAACCGATGCCCAGAGAATATGCACCGGACGGATTGCGTATTTGTTGAGCTTCAGGTTAAATTGAAACATTTTTCTGTTGAAGTTTTCAAATTTGTCATTTCCAACAAATTCGTAGGCATAATCCGGAAATTTGCTTTTTTGTGCCTCACTTGCAAAAGATGTTATGTGCAAATTCGCAAATAAAAACAGCGCGGCTAAAAATATGGACAATTTTTTCTGAAAATTCTGCATAAACCCTCTAATCTGAATTAAAATTAGTACACCGGTTTTATTCTAAATGCAGTCAATAAACGCTGCATTAACCGTGAGGACATCCTGTCAGGCTGTTCTAAAAATTGTTCAAAAAAATCACTAATCTCCTCCCTCCCCAACTCGTGGAGAGCCGGGGTGGGGAGCGACATAAAAAACACACAAAATTCCGCAAAACTAACTTAAACTCTTCTCCCTCCCCAACTCGGGGAGGGCCGGGGTGGGGAGCAGCATAAAAAACATAAAAAAACACCAAAATTAATTGCAAAACTTTACTTTAATCCTTAAAATTGTTAGAATTAAGAGAAAATTGAGCTTTTAAAGGGAGTTTTGGTATGAAAAACGTTATCTGTATGAAATGGGGAGATAAATTCGGCCCCGAATATGTAAACAGACTGCACAGAATGGTCGAAAAAAATCTGACAATCCCGCATAGATTCGTTTGCTTTACGGATAACGGCGACGGACTAAACGAGGGCATAGAAGTAAGACCGCTCCCCGAAATGTCGCTCGATAAGTCGCTTCCCGAACGCGGATGGCGAAAACTTACCGTTTTTCAGGAAAAATTGGCTGACCTTGAGGGGCAGGCACTTTTTCTGGATTTGGATATTGTTATTGCCGGCAATATTGACGCATTTTTCGAGGCTGAGGGCGAGTTTCTCATCATAAAAGACTGGGATTTCCCGAAAGATGTCATCGGAAATTCCTCTGTTTTCCGTTTTGAAATCGGAAAATACCCCGATGTGCTCGATTACTTTGTTCACAACGGCGAAAAAGTCAGAAGCGAAGTCCGCAACGAGCAGGCTTATCTTTCTTACAAAATGCACGAAAAAGGCATCCTGAAATACTGGGATAAAAGCTGGTGCGTAAGCTTTAAGCGTCAATGCCTGCATAAATTCCCGCTCAACTATTTTATGGAGCCAAAATTCCCGGAAAATGCAAAAATTATAATTTTCCACGGTCGTCCTACGCCGGAACAGGCTTGTGAGGGCTTTTTTGGCAAAATGGGGCTGCGTTACGTAAAACCGACCGGCTGGGTGAAGAAAATCTGGGAAGAAGAATAAATGGGGAAGAAAATTCTCGTTATCCGCTCCGGCGCAATCGGCGATGTCGTGCATTCTTCGATAATTCAGAGTGCAATAAAGGCGCAGCACCCTGATTCTGTCGTGCATTTTATGACGTCGGCGATGATTGCCCCGATTATCGAGCGGGATGTTAATCTTGAGCGGGTTTTTGCGTTCGATATGAGCAAAAAGGATGATTTTTCTTACCTTTTTAAGCTCGGACTTGAACTTCGCAAAGAAAAATATGACGCGGTAATAAGCCTGCAAAACAGCCTCCGCAACCGCTTTTTAGGGCTTATGGCAGGAGGAAAATATCTCCCGAGGCTCTCAAAAGGCGCAAAACACGCAACTGACGCGTTTTTTGCAAGCGCAAAAGCCGTATTTCCGGATTTAAAAAAGCCTGATGAGCTTAAATTGTACCTTGATGAAGGGATTTTGGAAAGGGTAAAAGCCCTGACTGACGGATTTCCTCGTCCTTTTTTCATCATAAGCCCCGCAGGAGAAAACGACAAATTCAGAAAAGGCAGAATTTGGCGTTTTGAGCGCTGGAGCGAGCTTTCTAACAGGTTAATTGACCGCTGTGGCGGAACGGTTTTCGTTGTGGGTTCAAAACCCGAGGGCGAGCTGCACAGAAAGCATTTAAATATCAAAAATTCAAGGATTTTTTCGGGCGAACTCTCGCTGGAGGAAAGTATTCATCTTTTTTCACTCGCTGACCTCTTTATTTCCGGCGATTCGGGGCCTTTGCATATTGCTTCGGCGTTGGGCGTAAAAACTCTGGGAATTTACGGCTCAACCTCGCCTGTTTTCTGCGCTCCGTACGGAAAAAACGGGCATGTTTTTCAAACTCCATTCGAGTGCAATTCCTGTGACAGCAAAACCTGCAAAAAATTGAATGACGGCGAAACTTATACCCCCTGCATGGACGCGATTGCGCCGGAAGTGGTTTTTGAATTTATTGTTAAGAACAATTTATTTAGTTAATTTTATGCTAAAATAAACCTGTTGAGTATAGTTTGAACTTTTAACAATAAGAGGTTTATATGAGTAAATATCAAAAAGCGGCAATTGCTGTGTTTTCCGTTATCGCGGTACTTTATGCGGCATTTTTGTTTGTGCTGCCCAGCGTGATAAATTTGAATAATTACAAAGGCGATATTCAAAAAATTGTCGAAGATACAGCAAAATTGAAGTTTTCAGCCGATAATATGAAAATCGTCACAACCCCTGCACTCCATGCCGGCGTAAAAATTGACGGCGCGAGGCTTACATACCCTGACGGTGCGGAAATTGCCTCCGTAAAATCAGCGCAGGTGCGGATAAAACTTCTGCCTTTGCTTTTGAGAACCCTTGAACTTGCCGATATAACGGTTGATTCGCCTGTTTTTCAGGCAAAACTTCTTGAAAACGGGCAGTTTGATATTGCTCAATACATAACGGAAAACCTTGCCCAATCCCAAACCGCGGATACCGCAGAAGCTCAAATGCCTGTAAAAATCTCGGAAAAACTGCCTAAAATCGTTGTCAAAAATTACGATATAACCGCTTCTGACGCAAAAAGCGGCAACGAAGTCGAAATTAAAGGCTCAAATTTTCTTCTTGATAAGGCTAAAATCAACAGCAGGTTTGTGATTGCAGCTGACGGCGGTGTTTTTGTCAATAAAAATGAAAATATCACATACAACGTGAAAGCGGACAGTTTCTGGCCTGAAATTGCGCCTGCAAAAGAGTCTGTTGACGCTGTTGAAGCACCGCAGATTGATTTTATTAACGAAATTGTAAAATTTAGCCCGAAAGCGGCGATTAATGCGGATTTGAAAATAAGAAATCACAAAAAAGGCTTGAAAATAGACGGTTTTGCCAACATTGACGGCATGAGCGTGGTTCTCGGCGGTTCAAAACTGCCCGACAGCTACCTGCATTCGACTTTTAAAGGACATGAAATAATTCTTGATTCGGATGTTTATATAACCGGTTCTGAAAAAGCGGACATAAAAGCGGATATTATAAATGGCGGCAAAACCGGGGTTGATTTGAACGTAAAAACCGGCAAAATCAGCTTTGCAAGCCTTCAAAAATTTTCAATAGCGCTTTTGAACTCGTTTAACGTAAAAAATGAGCTCTCAAGCCTTAATATGAACGGATTTATCGAATCTGACTTTTCATTGAAGACAGATTTGAAAAAATTTGAATCAAACGGCTTTTTCAAAGTCCAAAACGGCTCCATAATTCACAAATCAATGCCTGTTTCCATTAAAAACATCGCTGCGGACGTGGATTTCGGCAATAATACGGTAAATATCAAAAACGCGGGCGCGCTTGTAAACGGCTCAAAATTTGGCGCGGCCGGCACGATTGACAGTGATTCAAACGCAAATATAACCCTAAAATCCGACGCAATCCCCTTAAACAGCCTTTATACGGTCTTTGCGCCTGCTGATATTAAGGCTGCTTATGATTTGCAAAACGGTGTTTTGACGCTCAACGCGATTTTAAAAGGAAAACTTGAAAATATAGAGCCAAAACTCTCGCTTGTGCTCGAAAACCTGAAAATAAAAGACAGATTGAACGGTTTCTATATCACAAATGCAAAAACCGTCACAGATATTACGGCAAGCACGGATAGCAAAAAAGAGGCGTTTAAAGGTGAAGTCGCAGTGAACGACACCCGCTTTACAATGCTGAATCCGAAATTCAACGCTTCAATTCCTCAAATTAAGATTGCAATAAATCCAAAAGATGTGATTTTGCAGCCTTTTGAGGCGCTTTTGGAAGGTTCTGCGATAAAAGTTTCGGGTTCAATCAAAAATTACGCTCAAAAACCCAACATAAATATAACCGCAAACGGCAATTTAAAAACCGCTGACTTAAACAAACTGCTGGATAAGCAAACAAGGCAGCTTGTGTCGTCAAAGGGTACTTTGCCGTTGATTGCTGTTGTTTCCGGCAGCGATAAGGAGCTTGAAATCAACGCACAGATTGGTTCTGACGCGCAAAACTACTTTGCACCCGTTACGGTTAAAAGAATGACCGGCAAAAACGGCCTTTTGAACTTTTCTGCGTCGATAAAAGACAATGTTTTCAAAATAAATGACGCAGGGCTTTATATTGCTGCAGCGGGTTTCGGTGCCAATACAAAAGCGAACCTCCGCAATGCCCAGCAGCTCGCAGGAATCTCCGGAGCCGTGGAGGGGCTTGATTCAAAGGTTCAAAACTTCAAAAATCTCGTAATTTCAATCCCTCAGCCGCTCCAGCTTTCGACTGCGATGCTCCCGAAATCCTCATTTAAGACAAGGGGCAGAATTGAGGTCGCAGGACGGCTTACTTCGCCGGTTATGAAAGGCTTTTTTGAGGTAAAAGACGCTGATATCCCCGAATATCTTACAAAAATCGATATTGTGACGGTGAATTTTAATGATTCGCTGATTAGCGCCGATATTCAGAACCTGAGCATAAACGGCAGCCCGCTGAACATAAAAGCGGACGCTTCGCCAAAATTTAATAAAATATTTGTAATAAACAACATGGAAATCACTTCGACCGGGCTCGATGCAGAAAAAATGCTCAATGCAATGGAAACTCCGGAGGCTAAAAAGGCTGCTGCGCAGGGCTCTCCGGCTCCGGCGGGGGCGTCTGTTGTTTTTCCTGTGAAAATTACGAAAGGTCATGGCGTAATTGATAAATTCGTTATGGGCGAAATCAAAGCCGGCGCGATTTCCTCGGATTTTACGATGAATAATGACGTTGTTTACCTGAAAAATCTCAAGGGCTCGGCTTATGACGGTGAATTTTCGGCGGATGTTTCATACAACCTTGTTTCAACGGCAGTAAAGGCAAAAGCCGGCGGAAAATCAATGAATGCAAACTCGGTTGTTACGGCATTTGCCGCAATGAAAGACCAGGTTAAGGGCAAACTTTCATTCAACGCAGATGTTTCGCTAAAAGGCGCTACTTATGAGCAGCAAATGAAAACTCTCAAGGGCAGTGCGGACTTCAATGTTGAAGACGGGCAGCTCGGAAGCATCGGGCGGATTGAAACCTTTTTGCAGGCAAACAATTTGTTGTCGCAAAAGTTCGTTGAGTCGCAAATAGGCGCTCTGATTAACACGATTGCCCCTTATAATACAGGAAAATTTGATTATTTGAAGGGAGATTTGACTTTTTCAAACGGCTGGGTCAATCTGAATCCGGTAAAATCTTCCGGCCCGCACATGTCGCTTGCGATTACCGGAAAAATGAACCTCGTGAACAACAATGCAGATATGCAGATTCTCGGAACGGTTTCTCCGGAGGTTGCAAAGGCTCTCGGGCCTGTTGCCGAGCTTTCTGTTGATAAAATCACGGCGCTGATTCCGAAATTCGGCAATACCGTGTCTTCACTTTTGAATGCATACAATGTTACCGCGTCAAAAACCCTGCTGGAAACCATTCCTGCGCTTTCGCCGGCAAAAGAGGGCACAAAATCCTTTAAAGTTGCGATAAACGGCAGCCTTTTGAACCCGCCTAAGGCTGTAAAATCTTTCCAGTGGCTGAATACCGCTGAATCAATGCAGGATTCGCAAAAATCGATTCTTGATTTGTTCAAAAAAACGGAAACAACCGGGGAAAATCAGTCATCTTCAACTGTTCCGCTGACAAAAGAGGAGGTAAAGCAGGAGGTCAAAAATCAGGTTCAAAATGCGGTTGAAAGCAACGAAAAAGTGCAAAAAATCAAGCAAAACGAAACCGTGAAGAACCTCGGCGCGCTTTATAATTTTTACAAGGAGCAGAAAATCCAAAAAGAGGCACAATAGTTGAAAACCAATGAAAAAACTGAAAATGCCATACGAATTTGTATGGCTTGTGACGATAAATACGCAATGCATTGTGCAAGTGCGGTTGCGTCGATGATTGACAATCATAAATCCGAAGAAAAGCTTGAGTTTTTTATTTTGAACAGTGCTATTTCTAAAAAAAGCCAATCCCGCCTTGAAAAATTAGGAAATACGAAAGTTTCATCACTAAAGTTGATAAATGTTAATCCGCTGGATTTTAAAAACTGCCCGCTGCCTGAAAATATGCATTTTTCGCTGGAAACATATTTTCGGCTAAAGCTGCCTGATTTTTTTCCGGATTTTGATAAAGTTCTTTACATAGACTGTGATGTTACTGTGCTTGGGGATGTTAAAGAGCTCTGGGAGCTTGATATTGCCGGGGTTTATGCAGCTGTTTGCGAGGATATTGTTCCTGTTGAACATCTTAGGGAATTTATTGGCGACTTTGCTAATTTTAATGCGGGAGTTATGGTCATAAACCTCAAAAAATGGCGAGAGGATAGGATTTCTCAAAAATGTTTTGATTTTATTGAACATCATTCCGAAAAGATTTTTTTCGTTGATCAGGATGTTTTGAATTCGATGCTAATCCCGAAGATTAATTACTTCCCAAGGTTCTGGAATCTTGAATATATGCCTCTAAATGACGTGGTTTCAGGGCTTTATTCTGAACAGGAAATAAGATTGATTCATCATATAAGCAGAATGAAACCCTGGAACACTCCATTCGGGCATATTTATGCTGACAAATACTTCAAATATCTCGCAAAAACCCCATGGTGGCATCATATTTTGCTGTTAAAAGCTGGTATGATTGCAAAAGGTGTGAAAAAATCTATTTTGATATATTTGCAGAATTGGAACTGCAAAAACAGGCTCATTAAAACTGTAAAAGACCGTAGAGCTGTTTTGTGGGGGGCCAGTATTTTTATTTGTAAAATTATTGACGAATTTAACCCGGATACAGATAATATTCTGGGGATAATCGACAGAGATTCAGAAAAAAGAGGCAAAAAGATTGGAAAATATGAAATTTTCTCACCGCAGGATTTGCAAAAACTTAATCCGGATCTTGTTGTTTCTGCAGTGCTTTTTAATTCTAAAATGAAAGAATATATAAGTGATGAACTCAATAAATCCGGTATTACGGCAGAAATTCGGGATGATTTATTTAGCGGGATTAAAGATTTTTAAGACAGAAGAAAATGAGGGCCACTATGGTGACAAATGAACAAAAACAGCAAACTCCCATTAGGGTCTGCCTTGCTTGTGATAACAAATTTACTATCCATTGTGCACAGGTTATTTCTTCTGTAATTTCTAACCATAAAAGTGAAGAAAATCTTGAGTTTTATATTTTAAATAGCTCAATAAGCGACGAAAATCTTAAACGCTTGAAAAAAATGGAAAAGAATGATTCTGTTAAGATTTTTCCGATAAAAGTAGAGGCCTCAAAGTTTAAAAACTGTCCTGTGCCTGAAGATATGTATTATTCTTTAGAGGCTTATTACCGGCTGGCAATTCCGGAACTTCTTTTCGGGGTTGAAAAGGTGATTTATCTTGATTGCGACGTGACTGTTCTGGGTGATATTGCAGAGTTGTGGGCGGTTGATGTATCAGGTATGTATGCTGCTGCTTGCAAGGAATTTTCTCCCGTAAGCCATATGAGCCGTTTTATGGATGAAACTCTTTATTTTAACAGCGGAGTTATGGTCATAAACTGTAAAAAATGGCGGGAAGAAAACATATTTTTGAAAAGTATGGAATTTGTTAACCAAAACGCGGAACATATCATCTACGTGGAGCAGGATGTGCTTAATGCCTTGCTTTCGGAAAGGATTTTTCATCTAAAGAAGTGCTGGAATTTTGAATATATGCCTTTTAATACCGGTGTAAAAGATTTATCTGATGAACAAATAAAGCTTATTCATTATGTTTCCCGATGGAAGCCGTGGAACAAATTCGGGCATATTTATGCAGGCATTTACTTTAAATATCTGGCTAAAACCCCGTGGAAATGGCAAGTTTTAAAAATAAAATCTATTTTGGCGCTGCAGCACCGGTGCAGGCCCTTATTAATGATTGATTGCAGAAGAAGATTGGAGCATACTGTAAAAAAGCGCAAAGCCGTGCTTTGGGGTGCAAGTCTTTTCATTTCAAAAATTATAGAAAAATACAGCCTCAAAACTTCTGATATTTTGGGCATAATTGATGTTGACCCTGAAAAATGGGGCAAAAAAATTGGAAATTACACTATATTTCCTCCGCATGAGCTTTTAAATTTAGAACCTGATCTTGTCATTTCTGCTGTCCTCGGGCAGCCGAAAATGAAGCAGAAAATAAGCAGGGAGCTTGAAAAATTCGGTTGTAATATTGAAATAAATGATAAATTGTTTTGCAATATAGGTGAATATTGATGAAAAATGGCAGAGAATACTGGAATTTAAAAATAGAAGAAACAAAAGAATTGTTTGCAAAACGCCCGGTCTGGATGGAAAATTTTGATAACGATTTTCCGTCAGCTGCGTTCATTAAAGGGCTAATAAGCGACTATAAACCTGAAAACATGCTGGAAGTTGGCACTGCTGCCGGTTGGGCTGCATATTATATGTTGGAAGAAGCTCTCAAATACAGGAAAAATGTAAAATTAACCTCCATTGATATTGCGGAATTTATATATTATTCAACGGGAAGAAAAGTCGGTTCTGCATTTTTTGAAGCTGCTCCTGAGCTGGTTAAATATTGGGATTTGCGCACGAAAATTACACTAATTGATTATGTTTCCGAATATAAAGGCAAAAAATTTGATTTTGCGTTTATTGATGCAGAACATTTTCACCCCTGGGCAACTTTTGATTTGCTTGCGGCTCTTCCTTGCATGGTTGAGAGCGCAATTATTGTTTTTCATGATGTATTTTTGAATATAATCGAAAACGGTCAGCTTCCCTCGGACAGGCATCCATACTGCATAAACGGAAAACGTGAAAAGTATTGGGGGCCAAATAGCTTGTATGAGGCATTTAAGGAGAAAATGTGCCTTTCTTATGATGATATCGCGCCGAATTGTGCGGCAATAAGATTATCTGATTTAACTTTTGACAAAATCCTCTCCGCTCTTGGGCGCCCGTGGGAAAAAGAAATCTGGCAAAACACATCGACGAAAGATTTGTTGATTCTTGTGCAAAAATTAGAAAAATTTGTCAAAATTTTTTGGGGTGAAAATGAAGCTGCTGATTTTATGCAGCTTTGCCAAAAAAGGATTGAAGAAGATGGAGAAAATGCACAAAGATTTTATGCAAAACAACACAAACAAAGAACAGCTCTTTTGAGAGAAATTATAAAAGACAAAAAAACAGTTTTGTGGGGTGCAAGTCGTTTTTTACAAAAATTACTTTTGGAAAATGAAATTGAGCGTGCAAACATAACAGGAATCATTGACATGAATCCCTCTTTGCAGGGCAAAAGTATTGGCGGGCTGATGATTTATCCGCCTGATAGGATAAAAGAACTTAATCCGCAGCAAATTTGCTCTACTGTAGTCACTACGCCGGGCATGAAAAATAAAATTAAGGAAATTTTGCACAGAAATTCAATTTTTGATAATTTTGAAATTAACGAAGATTTATTCGAATGCTTTCAAAATTTTGAAGATTAATTTCCGGTTTTCGGGCGTTTGCGCCTTGTAAATCTCCACAATTTGAGATTCCAGAACATCTTCTTCTTTGTGATGTTCAAATTCAAACAGCTCAAATTCCCTCACCCCCAGAGCTGCGGCAAGTTTTTCCAGAGTTGCGGCGCTGGGATAGTTTTGACCCGTTTCTATTTTACCTATATTTTTGTAATCTATCTCGACAAGCTCCGCAAGACGCTCCTGCGTCATTTTTCGTAATTTTCGCAGCTCTCGAATCCGTTTACCCAGAAGTATTTTGAGTTGCATATTTTCTCCAGTACGTTTAATTATAGAGGCTTTTAGCGCAATAAAATACCATCTGTCGGGCAACCAATAGATTGATTTATTATCTTTTAGATATTAAAATAAAAACAGCCAATCTTTAGATTGGCCAAGAGCTCTATTTTGAGACGTAATGTCCAGACGGGGGAAAATCCCCCGCTTTTTATTTTGTTAATTTTTTGCAGTGACAAGTTCTTCGTGTTCTTCAAGGTATTTTGTTGCAAAACATCCCGCAATTGCGCCATCAGCGGCCGCTGTTATGACCTGACGCAGCGGTGTTGTGCGAACATCGCCTATTGCGTAAACACCCGGGATTGAGGTTTGCATTCTGTCGTCTGTAACAATGAACCCGCCTTCGTCCTGCTTCAGCTGGCCGGCGAATAAATCGGCGTTTGGCGCAAATCCGATGTAAGGGAAAACGCCGTCAACTTTAAGATTTGAAATTTCGCCGGTTTTAACGTTTTTTACGACAATATTTTCAACCGTTTCCGTTCCCTGTATCTCCAGCGGCACCGTGTCAAACACAAATTCAACTTTTTCGTTTTTAAAAGCGCGTTCCTGAACAATTTTGTCAGCACGAAGTGCGTCGCGCCTGTGAATGATATACACTTTTTTTGCAAATTTGGTCAAATACATTCCTTCTTCAACCGCGGCATTTCCTCCGCCCACAACCGCAACGGTTTTGTCCTTGTAAAACGCTCCGTCGCACACCGCGCAGTAGCTTACGCCGCGTCCGGCAAGTTCTTTTTCACCGTTGATTCCGAGTTTTTTTGCCTGTGCGCCTGTTGCGATAATCAGGGTTTTTGCGTTGAAAATTGAATCAAGCGTTTCCACTTTTTTGATTTCCGGCGTCAAATCAACGGACTGAATCTCCTGCATGGGGAATTTTTCGATATTGAACATATCAGCGTGCTCTTCAAACTTCTCCATCAGGTCATATCCGCCTATGTGCCCGAATCCGGGGTAGTTTTCGAGCTCAAGATAATTGGACGGCTGCCCGCCGAACATAGATATGTCAACAATAGCGGTTTTTGCAGCGCCTCTGGCCGCATAAAGCCCCGCAGAAAGCCCAGCAGGCCCGCCGCCGAGTATTAAAACATCGTAATCGTAGATTTTTTTCTCTTCCATTATTTGTAAATTCCTTCAACTGTATCACTTTTTAGAAAAAATCTCTCCGGCAGAACTTCCCCAAACCCGCTGTGCGGTAATTTTATACTCAACTATGTCGGTTCTGATATGTTCGCCGTACTTATATTTTTCTATAACTATTTTATCAGTTCCATAGAAATTTTCACCATCCAATGTCAAAATCGGAGTTTCTCTGACTTTTTCATCGTTTTTGTCCTGTTTTCTAAGGAATTTAATCCTGTTACCCTCGACCTCCTCCAACGTAACTGACGCCTCGGCTCCGGATACGGGATTTGATAATGTAATGACGTCATTTTCTTTTGATAAGTTCCAATAATCTACACTTTTTCCTGTGAAAAGTGATGGATTGTTGGTATAAGTTTGCACCGAGGTCACTTTCCAGGTTCCGAAAAAGCCTTTCGGAACCTGATTTGAGAGCGAAACGCCGCCTTTTATCACGGTTGTGTCACTGCAAAAAACACTGCCTCCTCCCGTTGCCGTCAGCAGCATGGCCGTCATGAATATTGTTAAAATTTTTATTCTAAATCCGTGCATATTTCCTTTATAATGAAGATTTTGTCTATATCAAAAAAATTAATTCTCCAATTTTGTTTTTATGTTATCATACTAACTATGTACAATAGTTATGAAATTACCGTTAAGAATATAGATGGGACGGCTAAACTTGCACAAAAACTGGGCGATTTGATAAAAGACAAAGGCGCTTTTATCTGTCTGTACGGCGATATCGGAGCCGGAAAAACAGCTTTTGCAAGGCAAATTGCCCAACATCTCAATGTCCGTGAAAAAGTCACAAGCCCGAGCTTCGTAATTATCAACGAATATCTTTCGGGTGATATTCCTGTATATCATTTTGATTTGTACAGGCTTGAAAAAGAGGGCGTTAAGACTGTTGTTGACGAACTGCTCGAATATTCAAAACCGGGGATTATAACCCTCGTTGAATGGGCCGAATTTTCAGATATTGAACTGCCTTACGACCGAATTGAAGTGAAAATCGAAGTTACCGGTGAAACAGAAAGAACTTTTAAGTTTAAGGGTATCGGTGCTGAAAATATTTCGGTAATAGAGGGGCTAAAATCTTGAAAACACTGGTTTTCGATACTTGTCTTAACAAAACTTACGTAGCTTTATCACTCGACGGGAAAATCGAATCAAAAATCATTGAAAACCAAAATCAAAAATACCATTCGGCGTTTTTGATATCTACGATTGTGGATTTTTTGAAAAAGCATGCGCTGCGTATTCAGGATTTTGACGTTTTTGGTGTAAACCTCGGCCCCGGCAGCTTTACCGGAATCAGAGCGTGCATAAGCGTTGCCAGGGTTTTTGCCCAGCAGGCTGACAAACCGCTTGTCGGCGTTTCTTCGCTTGAAATCCTTTCAAAAATCAACAAAACTTCCCAAAATTCGCTCATTCTGCTCGACGCAAGAAGAAAGCAGGTTTATGCGGCCGTTTATTCAAAGGACGGTGAGGAAATTCTGGCGCCATGTCTTGTTGATTTGGAGAAAATCGGCGATTTTGATTTAAAGGGCTCCTTTATAATTTCTGACGAAGCCACATTGCCGTTTATAAAAGAACATGGCGCTGAGGCTGTTGATTATGCGGCTGAGGATGTAGATTTGGGGCAATATTTGAGTGAAATCGTTACAGAACGCTTTAATAAAGGCGCAAAAGAGGATTTTATCTGGGCAAAATCCAAGCCTCTTTACCTGCAAAGCCCGCCTGTGTCCTGCCAGAAAGCTGCAAAATAGCAAATTTATAAATTTTTATGTATAATTAACTCACAATTAATATTGAAAGGTTTTTTAATGCACGAAATTTTACATTCATTTTTAAAATATTTTTCCGCGCTATTTGTGACACTTGATTCAATCGGGCTTGCGCCGGTGTTTATTGCCCTGACCGGAACTGCACCGAGAAGATGGCGCCAGATAATGATGAACAAGAGTATTATCATTGCTTTTGTTATTTTGATTTTCTTCGGGTTTGCGGGAACGATTGTTCTGGATTTGCTGGGCATAAGCCTCAATGCTTTAAGGATTGCAGGCGGTATTTTGCTGCTTTTGATGGCAATTGACCTTGTTCTTGCAAAATCCAACAACGGAATGAACCAGGAAACCAATGAAGAGCGCAGAGAATCCTTAAAAAGGGTTGATATTTCCGTTTTTCCGCTGGCAATCCCCCTGCTTTCGGGCCCTGCAACGATTACAATGCTTGCTTTGTTTATGAAAAAGGCTCAGGGCGATATTTTGCAGACGGTTCTGGTTATTGTTGCTCTGGTTTTGAACCTTGGAATTTGCTGGCTGATATTAAAATTTGCGTCCAATGTAAGCAAAATCCTCGGAAAAACAGGTGTAAACGTAATCAACAGAATTTTTGGTATTTTATTAACTGCAATGTCGTGTGAATTCTTTATTGACGCGGTTCTGGACATTGTTAAAAACATGAATTAAGCGTTAATTTCACCCTAAAAAAATAAAAACTGCCAAAGTAAAAGTCAGATGGATTCTTTTTTTTTGACCTATTCCAGCGAAGCGAATCGAGGCTAAAAAAAAGAATCCATCTGACTTTTACGCAATTTCACCAATCCCCGATACCACCCCGACCCACAGAAAGATTATTGTAATTATTTTAGTTAAAATTTCAATTTACATCCTTGCTAAAAGTTGAATTTGTTATAAAATAAACCTAAGGGTTAGTAAAAGCTATTTTATACGGATAGTTTAGAAGGAGAAGAAAATGGCTTATCTAGGAAAATGGTCCGGCTGGAAAGCATGTGCGCTTTCATTAGTTGCTATGCTCTCGACAGCCGCTTCTGCATTCGCAGGAGAAGCGGATTTGGTCGTTCCGAATCTGCAAGCCAATACCGGCAGCTTCCATTTGCTGTTGTTAGGTATTGGTATTTCGGTTTTAGGCTTGATTTTTGGTCTTATCGAATTTATCAAGGTCAAAAATTACAGGGTTCATCCTGCAATGGCTGAAATCGGAAACACGATTTTTGAAACTTGCAAAACTTACCTTATTCAACAGGGTAAATTCCTGCTCGTTCTTGAAACTTTGATTGCAATCTGTATTGCATTCTACTTTGGCTACCTCCAGGCTATGCCTGTTAAGAGCGTATTGATTATTCTTGCATGGTCAGTAATCGGTATCCTCGGCTCATACGGCGTTGCATGGTTCGGTATCAGAATGAACACTCTTGCTAACGCAAGAACCGCGTTTGCTTCATTGGAAGGCAAACCTTTGAACGTGTTGAATATCCCGCTCAAAGCAGGCATGTCTATCGGCGTTTTGCTGGTTAGCGTTGAGCTCATTATGATGCTGGTTATTCTTCTTTTTATCCCCGGAAACATTGCTGGCGCTTGCTTTATCGGTTTTGCTATCGGTGAATCTCTCGGCGCTTCTGCTCTTCGTGTTGCGGGCGGTATTTTCACAAAAATTGCTGATATCGGCTCTGACTTGATGAAGATTCAGTTTAAAATTAAAGAAGATGACCCGAGAAACCCCGGTGTAATTGCCGATTGTACAGGCGACAATGCCGGTGATTCTGTAGGGCCTACTGCTGACGGTTTTGAAACTTACGGCGTAACAGGCGTTGCACTTGTAAGCTTCATTCTTCTCGGCGTGTTCCCTGAATACCAGATTCAGCTGCTGACATGGATTTTCACAATGAGATTCCTGATGATTGTGACTTCTGTTGTTGCATACTGGATTAACACAGGTATTAACCACCTGATGTATTCAAAAGCAGAAAAATTAGACTTTGAACAACCCTTGACCAACCTTGTTTGGTTAACTTCAATCCTCTCTATCGCAATGACTTTCGGCGTAAGCCACTGGTTGTTGGCTCCGATGGGCGGAAATTTATGGCTTGTACTTTCTTGTATCATCTCCTGCGGTACTTTGGGCGCAGCTTTGATTCCGGAATTTACAAAAATGTTCACCAGCCCGAACGCAAAACACACAAAAGAAGTTGTTACTGCTTCACGTGAAGGCGGTTCTTCTTTGACAATCCTTTCCGGTTTGGTTTCCGGTAATTTCTCCGGTTTCTGGATTGGAATGGTTATCGTGTTCCTCATGGCGTTAGCTTATTATGCAAGCACTTTCATTCCTGAAACAGTAATGATTTATGCTTCAGTATTTGCTTTCGGCCTTGTTGCATTCGGCTTTTTGGGCATGGGGCCTGTTACAATTGCTGTTGACAGCTACGGCCCTGTAACCGACAACGCTCAATCCGTTTACGAATTGTCATTAATTGAAGAACGTGAAGGCGTTGCTGAAGAAATCGAAAGAGATTTCGGCTTCAAACCCAACTTCGATGTTGCTAAGCAGCACTTAGAAGAAAACGACGGTGCCGGAAACACCTTTAAAGCGACCTCCAAACCGGTTCTTATCGGTACGGCTGTTGTTGGTGCTACAACAATGATTTTCTCATTGATTCTGGTTATCAAAAACACACTGGGTATTATGCCCGAACAGGTGCTCAATATCTTGAATCCTTACACTTTGTTAGGCTTCCTGACAGGCGGCGCCGTAATTTACTGGTTCTCCGGTGCTTCAATGCAGGCTGTTACAACAGGTGCATACCGTGCCGTTGAATACATCAAAAGACACATTAAAATCGACGACGAAAGCGTAAAATCAGCAAATGTTGAAAACTCAAAAGAAGTTGTTAAGATTTGTACAATCTACGCACAAAAAGGTATGTACAATATCTTCTTCGCGCTCTTTGCGTTTGCACTTGCATTTGCCTGCCTTTCAGCTCCGAATATGAAAACAGCTGATCCTGTTGCTTATTTCGTAAGCTACCTGATTGCGATTGCTGTATTCGGTCTTTTCCAGGCTGTATTTATGGCAAATGCCGGCGGCTGCTGGGATAACGCTAAGAAAATCGTTGAAGTTGACCTTTGTGAAAAAGGAACCCCGCTTCACGATGCTACAGTCGTTGGTGATACAGTAGGCGACCCGTTCAAAGATACTTCATCAGTAGCTATGAACCCGATTATCAAATTTACAACACTTTTCGGACTTCTTGCGATGGAAATCTCTATCAACGAGCAGTTCAGAAGCGTTGCTCCGATAGTTGGATGGGTATTGCTGATTGTAGCTCTGGTCTTCGTGGTACGTTCATTCTATGCAATGAGAATACCTGAACAATCCTCCGAAGAATAAGGCGCAAAACGATAAAAAAGAGCCCCGGTTCGGATGAATCGGGGTTTCTTTTTTATATAGTTCTTTTTTGCGTTTTTTGGCGCAATTTGTTGATTAGATTTTCGGCTTCTTTTATTTTCAATATTTCAAAGATTGAAAGCAGCTTGTCCAGTGATTTTTTTGAGTCAACATCATAAAATTCCGTTTTGTGGACTGCGGTTTGAACTCCGTTTTTAAAAAGAGAGAACGTGTCTTCCATAAATTCTCCTGCTTTTTGATAAATAACAGAGTGTTTTGCGTCAGCTGCGGTTTTGCTTTCAAACATTGTTTTCAAATAATCTGATTTCAAGTTGGTTATAGAGGCTTTGAACGAGATTTCCGACATAAATTTTCCTTTGTAGCAGTTTATCATTTTTAAAACCCCTAATATTGTTTTTTGCTATTTTTGGGGTTTTTTATTAAGCTTTATAAACATAAATTTGTTTTATTTGTCGATGAGCACGTGGTTTCCGTTAATTGTGACCCATTTCCCGTCAGTGGTTCCGGAAGCACTTGATTTTTTGTTGTTTGAGGTGCGGTTTTGGATTCTTGAGTTTCTGCTATACTGCATATTGCGCCATTTTTCTCTAATTTCATCAGAAAATTTTTCAGATGGTGTTTTGTATTTTCTCGTGTCATTGGGATTTGTGATTAATTCGCCATTTCTCATTTTTTGCATTACTTTTGCGGCTATTCTGTCATCTACTTCTGTTTTGGAAAATACTTTTCTTTCTTGATTCATTTCTTCTCTTATTTCTTTTCCTATGGTTCGACCAACAGCATTATTCCAAAGGTCCATATTTGATTCACCTGCGGATTGTCCCATGTAATTATTGCCTTGCCATTCATGGATATTGCCTGCGATATCAGCAGCCGCACTGTTATATTGAACAGCTAGTTGGGCTTGCATAAATGTATGCTTGAACGCATCAGCTTCATTGTTCCATGTGTCTTTATCTCCTGTTCCGATTTCAAAGCCATAAATTTGCTGATATTTTTTTGTTTTGGCATATATTTCATTATTAAATTGCTTCGCTGGTGTCCAGCTTTTTGTAAATTTATAAGTATGTTTTTTAGACATTATTTTGCGTTCCTTTCATTTTTTTGTGATGATAATTATGTGTTAATTGATAAATTAAAACATAATTTTTCTTTAAATCTCATATCCATTTTGGGGTATTCGGGTTTTGTTCTTTTGATTTACTATTTGATATTGGCTCGCAATATGCATAATAGCTTTCCTTTTATACCGCTTATGACCCTGGATGATTTTTGTAATTATTGGGTGTTTTCAGTAAAAACCACTTGTTTTTTGGTTCTGACAGCCGTATTAGAGCATTTTTTATATGAAGTTCCAATACTGTACAATTTAAAATCTTTTTTGAAGAAATATTTTAATTTAATTTCCAACTGTTTTTTTGTTATTGGCTGTTTTATTGCTCTTATGTCTGCATTTTTTTATTGGTGTTTTTACCTCCCGCCCGGATTAGCTGATTAGTTGTTGTTTTGGGTGAATTATTAGAAATAAGATAACATTTGCTTTCCTTTCCTTTTTCTGTGAAGATAATTCTGTGATATTTGATAACTTAAAACGTAATATTTCTTTAAATCTGATATCTTGTATCGGTTATATAGGTTTTGCTGCCCTAATCTATTACATATTTTTTTCGCTTATAATGCATGGCAAATTACCATTTTTTCCGCTTATGACGCTTGAGCATGCCTGCGCCTGGTTGACTCTTTGTGTTTTTTTATTTCTACAATTGTCAATAATTGCAATTATAGAGCCATTTATTATAAACATTTTGAAAATACATAATAAAAAACTACAGTTAGAACGCTATTTGCCGTTTTTACCTGAAAAATATTTCGCAATCGGGTTAATAATTGCTCTGTTTGGTCTGATTTTTTATTTGTACTTTGCTATTCCCGCAATTTCAATAGATTAATGCTCAATAACTCCTTTCTGTTGTCTTGCGCGAGGTTATTATATCAAATTTATTTGAGCCACTCGGGTAAAATCAGAAAATTTGAGCCAAAAGGCGCACTTATTGCGGGATTCTTTAGCTTAATCAAAATAAAATATGAAAACTATTCCATAATAATAAGAGCTTTTTCTTTTAATGAAGAATCTATTTTGATATGTAGTTTTTCATTTGGAATCTTTACGCAGCCTGCGGAAGAACCGTTTTCAAAAAACTTCAATTTTGATTGGATTAAATAAAAATAAGCAGATATAAATACCGGAATAACATTTCTGTCTTTTTTTACAAACATAAGTAAAGATGAGCCTTCGCCTAATCCTGACTGTTTTTTATCTTCTATTAAACTTGCATATTTGTTTTTAATGCCAATATTATTAAGCATTGTCTGCACATCAACTCCATATATGCTTTCAGAATAGCAGGCATAGCTTATATCATTCAATTCAATATCCAGTTCGTATTTTTTCAATTCATTAAATGCCGGTTCTTTATACTTTTCAGTAGAAATATCAGGTGCTTTTGAATTGGAAATAATATAAACTGAATTTTCTATAATTTGAGCCAGCTTTTTATCCGCCTGTGTTGCATATATCCCGTCATATGAGCGATTCTTTTTTATCCATGCACTTGCATATATTATGCAGGTAATTGTGCTGGCGCATAACACGGCCAATAAAAACAAAATAAACAGAAATTTTATAAATTTTTTCATTATTTTATTTTACCTGATAAATTATTTATACATATTATATCACCACCCATTTTTTAATATAAACAACTTGCATTCTATCAAATTAAAATGAGCCACCCGGGTAAAATCAGAAAATTTGAGCCCGAAGGCGCACTTATTGCGGAGTTTTGTTAAGTTTTCTAAACATCCGGAGTGCATATTGTAAATTTTTTCCCTTTTTCTCTGTTAAATTAAATATAGGTAAGGAAGTGTTCATGCAAATCAGCGCGCTTAATATAAATAGAAATATAACCCCGATTCCCGCTTTTAAAGCCCAAAAGCCGGAAAACCAACCTGCGAAAAATGCGGAAAATCCTCAAAATTCCCTCCTTACCGAAGCTTCAAAAGCTCTGTTCGCGCAAATTAGTGCAAAAGCACCGGTTCCGTACAGCTTTCTGGGGGAATATGAAATCAAAAACGCCGGAAATGCAAAATTATACAAACTTGCAACCGGCCAAAAGGTCGTAATCCTCAATAAAAAAGGCCCCACCGTCCTAAAATCGTATTTTAACGTCGGCTCAATGAATGAACCCGATAATCTGCGCGGAATCAGCCATTTTGATGAACATATGGCTTTTAACGGCGCAAAAGGGCTCGGAGCGGGCGAATTTTTCAAAATTACAAACGATATGGGCGCAATAACAAACGCCTCGACCGGTTTTTCAATGACTGACTATTTTATCTCTTCGCAGCTCTTGAATCCGGGCGATTTTGAAGAATCCGTAAGAATCCACGCTGCAATGCTCCAAAATCCTGAATATTCCCCCGAAATGGTGGAAAAAGAAAGAGGCCCCGTAACCTCAGAAATCAGCATGGTCGGCGATTCTCCGGAAAATACCGCACTGAACAACTGCATAAGAAACCTTTTCCAAATAAAAACGACTTCTCAGGATTTGGTCGCCGGAAGCATTAAAAATATCAACAATATCACCCGCGATGACGCCTACAACTACTACAAAACCTGGTATTCACCGGATAATTGCGTAACTGTCGTAACAGGCGAAGTTGAACCTGAAAAATGCATGCAAACCCTTGCAAAATACTTCAACAACCCCTCTTCAACCGCCCACAAAGAACGAAAATACGAGGATTTCAATACAATCAATGCTCCGGTTCGCCAGGACGTGAAAATGAGAAAAGCGCAGAGCACCACTGCCGCAATCGGCTTTGCGGGCCCTAAAAACTCGGAAGAAAAAGAATATGTTGTGCTGGAACTTATGCTGATGGCGCTTTTGGGCTACAAAGGCGCAAGATTGAGCAAAGAACTCGACAAAATGCAAACCGGCGCGATGTTTAGCGTTGAGCGTATGGGAAATCGCCCCGAAGACCCGCGCGCAATCCTTTTGGTCGGCCAATCAACCCCGCAAAAGGCTGAAAATCTCATAAAAACAATTTATTCCGAAATCGGCGCCTTGCAATCAAAACCGATTTCAGAAGAAGAGCTTTCCACCGCCAAAAATATGCTCCGTTTAGGATATTCAAATCTTTGCGAAAATTCCTCGCTTTTGAACAGTTTCCTTGGCACCTCGCTTATTGATAACAATTTAAACTACGCTCAAAATTACCTCTCAATCCTTGAAAGCATTACTACAGCTGATTTGCAGGATTTTGCAAAAAAATATCTTGATTTGAACAGGGCTTCGCTTTCTGTTGTGCATCCGGAAACCCTCAATGACGCCGAAATAATGGAAAATTACAAAAAATCAGCGTCCGTTTCTTTTAAAGGCTCAATTGAAGAAAAATCCTTTGACCTTTCCAAAATCAAGCAATACAGGCTCGCAAATAATATGCGCGTTACGTTCAACCCGAACAAATCCGAGCTTGCTAACTACGAAATAAGCCTTGATACGCGTATTCCCGCGCAAGCAAAGCCCGCAGCCGCACTTTTGCTTTCTGTAATGCTAAATGAGGGCTCAAGGGACAAAAATTATAATGAATTATACGCGCAGGCCCACAAAAATGGCACGGATATTAAATTTAAGGCTGATTTTAACTCCATAACGGCCAGCGTAAACGCGCTTTCAAAGGATATGGAATCTTCGCTCAAGCTTGTGAAAGAAGTCCTGCAGGCGCCGCGCCTGAATGACAGCAATTTTGAATATGCAAAATCTTTTGTGCGCGAGAATGTTCTGAACTCGCAAAATAGCGCTGCAGAAGCGCTTTTAAAGGATTTCTTCCCGAATTCTCCGGAATTTGCTTCAAAAGAGGAAATTTTGAAATCTCTTGATGAAATTACGCTGCCCGAGGTTGCCGGTCTTTACAATTATATCGTTGCAAACGCTCAGGCGACCGGAGTTTTCACTGCGCCGGTTGACGCAAATCCCGGGTTGAAATTTTCTGCAATAAACGAACTTTCTGACGGTTTTGTAATGTTCAAACCGGTTGAAATGAAGCATTTTGAGTCATTTGTGCCCGTTGCGGAAGATAAAATAATCAAAAAAGCCGACGCAAGAAACCAGGCGGATATTGTTCAGGCATTTAAGTTCAAAACTAATTTCAATCCAAAAGACCACCTCACGATTGCCCTTTTGAACACGATTTTGGGCGGCGGGCCTTATTCAAGGCTGTTTAATGACCTGCGTGAAACCCAGAAACTCGCCTATCGCGTGGAATCCAACATTGATTACCACGGAAACACCGGTGTTTTATCTCTCGGGATAAAAACGACTACGGACAACCCTGCTGAAAATGTTCAGGAGTTTGAAAACGTGAAAAAATCAATTGACGGGTTCAAAAAGCACATAAATTTATTAAAAACCGAAAAAGTGAGTGAAAACGAGCTTGCTGCAGCAAAATTGCGATATAAAACGAAAATTTTGAATGCAATTGAGTCCTCCGAGGGGCAGACGCATGTGCTTTCAAACTCCCAAAACACGCCCTATTCCATCGCTTCAACAGGTGAGGCCTTGAAAATTATTGATTCAATCGCCGCCGATGATATTTACAACGCCGCAAACTACATTTTTGGCGGACATTCAGTGATTTCAATTCTTGCCAGCCAAAAAACGCTGGAGAATGCCGGAGTTTAAAAATTGTGCTGTTTATTGGACTGTTGAAGCGCTGAAAAAGGCTATGAATTGAGGATTTTCATTCGTAAATAATTTTAATAAGCTTTTCAAACTCAATTCTGTTGCTATCGTCCTGAAAATAGCCGTAAATCTCTTTTGCCGTACAAATTCCTATCCCGTCTATGGCTGCGAGCGTGCTGATGTCGGATTTTAGAAGTGATTCGGGCGATTTTATGGCTGCAGCAAGGTTTTTTGCGTTATTTTTGCCTAAATTGTTGATTCCAAGAGCGTAAAGCAGCCTGCCAGGGCTTTGTTTCTTTGAATTTTGGATAGAAAAATATAAATTTTCAGCTGATTTTTGCGAAAATCCGTCCAGTTTCTTTAAATCGTCAATGGAAAGACCGTAAATATCAGAGAAATTTTTAATATTTGCATTTTTTACAAGGTTTTTTGCCGCAGAAGCGCCCAGGCCCTTGATATTCATAGCGTCGCGCGAGGCAAAATGCTCAATTTTCTTTGAAATGATTTCTTCGCAATTTTTATTTGTGCATTTCAGATTATTGTTTTCATAGGAAAGCTTTTCACCGCAAAACGGGCAATTTTTAGGGATATTTATGCTTTTTGAGCTTGCTGTTTTTTCGCATGAGGCAACAATTGGCAAAATTTCGCCGGCTTTTTCGATTGTTATTTTGTCATTAATTTTTATGTCCAGATTTTTCATAAATTCAAGATTGTGCAATGTTGCTTTTGAAAGCCGCTGGCCGCTGATTTCCACCGGCTCGAAAACCGCAATCGGTGTTAAAATTCCGCTTTTTCCCATCGAAAATTCGACATTTTTAAGCGTTGTTCCGGCTGTTTTTGGTGAATATTTGTAAGCGATTGCCCAGTTGGGATAAGTTGTTGAAATTCCGGCTTTTTCGCGGCTTTTCAGGTCGTTTAATTTTATTACAACCCCGTCGGTCGGAAAATCTGCGATTTTTCGCTTATTTTCCCACAAATCAATATAATTTTTTACATCATCAAAATTATTTGCAAAATCGTATGGAATCGTTTCAAAACCGAGGGCTTTCAGCTCCGCCAGAGCCTCGCTGTCTTTGGAAAAATCCCCGCCAATGCACTGATATGCGAAAAATGACAGATTTCTTGCGCGTGTGATTTCAGGATTGTTTTGTCTTACAGAACCGCTTGCGGCGTTGCGGGGATTTGAGAAATTTTCCTTTAAATTTTCAAAATTTTCCCTTGTAATAAAAACCTCGCCTCGAACTTCAATATTAACAGGCTTTTTGAGCGTTTCGGGGATGGATTTTATTGTTTTTATGTTTTCGGTAAAATCTTCGCCGGTTTCGCCGTTTCCTCTTGTTGCGCCTTTTGTTAGTTTTCCGTTTTTGTAAATCAGGGTTATCGCCAGCCCGTCAATTTTGGGTTCGCAGAGCATTTGCTGATGATTCGGGTTGTTTTTATTGTGCCATTGTGCCAGATTGTCAATGGAATAGACCTTTTTAAGGCTTTGCATTTTTATTTTGTGCTTAATTTTGCGGGCGTTTTTGATTATTCCGCCGATTTTTTGCGTGGGGCTGTTTTTAGGGGCGAAATTCGGGCTTTCTTTTTCCAGTTTTAGGAGTTTTTCGTACAGCTTGTCGTATTCGGAATCTGAAATTTCAGGCTTGTTCAGAACGTAATAATTGTAATTGTGACGGTTGATTTCTTTTTGCAGCTTTAAAATTTCTTCGTTTTTTGCGCTATTTTGTGCGTAAATCGGCATTGAGCAGAAAAATAACAGTAGAATTGTGGTGAAAAGTTTTTTCAAGTTTGAAATTGTCCTATCTTTTGATAAATTATAAATCAAAAATCGGGGGTGACAAAAAGAATCCTTTGCGGATTCTTTTTTTGAGCGGGACTACGGTGCTTTTGCGCCGTAAGCGGCTTGTCCGCATTAATTTCGCCCGTTCGAGCCTCGCAAAGAACGCGAAAAGTGTACATAACAAAAAAGAATCCCTAAAGGATTCTTTTTTGGAGCGGGAGACGAGGCTCGAACTCGCGACATCTTCCTTGGCAAGGAAGCATTCTACCACTGAATTACCCCCGCGTATTCGTCTGTAAAAATTATTATACATGCGGAAATTATTTTTTCAACTCTTTTATTAAAAATTTTAAAAATTCGAGCTCATCTTCGCGTGTGACAAGGTTTCCGGAGAGTTTTTCTTCTAAAATTGCATCAAAAATTTCCGCATAAACCCCGCCGGGAGGCATGCCTGCTTTTTGAATATCCTCGCCCGTGATTTGGGGCTTAATTTCTGCCATTTCGTCCAAAAACCTTATTGCAGAAGCATTATTGGTCAAAAGATAATACGCAATCACCGCTTCTTTTTCCATAGCGTTGAAAAACTTGTAAACCTCAATATTCGTGCAGGGCGGGAGCTTTTTTGCGGCTTTTTCTAAATCCGTGATTATCTTTTTTTCAATTTTTGTAAAATTCATCAACTCTAACGCCGCAGAACCGCCAAAAACAGGCGCAAGCCAGACAAGCCAGCGATTTTCCGGAGAAAAACGTTCTATTAGCGCGATTGCGTTTTTTGAATCGATTTTTTTGTCAAAATCAGGATTTATGAGCCTGAAAATTTTTTGAAAAATAAATTTGTCCCAAACCTGCGGAAAAGGAAGCGAAAAAGCCTGTATCAGCTCGGATTTTAAACGGGAATAAGAAATATCAGGGTTCGGGTTGTTCAAATATTCCTCCTGAAGCTTCAGTGTTTCGCTTTCGAGCTCAAATCCGAACCGCACCGCGAATTTCAGCCCCCTTATTATCCTCGTCGGGTCGTCAATAAAACTGCCTTTGTGCAAAATCCGGAGCTGTTTTTTTTCTAGATCCTCTAAACCGCCCGTATTGTCAATAATTTCGCCGAAATTTTCACTGTTTAAAGAGGCAGCCATTGCATTTATTGTAAAATCTCTGCGCAGCGCGTCTTCCATAAGCCCGCAACCGGTTTTTACAAGAACGGGTAGGTGGCCTTTTTTCGGATAAGCTTCCGTTCTTGTGGAGGCAAAATCAATCTCCACGCCGTTTTTAAACCTAATTTTTGCGGTTCTGAGTTCCGGCTGCGTTTGGAGAATTTTTGCGGAAGTTTTTATTTCAAGAAATTCCGCAAGTTCAATCGCGTCGCCCTCAACCGTTATATCAACATCAAAAATTTCGCGCCCCAAAAGCAAATCTCTCACAATACCGCCCACAAGATAGCACCTGAAATCGCCTTTGTTGATTTTTATGGATTCAAGAGCCTGTGAAACCGTTGTCGGGAGCGAAGTTTTGATTTTTTGTGCAATGTTTTTCATATTTATTATATTAGCCGAATTTATGCTAGTATGTAAACATATGTAGAAATATTGAGGTATTTTTATGATTCGATTTGGGATTTTTCGCGGAAAAACTACGACCGGTGTTTGTTTTTTCAATAAAATAGAAAAACCTTTACAAAAACAGCTGTCTGAGGGGATTAAGTCGGTTCCTTTTCAAGAGGCACAATTTTTGCATTTAAAAATCTATGACCGTCCGATTTCCCGCTTTTTTAAAAGGCTGCTCGGAATGCCGGACACAAATGAAAACTTAAAGATGAGCGGTACTTTTGCCAGAGTTAATGGCTCTGCGAACAGGCTTTATGATGTTTCTGATACTTTTCGCTCAGGTGAGCTCAAGAGGCTCGAAAAAGGAGAAAATCTTTTAAAAGATGAAAATTCGTTTGTCTTTCGTTTGGCTAAAAAGATAAACCAGGCAATTTCCGAATAAAAATTATTGTTTGCAAGGCGGCCGGCTGCTTTTGTGCTGCGGGTTTTGTGTAAATTTATTAAATTATCAAAAAAACTTTCAAATTTCGCCACAATATGCTAGTATATCATTAGTGTAAAAGTAATAAAAATTTTTATATTATGAATTAATTATAATTTAACATATGCATATTGAATTCAACCCTGCGTGCGTGCACGTACGGGGATGTGTATATATAGAAAAACGAGGTACAGGACAATCGAAGGAACTATTGTAATTATTGCACTTTTGGTCATTCTTGCCGTTGCACTCTCGCTCGGCGTGGTTGTGCTCTGGCAGAAACAGAAAAAAGCGCAGGCAGGTTTAGACGCTCTTTCCAAAGAAACGGCTGATAAAGAAAGCCTTTTGAAGAAAGAAGCAATGATTCAGGCAAAAGAAATACTTCACAATGAGCGTGAAAAATTCGACGAAGAAGTCCGCGAACGCAGACAGGACCTTCTAAGACAGGAAAACAAGCTCGCTAAAAAAGAAGATACGCTTGAAGAAAAAATTCAGGAAGTGACTGACAGAGAATCACATCTTGATAAAAAAATGGAAGAATTAACCGAAAAAGAAGACTATCTTGCTGAAATGATAGCCAAACAAATCGGAGAAATGGAAAGAATTGCGGGAATGTCCCGTGAAGAAGCCAGACATATGCTGCTTGAACAGCTGAAACAGGATCTCCAGCAGGAGCAAATGCAGCTTATCCGTGAAAATGAGGCGAAAATCCGCGAAATTTCAAAGGAAAAAGCTCAGGAAATCCTCTCAACAACAATGCAGCGCTGCGCTATCGATCAGGTCGTGGAATCAACGGTTTCTGTTGTAAACCTGCCGTCTGACGATATGAAAGGCAGAATTATCGGGCGTGAGGGGCGAAATATTCGCACATTGGAAACCCTTACGGGCGTTGATTTGATAATTGACGATACGCCGGAAGCAGTTGTTTTATCCAGCTTTGACCCTGTCAGAAGAGAGATTGCAAAAGTCGCTCTTGAAAAACTCATCTCTGACGGACGTATCCACCCTGTCAGAATCGAGGAAATGGTCGAAAAAGCGCAGGAAGAAATTGAAGAAAAAATCAAAAAAGAGGGCGAAAACGCAGCAGTTGATATGGGCGTGATGAATTTGCACAAAGAGCTCATAAAAACGCTCGGACGCCTTTATTACCGCACAAGCTACGGCCAAAACGTGCTTAAACACTCGCTTGAGGTCGGCCACATCGCAGGAATGCTTGCTGCAGAGCTCGGCGCAAATGTAAATGTCGCAAAAAGAGCCGGACTTCTCCATGATATCGGAAAAGCCGTTGACCAGACCCAGGAGGGAACGCATATTGAGCTCGGCGTTGAGCTTGCAAGGCGATATGGCGAAAAAGAAGAAATAATTCACGCTATTGAGGCTCACCACGACGATGTTACAGCTAATACAATCGAGGCGGTGCTTGTAAAACTCGCTGACGCAATTTCTGCGGGGCGCCCGGGTTCACGGCGCGATACGCTTGAAATTTACATCAAACGTCTGCAAAAAATCGAAGAAATCGCAAAAAGCTACGAAGGAATCAAGCAATCTTTCGCGGTGCAGGCGGGCAGGGAGGTTCGTATTATTGTTCAGCCCGATATGTTCGATGATTTGGCGAGTGCAAAGCTGGCGCGTGATATTGCGAAACGCATTGAGGAAGAAATGGATTATCCCGGACAAATCAGGGTAACTGTTGTTCGCGAAATCCGCACAACCGAGATTGCAAAATAGACAGATAATCAAAAAAACGGGATTTTTAATATGAAATTTAAAAGTCCCGCTTTTTTCCGTAAAAAAACAATGACGAACGAAATTAACATACTATTTTTAGGAGATATGGTCGGACGTCCGGGGCGTACGATAGTAAAAAAGTATCTTTCAGAGGTGCTTGAATCTTCTAATGCGCCTGATTTTGTCATTGCTAATGTTGAAAACGCTTCGCACGGGTTTGGCTTGACAGAAAAGAACCACAATGAGCTTGCTGCTGCGGGAATTGACTGTTTTACCTCCGGAAATCATATCTGGGACAGAAAAGACATTTTTGAATATATAGACAAATCCGACAGGCTCATCCGCCCTGCAAATTATCCCGAGGGCACAAAAGGCGTCGGGTACAGGATTTTTGAGGTCAATGGAACAAAAATCGCCGTCGTAAACCTGCTCGGACGGACTTTTATGAACGCAATGGACTCTCCATGGGCTTATATGGAGAAAATTGCTCCAAAATTAAAGGAAGAAGCGCCGATTGTTATCGTGGATTTTCATGCAGAAGCAACGGCTGAAAAAATTTGCTTTGCAAAATACTGTAATTCGCTCGGCGTGAGCGCTGTTCTGGGCACTCACACCCATGTTCAAACCTCTGATGAAAAAATTATTAATGATTACACTGCTTATATTACTGACGCGGGCTTTTGCGGGGTTTATGACTCGGTAATCGGGATGGCATACGAATCCTCCTTAAAACGCCTTGTAACAAGCCTGCCCGAGCGGTTTGATATTGCAGAAAGCTCCGTTTTGGAGCTGAACGCGGTGAAAATGGCTTTTGACCCTGTTTCTGGAGGGGCGAAAAGCATTGAAAGAATTCGTTTTATAAAAGATATTAGTGAGGTAAGTTAATATGAGAGGATAAGAAAGGTGAAAATCGATTTACACATTCACACGTGCTTTTCCGACGGTGTTTTTACGCCGGAAAAGATTGTGGATACTGCAATTGACGCCGGTTTGAACGCTATTGCGATAACCGACCACGATAACGTTCTTGCGTATCCGATAGCAGTATCGTATTCCGAAAAAATCGCCAAAGAGGCGGGAGTGACGCCTCTGGAGATAATTTCGGGCGTCGAAATCAATACGATTTATAAAAATACGGAAATCCACATTCTCGGCTACTTTATGAACCGTGAAAATGCTGATTTTAAAGCAATGCTTAAGCAGCAGCAGGCAGCGAGAATTGAACAAACGAATGAAATCATTACCCTTTTGAACAAAAAAGAGGGAATCCATGTTACATTCGATAAAATCAAAAATCTTGTTGCCGAAGGCGGCTCAATCGGGCGTCCGCACATTGCAAAAGCAATAACAATGGCGGGCGGAACTTCGAGCGTGATGGAAGCGTATAACAAATACATCAACGACGACTCAAATGTCTATGTGCAAAGAAAAACCGTAACCCCGCACGACGCAATAGAAATTATCTACGACGCAGGCGGAATTCCGGTGTTTGCACATCCTTTTGACGTTGAAAATGCAGAAGAACTTATAAAAGAGTTTATGCATTACGGCTTGAGGGGCGTTGAGGCTTATCATCGCAAACATTCGCCAGCAATGGTTGAATATTATTCGTCAATAGCCGAAAAATACGGGCTTATCATAACGGGCGGCTCTGATTTCCATGCGCCCAACCCGAACAACGGCCAGATTATCCTCGGGAAAAACTTTATCCCCGAATGGATTTATGACCAGCTTATGAAAGAAAAAAAACAACTGGATTTGGCGCGCTGATGAAAAAAAACGCTTTTACAATGGTAGAAATCGCGGTAGTTGTGTCGCTTTTGATGACGACGGTGCTTTTGTGCCTGCCGTTTGTGTTTAATAACACAAAACAGGCGCGGCTGATTTCGGGGTGGAAAAATGTCTATTCCGAGCTCCAGCCGAATTTTGAAATCTTTGAAATTGCCGATTATAATGCAGTAAAGCGCGTTTGCAGCTCAAATATTGAGAATATGGAGGATAATATTTTTAAAATTCTCGCTCCGTACCTGAATATTGACGCGGCAGCAATAAATAAACCGGTCAAAGGCTACAACTACCGCTATTCTAACGGCGCCCAGATTCCTTTTGAATCAAAGTATTTCACCAGAAGCTTTTACCAGCGGGAAAATGGCGAAATTATCGGGTTTAAATGGCTGAATTGCGACTGCGATGAAATAAAACCCTGCGCTGCAGTTGTTTTTGACATGAATGGCAAAAAACCTCCAAACCGTCTTGGTCAGGATGTTTTCGGGCTGCATATTTTTAAAGGCGATATAAAAGCGTTCGGCGCTGATTTGCAAAACGTTGAACTTGAGCGCGAATGCGTAAAAGGACGGGGCTCCGGCGCTGCGTGCTCCGAGTTTTTCTTGCGCGGAGGGAAGTTTTAACTGAGGAATCAATTATGTTGGACACAATTTTAATACATCTGATTACTTTTATTGAAAATATGATAGAAGCCACGGGGCCTTTGGGGATAAGCCTTTTGATGGCAATAGAATCCTGCAATATCCCGCTTCCGAGCGAAACAATCATGCCTTTTGCCGGATATCTCGTCAGCAAAGGCGAAATGAACTTCCATGTGGCGGCTTTTGCCGGCGCTTTCGGCTGTGTTCTGGGCTCGGTGCCGTCGTATTACATCGGTTACTTTGGCGGACGCCCGTTTTTTGAAAAATACGGAAAATGGCTGCTCGTAAGCAAAAAAGACCTTGACGAAGCTGACGAATGGGTCGATAAATACGGTGATTGGGCGTTTTTCATCTGTAGAATGCTCCCTGTTGTCAGAACTTTCATTTCGCTCCCCGCGGGGATTTTGAAAGCACGAAAAAGAACCTTTTTTACGCTCACTTTTTTAGGCTCGCTCATCTGGTGCTACCTACTTGTTTATGTGGGCGTAAAAATGGGGCAAAATATGGCTATTTTCAAGGCTTTATGGCACAAATTCGACATCGCAATCGTGCTCGTTTGCTTTGTGCTCGGTATTCTTTATCTTTACAAACATTTTAAAGGCTTGAAAGACTGATATGAGCAGGCTTTTTGACGTTTTTGAAAAGAAAAAAATATTTAAGCTGATTTTGGGGCTGGGAAACCGCTCCTGCGAAGAAATCTATGAAACAAGCAAAATCTATGCGCTTGCCGGCTGCGATATGTTCGATATAAATGCCTCGGAAAGGGCAATTGAGGCATTAAAGCGCGCTTTGAAAGACGCAGGGCGCGAGGACGCGCTGATTTGTATCAGCATAGGGCTTGAGGGCGATGTTCATACCCGAAAAGCTGTTGTAAATGAAAAAAAATGTTCTGCCTGCGCAAAATGCCTGAAAAAATGCCCTTGCGGGGCAATTGTAATGAAAGAAGGCAGGGCTTTTGTGCTTTCTGACAAATGTATCGGCTGCGGAAAATGCAAATGCAGCGCAATCAGCTGCAAAAGTACCCAAAACGATGTAGCGGAAGCTGTCAGACTGGCAAAAAAATACGGCGCTGACTGCGTTGAGCTTCATGTTTCAATAAAAAAATCGCCCAAATCCGTTGTTGAATACCTTTTAAAGAACCTCGAATGCCCGCTGAGCCTTTGTCTTGACCGAAAATATTACAGCAACGAAAAAATTGCAAAACTCATCAACAAAGTAAAAAAAATCAAGGGCGATTCCCGTTTTGTGATTCAGGCGGACGGGGTTCCTATGTCGGGCGGGGAAGATTCATTGAATTCAACCTTGCAGGCGGTTGCAATGGCGCATATTGTGCAGGATTTCGGGACTTATATACTTTTGTCGGGCGGAACCAATTCAAAAACCGCAAAACTTGCAAACGAATGCGGCTTGCGCTTCAACGGAGTGGGTGTCGGGTCTTATGCAAGGAAAATTATCAAAAATCTGCCTCCTGAGGAGGCTGTTAAAAAAGCAAAAGAGCTGGTTTTGTCGGTGAATTGTAATTCTCATTAAAAAAGTGTATAAATATATAGTAAGCATTTTCAGGAAGGTGAAAGATGAGTTTTGAATTTAATATATTGCTTAACCCTGTAATTATAGCGATTTTACTGCTGTTTGTCTTGATTCTGGGCTATCTTCTGGCAAGAGTTCACAGCATTAATGAAAATCTTCGCAGGCTGACTTCGGTTTTGAGGGGATTTAAGAAAGGTACGATTGTTTACCGCTTCAAAGAGCTGGACGAAATCTTTTCAAAAGACCCGTTCATCGCGAATTACTGGGTTGAATTTAAAAATACGCTTGTTTTTTCGGACGGAATGGCTGCTGCGGACGCCGGTGCAAAGTTCAAAGCCCCATCTGCTGACACTTCATCTATTCAGTGCACAATTGACGCGGGATATTTTTTCAATGAAGAAACTCTCGTAAACGGAAAGATGAATTACAAGTTTATTTCCGCTGTGCCCACGATTTTGACCGGTTTGGGGCCGCTTTTTACGTTTTTGCATATTTCTTTAGCGTTTTCAAAGGTTAATTTTGCGACTCAGGAGGCGACAATCGCTTCTGTTTCGTCGCTGATGGCCGCGATGAAGGTTGCGGCAATGATTTCGGTTGTTGCGGTCGGAACTTCGATTATATTTATGATTGTTGAAAGGCTTACTTACAAAAACCTCTGTCTGGCGCCGTTGAACGAGTTTCAGCTGGAGCTTAACAAGCTTTTTGACAATATTTCTTCTGAAAAGTTCCTCGTGGAGCTGTTAAAAGAATCAAAATCCCAGAATAACGCTATGAATCAGGCTTTTAACCAGCTTCCGGCAAAAATGAAAGAGGCTTTTGAGGCAAGTTTCAATGCAAGTCTTGTTCCTTATCTTGATAACTTGATTTTCAGCGTGAACAAGCTCCAGGAAAACCTTTTGCAGCAGAAGAAAAAGCCCGCAAATATTATAGATGAATTATTTAACAATGGTGATGAATAGGAGCGGAAAATGAAGTATGTAAAATATTCATCACAAAAAAATACCCCGGGCGGCGACGAAAACGTTTTCTGGGTGACGATGAGCGACCTTTTGCTCGGGCTCGTTGTAATTTTTATCATACTTTTCGTTTTTGCAATTACCGGATTCACCACAAACAAAGTCAACGAACAGAAAAATCAGTTTGAGGTTAGTGAAAAACTGCTCGAGGAGCTGAAAAAGAACAATATAAATGCAGATGTGGACAAATTTTCCGGCAGGATTAAGATTTCGGATTTGGAATTGTTCGAGCTGAACAGCTATGAGCTTTCAGAAGGCGGAAAAGCCTATCTTGCGAAATTTGTGCCGGTATATTTCAACACAATTTTGAAAGATAAAAAAATCCGTGAAAATATTTCGCAAATTATCATTGAGGGGCATACTGATTCTCATACTTTTGCCGGTGCAAAATCCGAGGAAGAAAAGTATTTCCGAAATATGGATTTGAGCCTGAAAAGAGCGTCTTCTGTTGCGCAATATATTGTTTTTTCAAATTATTCCGGCAAAAAATCCTATGAAAAAGACCTCTACAAGCTCCTGTCCGTGCAGGGGAAAAGCTCCTCCGAGCCGATTTTTACGAACGGAAAAGAGGATTTTTCAAAAAGCAGGCGCGTTGAGTTGAAAATAATGTTCAAAGACAAAAGCATTCTTGATTCTATAAAAAAACAATAAAAAGGGCCTTATTTTAAATAAGGCCCTTTTTTCTCCGATTATCTTTATACTTTTATGCTACTGCCAAATCCTGGTTTCTCTGCTGGCGTTGTTCCTGAATTCTTTCTCTGAGGTTTTCAACGCTCTGGTTGTTTTGTGTCATCATTGCATCAAGAGCTGCTTTGAATCCTCTGAAGTCGATGGTTGTAGTGACCGAGATGAAAGAATCAAGGTCTAAACCAAGGTCATTTCCTGCTCCGGCAAAAGGATTGGAAGATTGCTGGCCTTTTGCAGGTGCTGTGTAGTCATTTTGTGTTGCAGTGTTTGTTTCTTCAGTTGTTCCGGAAAGTTTGTTCTGTACGGACTTGATGTTTTTATCTACTTTGTTGATTTCTGATTGAGTTGAATTGATTTTTGTATCAACAACTTCAATATCATCTTGGACAACTGCCTGTTCTTCGCGAACTACTGTCAACTGGGCATTTCTGTTATCTATTTTTTCAGTTGCAGTTTCAATATTCACTTTGTTCTGGTTAAGATAGTTCAATGTTTGTGCCATTTGAGCTATTAATGATTTAACCTGTGCGCTGAAAGAGTTTACTGCATTCAAACCTGCTGTTGCGAGCTGGTCGATGAGGTTTTGGTTGCCGGATTTTTGAGCGATGTATGCAGGAATTTCGTCTTCTGTGATTTCACCTGCTTCGTACTTTTTGAAAGCCTCAGTTGTTGCATCTTCTATTTTTTTGTCTTCTTCTTGAGCTGCCTGAGCAACAGTTTGAGTTGTTTCGTTGATTTTGTCGTTCATCTTTTTGATTACAGAAAGAAGTGTGATGTTGTCTTTTTCATATTTTTCTTTCTGTTCTTTAGCCTGAGCTTCATAAGATTCACGATCGGATTCTACTTGTTTAATTTCTGTTTCAAGCTGTGTTGCTTTAGCTTCAAGTGCTGCATTTCTTGCTTCAAGCTGTGATTTTTCTTGTTTGTACTGCTGGAGTTTTGTTTCCAGTTCTTGTTTTTGAGCCTGATAAGCAGCAAGTTTTGCTTCGAGTTCAGCTGTTTCTTTATCGGTTGTGGAAGCACCCGTTACTTCTACATCACCGAAAAGCGTTTCTTCTGTGGAATTTGTTGTTCCGGTAGAAGATTTTGTTGAACCTGTCGGATAAGTTGTTGAATAATTTGTGTTAATACTTACCATGATACACCTTTACTTTGTCACTTACTCTTATATAAAAACAAATTGGGTATATACAATTTCAATATTTCTTATATTTGTTACAAACCTTAACAAAAATCCTAAAAGCCTGTAAATACAAGAACACCCCTGTATTATGAATTGAATACAAGGGCATTTTAATCTTATATTATTAATTAGCCTAGCCGTTTCTCATGTCACCAATGACATTATAAATAAATGCAAAAACCATACCGAGAATTACGCCGGGAACCACAAAAATCGAGGCCGGACGGGCTTGTTTTGCTGATGACGAAAGCAAAAATGTCGTAGTCTGGCGTGCGACTTTGATTTTGCTTGCCAGATTGTTTCTGATTTCAGTAAGCTGTTTCAGGGCTTCTTTGGGCAGGTTTTTACGATCTTTCAGGGCCTGTTTGGCGATTTCTTTATCTTCTGACTGTGATTTGATAAAAATATCAAGCGCCTTGTTCTCCGGAGCCCTTTTAGCTTCTTTTTCAACGCCTTTAAGGAATTTATTTCTTGTTTTTGTTGTTTTTTCTTCAATCATCTTCTGGTATTGATGATTTGTAAATTCATTTAAATCTTCAATTGTAACAGGCAAAGCATGCTTTAGCGCATAGCCTGATACTCCGCCGATAGCCGCGGCCAAAGGAATATTAATTTTGTTGTTTTTTGAGGGCTCAGAAGCCTTGATTACACGAACTTCCATAGTTCATATCCTCATTAAATTATTTATTAGTACTTAATTAATCACACGAATAAGAGATTATAGGGATACTTTTAGGTTCACGTATTATATCATCAACCTTAAAATATGTCAATAAATTATAAACTTTATCTAAATATTAGTAGCAAGCGAGGGTGCAATGTTAATAAATTCATCCACAAGCCTTTTGTCCCATTGGATTCCGGCGCCGAGCTTGAGAATTTCGCATGCTTTTTCTACTGATAATCCTTTCCTGTACGGTCTGTCGCTGATGAGCGCATGATAAGCGTCAGCAACAGAAACTATTCTTGCTGCGAGGGGAATTTCTTCACCTTTGAGTTTTTCGGGGTATCCTGAGCCGTCCCAGTGTTCATGGTGGTATTTGACAATAGGAATGAGGTCATGCAGCGATTCGTTAGGCATGAGCACCTTTTCTGCGCCGATTGACGGGTGCTGTTTCATTACTTCCCATTCATTATCGTCGAGTTTTGACGGCTTTTTGAGGACATTTTCCGGTATTCCGATTTTTCCTATGTCATGCAAAAGCGCTCCGAGCTTGATTCTTTCCACATCTTTTTCAGGAAGGTTCAAACTTCTTGCCAGCGCTTCAGAATATCTGGAAACTGAGGTCGAATGACCTTTTGTGTATTCATCTTTTGCATCAATCGCCGAAGCAAGCGAGGTTACGACCTCGATTAAGTGGTTTTGTGAAATAATTTCTTCGTTATGGAATTTTGCAACGAGCTCTTCATCAAAGTTTATGCCGATTTGCGAGTGGCGCTTCGCAATGACTGACGCAAATGAACTGAGCGCCATATCATCCCAGAAATCAAAATCCTCCGAGCAGACAATTGTGGACATTCCGTTTTTGTAGCCTTTGCTTTTGGAAATATACATTGCCTGTTCTGCCAGAATCCAGAGTTTTTCCGGGTCAATTGAGGATTTCGGGAAAGTTGAAATTCCTACAGAAACTTTTATCGGCCCTACGCCGTCAACAAGGCAGCAGGAAAGCGTGTAAGTGAGATATTCTGCAAGATATTTTGCGTCAGCCGAATCCGTATCCGGTAAAATAACCGCAATTTCGTCGCCGCCGTATCTTCCGGCGCTGTCGTTTGTTCTTATGTTCTGGCTGATTTTGTCCGAAACAAGTTTTATGATTTCGTCGCCTTTTGCCGCACCAAAATCCTTGTTTATCTGTGAAATATTGTTTATGTCAAAAATAACAACTGACATTTTCGTATCGGTGCGTTTGGCCTTGTCAATTTCCTGCACAAGGATTTCCTGAAGGCGTCTGTGGTTGTTCAGATTGGTCAGAGCATCGGTGTGGGTGTTCAAAAGAACTTTGTTTGAGAGTTCTTTGTTTTGAATGAAAAGGGCAAGATAATTTGCCATCATTTTGTAGATATCCGCGTAATTTGTATAATCATTATCGCCGACAATCATCACTCCGATACATTTATCACCGTCGCAAAGCGGGATAATTGCTGCGGGGGAGGCATTCAGGTAATGAATATTTAAAAATGAATTGTTGTTCTCAAAAATCGGCTGGCGGCTGTTGAAAGCATTTTCAATCGGGGTATGGTGGCCGTTAATCAGGACACGGCTGGAGAAAGTGCTGCCGATTTTGTCAATGATTTTGAGGTTTATGCATTTTGACTGTTCATTATATGTTCCGAACGCCGTAAACATGGCATTCATTTTGTTTACAAATATGTTATGAAGCGAATAAAACAGCTCATTCTGGGTTTCTTTGTCTTTTATGACTTCATTAAAGCACCGCAGAATCTCCATAACGTCTGTATGCTGTGCGGGTTTCCAGTTTTGCTGGTTGTATCCGCCGTAAAAGCGGTTGGCAGTAGTTCTGGTGCCCATATTGTTGATTTTTGAGACAATATCGGATGTAAGAATCGGGTTTGATTGCTTCAGCTTCGATTCCTGTTTATTAATGTCCGTATTATTATTTTCTGTTCTGCTATTAAAATTCAAGACGGGTACCTTCACACAAAATATGTTTATATAAAACAACTGATTGCCATTTTTTGACATAAATATTAAAAAATTTTACAATTCAGTGTTTAAAAACATTGTATCAATTAAACAATGTCTTTGTAAAGATTTATTTTTACTGGAATTTTCAAGTTTTTGTTAAAATTTTAATTTTGTTAAGTTTGGAGTAAAATACAATTCAGGAAAACAAAAAGGCAAAAAAATGTTAAAAGAATTCAAAACACCATTGAGCGAAAAAAGCGTTTATATCGGGCCTGACAGCAAAGAGGATATATATATACTGGCTCTGGAGTCCAGCTGCGACGAAACTGCTTGCGCAATCGTAAAAAACGGCAGAACCGTGATTTCTAACGTTGTTGCGTCGCAAATAAAGACACATCAGCAGTTCGGCGGGGTTGTACCGGAAATTGCAGCCAGAGAGCACCTTGATTCCGTGATTCTGGTGATAAATCAGGCGCTGGAAGAAGCAAATATGAAGCCTGAAGAGCTCACTGCCGTCGCTTCTACCGTCGGGCCGGGGCTGGTCGGGTCGCTTCTGGTCGGTTTGAACGCTGCAAAAGCTTTTGCCGTGACGCATGACAAGCCTTTTATCGGCGTAAACCATCTTAACGCGCATGTTTGCGCAAATTATCTGGATACTGATTTAGAACCGCCAATGCTTGCCCTGCTTGTGAGCGGGGGGCATACGCAGATTATAAAGGTCGATTCTTACCAGAAACAGGAGATAATCGGCGAAACAATAGACGACGCAACCGGCGAAGTCTATGACAAGGTCGCAAGACTCATGGGGCTTCCTTATCCTGGCGGCGTAAATCTCGATAAAATGGCGCAAAACGGCAATCCCAAAGCCTATGTTCTCCCGAAAGCCAAGCTCCAGGGGGAATTTGACTTTAGTTTTTCGGGATTGAAAACTGCGGTGTTGAATTTGTGTAAAAAATTAACACAGGATGGCAGCCCGCTGCCTAAAGAAGATGTTGCAGCAAGCTTTCAGGAGTGCATAACTTCTACGCTTTTCGGAAAAACGCTCAAAGCCGCTGAAAAATATAATATAAAACAAATTGTGCTGGGTGGCGGGGTTGCTGCGAATTCGGAAATAAGGAATAAATTTTTTGCTCTGAGAGAAAAAGGCTATAAAATTTATGCACCTGCGATGAAATATTGCACTGACAATGCTTCTATGATTGCCAGTGCAGCGTATTTTTTAACAAATACAACGGATTCTCTCGATGTTGAAGTCTTTTCGAGATGTTAATTTTTGTTGCAGCTGTTTCATAAAAGAGGCAAAAAATTTTTTTCATAGATTTTAGGCTTAACACTTATAAGATAGAGAAAAAGTATGAAAGTAGATTCTGTTAGACCTAATTATTCACATTCGTTCAAGGGAAAGCGGGAGATTGTAAAAATTATCCCACAGCCGGTTCAGGCTTCTTTGGCTTCAAAAATAACCGATGATATTTTTTACGGCTCCCCCAGAAACCTCAAATACAAAAAAATTGACAACCTCTACGGCGAATTAAGAGATGCCGCGGGGAATTTGTACCTGAAAATAAAAAAATATACAGAGTTTGGAACTGATTCGGCAGAGGTCAAGCGCTCAAAACAGGCTGTAAAATGTTTCAACCGCGTTATTACGGACGCAAACGACAACCTCATCAAGCATATCAAAACTTTCCATAATGCAGAAGGCCCCTACAAGGTGGAGGTATGGGACGCTGATGGAAAAACGCTCATAAATGAAGTTTTGGGTTCCGGCTATTACAGAAGGCAGATTGGCCCGTCCCGAAAAAACAGTTCCCAAACATATTTGAAATCGGTCTATAACCGTCCTTTGAAAAAGGGTAATCCGTTTGAAGTTGTTTATTACTACAAAAATAAAGAATTTCCGGCCGAAAAGTATGTTTATGACAACTCGCACAAACTTGCACGCATTGAGCGTGGAAAATACCGCCCAAACGGCTCGGTTTCGGAAATTCAAATTATGTCGCCCAAAAGAAAGCTCATAAACACCATAAAACTCGACCCGTATCGTGATTACAGCGGGCTTTTTAAGGTTAATAACAGCAGAGATTGGCCCGTTCTAGCCAGCAACTCGGTTTAATCGCGGGGTTGTTGCAATAGGTTGTTAAAAATGTTATATTAAATTGTTGCAGTTAGGGGAATATGGTAGATACAGCATGGCTTTAAGCAATAAAAATTTATCCCCCAAAGACAGACTGGTGCTGGCTCTGGATGTGGATTCGATAGAAGAAGTCGAAAGACTCGTTACTTTGTTAAAGGATTATGTAGGATTTTTTAAGGTTGGCCCGCAATTGTTCACATCCTGCGCTTATGACGCTATTGATACTATTAAACGTCTTGGCGGTGAAGTATATTTTGACGGGAAATTTCACGATATCCCCAATACGGTCGCAAAAGCAAGCTCCAACCTCGTAAAACGCGGTGTGAGCTTTTTTAATGCCCATCTTGCGGGCGGGTCAAAAATGCTTACCTCAATGGTAAAGGTTGCACGTGAAACAGCAAAAAGATACGAAAAACCTATGCCCACTATTCTCGGTGTAACCTTGCTTTCGAGCTTCGGACAAAGAACCCTGACCGAAGAACTGAATGTAAAGATGAATATTGATGAATATGTTGCTCATCTTACGTATTTGGCTAAAGAATCGAAAATCGATGGTGTTATTGCCAGCGCATCAGAGGCAAAACGCATCCGTCAGGAGTTTGATGATGATTTTATCATCCTCTGCCCGGCTATTCGCCCGACATGGTCTGTTGTTAACGACCAAATAAGGGTTGTAACCCCTGCTGACGCGATTCGTGCGGGTGTTGATTTTATGGTGGTCGGCCGGCCTATTACTTCTGCGGATGACCCTGTTGTTGCTGCGAATATGATTCTCGAAGAAATTGATGCTGCGATGAAATCCCTTACAAACGTCTAGAATCCGGAGGTCTTATGATTATTGGTGTGCCTAAAGAGATTAAAAACGGCGAAAAACGCGTATCTCTCATCCCCTCGTCAGTTAAGGAGCTTGTGAAAAACGGGCATACGGTTTACGTGGAAAAAAATGCGGGCTCGGCAATAGGTTTTGAGGATTCTTTGTACGAGGCGGTCGGAGCAAAGATTCTGGATAATTCTGCGGAGATTTATGCAAAATCCGAGATAATTGTAAAAGTAAAAGAGCCCCAAACCGGGGAATTTGCGCTTTTTAAAACCGGTCAGACGATTATTACATATTTTCACCTTGCTGTGGAGCCGGAACTTTTGGAAGTGCTGATAAAAAGGAAAATTACGGCAATTGCTTACGAAACAATAGAACTTCCCGACGGTTCTTTGCCTTTGCTTCGCCCGATGAGCGAAATTGCCGGAAAAATGTCTGTCCAAATCGGCGCCCAGTACCTGCAAATCGGCGAAAACAGCTACGGCACTTTACTCGGCGGCGTTGCGGGCGTAATGCCGGCAGAAGTGGTTGTTGTCGGAGCCGGTGTGGTCGGGCTGAATGCAGCGAGAGTTGCTTCGGGCATGGGAGCGCATGTTACTTTGCTCGATATTTGCCCGAAAAAGCTTGCTCATGCGGAAGAAGTCTTCCACGGCACCGTTGCTACTGCCATGTCTAACGAATATAACCTCAAAAAGCTCATTAAAGAGGCGGATTTGGTGATAAGCGGCGTATTGCTCCATTCTAAAAAAGCGCCGAAGTTAATCACGGAAGAAATGGTTAAATCAATGAAAAAAGGCGCGGTGATTGCCGATGTGTCCATCGATCAGGGCGGAATTTTTGAAACAATTGACTCGCCCACATCAATTGACGACCCGATTTTTGAAAAATACGGCGTAATTCATTATGCAGTGCCGAATATCCCCGGGCTTGTGGCGAGAACAGCTTCAATTTCTTTGAACAACCATATTCTTCCTTATGTTTTGAAATTTGCAAACAAAGGCTTTATTGCAGCTGTAAAATCCACTCCCGAGCTTTATAAAGGGGTAAATACCTATCAGGGCAAGCTCACAAATCCGGAAGTTGCGAAAATATTCGGGTATCCGTTCTCTGAATTGTCGATGTTAATCGGTTTTTAGTGCGCAATACGGCAAATATAAACTTAATAATTATGAAAAAGCCCCCGAATTCGCGGGGGCTTTGGATTTATTATTGGTTCGGATGAATTAACGTGCTTCCGGCGGAGGGCAGGGGCGTCCTTGAGGTTTCCGGTGTTCTTTTTTGAACTTTTCTCTGCCTTCCTGTTTGATTTGTTCAAATTTTGTCTTCTGGTCAGGCGTAAGAATTGCTTCAAATTCTTTCATGTTGTCCTGACGGATGGTTTTTGCCTGAAGTTTTAACTTTTTGATGTCCGCTTTTAAAGGTTCGATTTTTTTAGCTTTTTGTTCTTCTGTAAGTGTTGTGTCCTCTTTAATTTTTCTTATTTCTGCATTTTTTGTTTTCATTTTTTCCATAACAGGCTTGATTTTGTCATGACCTTTCATTCTTAAATCCTCTGCCTGCTTCTTTTGAGCCTCGGTTAAGCTGAGTTCTTCATCGAGATTCGGGCCTTTGTGAGGAGGGCGTTTGAAATCGGGCCGTTTTTTCTGCTGGCATTCGCAATTAGCAGGCTTTTGGGGCGGTTGGGCTGTTGCTTCTGCAGCCTGAGAAATTGACATTGTTGATGAGAGCAGGAATGCGGTGATTCCGGCCAATACGAGTGATTTTTTCATTGTTTTTCCTTTCTAAAGCAGCTCCCGCAGTTGTTCGGCAAGCTCTTTCTTTGCATTATATAAACGTGATTTTACAGTACCAATTGGACACTTGAGTTTTTGCGATATTTCTTCGTACGAGCAGTTATTTATCTCATAGAGGATGATAATCTCTCTGAGTTTCGGTTTTAGCGAATTTATTGCGGCAGAAATTGTTTTCTGGCGCTCACGCCTGACCAGTTCATTTTCCGGAGTTGATTTTTTGTCCCTGATTTCGGTCAGAATTTCTTCGTCGCTGACTGTTTGTTGGGACATTTTGTGTGCTGATGATTTAAGGTAGTCTTTTGTTACGTTGGCTGTCACCGTCCTTACCCAGGCTTTTAAATTGCCCTGTTCTTTGTATTTTTCTGAATTTTTCCATATTTTTACGCAGGCTTCCTGTTCGAGATCCTCGTTGTACTCGCCTGTTATGTTTTTGATTATATTTTTAACGTAGTTTCCGTTAATTATCTCTTTTAAATTCATTAGTTTACCAATAAAAATCCGTACTCATCGACAGGCAGCCCCATTTCTTCAATAGAAGGCGTGTTCTGTGCAACGATTTCGTCATAGAACCCTGTCATCATAAACATCGAATAGCATCCACCCATCACGAACACAACAAATGCCGCACAGGCCGCTTTTAAGAATGTTTTTTTCTTTTTGCTTTCTTTTAGTAAATAAGGTTTTGCTTCTTGAATCAGCGCAGAAACCCTTTGCATTTTTTCATGCTCAAGTCTGCATTCTTCACATTCTTCAAGATGTTTTTTGAAGTCTTCTTCACTCATAAAAGTGAATGCGCTTTCATAACCGTTACAAGTTTTTTTGTTCATATCGTTTTTCCTTACATATACTATAACGAATATTTTCAAAAAATGTTCAAAAATTGTTCAAAAAAATTACAATTTATTTTCTCTCCCGCCCTGAATGCGTTTTTTGGGGGTGATTAGCGCAAAATATAATACGGTAAGCCTCAAAATGCGTGTTTTGATTGTATTAAGTTTTGTAAACCGTACAAAATGCTTGAAAATACTGCATTTTGAGTTGAGTATATATTTTTTATAGCAATTTTATTTAATAAAAAGTTTTTATAAAGGTATAGAGCATTATGAGAGAAAGAGAGAATTTTATGTCAATTAATTTTCATTTTAACAACAAGGCGCTTGAGTCGTTTATCCAAAAATACGATAAAGACACGACAAAAGTTGATGTTAAGGGAAACAAAGTCAAAGTTGACTATGATGGCGACGGCAGATATGACGAAACCATTAATTTTAACTCAAAAGACATAAAATATTCTTATAAAGAGTTTGAAAAAGCAAATACGCAACCTAAAATAGACGGAAAATATACAATAATTGATTTTGACGGCGACGGTCGTGATGACGCTAAAATCAAATCCAAAAAACTTGCGAAAGACAACATGTCTAACCCCATAACCTTAAAAGGCAACAGTCGTGAGGTTCAGGAATTGATTGAACAAAGATATGCGCTCGATTTCGCTTACTCTGCCGCAATCGGCAGAGATGTTCCTGACCTGAAAGAAGGTCAGAAAATCAAGAAATTGATGGCTGAAATTGACAAAAAACTCGCAAAATACGGCGCCGGCGCAGGTTCTGATGAGTTCAAAACCCGTACAAACGGTCTGGTTACTGTATCACAGCCGGAGGAAACCGAACACGTTGAAGAAGTTGTTAAAAATGAGCCAGCTTCTGAAGTTGCAGAAAATCCGGAAATTGAAGAAGCACCGGAGGAAGAAACCGGCTTTAAAAAAGGTTCTGCATTGAAAGTTACAAACCCGAACAATCCTAACGGCGCAATCGACGGCAAACTTGAAGATTTTGAACAGAATGCGGACGGCATGATTACCAAATTTTCAATTAAGAGCGATAAATCCGGTAAAACATTTACTTATGAGTACGATGCAGCAACAAAACGCTACGTAAACAGGGCTGAAAATAAATATTATATAATGTCAGAAGACGGAACGCTCATCCGTGATAACAAACTAGGCAGAGCTGCTGCTCCGGCTCAGCCTGTAAAACCGGCAGAGGTCAAGGACGAAATTGTTGAACAGAGCGAAAAAGCAGCTGCTGCGATTACTATGAAAGACGTAAAACCCTACGGAAAAGGTCAGTTTATTGACAAAGACGGTAAAATCTATAAATTAGGTAAAGATGGCAAATTTGAGCATATAGCTTGTTCAAATGACGGCTTGTTCCATGAACCATTTGTTCTTCAAGGCAAGCCCGAAGTCAGCTCTTCAACTCCGGCTGATAACGCGCAACCCGCAGCGGACGCAGTTAAAAAAGCCCAGACCGGATTTAGAAGCGGCGCCGAATTCAAAGTTGTAAAAACTTATCCGGACGGTTCATTTGATATGTCATACGATTTCGGCTCCTGGTGGAAAGGCGGCAGCGGCACAAGACATTATGATAAAAATGGCGGTTATTTAGGAAAAGCGCAGAAAGCAGAAGAAAAAACTCCTGCGCAAAAACAAAAATCTGCTAAAATAGATTTAGCAACATTGAATGCAAAATTTAAACCTGTTGAAACTCTATCTAACGGCTACACAAAGCGAATTTATAAAAATGATAATATATTTTTCTACTTTGATAAGGATGGAAATGAAATTTCAGCAGCTGAATACGAAAAAGCCGCAAAAGCTTAATAAAATAAAAAAGACCGGATTGAATTTCCGGTCTTTTTTATTATTCCCATTGGTTCACATAAATATTATGCCCGTTTTCAACACATTTTGCACAGTACGGAGTTTCTAAATAAGCTCTGTTGCTGAAATCTTTCAAACTGCCCCCGCATCTTCCGCGGTAATCGTTTGCGAGCAGCGGACAGTTGTAAACACCGTTTTTCGTAAGCATTCTTGAGCATTTGCAGTCGAGATTGAGGCTTTCTGTGCCGGAATTGCCGGCAGGAATGCATTCAGAACCCTCTTCTGTTATTGATTCCGGAATAATGCAGAAATTTATATCCTCGGTTTCAAATCCGAATTTTGCACCGAGCTCTTTGAAGCCTTGAATCGGGTTTTCATCGCTTTCTCTTTTCAAAATTGCAAGAATCGGGTTAAAACCGTATTTGTTGAGCGAGCTGATAGCGTGCATTGCCTTTCTGAACGAGCCGCGCGAGGTTCTTTCGTCGTTTGTTTTTTCGTCAAAATGATTTATATAAATTTTAAAAATAATCTCGTTTGTTCCCTCATCTTCAACCCTTTTGAGGAATCTGGCTTTTTTGTCGTTAATGCAATTTCCGTCCGTGTAAATTGTGACGGGTGCATAATTCAAACACAGGCGCAGAATCTGGTTAAAATCCGTATGCGAAAGCGGATCTTTTCCCACAAAATATATGTATTTTAAATCATTTTTGTTCACCTCGCGAAGTGCTTCTTTTACCTCGTCGAATTGAAGATATTTTTTGTTTTTCTGATTAAAACTTCTGCTGCGGTAAAGAGTTGTGCTTTTATTTGTTGATTTTGTGTATTCCAAATCAATAAACAAATGTTCAAGTTTTTCCATTGATACGCATTGTGCCTGAATTATAGAATTGTACATTCCTCATTTCCTCCTTTGACTTTACGAGAATATTACCTGCGGCAAAAAATTTAATAAATTGTACAACTGTATATAATTTATTTGGAAATTGTGTACAACTTTAGGCTAAATTTGCCTGCGCTCCCTGTCTTGAAAGCCTCGAGGCCTCATTTTTGCACAATCTTGCGGTGGGAACCGTTTCACTATTCCCACCCTACAATTTTCCGTCACCCTGAACTTGTTTCAGGGTCGTCAGGGCGGTGCTTATCGACTTCACCCTTGCGATTCCGAAATAAATTCGGAATGACAGCAGGTTTTTTTACCACTCTACAATTAAACAATCCCAAAATCGCTCTCCACCCCGCCCCCCCCAAAAAAAATCCCCATTTTCCCTAAAGGAGCGTGATTTTGCTTTGTGTTGCTCCCCTCCGACCCATTTCTCCGTGATAGGGTGAATAATTAAAATAATCCCTCCCCAACCTTGCACCTGATATCAAAAATGTGTTATTATTTATATATAATTTGTGTTGAAAAATAGTTAGGAGCACTATGGCATTTGAAGACAGTCTGGTCATGATTCTTGCGGGTGGCGAGGGAAAAAGGCTCTATCCGCTGACCAGAGACAGAGCAAAGCCGGCTGTACCTTTTGGCGGACGGTATAGAATTATTGATTTTGTTATTAATAACTTCATAAATTCCGGCTTTTACAAGCTGAAAATACTTACGCAATACAAATCGGACTCCCTGAACAAGCATATAGCAAGAGGCTGGCCGCTCTCTCCTATCATAAACCAGTATGTTGACCTTGTTCCTGCCCAGATGAGAATTGACGGGCACTGGTATCAGGGAACTGCTGACGCAGTTTATCAAAATCTTCACCATATAAAGGATGAAGATTGCGAAAATATCTGCGTTTTCGGCGGCGACCATATTTATAAAATGAATGTGGCTCAAATGCTCGATTATCACACAAAAAACAACGCCGATTTAACAATTTCGGCTATTCCTATCCCCATAGAAGAAGCGGGCGAATATGGAATTATGGAAGTTGATGAAAACTGGCGGCTTACCGCGTTTGTGGAAAAACCGAAAACAAAACCCAAACACATCCCCGGCGATGAAACAAAATGCCTCGCCTCTATGGGAAATTATATATTTAAAAAAGATAAATTAATCATGGAACTGGAAAAAGATGCACAAAAATCCGATTCCAATCACGATTTTGGCAAAAATATAATCCCTTCAATGCTCAAACAGGGCGACAGGGTGTTTGTCTATGACTTTGCAAAGAATACTTTCCCAGGCATGGAGGAATCCGAACGCGGCTACTGGCGCGATGTAGGAACAATCGACGCATACTGGCAGGCAAATATGGATTTGCTCGCTTATGACCCGGAATTGAACCTGTATTCTAAAGAATGGCCGTTGAGAACGTTTAATTACAACTATCCACCGGCAAAATTCATCTGGGAAGAGCTCGAAAGACGCGGTATGGCTACGAACTCAATGGTTTCCGAGGGCTGCGTAATCTCAGGCGGCTCGCTGTCGAGATGTATTCTATCGCCAAAGGTCAGAATTAACAGCTTTTCGAGCGTTGTGGACTCGATTTTGATGGAAAATGTCAATGTCGGGCGGCATTCTCATATTTCTAAGGCGATTATTGACAAAAATGTCGATATTCCCGCATATACGAAGATTGGATTTGATAAGGAGGAAGATTTGGCGCGGGGGTTCTACGTTTCTCCGAACGGCGTGACCGTGGTGCCTAAAGGAGCGAAACTATGATAAAGAAAACATTAATAGCAATTTTGGTTTTAATACTGGTCGGTTTTTCGGTTAAAAGCTGCATGGCTATTTTGCCTAAAAGCAACATGCGGCCCTCTGATTACGATATCGGAATGACCTATGAAAAGGCAAAATCGCAGGATTTGCCGGTTTTGGCAGTTTTTTATGCGGATTGGTGCACATATTGCATAAAATTCATGCCCAAACTTGATAAAGTCAGAAATATCTACCGCGGCGACATAAATGTCGTGCTTGTCGACGTTGAAAACCCTAAAAACGAAGCTCTCGTAAAGGAATATAAAATTTCTGCTTTTCCGACTGTCTATATAATCGACCCGAAGCTCGATTATCACTCTCATATCGATTCTCCGTACCTGAGCAGTGTTGATTCTCTGGGCAAAGAAGTGGCACAATATATTAACCTGAGAAAACTCGTACAGAAAGGAACTTCATGTTCAAATTAAATAAATTTAAAGCATTTACCCTGGCAGAAGCATTGATTGCTTTGACGATTGTCGCAATCATAGCTGCATTGTGCGTTCCTGTGTTGAAAAGGGATAATTTCAGAGCACAGATGGAAGTAGGCGCCAAAAAAGGCTATTATGCCCTGAATGCTGCGCTGGACAGGGCAATTGCCAAAGATTTCAAATTTGAAGATTGGGCAGCGGGAAATACCTTTTCGCAAAAAATGCTTCCCGAATTAAATATTATGAAATCTTGCTCGGGCGGCGATGAGTGCTTTAAATCAACAGATATAACAGTAAATTCTTCATATATTCTTGCAGATGGAGTTTCTATCGGCTCAAATGGGGCAATTATGTATGTCGATGCCAACGGTCCGGATGAACCTAACCTTGAGGGCGTTGATATCTACAAATTCCAGCTAAAAAGAATAGTCGATGCAGAAACTAATAATGTTACTTTAAAAATTGAACCTGATGACACGAGTCTGGGAGAGGGTAGAGAAAGTGCCGCAGATTTGGTTCAAAACGGATGGAAAATTACCGCCTGGTAATAATTACGAAAAATAGAAAGGTGCGTTGATGAAAAAGAAAAGAAAAGCCTTCACGCTGGCAGAAGCCCTCGTTGTAATCGCAATTCTGGCGATTATTGCCGGCATAACGATTCCGGTCGTTAAAAAACAGTCTTTTAATGAGCAGACTACTACGCAGCTGAAAAAGGGATACCAGTCTTTGGAAGCTTCGCTTGACGGTGCTATCGTTGATAACGGCCCGATTGATAACTGGACAGGTGACAAATTCCAAAAATACATTGTTCCCCAGCTAAAAACAATCAAAAAATGTTCAGCAGCAGATATTTCTGATTGCTTTTCCGGTTCTATCTCCGGTTTAACAAGCGCAGTTGTGCTGCCGGACAAGGTTGTTATTGCAAACAGCGGTGACGATTATTACATTGACGTAAACGGCCCTGCTGCACCGAATCAGATTGATGTCGATATTTACAAATTTGTTCTTCAAAAAGTTGAAGATGATTCAGATGATACAGCCGGCGTTCTTGCGAAGCTGAATAACATGTTTATTCCTTCGGCTTACGCTGCTGTTTTTACCGAAACACCTACAATGCAGGGAGATGACATTTGGTCACATCATGTCACAGATAATAACGCGGCTATGGATAGATTTGAATCTGCCACCGGTGGTGGCGGAGGAGGAGGTTCTTCTCCCAAACCCACGGTTGAAACCCCTGTATATAACCCGAATACACCAGCATTGCTCCCTAATGATACACTCACTCCTATTGACCCGAATAAGCCGCTGCCAGATCTTACAGATGATTCAAGTGGCAGCTCCGGCGGTAGTTCCGGAGGTAGTTCCAGTGGCGGTTCCGGCAGTAGCTCCGGTGGCTCTTCCGGGGGTAGTGCCGGTGGTAGTTCATCGGGTGGCTCTGGAGGCAGTTCAGGTGGCTCAACCGGTGGAACTACAGGCGGTAGCTCCGGCGGGACTACGGGTGGAACAACCGGGAATAGTCAAGGTTCCGGAAACAGCGCTATTGGCGATATTGAAGGAGACAACAGCGCTGTGACAGGTGCACAGTCCGGTAATTTGCATCCTGCTAATGACGGAAATCTCAGCAAATCAAGAGGCTGGAAATTCGTTCCACAGGGAAAAGCTGCTACTGTCCTTAAAGATGGTTTCAAGCTTAAATAATTAAAAATCGTTACAAAAAACGGGCGCTTTATTCAAATGGCGCCTGTTTTTTTGTAAATTCACTCTTCCCTAACTCGGGGAAGGAGCAGTCGTAGAAATACGCCTGTATTTCGACGAATGCGGATGGGGAACGCCCCCAAACTACCTTGAAACCCCAAAAATCCCAATTTTGCACAATCATGCGGTGGGAACCGTTTCACTTTTCCCACCATACAGTTTTCCGTCACCCTGAACTCGATTCAGGGTCGCAAGGGCCGTGCTTATCTACTTCAATCTTGCGATTCCGAACTACCCTAAAGGGCACCCTCCCTTGTATTGCTCGTTCCTCGCAAACAAGAGGAGCTGCAAGTTCGGAATGACGGCTTGTCTTTTCCCACTCTACGATTAAACAGCCCCAAACCGCCTTAAAACTCCAAAATCCATATTGAAAAAAATAAATTTACCCCTTTTTATTTTTTGTATTATAATCAGAAATATAGCATGGCTATATAGAGGGTTAACAAAAAGGATTAGTAATGTCAGAAGGCCATTGGATAGTAAATTTAGGTCACAATATGAGCGTAAACATGGATACACTTATTACCATGTGGATTGCTATGGCAGTGCTCATTTTATTTGCGGTGCTCGCGACCAGAAAACTCTCACTGGTGCCTAATACACTGCAAACAGTTGCCGAAAAAATAATGTGTTTCTTTGGGGGGCTGACAGAATCTATGATTGGAAAATCCGGTGCAAAACATGTTCCGCTGATTGCCTCATTGTTCCTTTTTATTGTTACTGCAAACCTCATGGGGCAAATCCCGTGGAAAATATATCATCTTAAACAGGGCGAACTCGCTTCTCCGACCAACGATATCAATATGACGGCAGGAATGGCGATTCTGGTTCTGATTTATTATGTATATCAGGGCGTTAGAGCAAAGGGCATAAGATATTTTCTTCGCAGCTTCAATCCTATCGACGTTGTCGAAGCAATTGTTGAGCTTGCCGAGATGGTTATCCGCCCGTTTACGCTTGCACTCAGGCTTTTTGCCAATATTCTGGCCGGAGAGCTTCTCGTTGCGGCTTTTGTAGGCATTTTTGCTTATTTTCTGCCGCTGCCGATTATGCTTTTCGAGGTCTTTGTTGCTTTTGTACAGGCTCTGGTTTTCACAATGCTTGCAACGGCCTACGTAGCGCTTGCAACGGCTGAAGAAGAACACTAAATATCTCATTCTGAACTTGTTTCGGAATCCCCGGCCCCGCCGGCAAAAATAAAAGAATAAAAAACAAAATAAAAAGGAGAAAATTATGGCAGTAGAACAATTGGCAACAGTAGCAGGCAGTCTGGCTGATATCGGTGCAGGTCTTGCAATCGGATTCGGTGCTATCGGCGCAGGGCTGGGTATCGGTGTAGCAACCAAAGGTCTTTTGGACGCAATTTCAAGACAACCCGAAATCGCAGGTAAAGCTGTAGGTTTCTTCCTCCTCGGTGCTGCTCTTGCTGAAGCTTGCGCAATTTACGGCTTGTTCATCGCTATGAAATTGAGCGGAATGATTGGTTAACCCACTGCATAAAGAGCGCAGGTCGGCTGCCGGAGGCTTGTTTAACGCGAGCATTGCAGCAATCAGGGACAAAGCTTCTTCCAAGCGCTCATAAATGCGAAAATGCCTTAATATGGCAAGGATTTGCGGCAAATTGCCCGAATCAACAAATTAACAAGGAACAAAAATGGAATTTAACGCAACATTATTAGTATCAGCAGTCAGCTTCATAATATTCGTTATTATTATGAACCAGATTTTGTATAAGCCGGTTCTTGCGATTATGCAAAAACGTCAGGAATATATTAATAACAACAGACTTGCGGCTGACGAGCATGGTAAACACGCGAACGCGCTTCTTGAGGAAAAAGACAAAAAAATCGGCGAAGCTCACAGAAAATCGCGTGATATTGTTGCGGCTAAAACAGAAGCTATCAAAAACGAAAAATCAAAAGCCTTAAACGGCACAAAATCCGAAATGAGCGAAATGCTCGAGGGGCAAAAAAACGACCTTTATAATGAAAAAAACAGTGTTTATTTCGGTTTCCGTGACAATGTTGCTGATATTGCCAACAATATCACAACAAAACTCATCGGAGAGGGCGTTGCTTTTGAACCGCTGGCTGCCGGCGAGGTTGAAGAGGTAATAAGACAAAATGCTTGATATTTCCTGGTCAAATATACTTAATTCAAACGCATTTAACTTCACAATTCTTGTGATTTTCTTTGCTATTTTGATGAAATATCTGAAACTTCCCGAAGCAATGGAAGCTCAAAGGCGTGATATTCAGGCGTCTGTTGAATCCTCGGATAATCTCAAAAAAGAAGCGGAAGAAGCTTTTCATAAGGTTGAAAAATCGCTTGAAAATCTTCCTGCGGAGCTTGATGAGATTCTTAAAAAAGCTGATTCAACCGCAAAGGCTTTTGAGGCAAAATCCAGAGATGAAATTGAAAAACTTGTTGCTTCAATCAAAGAAAACACAAAAAAACAGCTTGAGGCAGAAGAAAAACAGGTTCAATCCTCTTTGATGAAAAATGTTAGCAAAGCTTCTGTCGAAGTTGCCCAGAGGCAGGTAAAACGCGCTCTTGACGGCAACAAAGAGCTCCATAGAAAATTTATTAGTGATTTTATCAACAGCATAGACAGACTGGAAGTTTAAATGGCAAATTCGGCTAAAAACATTGATAATAAACTCATTGCACCCGCAAAAAGATATGCGGATGCGATTCTTGAGATTGCAAAATCCAAAAACGAACTGGATAAATTCCACGAGGATATTAAGACCGTGTGTGATGCTTATGATTCCTCGGAAGAGTTCAAAAATTTCATGAATCACCCGATTATTCCTGCTTCCGAGAAAAAAGATGCTGTTAAAAATATTTTTGACGGAAAAATTGCGCCTGATGTGCTCAATCTTGTTTATATTCTCGTCGAAAGAAATAAATTTTCGCTTATTGACACGATTTTGTACTGTTTTGAAAAAGGGCTGGACGAAGCGAAAAATATTTTGCGCGTTGAGGTCGTTTCAGCGGTTGAAGTCGATGAGGATTTGAAAGAAAACCTGAAAAACAAACTCGAAAACAGGCTGAAAAAGTCGATTGTGCTTGATTATTCGATTAATCCCGAAATTATCGCGGGAATGATTCTGAAAATTCAGGACAAAACAATCGACGGCTCAATGGCCCGCAAACTCGAAAGTTTGCAAAGAAAACTGGCATAAAATATGCAAAAGGGCACAACCCTGCACCTCCTGACAAAGGAAAAATAACAAAAATTGAATTGAAGATACAATTAAAAGGATAAGTAAAATGGCTACAATAAGACCGGATGAAATTACTTCCATAATCAAAGCAAAAATCGAAAACTATTCTTCGGAAATGGAAGTTTCTAACATCGGCTCGGTTCTCGAGGTCGGCGATGGGATTGCCCGCGTTTACGGCTTGAGAAATGCAATGTCAAACGAGCTCGTTGAATTTGACGACGGAAAAGGAACTCTTGGTATCGCGCTGAACCTTGAAGAAGACAACGTCGGCGTCGTAATCCTCGGCGAATACACGCAAATCAAAGAAGGAATGACCGTAAAAGCTACCGGCAGAATCGCCTCTGTTCCTGTTGGCGACGGATTAATCGGACGTATTGTAAGCCCGACCGGACGCCCTGTTGACGGCAAAGGCGACATACATTATGAAAAAACAAGACCTGTTGAGCGCGTAGCTCCGGGGATTGTTACCAGAAAATCCGTTCATGAGCCGCTCCAGACCGGTTTGACGGCGATTGACGCGCTCACGCCTATCGGACGCGGACAAAGAGAGTTGATTATCGGCGACAGACAGACCGGTAAAACCGCTATTGCAATCGATACAATCATCAACCAGAAAGGGCAGGATGTAATTTGTATTTACGTTGCAATCGGGCAAAAAACTTCTACAGTTGCGCAGCTGGCCAAAAAGCTGGAAGATTACGGCGCAATGGATTATTCAATTATCGTTTCAGCGACCGCTGACGAACCGGCTCCGCTGCAATATATCGCACCTTTTGCAGGTATGGCGATGGCAGAAGAGTTTATGGAGCAGGGAAAAGCCGTTCTGATTGTATTTGATGACCTTACAAAGCAGGCTCAGGCTTACCGTGCAATGAGTTTGCTTCTCAGACGTCCGCCGGGACGTGAAGCTTACCCCGGTGACGTTTTCTACCTGCACTCAAGACTTCTTGAGCGTGCTGTAAAATTGAATGACAAACTCGGCGGCGGTTCAATCACTGCTTTGCCAATTATTGAAACTCAGGCAGGCGATGTTTCTGCGTACATTCCGACAAACGTTATTTCAATTACAGACGGTCAGATATTCCTTGAAACAGGCCTTTTCAACTCGGGTATCAGGCCTGCAATCAACGCCGGTATCTCGGTTTCCCGTGTTGGCGGCGCTGCTCAGACAAAAGCTATTAAACAGGTTGCCGGAAAATTAAGACTTGACCTTGCGCAGTTCAGAGAACTGGAAGCTTTTGCACAATTCGCAAGCGATTTGGACAAAGCGACAAGAGATCAGCTCTTGAGAGGCCAGAAACTTACCGAAGTTTTGAAACAGCCTCAATATTCACCTTTGAGCGTTGCAGAGCAGGTTAGCATACTCTTTGCCGCAAACGAAGGCGTAATTGACGATATTGACAACAACAAAATCGCTCAATTCAAAAAAGAATGGTTTGAATACTTCAAATCCAACCTTTCTGAGCTTGAATCAAAACTCAATTCCGGCGCTGCTCTGAGCGATGAAGACAAAAAACAACTTAGAGAAAGCCTTGATACGTTCAAATCGTCGGTATTCAGTGCATAATTAAGGCGCAAACCTGCAAAAATTATTTTTTGCGGCGATGAAACCGGAGGATTGCGTTGATTACCGGCAAAGCCCTGAAAAAAAAACGGGGTGACAAAATAAAAAGGACTAAAAATGCCAAATTTATTAGATATAAAAGACAGAATAACCAGTATTAAAAACACGCAGAAAATTACACGTGCGATGAAAATGGTTGCGGCTGCAAAGGTTAAAAAATCAGAAAACCGCGTAAAAGCAGCCCGTCCTTTTGCAAAAGCAATTGCGCAGGCTTTTTCAAGGGCGCTGGCGTCTTCTGACGGTGATTTTTCGGGCGCCGGCTTGAAAATTGAGCGCGCAATTGATAATTATCCAGAGCTTTTGAAAACCCGCTACATAAAAACTGTCGGACTGCTCGTTATTACTTCTAACAAAGGGCTTGCCGGAGCGTATAATGCGAATGTTATCAGGTATGCGCTCAACAAGATTGCGGCTTTGAAAGAACAGGGGCTCGGGGTAAAGGTTTTTGTCGTCGGGCAAAAGGGTTATTCCTCCCTGCGCAGAAAGGAAGCGTCAGCCGGGTTTGAAATTTTGAAAAAATACACTTCGATTTCGGGCGAACCTAATTCTTCCAATGCAATAGTTATTGCGGAAGATATGGCGTCGGCGCTTGTGGGCGGAGTTATTGATAATATTGAAGTTATCACAACGCGTTTCAAAAATATGATGTCATACAAGGTTTCTGACTGGCAGGTTCTTCCTGTTGAGAAAACAGAGATGGAGGCTGAAGCTGGGGTTCATACTATTGACCCGTTGATGCTTTTTGAGCCCGATATGAACCATATTTTGCAAAAATTGGTGCCGATGTATATTTCAAATATTATTTATCAGGCGCTGCTTGAGGCAGTTGCGAGCGAACTCGCTGCCAGAATGATGGCGATGTCCTCAGCAACGAATAATGCTGATGAAATGATTCGCACTCTGACAATCGACTACAACAAAGTCCGCCAGACTGCTATTACGGGCGAAATTCTCGAGGTTGTGTCGGGTGCTGACGCATTGAAAAAATAGGGTTGGCAGAAAAGGCCATAAATGTTATTCTATTGTATGAAAATCTAAAAATACTAAAGGAAATCAATAAAAGTGGGATATAGAATATTAGCAAAAAAAGAATTGTGCTCAAACCAGTACGAACTGACTATCGAAGCGCCTTTTGTAACCAAAAATGCGCAGGCAGGCCAGTTTATTATTTTAAGGGTAGATGAAAACGGAGAAAGAATCCCCCTCACCATCGCTGATTACAACCGCGAAAAGGGCGAATTGACCATAGTTTTCATGGCTGTCGGCTATTCTACAAAAAAATTAGCGCAATTAAACGAGGGCGATGAGATTGCTGATGTCGTCGGGCCGCTCGGCCAGCCTACTCATATTGAAAAATACGGCACTGTTGTATGCCTTGCCGGCGGATATGGCGCTGCTCCGTGCTATTTGATTGCAAAAGCCTTTAAAGACGCCGGAAACAAGGTCTATATGATTATGGGCGCAAGAAATAAAGATTTAATCTTCTGGCAGGACAAAATGAAAGACGCTTGCAGTGAACTTTTTATCACCACTGACGATGGTTCTCTCGGGACAAAGGGTTTTGTTACCGGCGTGCTTGATGACTTGATGAAAAAAGAAAAAATTGATTATGCAATTGCGGTCGGGCCTATGCCGATGATGCGCGCTGTTGCTGATTTGACAAGAGATAAAGGTATAAAAACAGAAGCCAGCATGAATCCGATTATGGTCGACGGAACAGGGATGTGCGGCGCATGCCGTTTGACTGTTGGCGGAAAAGTTAAGTTTGCCTGCGTTGACGGGCCGGATTTTGATGCACATCAGATTGATTTTGATGAAGTTATCAACCGTACAAGAATTTATAAGGATTACGAAAAAAGCAGAGAAGAAAACTGCAACCTGTTGAAACAGGCAGATAAGTTGAAAGTGTAGGAAGAATATGTCAATACCAATATGTCCGTTAATGAGTGCCGGAAATGATATGGAAATAGTATGCGCCCAGGAAAAATGTGCATGGTATATAAAAAACTATAAAACCTGCTCGGTTTACCTCCTGGCTCATAACGCTGCGTTAGATATTAAGCAAAAACAAACAAAAGCTGCAGCAAAAAAATAAAATTTTATCAAAATAGCGCTTTTTCTGAAAAGAATCGGCGCTGTTTTTGTAAAAAAAAGAGCCGTTTCGGCTCAGGTACTAATCTGAAGTATTCGGCTTGTGTAAAAACTCATGGTACTGAGTTTAGGTATGTGATAGATAATTTTTTCCTCTAAAATAATTCTTTTATGTTATAAAGAATAGCGCATGACGCAGTGCAGGTCAACATTTCGGATGTTTTTAAGTTTTTTGCCGTTTTGATAAAAAATCTTATTTTTATAAAATAATAACCTCTAAATTTTTAAATTTTTGATGTTTTTTCTTTAAATTTTTATAAAATTTTCATTTTTTCAGGTCAAAATTTATAATTGTTGTAATTTTTACACTTAAATTTGCTATAATATTTTTTACATTTCTTAATAAAAAATAACCCGTCCAAAAACGGGCGGGTTATTACTCCTTAGACTACATATTGTTTTGATTTAAACCTCAAAAAGCTTGAACAGGCGCTCTTGAATGTCCTCTTCGTCGAGCTCGCCGGTCGTTTTGTTTAAATCCATTGCCTTCTGGTAATATTTGGCTGCCTCCATGGGCTCTTTTTGCACCTGATATGCGCGTGCAATGTTAAAGTTTGCAAGTGTGTAATCAGGATTGATTTTGAGGGCTTTTTTGAATAATTCGATTGATTCCCGGACATTTCCTATCCCGTCGAGGTAAATTACGCCGAGATTGTTGTATGCAACCGAATATTCCGGGTCAATTCCAATCGCCTTGTTGTATGCAACAATTGCTTCCTCAACAAAATCCTTTTCCCATAGCGCCATTCCGCATTTTCCATAGGCTTTTGCGTTTTCTGGGTTGATTTTTATTGCGTCGCAGTAGGCTTTTATTGCAGAATCCATATCTTCCTGCGAAAAATACAGGTCGCCGATTGCAATCTGGCAGTCTTCCGAGGCAGGATTTAAGACGGCAGCCGTCTGATACAGTGCAATAGCCGCTTCCGGGTTTTCTTTTATCTCAAGATAAACCGAACCGAGCGCCTGACAGACGATTGAAGTCCAAATCGGGTCAGGATTTGCGTTAATCGCGGTCTGATAGTGCTCAATTGCTTCATCATGCTGCCCGAGCTGAACCAGCGCAAACGCCATGCTGTTATGATAGAACGGATTTTCGTAATCTATCTCCAGCGCCATGTTAAAGGCGTTTACTGCGCAGAGCGTTTCATCTTTTTGCAGGTAAAGATGGCCCAGTTCATAGTAAATTTTGTCATTTCTTGGCTCGAGTTCAAGAAGTTTTGTGTAACAGTCGATTGCCTCGTCGTATTCTGTTTCAAAATAAGCCTGAAGCACAGTTGCGAGTTTTACCAGCGTATCCCTGTCATAGGGATTTGACTCCAGCACTTTTCTGTAGGCATTGACAGCAACTTCGGGAATATGCTCTTTTATGCAGATATCACCGATTTTTCCGTAGAAGACTCCCTCTCTGCCTGTCATTTCTGCTGCTATGTCGTAGGTTTCAATTGCGCGGGATTTTTTGTTGAATTTTTCCAGCAGTCCGCCGTATGTTTTGAACGCTGACACCATAGCATCGTCACTAATACTCTTATAAAACATTTTCAGAGAGGGAAAGTCCCACAATATTGCGAGACAGCCCGAGCACGCATAATAAACCATCTTAATAAATTCGGAGAAAGAGGGTTTTTGGGAGTTAATCTTTTCATACAACAGCGCTGCAAGTATCAATCTCGGGCGTGCAGCCATTAGCGGATTGATTTTTATTGCGTTTTTAAATTCGTTTTCTGCTTCCTCAAAGTTTTTTGCCAGTTTGAGGAAATATCCTGTGTAAATGTGTGTATTCGGGTTTTTTGGTGCAATATTTACTGCAACTTTGCACTGTTCAATAGCCGAATCCAGTGAAATTTGCCCGTTTTCATAAAGCAGGGTCGCAAGACGATAGTATGTTTCAGGGATATCCGGATTTTCCTTGATAGCCTGAATATAATAACCCACTGCAGCATTGAGGTCATTGTTGTTGTTTCTTAAAAGGTATTTTTCATGGGACTTTCTTGCTAATTCAAGCAAATCTATGTCTTTTTTTTGATAAAGGGAATCCGCCCCCTGTGATGTCTGGTCTAACATGACTATCCTTCGTGTGTTCGTCTTTTTATTTTTATCGGAAGACATGATTAAAGTCTTTAGGGCATGTAAAAAAATCTCCTCCAAACACATTAGGAAATATGTATAAAGTTTTTTAAATTTGTTTGTAAATAGTATTTGTTATGTTAGTATAAAGCTATAAATTTCTGCATCAATAGTGTTTTTTTTGGACACTACTTTCTTGTTAATTTTTGTAACTTTTGACCATAAATATGAGTTAAAGCTAACAAATTTATTATTCAGGATAGTTATTGCATGAGGACTGAGTAAAGCATAGTTAAATAAGGATAAATAAAATGGTTTCGGTCAAGCCGGTCACTTCATTCACTCTTGGGAGAGCTCAAAGTACAGGAAAAAATAAGCAAACGCAAAATCCTCAGGTTTTTTATGCCGAAAATTCTACTGCAGCAGCCAGATTTTTGGATTTGCTTGCCGCAAATAATAAAGCGGTAATTTCTTTCGGCATGAACACTGCTATGCAGCAGGGAATGGTCCATCCGTACGGAAAATTCTACGAATTTGAGGCTTTTAGACCGAGACTTTCTAATTATGCAGCATTTCGCCTGAAAACAGAAGCGGCTGCAAGGATGAAAGGCGTCAGTGCAGAAACGAATCAATACAAATGGCCAAAAATCGACTTAATTAATGCCTGGATGGTCACTGCCGAAACCGCTGAATTTATGTCCGATGGGGGTATGGGACAGGTTGCGGCGGATCTTCCAATGAGTTTCAACAATAAATACGGCCCCAAAGGGCATAAAACTACGGTAATCACCCCGCTTTATAACGGGCAGGGCAAAGTTGTTCACAGGCTTGAGCACGGCAAGGACGGTTTTGATTACTATTACGGCAAAAACTCTGAAGTAAAAATCCCGCTTGAGTATGTGGGATATGTAAATGTTCCGATATATGACGGGTCGCATGATTCAAATACCGGTTTGAGGGATAATCAGGTCAGAGTTTTAAAAGGCCGCCATAAAAATACTGATATTATTTTCCTTGATACCTCAAATAATAAGGCTAAAAACGATAAAGGGCTGCCTATTAAAAATTGTAATATTTTTGGTATTACAGCAGGCAATTTCAAGCTTGATCCATATACAAACAACGGAACAGACCCAATTACAAGAATGTCTTATTTCTCAAAGGCAGTTTATGAAACAATGAAAGCTGCAAAACAGGGAAAATTGGATGGAATTAAGCCGCCAAACGTTGCAATATTAAATGATTGGTCGGCCGGAACGGTTGCACCGCTTACAAAATACATGGCCGCAACAGAAGCTGATTACGGGCAGATTGACCATGAAACCGGCAAGTATTTTGATGAATTGCCGACTATTTTCATAGTCCATAACGCAGAACACCAGGGCCCTTCAAAAGGAAATGACAATCTCCACAGAATGTCAGTTTTTGCGACCCTGCTGCAGGGATTTTCTGCGGATATCCTCTCGCATGCGAAAACTTTTGATATGCCGTGGCAATACAAGGATTACGGGTTGGAAAATTCCATGATGATTCATAATGATTTCAACTCTATGATGTGCGGTGTTTCACTTGCGGACAGAATTGTTCCTGTGTCCGAAAATTACGGTCAGGAGCTTTTAAAATCCGATGTAAAATCAAAAGGTCTGACCCCTATCTTCGCTGAACGCAGCCGGTATCATACAATGACGCCGATTATGAACGGATATACAAAATCTACCATCGTTCCTGATGAAAAAAATATGAATAACATACTCAAACAAATTCGTAACGATGTAAATATTGACGGTTATAAAATTGATTTGAGCAATGTTGAGCTGCATCCATACGAAGCTGCTGATGACAGGGCTTTTGAGATAAGAAATCACAACAAAAATGAAATTATGTCGATTTTCCAAAAAATCGTGGAAAGAGAACAATCTTCTCAGCGAAAATCGCTAAGCCCGACCAGAAGATATTTTATTGACGAAGACGCTCTCAATATAGACATTTCCGGAATAAAAGATTTTAAAGATGTTCCGGTAATCGGCCATGTAGGGCGAATTGACCCTCAAAAAGGCATGGATACAATCTTCTGGGGCACTCTTTACAACCTCGGATTGAAAGCAGAAAAAGAAAATATTCCAAAAGACAAGCTTCCGATTGTTATTATGGGCGGAAATATCTCCAGCCCTGATACATATAACAGGCTGAAAGAGATGAAACGCCAGATTACTGACAGATTCCCTGATTTGGGCAAGAGAATCATTATATTTAAAGGATTTTTGCATACACATCTGCTCGTTAGCGCGGCTGATATGTTCGCAATGCCGTCGGTATTTGAACCCTGCGGTCTGACGCAGATAGAAGCAATGGCAAAAGGCTGCGTACCTGTCACAACCTCAACCGGCGGGCTTGTTGACACCGTAAAAGACGGAATTGACGGCTTTAGACCGCCTGTGCATTATGACAACGATAACAAAGACAAGGGAATTGCTGTTTACGGAAACGCAAATTGCGGATTCTACAGCAACACAGACGCTTACACAGATGCGTTCAACAGGGCTCTTGATACTTTCTATAATGATAAAGACAAGTTCCGTGAAATCCAGAAAAACGCAATGGCGAACGACTTTAGCTGGGATAAAGACGGCGGCTCAATTGACAAGTACTTTAATTTGATGAAAACAGGGAAAATGAGCGCTTAGGGGTCAAATAAATATGAAAGTCCGGCAACATGCAAATTATTATCAAAATTTTGGCGCAAAACTCGGCACCAGAGCCGTTTTTTATCTAAAAGATACGCCGGAAAAGCTTGACGTTTTAAAACGGAATTTTGCTTGTATGGGTGAGCCGACGACGGTTGTTGATATTATGTCACGGGAAACCAAAAAGGGAAAACTCTATTCTTTGCGTGTTTTTAATGAGGTTTTTGGCACACAATACAGCAGAGCATTGCTGAAAGACAACAAAAATACCGATGTTGTTTCATATTTTGCCCGTGATTTTTTGCCGGAGCTTGAAAATGTTACAAGAACAAAAGTTTTATTTGCGGAGGATTCGATTTTTAAGCAGGTTGTAAAAGAGCATTGCAGTCCATTCCCGCTTGTTGAGCATTTGTTTAATATAATCAAAAAAGCAAAGGAAAACGGAAAAGTTCTGAGTCCGGAAGTTATGAATCGGTATTTTAGATAATCATCCGATTAAACTTCAGCTAAAATCTCGACAGGATATCCTCCTGCGATTTCTTCTCTTGCAATGACTTTCACAGTTGTCATCAGCTGCGCAAGAACAAACGCCGTAATCTGGCGGATTTCCATCGGCACGATAAGCACGATATTTTCGGGCAGAATTCCTGCTTTTTCTGCATTTTTGTACAAACCCTGCGCAATCGCTTTTATTCTGGAATTGTCAATTCTGATAACAGGATTTTTTCCTGACATTTTCGCCTGAAAATATTTTAAATGCTCGGCAGAAAGCTCAAAAGCCTGTATAACATTGTTTTCATTTGCCGCACTTTGCGAAATCTGGCGTCCGAGCGCATGACGAACCTTTGACAAAAGGTCTTCTTTTGTCTGCTCATCGGCAAAATCATTGATTTTTTCAAAAATAAACAGGATATCTTTGACAGAAACCCGCTCTTTAATCAGATTTGTGAGAATAAACTTCAACTCCGCAATTGATACAAAATCAGGGATTATATTTTCAATTAAATAAAGGTTATTTTCCCCGACGAGCTCAATGTAGCGGTTTATATCGTTATAATCAAAAATATCCTCAACATATTTTACACAAACGTATTCCAGAGCGCGCGCAACAACCTCGGATGCGGTTAAACCGTGCGCCCAGAAGTCTTTTGTCTTCTCCTGTGGCACCCAGAGGACGCTTTTTCCGCTCAAAAAGTCAACTTCCTTGATTGCGTCTTTCAGGCCTTTGGGCGAATTCAGCTCATCTTTGAAAAACATAAGGCAGCCGGGGTAAACAGCGCCTTTGAAAGCGCATACGCCTCTCACATCAATCTGAAATTCGTTTGATAAAAGCGCTTCATCGTTTTCAAATCTTATTTTCGGTATGATATAACCCAGTTCTTCGGCAAGTTTTTGCCTGATTTTTACTGTCTGTGCCACCAGATTTGCTTCCAAATCCGGATTTACGAGCTCAATGTTTTCTTCGCTCAATTTTATACAAATTTTGTCCTGTCCGATTTTATCAGTCATAATTTCCGGTGAAATTACGCGCTGGAGGTCTTTTCTAAGGGCTGCAAGCTCCTCCATGCAAACGGACATTTCTTTGTTAAGTTTCTGGCGCTGATGTTCGGAAGTTTCATCAATAAGTGCGCGGATTTTGTTGATTCTGTTCCTTTTGTCTTTGATTTTTCTCTGAATATCAACACAAAGCTCAAAAGGCTCATTTTCAGCTGAAATCATCTTTTGCATCTGGGTTTTGTAGCCGAAAAGCTCATCAAAATCGTCGTCTTCTTCGGGTTCTTCCTGCGCGTCGCGTGCGAAAATGCAGTTGAAATTGAAACCGTCGTCGCCCTCGACCTCGTGCATTGTATAAATTTCCCAGCCCTGTGCGGACATTTCGTTTAAAAGGGTTTCGAGCTCCTGCGTGTTTTCGCTTGAGCAGGTTTTTATGCAATATCTGGTGCCTGTTGGTTTCATTTTTCGTCCTTTTTAGTCTTCCAGCTGTTTTATGTCGATATTGTATTCCGGTTCTTCCTGATATGCGGCGGTTACGGAGTCGTCAATTTCAATATTGACTTCGCCGTCAATCATTTCAATATCTTCTTTTTTGTATTCGCTGATTTTGCCGTCTTCAAGTTTTACCGTGATTTTTCCGCTCAAAAAGTTCAAAAGGCAGACTTTTCCGAGCCCGTCGGGCGTCATTACGCCGGAGCCGATGGGCGGCATGTGTTTTGCAAAATCAATATAGTTTTTATACTCATAATCAAGGCAGCAAAGCAATCTTCCGCAGGTTCCGGAGATTTTTCCGGGAGTAATGGGCATTCCCTGGTCTTTTGCGAGTTTTATGTTGATTGATTCAAAATTTCTCAAAAAAGTGCAGCAGCAAAAGGGTCTTCCGCAAAGCCCGTTGCCCTCAAGCAGCGCGGTTTCATCCCTCACGCCGATATGCCGCAAATCAATGCGGACGCGTTTGAACACCTGCGTTAAATCTTTAAGCAGCCCTCTAAAATCGACCCTTTCCGGCGCGGTGTAGTAGAAAGTTATCTTTCTTTTGTCAAAAGTGTATTTTGTTTTGACAAGATTCATGTTCAAATTGTGGCTTGCGACCATACTTTTGCAGGTTTTGAACGCTTCTTCCTCTGCAATTTCAAGCTCTTCAAGTGCAGCCCTGTCGTGTTCGCCGAGAACGCGAATTAAATGGAGCGGTTCTGTTTTCTTTTTCTGCCAGGCTTTTGCAACCGCATCGCTAATTGCATAAACCTTTGCAACTTCCTCGCCGCTTTCCGTTCTCACAAGAACCTGCTGCCCCTGCTCGACATGCGCGGTTTCCGGAACAATCAGGGGATGAAATATGTTTTTTATAATTGTTACTGCGTATTGTGTCATTAAAAACTTCCTTTTTTAATATTTTAGCATAAATCGAGGTTGTTGTTTAATTGTAAATTAATGCTTTCATGCCGGATTTTGAAGAGTGGGATAAATGTTTATCAATTTTGCTGCAGGAAGCGTGATTTTTGCGCCCTTGCGACCCTGAACCAAGTTCAGGGTGACGGAAACCGCGCCGTCATTCCGAATTTATTTCGGAATCGCAAGATTGAAGTTGATAGGCCACGCCCTCGCGGCCCTGAACCAAGTTTATGGTGACGAAAATCTTAAACATGCTGCGCTGTGCAGCTGGTTGTCAGGCAAACGATTTTGTTTATACCGTTGCGTTCAAACTCTGAAATTATCTCATGCAGCGTGCTTCCTGTGGTCAAAATATCGTCAATAATCAGGAGATTTTCCCCGCGGTACAAATTTTTCTCACATTTGAACGCCATGTGCAGATTTTTCTGCCTTTCCTCTTTTGAAAGCCTGTACTGGGCTTTTGTTTCCTTGATTCTGGCGATTAATTCTTCTTTTATTTCGTAGCCGCTAATTTTTGCAAATTCGTTCGCAACCAGCGTCATATGATTGTAACCGCGCTTTTTCAAGCGCTTTTTGTGCAGCGGAACTGGCACAATAACAAAATTTTTTCCTGCATATTCTGTATTTTTCCACAAATCGTACATTAATTTCGCCTGAAAATGAGCGAGTTCGTACTGATTGTGGTATTTTACGGCGCGAATAAGCTTTGTTACGTCCTTTGCATAAACAGCAGCGCTGAAAACCGGCAAATTATCAAGCTTTATGACCGGCTGCGGCGGCAAAAGTTTAATTGAATCGTAACATTTTGAGCACATTACAGTGGATTCTGCACAGGAACGGCAGAAATAACAACGCTTTTTGTATATCAAATCGAGCAATTGCGCAAAAATATTAATCATATTAATAATTATAATACGAATCGGGTTTGTATGGTAAAATGGAACTCATCAACCTGAAAGAGAGAGAAAAATGAACGTAATTATAATGATTTTGTTAATAAGCTTGCTTATTCTTGTGCATGAGGCGGGGCACTTCCTCGCAGCGAGAATGATGGGTATAAAAGTGGATAAATTCGGCTTCGGATTGCCTTTTGGACCTACGCTTTTTGAGGGGCAAATCGGCGATACAAAGATTCTTGTCCATGCGCTTTTGCTCGGGGGGTATGTTTCTTTTCCGGATGACGATGAAAACTCGGAAATTCCGATGGATTCTTCCGAAAGGTTCTCCAACAAGCCTGTATGGCAAAGAGCGGTCGTTATTTCGGCGGGTGTTATTGCGAATGTTCTGTGCGCGATTGTTCTTGTTGTTATGACTGCGATAATCTGGCACAAGCTTCCTGCGGGCAAATATGATATTTATATTGCCAAAATCGTTGCGCCAAAAGAGGCTGCAATTTACAAATCCGGCATGCAAACCGGCGATAAAATCCTTAAAATCAACGGTTCTGAGATAATTTATCCTTTTCAGGTCAATAAATACGCCCAGATGAGCAAAAAACACGACGGTTTTGTTTCTCAGGAAAAATATGAGGCTGTTCTGGGTGAATTGCAGGCTAAAAACCCGAAAATCACCGATGGCGAAATCTCAAAAGGCACGAAAATAAATCTTGTTGCGCCAACGGATGAAAATTCTATAAAACTTTCAAATGAGGTTCTTCTCGGGCTTGAGCAGCCCAAAACAGGCGAAATCGAGCTCACAAAAGAAGAAATCGATTTGAGAAACAAAATTCAGGGAGAAAAATTCTTTGTTGTTGAGGAAAATAACAACATTACCCTTGAAAATATCGCAAAAGCGCTTTCCGATACGCAAAAACCGATGAATTTCACGGTTCTTCGCGACGGAAAAGAGGTTGAACTCAAGCCGATTTACTCTGATGAAAAGGGTATGATTGGAATTCAGCAAAATCTTCAGGAGGTTTTAATTCCGACAAAAACTCCTGCGCAAATTTTAACAAAATCCTTTGATTATCTTTGGACAAATACGGAAATGATGGTCATCGGGCTCGGAAAACTGTTCACAGGGCAGATTCCGATGAAAGATTTGCATGGAATTGTTGCGATTACAAAGCTCGGCGGGGATGTAATCCAGAATCAGGGGCTGTTTAAGGGGTTGCTTTTGACGGCTATTATCAGCATGAACCTTGCTATTATCAATATTTTACCGATTCCGGCACTTGACGGCGGGCATTTGATGTTTTTGATTATTGAAAAAATCAAAGGCCGTCCGGTCAACGAAAAAACGATTGAAAGAGTCGCAAATACGGGATTTTTCATACTCATAGCGCTGATGCTGCTGATTATTCTAAACGATATCTTCGCTCTGGTAACAAAACAGATATAAAATCATGCAAATCACGGGCGGCTATTTAAAATCAAGAAAAATCATCTCACCAAAAGGCTCCAATGTGCGGCCTACACTTTCCAAAACCCGCGAAAGCCTCTTTAATGTTCTTGCGAATTTGATTGATTTTGACGGTTCGGCGTTTTTGGATGTTTTTGCGGGTTCGGGGATAATGGGCTTTGAGGCTGTTTCGCGCGGGTTTGATTCTGTTGATTTTATTGAAAAAGACCGGAAAACCTTTGCGCTTTTAAAGGAAAATGCAAAAATACTGGGCGTTTCTGCGGGGATTTTTTGCGGCGACGCCCTGAAACTTCTCAAAACCATTTCAAAAACCTACGGGGTGATTTACGTTGACCCTCCTTATGCAATGGGGCTTTATGACGGGGTTATCCGGATTATTAAGGAGGAGAATCTTTTAAAATCAGGGGGAATTCTGGTTCTTGAACATCCGCAGAGCCTGAAAATTGATTTTAATGGCTTTGAAATCATCAAGCAGAAAAAATATTCGGATAAAATTTTAACATTTTTGAATAAAAAAGCCGCTAATTAAGCGGCTTTTCATCTTTTTCAACTTTTCCAATTTTATTCTAAACTTTTAATACAAAACCGCCGTTGTCCGCATTGTGGATTGCGTCTTCGTTGAGTTTAGCGCGAAGATTTTTGATATATTTGTAAACATAATCTCTGGGCAGCTCAAGAACCTGCGCAAGCTCTTTTGCATATACAATGTGGTTTTTGTTATTAAGAAAATGTTCAAAAACAGCCTGTTCGCGGGGTGTAAGGTTCTTTTTGAAAGTTAGCTGAATGTTTTCTGTTGTTGAAATTGCAGGTTTTTCAGCTTTTTGTGCTGCAGGTTGTTTTGCTGCGGGAGCTTTTTTCGGTTTTTCTGTTTTTGCCGGTTTTTGGGATTTTTCGGGCTTTTTCAATCCGGCTTTTTTCGCCTGTACAGATTCTCTCGCAGAAAGTCTGATATCTTCCATTTCTCTTTCGCGTTCAAACGACTGCTGCGCAAGAGAGCTTATTTTTTCAGCTTTTACCTGATATGTTTTGACAGGAGCAGCCTCCTCAATCGTGGTGAACGAGTTGTGCTTGAGCGCTATATCCACCATATCGTTAGTTTCTTTTTCATCGCTTATGACTTTTCCGAGTCTTTGAGCGTATTCTTCGAGAGTGATTCTTTCCAGTGAACTTCTCCATTTTCTAATCTCTTCCTTGCTCAAATAATCAGGCATTTGTATTATCTCCTTGACTCAAACTGTTTACCTGTCCGAAATTACGGACACCCGAAGTTGAAAATCTAACTATTCTTTTTTGGGGGCGAATGTGCTTTTTCAACAATCCGCTATTTTAACATTAATAACTTTGCCTTCGGGCAATTATTAATTTAGCATGAAAAATTTTAAAAAATCTCAAAATATGTAGTAATTTTAAAATTATTATTAAAATGTTTACAAACTATTGATTTTTTTGAAGCAGTATTCTTACTTCATTTCTTATTTTTCTGTCTTCTTCAAAAATTTCTTCAATAGACGGGTTGGAAATGTTGTTATGTTCGTCAATCATTCGTTTTGTGATTTCATAAATTTTCCCGAGCGAAATTTTTCCGTCTAAAAATGCAAAAACAGCCTCCTCGTTTGCTGCATTTAAGCAGACAGGATAAGTTCCTCCGGCTTTTCCGGCTTCGTAAGCGAGTTTTAAGGATGGAAATTTCTCCAAATCCGGTTTTTCAAACTCCAGCCTTGCCGCTTTTACAAAATCAAAACCTTTTGACTCAATTCCCTCAACCCTTTGCGGATAACAGAGCGCATATTGAATCGGAATATGCATACTGGGGAAGCCGAGCTGCGCAATCACGCTTCCGTCTTTGTATTCAACCGCACTGTGCACAATACTTTGCGGATGAACAACTACATCGATTTTTTCATAAGGCATATTGAAAAGATGGTGCGCTTCTATCACCTCAAGCCCTTTGTTCATAAGGGTTGCCGAATCAATTGTTATTTTTTTGCCCATATTCCATTTTGGATGTGCAAGCGTCTGTTCAACCGTTGCATGGTGCATTTCTTCGATTGTTTTTGTTCTGAAAGGGCCTCCTGATGCGGTAATTATGAGTTTTTCCACCTCATTTATATTTTTTATGCACTGATGGATTGCAGAATGCTCGCTATCTACCGGCAAAAGCGAAATTCCGCTTTCTTTGACCTTTTTCATAACAATATCGCCCGCCATAACAAGCGTTTCTTTGTTTGCAAGCGCAATATCTATTTTATTTTCGATTGCTTTCAGCGTGGGTCTTAAGCCTATTTTTCCCGAAACAGCAACGAGAATCATATCATTATCCGTGTCGGACGCAACCGCATCAAGCCCCTCATCACCGTATAAAACCTCAATATCCGGGAATTCCGCCTGCAAAATCTTTGCATTTTCGGCTGTTTTTGTGCAGACAACGGATGGATTGACCAGCTTTATTTCTTCTCTTAATTTTTCAATATTGTCCCCGCCGCAAAGCGCTTTTACTTCAAAATCTTTATTAACTTTTGACAAAACTTCCACAGCCTGCGTTCCGATTGAGCCGGTTGCGCCGAGAATAGAAATTTTTTTCTTAACTCCGTCCATATTTATATCCGTTTAATCTGCTAAATCGCCTGCATTTCCGGATTTTTGCCCGAAATTCCCGCAATGCGAATCAATACCAGATTAATTATATCCTAAACAAAAGAAGTGTGATGTTTGTTTAAAAAATATGTTTGTGTTATAAAAAAAATACCATACGAATTCTTTCGTATGAGGCTTAAAGACAGGACGTATCTTTTAATTGAAAAATATAAAACTCGCGAAACACGCAGGTTTTTGCTACGGCGTAAAAAGGGCCGTCGAAACAACAAAAAGGTTAAAATCTGAAAATAACGACAAACAAATTTGGGTTCTTGGCGAATTAATTCACAATTCTCACGTCATTAACGAACTCTCAAATCTTGGCATACACACGGTTGACGAATTGCCCTCAAACGGCTGCGGAATCTGCGTAATAAGGAGCCATGGCGCTTCGCCTGCTGTTTTTGAAGATATAAAAAATAAGGGCTATGAAATTGTTGACCTGACCTGCCCTGACGTGAAAAAAGTTCAGCAAAAGGCGATTCAGCTTATTCAAGATGGCTATACACTCGTTATCGTAGGCAAGCCCGAGCACCCTGAAGTCGCTGCAATCAGAGCAAATGCAGAGATTTACGGCGATAATATTATCGTTGCGCCCGACGTGGAATCGCTGAGCGGGTATGAACAGGAGATTAAGTCGAAAAAGAAAATCGGCGTTGTTGTTCAGACGACGCAGAGGATTGAAAATCTCAAAAAAATAGTGGATTATTTAACCGGAATCTCAAAAGAGCTTCTTATTTTTAATACAATTTGCGCTTCTACGTCTTTAAGGCAGAATGAGGCGAGAAATCTTGCGCAGGAATCGGATTTGATGATTGTTGTAGGCAGCCGAAAAAGCGCTAATACAACCCATCTTGCCGAAATCCTCACAGGAATCACCCCGACAATCCACATTGAAACCGCAAAAGAGCTTTCTGACCACATGGAGCTCCTTGACAGGGCCCAGAATATCGGAATCACCGCAGGTGCTTCTACTCCGCAGGAAATCATTGATGAAGTGATATTTGAGCTCGAAAAATTGTAACATATCGCCGGGGAGCTTAAAAAATCCCCCCAAAATCTTTAAATAATCAAAAAACAATATGAAAGGAAAATAAAAACATGGCAAAAACATCAGAAAAGTCCCAGATGGACGAATTTGAAAGACTTCTTGAAGAATCTTTCACCACAAAACTCAATGTAGCAGACGTTGTAAAAGGCGTTGTTGTAAAAGCTGAAAATGACGGATTTTTGGTTGACATCGGAGCAAAATCCGAAGGTTTCCTCCCTCAAAGAGAAATTCCGTCTTCAATGCTCACTGAAAACCCGCTCAAAGTAGGCGACCAGAAAGAATTTTACATTCTCAGAGAAGACGAAAAAGAAGACGGCGGAATGCTGCTTTCATTGAAAAAAGTTGCTTGCGCTCAAGCCTGGCAGGCGCTTCAAAACGCTAAAATTTCCGGCGAAACCGTTGTTGCGAAGGTTGTTTCTCTCGTTAAAGGCGGCGTTATTGTTGAAGTTCAGGATTTGCGCGGATTTATCCCCGCTTCTCAGTTGAGAACAGGCATGCCTTTTGACGGTTTGATGAACAAAGAAATCGAAGTTAAAGTTCTTGAAGCTGACGCAAAAAGAAACAAACTCATTCTTTCTCAAAGACAGGCTCTTGCTGAACAAAGAGAGCAGCTGGTTGACGATGTTATTTCTAACCTTGAAATTGACCAGATTGTTGAGGGTGAAGTTGTCAGAATCGCTGATTTTGGTGCATTTATTGACATCAACGGCGTTGACGGGCTTCTTCCGATTTCTGAAATCTCCTGGCAGAGAATCAAACATCCGTCCGATGTTCTTACTCTCGGTCAAAAAATTGAAGTCAAAATCCTTAAAATTGACGAACAGCTTAAAAGAATCAGCTTGAGCTTGAAAAGAATCGGCGACAATCCGTGGGAAGAAATTGAAGATAAATTCAAAGAAGGCGAAGTTATCACCGGTACTGTCAACAAAGTAACCTCTTTCGGCGCTTTCATCAACATTTTCCCGGGCGTAGAAGCGCTTCTTCCCGTAGCTGAAATGGAAGATTCAAACGCTAATCCGTTCGATATCTACAAAGCAGGCGACGAAGTTAAAGTGATGATTAAAAAATTCACACCTCAAGAACACAGAATCGCTTTGAGCGTTAAAGATATTAACGGCTAATTGCCTGATAATACAGAAAAACAGCTTTCCGCGCGGAGAGCTGTTTTTTTTATGCAAAATTTTCTGACAGTGCGGAAAGCCGCTTTTTCACCGCCTCTAAATCCCTCATCATAAACCATCTCGGCGAACCCGACTCTGTTGAATGATTTCTTAACAAATATGACGGATGAAAAATTACCATTGCGTCAATATCGTCAAAAATGTTCAGCCATTTGCCCCGAACCTGCGAAATTTTGAAATCTTCTTCAATAAACGACTGCGCAGCGGTTGCACCGCAAAGAAGAATGATTTTGGGCTTCACAACGGCTATTTGTGCGTCTAAATAAGCACGGCAGGCGATTTTTTCTTCGTGAGAAGGCACACGATTCTGCGGCGGCCTGCATTTTATCGTGTTTGCTATGTAAATCTGATTTGCTCTGGAAATTCCCGCTTTATCGAAAAATTCGTTCAAAAGTCTGCCGGAACGCCCGACAAAAGGCACTCCTGTTGCATCTTCTTCCGCTCCGGGCGCTTCTCCGATGAGCATAATTTCCGCATTGGGCGAGCCATCGGAAAAAACAAGGTGCGTGCGCGTTTTATGGAGCTCACAGGCGCGGCATTGAGTGCAAACGGTCTTGATTTCTGATAAAACTTTGGCTTTTTGCACTGCGTCAGAGCACTTTATTTCAATAAGATGCTGAACCATTCTTTCTCCTGAAAATGCGCGAATATATTTATATTATACCATACCGCAGCACTTTTTGTATTTTTTGCCGCTTCCGCAGGGGCATAAATCGTTTCTGCCGGGCTTAACAGCGGGCTGCGCGGGCGCTTTTTTGTTCGGGTCGGGAATAAATCCCATCAAATCCGAAAACGCCTTGGAAGAATAAAGCACGCTCGTTGGCGAGAAGATTTTTTTGTCCAGAAAATGCTGTTTGAACCTCGAAAGTATTTCTTCAAAGCTCATTTGCGATTCATAAATCTCATTAACGCGGTTTACGAATTCAGGGTATTTTTTGTTAAGCCTTTCGACAAGCGCGGAGCTCATTTTATCGTTTTCAAGGAACTGTTTTACGCAAACATCCCAGCCCTGAATTTCTTTGAAGTTTTCAGCTTCAAAAATTTTGCACAAAGTTCCCCAGAAAGGCACAATATAAAGTCCGAGCCCCTCTTCAAAGATGATTCCGACGTCATATTTTGTTGAATGGCTTGAAAAACCGCCCAGCGACTTTTCAAGATAGTTGTTATAACTGCTGTTGAACTCCGAAACCGGCGAATAGCCAAAATTTTGCGGTGCAATGACCAGTTCACGGATTTTTTGCGTGTCGGTTATTTCATCAAGGCAAAAATCGTTAAATGCAGCGATAACGTTGTCCGCAGCGTCATTAATCGTCAAAACCTCGTCCGTTTCAAAGCATTCATTGAACTTTGTGCTGAACTGTTTCAGCTCTTTTTCGATATCTTTCATTTTTGCTTTGTTGTCAGCATAAACTCTTTCCGGTTCTTCAATGATTTTTGCAACAGCGAGCTTTAACATTTCATCTTTTTTCAAGGAGGACATTGTTTCTGTGATTTCGAGCAGAAAATACTCGTTTTCAAAGCAGAAAATCCTTGCCAGAAGATAAGTTCCTTTGTAAATTCCCCTCAAATGCGACATTTTTACAAGCGGAATTACCGTATAATCCTTTTCGTTCACAAGATTGTACAGCTCGAATGCATTTTTCAGCACATTTTTAACCTCAAAAACCGTGTTCATTGAGGACTGGAGCGCTTTTAAAAGTGTTTTTTGGTGAGAATCGAGCTTTTTGTTTTCTTTTGCATAAAGAGAGAAAACCGTGTCGCCTTCTTTGTTCAAAATACGCTCAAAAACGTAACTGACGAGCAGCGAATGAACTTTTGATTCGGGTGCATTGTATGCGCCGATAGTTTTCAGGTAGTTTTCAAAGTCGGTTTTTATTGTTTCGTTTTTTGCTGCAAAATCAAGAATATTAGCCAATTCGTTGCTTATTGATGATACTTTTTCTATAACCGACATTTAATCAATCTCCTTTAATTTCATTATTGCACTGTGCCGTGCTGTTTTTCCGTTTTCTTTCCTGTAAGAAAAGAATATATCACTGGAATCAAAAGTACAATAGCCGCATAGGTCAATCTCATTGACGCCGTTTTCTTCCAGCTGGTAAAAATTCACTTTTTTCAGGTCAATGTTGAATTTTCCGGCGTTTTCGTCATACCTGTAACATTCTGTTTGGCCGGAATTTATGGTATTTATGATTTTTTCAAAAACATCTTTTTCTACCTGATAATTTTTTGCGCTGATTGCCGGCCCGATGGCTGCGATTACGTCAGATGGCGCAGTTTCGTAATAGTCGGACATGAATTTCAAGGTTTTTGGCACGATTTTGGCTGCGGTGCCGCGCCAGCCGGCATGGGCGATTGCGCCGATATTGTTTTTTTTATCATAAAGCATGACCGGCACGCAATCCGCAAAATTCAGCGCGATAGCAAGGTTTTTGCTGCTCAAAACCAGCGCATCCGTTTCCGGATATTCAGATTTCATTTTTTGCGCAATCGTTATGTTGCTGCTGTGGGTCTGGGTCGGTGAAATCAGGGCTTTTGTGCTGATTTCGAGGTGGTTGGCAACGATTTCTCTGTTTTGCAGGCATTCTTCAGCGATTTCCAGCGCTCCGGCTGCAATCGGAAGCTCCCGCGTGGTGAAAAAATGCTCAACCATCGGCAGCATTGTGGATTTTAAAACTTTTTTTCCGGCAATTTCGTCAAAATAGAACATTTTTATTTCTCAAAAGTATTAAACAACCTGTCACCGGCGTCGCCAAGCCCCGGGAGGATATATCCTCTTGCATTCAAACCCTCGTCAATCGTCGCTGTGACGATTCTAAGCTCCGGAAACTCCGAGGTCAGCGCCATAAGCCCCTCAGGAGCCGATACAATGGACACGAAAGTTAGGTTTTCAAGGGCAATTCCCCTTTTTAAAAACAGCGAAACAGCTGCAATCGCTGAATTTCCGGTTGCAAGCATCGGGTCTAGTATGAAAACCCTTTTATTTTGAGGATTTGAATATTCAACAGGCGTTTTGTCGTAGTACCAGACGGGTTTTAGGGTAATTTCATCCCTGTACATGCCCACATGCTGCACGCTTGCCTGCGGAATTATCTCGCTGGCTACGTCAGAGAGCGCAAGGCCGGCTCTCAATATCGGCGCAAATATAATTTTTACATCATTATCGAGCATTTTTGAGCGGCATTGCGCAAGAGGGGTTTCTACGGTGTATTCTTTTAGCGGCAGGGTCTTTGCAGCCTCAAAAATCAGCAATGAAGCAAGTCTTCGGAGCGAATTTCTGAATCCGTCGGAGTTTACGTCTTTGTTTCTTATCACCCCGAGGTTGTGCTCGCACAGCGGGTGGTCTAGAACGGTCAAATATTGGGAATTAAAAGCTGTTTTCATTGTATCTCCAGTCTTTTAGTGATTTCGGAATGCTGGAATTCAATTTATCCAGCATATTGTGCGTATCTTTTAAAAATACAGGATGTTTTATGAGGTTTTGTAGCTGGGCATAGCGCCTGTCGTTGAGCATTTCCGTAAATCCGGAGGTTGCAAATACGATATTTTGCGCAATCTGGTTTCCGTAAATATAAAAATCCTGCAATCTTCGCGGTTCAATTGTTGTGATAATGTTTTTGCTGCTGTCTGTGCTGTCCAGAGCGGTTAAATCAAGCGATTTTGACCCGCCCATGCCCGTAAATTCGACAGTTGCGCTCATTTTCTTGGGCATTTTGAAATTTTTGTCCGTGATAATGAAAGTTACGAAAACTTCATCATTTACGAGCGAGATATTTGAAACATAACCGACCTGATAGCCCTGAAGTTTAACCGGAGAGCCTTTAATCAGCCCGTCAACGTCCTTAAAAAACACATAATAGGTGTAATGTTTTCTCACATCGGCGTTATGAACGTAAATGCCTATAAAAAGGGCAGTAAAAATTATCAGCCCCCATACAAAAAGTTCAACTATCCACATCATGTGTTTTTTCATAATATTTATTATACTTCGCATGTACGATTTTTAGTAAATTTCTTTAAAAACTTTACCAAAGTCGGGTTTGACTTTATAATAAAGTAACAGTCATTCCGAACTTGTTTCGGAACCGCAAGGGCAAGCGCAAACCGCACAAATCTTGCGACCCTGAATCAAGTTCAGGGTGACAAAGGAAAAAACGTCATTCCGAACTCGTTTCGGAATCGCAAGGACAAGCGCAAACCGCACAAATCTTGCGACCCTGAATCAAGTTCAGGGTGACAAAGGAAAAAACGTCATTCCGAACTCGTTTCGGAATCGCAAGGACAAACACAAACCGCACAAACCTTGCAATTCTGATTAAATTCAGGGTGACAAATACCGAAAATTCATAATATTCGCTCAATATGAGGTAAAATGTCCGATATTTCGACAGCACAGTTCTTAAAAGAAGCTTTTCGCCTCCAATCCGAAAAGCACTATAAACAGGCAATTGAAGCTTTGTACAAGGCGCTTTGCCTTGAGCCGGAGAATGTCGAAATTCTTTCCCAAATCTCGCATCTTTACTTTTTGATGAACAATTATGAGCGTTCTTTTGAGTATGCTGAAAAAATTCTGGAAATCGACTCATCTCACCTTGATACTTTGCATACAATTGTGAATATCTGCCGCCAGAATAAAGATTTTAAACGCGCAGTTTCGCTTGCTGAACGGCTTTTTAACGCAAGCCCCTCGCAGGAGAATTTTATTTTGTACCTTGAGCTTCTTTCTCAAAGCGGCGAGCATGAAAAACTGCTTGCGCTCATTGAAAAAGCCGCTTCAAGAAGCACAAACGAGCGGGTTCTTTTCTTAAAGGCGTTTTCAAATATGAAATTGAATAATATTTCTGCTGCCGTCGAAATTCTGAAAGAAATACTGAGAATTAACCCCCAGAGCTACGATGCGCGCTTTTATCTGGGTGTTGTTTATTACAATCGTGCTCAGTTTGATGAAGCTGAAAAGATTTTCAAAAAAATCCTAGAAACAACGCAATGCGACCGGACTTACAACTATCTGGGGCTTATTTCAATAGAAAATTACAAAATTGCGGACGCAATAAACTATTTTCAGTTCGCGGCAAAGATTGACCCGATGAATTCTCTTTACCAGTTCAATCTCGGAACCGCGTATTCGCTGAACGGCTGGCTTTTTGAGGCGGAAAATGCTTTTAAAAACGCAATTACTCTTGAGCCGCAAAATCCGGTTTATCATTATTCTCTGGCATATTTGTATTACCAGAAAAGCGATTTTTCAAAGGCGCTTGAAAAACTTGAAGATACGCTTGCGCTGGATTCCGGATTTAATGACGCAATTATCCTGAAATCCTTGATTTGTGCGAAAAACGGCGAAATTGTGAACTCAAAAAACAGCCTTCTTGCCCTTGCAGAAACCGAAAAAAACAATGATTTTCTTTATTATGCAATTGCAATGATTTTTAAGCTGATTCCGCTCCATCGGGAGGCTATAAACTACCTTCAGCAGGCGCTTTTTATCAAACCTGAATCGCTTGAGTACCTGAGCGAGCTTGCGGATTGCTATTGTGAGCTACAAGAGTATGCTGTTGCGCAGGATATTATCACAAAAGTGCTTTATCTCAATAACCATTTCATATACGCACAGCTTTTGCAGGCAAAACTTTATCTTGTGCAGGGCGAATATGCTCAGGCGCTGAAAATTGTGCAAAATGCAATAAAACTCGATAACAGCTCCGCAGAAGCGTACAAATATCAGGCAATGATTTTTGCAAAGCAGGGTTTGAAGTATAAATCCATTGAAAGCGCAAAAATTGCGGTCACGCTCCAGCCTGCAAACAAAGAATATTACGTATTTCTTGCCGGTTTGTACTTTGACGCGCAGGAATATGAAAATGCGTTTTTATATTACAAAGAAGCGTCGCTGCTTGATGATGCGAATGTTGATTATCTCTACAAAGCTGCAGTCAGCGCGGATAAAAACAATGATTTTGAAAATGCGCAGGCTTATTTCTCATACGCATTGCGTCTGGATCCGTTTAACAACCTGATAATTTACGAATACGTCGATTTTCTTGTCCGCCACAAAAAAATCCGTCAGGCAATGAAACTTTTGAAAAATAAGATTTCAAATGTGCAGTCAAAAAACATTGAAAAGCTTCTGCGCCAGAAATATGACGACATAAAAACAAAATGCAGAATGGGCTTCTGGGCGCGCCTTTTGAGGCGAATTACAGGCGATAAAAACGTCTGATTTTTGCCTTATTTTTCAAACAAAAATTCGTACTCTTCATATCCTGCGCGTTTTAGCTCTTCTTTCGGTATAAATCTAAGCGCAGCACCGTTTATGCAGTATCTCATGCCGCCTTTTTCCGACGGCCCGTCCTCAAAAACATGCCCGAGGTGCGAATTCCCGACGCTGCTTTTTACTTCGGTTCTATACATCCCGTGCGAACCGTCAATTCTTTCAACAACCGCGTTTTTGTCTATCGGGCGGGTAAAAGACGGCCAGCCGCAGCCTGCGTCGTACTTGTCTTTTGAGGAAAAAAGCGGTTCTCCGGTTACAATATCAACATAGATTCCGTCGGAAAAATTGCTTTCATATCTGCTTGAAAACGGGCTTTCTGTGGCGTTTTCCTGCGTGACGCGGTATTGGAGCTCGTTTAGAATGTTTCTCAGCTTTTCCTGTGCGGGTTTTTTGTATTTTTCGTATTTTAAAACGGGTGATAAGTCAACATGACAGTATCCTGACGGGTTTTTTTCAAGGTATTTTTGATGATAATCTTCTGCCGGATGGAAATTTTTAAGTTCTTCGACTTCGGTGACAATCGGGAGGGAATATTTTGCAGTTTCTCCCTCGATTACCCTGTCAATCACCGTAAAATCCGCCTTATCAACATAATATATCCCTGTTCTGTATTGAGAACCGACATCATTGCCCTGCCTGTTGAGCACAGTGGGGTTGATTATGCTGAAAAAATGCTCAAGAATCTGTGAAAGCGAGATTATATCGGGGTCATATTCCACCATAACGGTTTCAGCATAGCCTGTTTTTCCTGTTGATACGCTTTTGTAGGTCGGGTGCAGCGTGTTTCCATTTGCATATCCTGCTAAAGTATTTACGACTCCCGGGAGCTTTGAGAAGTATGCTTCTACACCCCAAAAACATCCGCCTGCCAGATATATTCTTTTTATGAAGTTTTTTTTTTTGAGCTTTTTTGAGCATATATGCGCCTCCGATTAATAAAGCTCCGCTCACAATTAATGATGTTAATAAAATGACCCTTTTTGAAAAATTCATAGTCTGCTCCTTTTTCATTGCTATATTATTAAAGCTCCTGTTGGCGGCAGCCTCCGTCGGGTTGATATGACGTTATGGGGGTTTTTGTTCCTATCAGGAATAGTATAGGCTTTGCCGTTTTAAATGGTTAAACACTGTTGAATATTGAGACAAATTTTGACAGACCGGAGCTTTAGCGTAGTGGATGCAAAATTTGTTTCAATATTTTACAGTGTTTTTTTATTGCGTTTTTCTCTTTCTTTTGGTTCTGTTTTCTTTCTCTTTGCATCGCAAGCAAAGAGAAAGAAAATGAACAACAACTAACCTGATAAATAGCCAAATTATAGCTCCAATCTCCTGCAAACGAATGATTTTTCCCTAAAAATTTCAATATTTTGACTTTTTGACCGACGTCATTAATGAATAACTATGTGAAAGTCCATGCCTGAAACCGGCATAGAAATACAGAGGTAGAAAAATGAAACTGCGCGGCGGGATTAACTTTTTTGAAAACGGCCTGACAACAAACGTCAGAGCAATGCACCTGCAATCGGAAATGCTCGGAATTATTAACGGAAACATAACCGGTTTCGACAAAGTCGGGTTCCAGAGGAAAGATGTTGTTGTTTCTTCGTTCGCAGAGTATATCGGAGCGCATGCTCTTTCAACTGCTGTTGATGATGAGGTCGGGCGTATCTCGACAACCCAGAATCCCCTTGATTTGGCGCTCGGCGCAAAAGGATATTTTCAATATTCCGGCGTTGACGGCGTAAAGCTTACCCGCGACGGCCGTTTTAAGCTTGATAAGGACGGATATTTGCTTACTCTGGAAAATGCCAATGTTCTTGCTAACGACGGAACAAAAATTCGTTTTCCTGTGATTCCGGAAAAGCTTGAAGATATAAAAGTCACAAGAAACGGCGAAATTCAGGTTTTGAATCAGGAAACCGGCCACCTCGACCACGTTGCGACCCTTTCTGTTGTTACGGATAAAGGGCTGGCGGTTCTTGAACCGAATGTTAAGCAGGGTTACAACGAATATTCTAACGTTTCAATGAACACGGAGATTTTGCAGATTATTCCGATAAAAAGAAACTTTGAAGCTAACCGGCAGATGTTTATTATGCAAAATAACAACCTGTCAAAGGCTATCAGCCAGCTTGGAAACTCATAACGAGGTGAATCATGTATAATTTACAAGGCTTAATCAGAAGAGGTATAAACAACACAAATGTCCAGTTTGAAAGGCTGGCTTATATCTCAAATAACATCGGAAACCTTAATACAACTGCCTATAAAGATGTGCGCTTTGAACAAACTCTCGACGAAAACGGCTATCTCGACGGCGCTGTAAGATACGACTACAAAGTAGGCGCAACAATGAGGACAAAACGCCTTCTTGATGTGGCGTTGACCGGCCCGGGCTTTATTCCTGTTACTTCACCGAACGGCGACGTAAAATATACGCGCGACGGCTCGTTTAAGGTCAATAAAGAGGGCTATCTTGTAACAAACGACGGCTATCTGGTCGGCGACGGCATACAAATCCCTGCAAATTATTCAAATTTGAGGATTAAAAAAGACGGAACCGTCACCCTTTTCAATGCGGGTAAGGAACCGGATACAATTCTCGGAAAAATCCCGGTTGTTCAGTTCCAGAACCCTGAGGGGCTGAAAGCTGACGAATATAACAAAGTTATTGCAACAGACGAGTCAGGGCAGCCAATGCTCATCAAAGATCACAACTATGTTGCGCAGGCGCACCTTGAAAGGTCGAATTCTGACTATATCAACAACGTAAATGAGGTCTTGAGGCTCAATGCGTCAATGATTGCGAGCACCAGACTGATTAAGGTTGTTGATGAAATGTACCAGAAAGCAATAAATCTTACTCAATAAGCGGATTTGAGCAAGCAGGGCGGGTTTTAACTAACGCCGGCCCCCAAATAAGAAAGTAGGGTGGGTTAAAATCCACCGGCAACAAAAAAACTAGAAAGCAGGGTGGGTTTTAACCCACCATCATCAAGCCCCCGAAGAAAATTCGGAAAAATTTAAGTAAAACAGTTGATTTAAAGCAAATCATAATTAAATACAATAATAAGAAGAAGCAAGGAAAGAAAAATGTACACACCCAAAGACCCTATGGTAAAAGTGAATTTAATGCTGGATTTGGTATCCCAGCGTTCCCGTGCATTGAGTATGAACCTTGCAAACGTTGATACTCCGGACTATGTAAGAAAAGATATCAGCTTTGACCAGTATCTCGGCACTATGAACAACCCGCTTGAGACCGAACTTTCAATAAAACTCGGGCCGTCAGGGCTCATAGATGAGCAGGATGTTGGCGTTGACCCTGTATATGAACTGGAAGAAATGCAAAAAATGTCCATTATGTACTCGGTTGCGTCGCGGCGCATGTCGAATATAATCACTTTAATGAAAACAGTAGCAAACGTTGGAAAATAATCTGACGGAGGTGTAAAATGAGTCTTCTTGAAACAATGACAATCGGACAAAAGAGCGTAACTGTTCACGGACAGCGAATTAAGGTGCATGCAAAGAACATCGCAAACCTTGATACACCGAATTACATCAGAAAAATCCCCGTATTGAACGCTACTGATGATATGTCGTTCCACGGGCTGCTAAATACTATGAAAGAGGACGTTTTCGGCACAGGTACGCTTCCTTTTCTTCAGGGCGGCGTAAGATTCACAGGGATTGTCGAAGATCCGACCCTAGGAGAGCGGCTTTATCGCCCGGGGCACCCTGACGCTGACGCAAACGGCTATATCCGCGCCTCAAACGTAAACCCGATGGTCGATATTGCAGACGCAAACATTGCACAAAGGGCTTATGAGGCAAACCTCGCCGTAATCACAATAGCAAAAAGCATGGCGCTTAAAGCAGTAGAAATAGGAAGATAATAAATGTTTTCACCAACAATTCAAGGATACATAAACGAAGGCGGAAAAGAAGCTGCTATAAAAAGAGCAAAACAGCTTCAATCTCACGCGCTCAGCCTTGAAAAACAGATTAATCCGGAAAAAACTGCTGAAAAAACGACCTTTGCCGACATGCTGAAAGCAAGCAGAGGCGGGATTTCTGCATTTCGTTTGCAAAACGACAAGAAAACAACTCCCGCAGCGTCAGTTTCAAAAACTTCCGCAACAAATTCAATTTCGCTTGGCGAAAATCCCTCCAGAGTGCAGCTGCTAAACATGATTTCTAAAATAAGCAAAAAATACGGCGTGGATGAAAAACTTGTTCAGGCTGTAATCAAACAGGAATCCGGTTTTAACCCCAAAGCTGTTTCTCACTGCGGTGCGCAGGGGCTTATGCAGCTCATGCCGGCTACAGCAAAGGGGCTTGGCGTAAAAGACACGCTTAACCCGGTACAAAACGTTGACGGCGGGGTTCGCCACCTGAAAGGCCTCCTTGCACGCTATAACGGAAACCTGATTCTTGCGCTTGCCGCATATAATGCAGGTGGGGGAAACGTTGACAAATACGGAGGCGTTCCTCCGTTTAAAGAAACCCAGAATTATGTGAGAAGTATTCTCGCTAATTATTTGAGTTAGGTGAATCGCCCCTAAAGGGGCAGCCCTCACCCCGGCCCTCTCCCATCGGAGAGGCGGGTAAATAAAAAATCAAAGAAGGTGATTAAATGATTGAAAGAAAATTTGCTCCGAACGTAAATTTGTTTGAAAGAATGCAGCCCACAAAGCTGAATACAGGCATAAGCTACGATATGAGCCCGATGCGCTTGAATCGTGTTGAAAAACTCGAGACAAACGATTTCAAATCGGTTTTTTCCGGTCTTATTGAAAATTTCAATCAGGAACTCAACGCCCCTGACCAGCTTTTAAAAGACGCTATGCAGGAAAACAGCAATGTCGATATCCATGACGTTATGACTGCAATGTCAAAAGCTGAAATCGGCGTGACCGTTGCAACTAATATTACAACCAAAATCATAACTGCTTACGATAAAATTATGCAGATTCAGCTGTAATTTATTAGGAGTTTTTTTATGAAAAAAATGGTTTCATTGTGTTTTTCGCTGCTGCTGTCGGCTAATCTGGCGTTTTCAGCCCAGTATTATTGCGAAAGTTCGGGTTTTGTCGGAACTTATACACCGGGCGGCAGAGGGTGCGAAAAATGGAAAAATAGCTGGGGCGAAAACAGCGAAAAATATAAAAATTGCCTCCTCGCAGACCAAAAAGCCGAAAATGCTTTCAAAAGCGGCAAATGTGAGCGAATTGTCATAAAAAGATACACTAAAAGCGGAAAATCCTGCTACGGGTATTACACAAAAAAGAGTAATAAATTTATTTCCGAAACCTGTACTGAAAACAAGCAACAGGGCTCGGCGCAAACCCTGAAATGGCTTGAACAAACATTTAAATAGCCCCAAATCTATTTGTGCTTTTTCAACTGCGCATTTATATAACTCTGAACCCCCGGGGTTATAATCAAATCCGGCTCAAGATAGCAAAATTCCTGCAGCTTTGAAAGCCCTGCTTCAGTTTTGCCCTGCTCAATCAAAATAAGCCCCACCATAATTGCTGACATCGGGTTTTTTGTGTCTTTTGCGTAATGTTTGAGTTTTAGGGGCAGGATTTTTTGTTTTTTGTACGCAAGCGTCAAATCCTGATAATATGTGAAATTTTGCGGGCTTAATTTCACCGCCCTTTGCAAAACATCCTCAGCAAGCGCAGGATAACCGATTTTCATGTAAACATTTGCAAGATTTGCGTAATAAACCGCTGTTGCCTGCGTATCGGGGTTTGTGAGGATTGCAATCTGAAATTCTTTTATCGCCGCCGCATAATATCTGTCCGCAACGTAAATTAAACCGAGATTGTTGTGATAGTTTGCATTTCTTTCGGCTTCTATTACAAATCTGTACGAAAAAGCCGGCGAAGCAAGGCTCAACAGCATTAATGCGACTATAAATCTTTTCATCAACTTCATAAAAGAACTATTTCCTGACCTTCTTTTGCTATGAATGCGTTTCTTTTATTATAATGATTTTCTATTTCATGTAACATGTCATCGTTATAATTCGGGTCAAGATGGAAGAACGCGAGCTGTTTTGCATGCGCCTGTGATGACGCTTCCAGCGCCATATCGAACGTCGAATGCCCGTATCCCTGTTTTGAAACGCAGGAATTTATATATTCGTCCGTTGTGTATTGCGCGTCATGGATGAGCAGGTCGGTTTCTCTTGCAAACATTGCCAGACGCTTGTCTCCGCCGACAAAACTTTCCTTATCCGTCGCGTAAACAACAGATTTATCCCTGTAAGCAATTTTATAGAGCATAACGCCGTCTTTCGGGTGCGAATTGGACTTTAAGCAGCTGACAACAACCTCATCCTCCACAGGAATCGTATCTTCGTCGCTTTCAATCTTTTGAAGCTCCGGTGCGTACGCGTCAGGTGAAAATATTAACGCAAAACTGTCATTTATATCGCCAAAACTCAAATTCGCAGCAATTTCCGCCATATCAAGCGGAAAAGATTTTTCAAAAAGCAACCCTGAAAGAACTTCATCAATACTTTTTGTATATTCGGCACAACCGATGATATTTACCGAAGAAGACTTCAAATGCAGCGGCTGAAAGAACGGAAGCCCCTGAATATGGTCAAGATGCGTGTGCGAAAGCAGAATTGTTGCGTTTATGTCCTGTTTTACGGGCTGTGTGATGTAATCTCTGACGAGTTCCTGTCCGAGGCGGATTATTCCGGTTCCTGCATCAAGAATTATAAGATGGTTGTTTACATTTACCTCAATGCACGCAGTATTTCCGCCGTATTCAAGAAAATTGTGATATGGCGTGGGATAGCTGCCCCGCACGCCCCGAAATTTCACTCTAAAACCGTTTTGCGAATCATTAAGCATTTTTTATCCATCCGTTAAATATTCTGTTACTAAATAATAAGCGACTTTCGACTATTTGTCCATTACCACCGTGGTATTTTGGTCGGTATCGTTTCCTGAATACGTTTTTGATGAAAATGTCAAAAGTTTCGCTTTTTTCTGGATTTCTTTGAGGTTGGTTTCTTTGAATACGAAATTAAACACAACTTTGTTCTTCAAATTTGTTACTGTAACGATTCTGAACGCATTCGGGTAAGAAACAAGCGACGGCGTGCTCACATGGAGCAAATTTCCCTCTTTTGTAATCTTTGTTGCGTGATAATGCCCTGAAAAAATGGCAACCGGCATTTTGTATTTGTTCAAAACCGCATAAAATTCATCGGAATTAGTTATTCTGTGATGAAAGCTGGAAAACGGCTCGTGAAGCGGGAAATGCAGAAAAATCAAAGGCACTTCGGCGCATTTTTGCGCATTAGAAAGCTCATTGTCCAGCCAGAGCAGCTGTTCCTGTGAAATTCTGCCGTTTGCGGTGATTGCATTGTCAATAACGCCGTCGAGCGCAATCACCCTGAACCCTTTTTTGGGCGAAAATGAATAGTAAGGTTTGTCAAATTTAAAGTTTTTGTTGTTTTTCTTTAAAATTTCAATGTAGCGCGCCTTGGAAACCTCGCCGCCTATTGAAATATCATGGTTTCCGAAAGTGCTGTACCATGGGGCTTTGAGGGTATTCATTTTTGCGTCAAATTCGTTAATCATGTCGACTTTCGGCCGGTCGGTCATGTCGCCTGTTACAAAAACGAAATCAAGGTTCGGGGTTTCGTTGATTTGTTTGATTTCATCGTCGAAAAGCGCTCTTGAGCTGGCAAGAACTTTGTAGCTTGTATCGACTTTTTTGTCTGAGAGGTGGACATCGGAAATGTGTGCGAATTTTAGAGTATTGCACGCCGAAAAAGCGCTCACTCCGGCAAAAACGCAGAAAGTGAACAGCGTCCAGTAAAATATTTTTCCTATAATGTTTCTTTTTTGGGCTTTGTGTTTCATAGGATGATTTTAGCGCAAAAATAAAACCGGTGCAGCTATGAATTTGTGGGTTTTGTTTGTGTTTTTCACGCCGGTGAGACCCTGCGGGAAACCGGACATTTTTCACAAAATCAAAGATTTTGGAAAAAGTAGTCAAACAAGTTCAGGGTCACAAAAATCGTGCCGTCATTCCGAACTTGATTCGGAATCGCAAGATTGAAGTGGATAATCATCGCCCCTGCGACCCTGAAACAAGTTCAGGGTGACAGATTTGTTGAAAAACCGCACAAATCGTGTGACGGGGCTGTGCCCCTAAACAACCACACCCGTCGTGACGAAATCGCATGAAACTCCCGCCCCGCGACAAGCCGAATCCACCGTGTGACGGGGCTGTGCCCCTAAACAACCACATCCGTCGTGACGAAATCGCATGAATCTTCCGCCCCCATCAGAAACCGCTCAAATCGTGTGACGGGGCTGTGCCCCTAAACAACCACATCCGTCGTGAAAAAACCGCATGAATCTTACGCCCTATATAAAAAATAAAGCAGCTCAAAGATTGAACTGCTTGAAAATGGTTCGGTTAGTTTAATAAGGTTAATTTAATAAATGGAACGTCAAGCAAGCCATTAAATGACCTGTTGAGTAAAATATTTTTTGAAACAGCGGTATTGTTCATACCGCTGTGAGTTAAAATTGCTTAACAGCAGGCACCGATTGCGCCGACAATTGCGCCGATTACGCCGCCGACTAACGGGCCGCCGAATGCACTTCCGACAAGGGCTCCGGTTCCGGCTGCTGCGAGCACACCGCCGACTTTTCCTGTCACTTTGAGTGCTTGAGTTGACTTCGGAGGATTTTTTCCGTAAAGCTTGGAAATCATTTCTTCCTTGGAGTATTTCTGACCGTTGCCGAAAGTTACGGTGTTAAAGAAACCGTTAGCAATCGCACCGTCGCATTTTGCACTAATCATTTCAGTCAAATCCTGACCGGTTGCAGCCTGGAACTGCCTGAACGCTGTGTCTCTGAGCTGTAAATCAATCTGCTCGGGTGTTCGGGCGCCTTCTGCAATGAGCTTGTCATAAATCGGAGAGGCTTTGAGCGCATTTACGATTCTTTCAAACTCGCGAACGACCTGATCTGTGTCACCATCGGTGATTGCGGCCTGTAAAGACCTGCAAGCCATTGAAATATTGCCGGTTTCGCCGTCTTCGAGCGCTGCAAATTGTTTTGCGCTTCTTGATTCGGCGTGATTGAATTCTCTTGCCGCCTGATTGTATGCGTGGTCGTAGTTTAACCTGTCTTTGTAGTCCATATTTATGTAATTCAGGTATGCCTGCGAATATCTCGGCATCATAAAACCGTATCCGCCGTACATTCCGCCGCCATACGTGCCTGTGTTGTAAGCACTGTTTACGTCCATTTGAAGATTGTAAACAGGCGGGGTTGCCAGCCCGAAATCTCTTGCTGTTTCAGTCATTAACCAGGGCTGTGCAGCCGGTGACGCTGTTGCCTGTGCTGAAAAATAATTTGGATAACCTAATCCACTTATTGGATATGTCATAACCAACCTCCAAATGTAACCTTTATCTAACCTTACATATATAAAAACAATCAATCGGACGAAATTGCTTTTTATAATGAATTTTCTTAATATAACTTAACATTTAAAAGAAAGGTTTTCGCTTATAATAGGTGAAAAAGGGGGGATTTGATGGAAAAAGTTAATGTTAAAATAACAAAATTAAAAGAGGATGCGCAGGTGCCTCAGTACCAGACAGAGGGCGCTGCGGGGATGGATTTGTGCGCTTGTATTGATAAAGATATCGTCCTGAAACCGCTGGAAAGGCAGCTGGTGCCTACCGCGCTCAAAATGGAGCTCCCGAAAGGCTATGAGGCGCAGGTTAGGCCGCGTTCGGGCATGTCAATAAAACACGGAATTACCCTTGTAAACTGCGTGGGCACAATCGACGAGGATTACAGAGGGGAGCTGTGCGTGCCTGTAATCAACCTTTCTTCTGAAGAATATACAATCAAAAACGGCGACAGAATCGCTCAGATGGTTATTTCGCCGGTAACAAAGGCAAATATCGAGATTTGCGCTGAACTTTCTTCAACAGGGCGCGGCTGCGGCGGCTTTGGTTCAACAGGATACTAAATTATGAACAAACTGGCTGTTTTTGATTTTGATTCGACTCTTATGGCGGGTGAAACCATTGCAATTATTGCGGGTGAGCTTGGTTTGAGGGAAGAAGTCGAAAAAGCTACTGAAAAAGCAATGCGCGGCGAGGCTGATTTTTTTGAAAGCCTCACAGCAAGGGCTGCGCTGCTAAAAGGGCTTCCAATATCAAAGGTTGATGAAATTTGCCGCAATCTTCCTTACACAAAAGGCGCAAAAGAGGCAATTAAGGCCCTGAAAAAAGCGGGTTTTACTGTTTTGTGCTTTAGCGGCGGCTTTAAAAATGCAACCGGTTATGCAAAGGATATTCTTGGTTACGATGGCGATTTTTCAAACATTTTTCATGTGAAAAACGGCCTCCTGACGGGTTATGTGGGCGGTGAGATGATGTTTTCGGACAGCAAAGGGCATATGCTCAAAAAAATGCAGTCAATTCTGAAAGTTTCGCCGGAAAATACCGTTGCGGTCGGTGACGGGGCAAATGATTTGAGCATGTTCAAGTACGCAGCGACGCGCGTTGCGTTTTGTGCAAAAGATATTCTCAAAGCGCAGGCAAATGTGCTTATTGAAGAGCCTGACATGTCGATTTTGCCGGAAATTTTGAAATTATAGGCAAAAAATCTTTCCGAACTTGTTTTAAGAACCCCGGTTTAATTGGTTTTTGGGTTAAATCCGGCGAACAGAAGAAAAAACAGAGAAAATATGATTGATAAAGAGAAAATAAAAGAAAATTTAAATATTTTAAAAGGTGATACGGCCGGCGGCGTGATTGCTGCGATTGTAGCGCTGCCGCAGGCGCTTGCTTTCGGGGTTGCAACCGGAATCGGCGCTATTGCTGGGGTTTGGGGGGCTATTATTTTGAGTTTTGTCTCCGGAATCTTCGGCCCTAACTCGCCTTTGATATCGGGGCCGACCGGCCCTTGCACAATTGCGCTCGCAACCATAATTGTTCAGCACCATTTTGATTTGAGCGCGGTTTATATCATACTTTTGCTGGCTGCGTTGATTCAGCTTGCAATTTCATTAACAAAAGCGTCGGAAATTGTAAAATACGTTCCTTATCCGGTAATATCGGGGTTTATGAACGGGGTGGGCGTGATTTTGATTGTTATGCAGCTGAATCCGCTGCTCGGGCATGATGTAATGCCGACGGTGAACCAGACTATACTTTCGCTTCCGGCTTCTTTGATGAATATTAACCCATACGCTCTTTTTCTCGGCATTTTGACGCTTTTTATCTGTTTTGTTATCCCGAAATCCTGGTCAAGATACTTTCCTGCGCAGCTTGCGGCGTTGATTTTTGCCACAGTTGTTTCAATAATTTTTAATATGGATGTTGAGCGGATTTCCGGAATTTCTCTTGAGCTGCCGTCGCTTCATTTTCCGGCGATAGGTATTAAAACCTTGATGGATTATTTCCCGTATGCATTGATTCTGGCGATTGTTGCGTCCTCTGAAAGCCTTTTGACGTCGCTTGTTGCGGATTCTTTGATGAAAAAACAGAGCAACACGCAGAGAATTGTGCTTTCTCAAGGGTTGGGCAACCTTTGCTGCGCGCTGACGGGCTCATTGTACGGTGCTGCGGCAACAATGAGAACCGCTGCAGCCATAAAAAACGGTGCAACAACGAGAATTTCAACAATAATCAGCACCTGCATTCTTTTGGCGATTTTATTGAAGTTCGGAGCAATGGCGTCGCAGATTCCTCTGGCGGTTCTTGGCGGAATTCTCGTAAAAATCGGCTACGATATCATTGACACGAAGTTTTTAAAGGTTGTGAAGTTCGCTCCGCGTGATGATTTGTATGTTTTGGCTGTTGTGTTTTTGCTGACAGTGTTTTACAACCTTATTTTTGCGGTTGCAGCGGGGATTGTTCTTGCTTCTTTGCTTTACGCGAAAAGGGTTGCTGACAGGACAAATCTCGGTGTAAAAGAGGTTTATGACACTGAAATAATGAAAATCGAGAAAAAACTCGAAAAAGATTACAAGCACAAAATCCGTGTTGTTCACATAAACGGGCAGTTTTTCTTTGGCAGTGCAACTCAGGTTGTTTCGCAGTTTGATGAGCTGCTCGGGACAAAATATCTTATTTTGAATTATGAATCCGATTCGCCTCTGGATATTTCAGCGGTTTTTGCCCTGGAGGATATAATTATCCGTCTGCAAAGCCAGAGAATTAAGGTTTTGCTCGTTGTTCACTGTGAGAAAGTGCTCGAGCAGCTTACGAATTTGAAAATTCGGGAGCAAATAGGCGAAGAACTTGTGTTTTGCCGTGAAGAAGACGCAATTGAACATGCAAAAATGCTTTTGAAAACCAAAATTAAAAACAAATCCGGCTTGCATTTCCCGTTCTGGCATTTTCACCATTAATGGGTTTTGTTGTTTGGCGTAAAAAGTGAAAAATATCACTTTTTACTTTGGGTTTGGTGCTTTGGCGTAAAAAGTAAAGAATATCAATTTTTCTAGCTCGATTCGCTACGCTCATAGGCGTCGAAAAATTAATATTCTTCACTTTTTACTTTGAGGGTGCTTTGAGGGGGGAATGTTTACCAATATGTTACATTGACACGGGAAAATTTGTCATTAATAAAAAAGTAATGTAATAATATTTATATGGGTTTTGCAAGAGCTAAAATCCGATAGTATTAAGGGTTGGGAGATTATTTTGAAAAGAAAATTACTTACCGTTTCGATTATACTTGCGATGACAGTGCCCTCCGCCGCCTTTGCAGGGCAGGCTCCACGGGGAATGAAGATGAAACCGTCTGATTTTATGACGGAATCATCAAAAAGAACTCCTGAACAGAAAAAAGAAATTCAGGAATTGAAAAAAATTTATAAAGGTGTAACCGATGACGAAAAACTGATGCGCTCTCTCGAAATGATGAAAGGCACGCTGGGCGAATTTTCAAGAAGCGCAATTCTGGGCAACAACCTCAGCGACCGCCCTATGAAAATTGAGTTTAAAAACCTCGGAACCCTTAATCAGGCGTACGCAAACTTTGATGCGGTGGGCTGGAAAAAGAAAAAAGATTTGTATATTTTTATAAACGAAAAACATCAGGACGCTCCGGAACAGGCTCTTGCCTCGCTATTGTCGCACGAAGCTCTCCATCAGGACGATTTTAACTCATTAAACGAAGAAACCTACGCCTGGACGCTGGAAGCGGCCGTCTGGACGCAGCTTTCGGATAAATTCCCCAAAGAATGCGACAGCATGCACCCTCTCGCCGTTCGTGAAAATACCTTGAAAAAACTTTTTATAAAAGGCAATTATTCCAGCAAATACATAAGAAAAACAGTGTTCTCAAACCCGGGTTATGCAAATTTGCCATCGCGTTCTCCCGGCTTTGAGGATGATAACTTATAAGCTTTCGTAATAGGCTTTTAAAAGCTGCGCATCACCTTCAATGTTCGGGCTTTCGCAGACCAGAACGCCTTTTACGTCGAATTTTTTGAACGCTTTTAAAAGGTCTTTGTAGTTCATGTCGCTTTCTTCAAAAATAAGGTGTTTTCTTTCGCCTTTGTCGCCGTATTCTATGCCTGCGGCGTGTGCATGGAAATTCTCCAGTGCGTAATCCCCGATTTCGGTTCCTATCCTTTCAAAAATGCGGCAAAATTCGTCATAAGTGTTGAAAAGCCCGATTGAGCGCGCATGCAAATGCGAAAAATCAATACATGGCAGCACCTGCTCAAAATCATTGGAAAGTTTTATCACTTCGTCCAAATCGCCCCACTGCGTGCCTTTGCCCGTTGTTTCCGGTCTTACCCAGATGTCATTATTGCTCATTTTGAGGTTGTCAATGATTCTTTGAGTTGCTGATTTTACGGTTTCATAGACTTTTTCTTTGTCTTTGCCCATATAATATGCAGCATGATAAGTTATGCTATACCCGCCCAGCTCTTTTGTTAGCTCTGCTGTATCTGTTATATATTTTATGCTGGATTCAATCTTTTCAGGCTCTTTTGCGTTCAAATTTATGTAAAAAGGCGCATGTGCGGTCAAAACCTTGTTTTTTGAGGCATTTTTTACCTGATTTTTGGATTTTTCCGAGATTCTTATCCCGTGGACAAATTCCAGCTCCATACCGTCAAGCTTCAGCTCATCCAGTATCTGAAAAGCCCTTTCATATCCCGCACCATCAGTGCTTAAAGGCTGACCTGCCGTTAAAAAATGAAGTTTGTCCATTATATTAATTTTTCTCCCTGTTTTGGCGAAAACATTTGAATAAACGCTTTTGAATCGGTAATCATATATGACCCGAACTGCAGCGATTTTATACAAAGCACTCCATCGCCTGTTGCAACCGCAATATTGTCTTTTGCGGAGATAATTGTTCCGGGTTCTTCTTTGACTTTTTTATTTATTACCTGCGCTGAATAAATCTTCATAAATATCCCGCGAAATGTCGTCATTGCCGTGATAAAAGGGTTCAGCGCCCTGACAAACCGCTCAATATATGCCGCGTCTTTGCTCCAGTCAATGTAATTTTTCATATTTTTGTTGTCAATAACAAAAGCTTTCTCATATTCGCCAATTGGCTGCGGCACGCTTTTTATAAACGGCGTGTGTTCGGCCTGTTTGAGAAAATCAGAGAGCATTTCAGCCGAAACAAAGTTGAGCTTGTTAAAAATCGTGCCCATTGTGTCATTAGGCGCAACAGGAACTTTTTTCTGCCAGATGATGTTTCCTGTGTCAAAATTTTCGTCCATAAGATGCAGCGTAACCCCTGTTTCCTGTTCATTGTTAAGGATTACGTGGCTGTAGGGGTTTGCACCTCTGTATTTGGGCAAAAGCGACGGATGAACATTCACAAAACCGCCTTTTACCGACGAAAGCAGCGCAGGCGAGAATTTTTTGTTGTACGAACAAACAACCGCCAAATCTGCATTCAAAATTTTTACTTTGTTGATAAAATCAGGGTCATTTATTGATTTTTCGTAAGTTAAGACATTTAAGCCCGATTTTTTTGCAAATTGAACCATAAAATCATAAGTAGGCTCCCCGGGGTGCGGCGGAACAACGCCGATTATGTTGAACCCGTCTGAAATTAGCCGTGCAAGGCAAATAATCGCCATATCCGGCATTCCGATAAATAAAATCTTTTTTTTGTATTTACTTTCCAAAATATGCTCCTATCATGGTTCCTGTATATATGCCGATTCCGGTCATAATAAGGCAGAACACCACACTGGCTGAAATATACCCTGCACAGGCAAGAATTTCGCCGTTTTTTAACAAATCAAAGGCTTCCACCGAGAAAGTTGAAAAGGTCGTCAAACCTCCGCAAAATCCCACTGAAAGCGCAAGCTTAACCGCAGGCGGAAATCCTGTTTTTTGTGCAATAACTGCATATATAAAACCAAGCAGAAAACTGCCTGTGATATTCACTGAAAGCGTGGCGAGCGGAAGTGCACAATTTTGGCAGAGGACTGTTTTTCCGAAAGTAATGTTTACGAGGTACCTCAAAATTGAGCCAATACCACCGCCTATAAATACTGAAATGATGTTTAACATACGTCAATGGTACTATATTAATAGTATTTTTAGCAAGACCCAAAATCTAACACCCCCGCAAGACAGGACGAGAATGAAAAAACGCTGTGCTTTGTTACATTAAGTTACATATTTTTGCATGACTGTATGTGTTTGCTAAAATAAATCTAGTACAATTTTTGTACAATTTGTTGAGTTATATAGAGAAGATTTATACAGAGATTCTGATGTCAGACGAAAATTACTATGAAATTATAAAAAAGAAACTGGATGCGATTGTTGACCGTATAATCCAAAATGAAACCTCTGATGAAAATTTCAGGGTTACTTACGCGCAGATTCTTGAAAAAATTAATACCAAAATCGATGTTTTTTCCTCTTCCGATAATATTCGCAAGATGGAAATGCTTGTTCAGGAAATCCGGACAGTTATAAACGAAAAAGATGAAAATCTCTGCCGCCAGATTGCGACTATGCTCGTGCAGTTTGAGGGGATTAAAAAAGATTTCCAGAATAGCCTGAAATCACAGGAATTACAGGAAACTTTTGATGCTCTGTTGAGAAATCTCGAGCAGTTTTCTCTTGATTCTCAGGATCAAAAAGATACGCTTGCAAAGCTGGTTTCTTACGTTGATAAATTTGAAACCCTTGAATCCACAAACAAATTTATTGAAAATGAATTCAATATTGTAAAAGGTCAGAACGCAATCATCAACGAAAACCTTGTTGCGCAAATAAAACTCTTAAATGAACATTCTCAGGAGTATGACGCAAAGCTTATTGACCTGATTTCTTCAATAAACGGCGATTTGGCCGAAATAATTGAAAATAACAAAGAACTCGTTAAAAAAGCGGATATTAACCATATTTCCAACAAGCTGGAAGAAATGAAGCTAGAAATCGAGAAGACAATCGAGTCGGTTTCGTCCATTAACAACAATATTGTTACGCTTATTGACGTGGTTGATAACCTTTTTAAGGGCGAAGAGTTCGACAATCTGTCCAAAAACACTTCAGCAATCCTCGTGAACACAACGGTTCTCTCAGAAGCCGTGAAAAAACTCGGTACAACTGAGGATTTGGCTCATACAGTCAGCGCTGCGAATGTCGAGATGAAAGGCTTTAATGAACAGCTGATTAAAAACCTTGAAGAAAAGCTTTTTGAAAAACTCGACCTCAGTATTCTCGACAGTATAAAAGATTATACTGAAAAAATGTTCTATCAGGGCACAGAGGTGCTTAAAGAGGAAATTTGGACAATAAAAGACAATGTTTCTGACGTCCAGAAAAATCTCGGAATCCTCACAGGCAACAGCAGCAATCTGAAAAATGATTTGAACAGTGTTTCTGAAAAACTCGGAGAGTTAAAAGATAGTATTGAGGCTGCTTCGCAGGCTGCGTCTACTCTTGACGGAAAAACTGATGTTATTAATGACACGGTTGGCACTTTGACTGAGATTGCCGAGGGAATTGAAGAAAAAACGGATATTTTCACGGGCAAAATCGATAGTATCAAAGAAACTATCGACTCAAGGCTCGATACAATACGCGATGATATTGCGGACACAATGTCCAAAGAAAGCATTGCAAAAGCCTATCAATTCGAGAATATTGCCGATAATGTTATAAACAAACAATCAGCAAAAATAGATGAAATCAAAGCGGAAATTACCGATGTAATCTCCGAAGAAAGCATTGCTGCTGCAAATCAGCTCAATGATGTAAAAAAACACTTCGTAGAGCAATTGATTCAGGTTGCGGAGAATATTTCGTTCCTTGAAGAAGCAGAGGAGCTCCACGGGCACATTGATGACTCGGCGCAGGAGCTGAAACACGAAATTCTCGACCTTACAGAGAAAATCCGGACGCTTACCGGCGGTTCTGACAAAGATAGCGCAGAGTATGTTTATACTTTGCCTGATGTCGAGTCGGATTTGTCCAAAATAAGACTTGATTTCAGCAACCTCAGCAAATCAATCAGCGATTGTGACCAGATTTCCAGAGATAAACTCGACGGTATCAGCGCAATCCTCAATACGATGAGAACAGGGCTTTTGCGTATAGAACAAAGCCCCATAGAACATGAAGTTTTTGAAGTCAAAGGTATGTTTGGCGGGCTTAGAGAGGATATTGCCAGCATTAGCAAAAGAACCAACAAGCTCGTAATCTCATCTGACGAAGCCAACAAAACCCTCAAGCACCATATTGAAGAATTCAACGATATTTTGCGCGGATTCAGCGATATAACAGAGCAATTTGCCGATGACGCTTATGTTGTAAGACTTAATCATAAAATTGACGTTTTAACAGAGGCTGTTAATTCGCTTATCTCGCAAACAAAAGTGCTAAACGAGGCATTTATGTATCTTGCGGAGTGGATTGACACAACGAGCGTTTCTTTCAATGAAATAAAATCCGAAATCGCAGATGTAAACGAAAACACCGGTTTAATAGATGAAATAGCCAGAAAAGTAGAACTTTTGACCAAAAAAGTCGAAACTCAGGAAGAAAGCCTGCAATCTGTAAAACAAAGCTTTGAAAACCTTGCCGCTCAAAGGGAAGAAGAATCGGAATCCAAGGCTCTGCTTGAGTACATTGCTTCTCAAATCAGCGCAATGAACGAAAAAGCTAATGATTCGGACAAATTCACCCAGCGTCTTGACGCAATGGAAAAACAACTCAAAAAGATTGAAAAAAATGTGCTTTTCCTTGCTTCTTATGTTGACGATGAAGAATAAACTAGTTGTTGCTCATTACCAGCTTTAATGTTGAAAGGTTTTTGAGCGCAAAAAGTCTGTGTTTGAACTTCTGCTCGGCGTTAATATTGAAAATTCTTATGATTCTTTCGATTTCCTGTACGTTTTTACGGTTTGAGAGGTCATAAACGTTTTTAACCGGGTCTGAAACAACGTCCATGATTGTGTTGAGTTCATGTTCTTGCATATGGTAAATTCCTCTAATTCATCTATATTTTATTAAAGTATTTTTGCTGAAAATAATTGCCTAATTTTTTCCTCTTTGTTAAGGAATGTTAAATATAATTTATATACTTTTTAAATACAATATTGAAATAATAGTGTAAATACAGGATAAAGTTGCATTAATTTTTGTTATAATTTAAGATATCAAATGTGATATATTATTTTATATGTTGCAAAAATGAGAGTGTAAAAACAGGAGGCAGTTTTGTTACCTATAATAACCGAAGAACACGCCAGTCTTGCGTTTGCCGAAATATTTCAGGATGTGCAGGCATGGCGTAAAAAAATGATTCACTATGTGAAAGAAGAAAACCCCGAAATCAATTCTGCTATCATAGAAGCCGCAAATAATACCTCTCTGGACCCCAAAGCAGTGGCTCTGGGCGCATATATGACCTATATTTTGCTTGAAATGGCAGCAAAAGATGAAGATGGTATGGGGCCGGTTGTAGAAGAATAGAATTTAAGAATCCAAAATATTATAAAAAGCTCTCCTTTATGCCGGAGAGCTTTTTATCTTTTATGAAAGAATATTTTTAGCCGAAAGGATTTCCTTTTTTTATTATTGCAGCTCCCGCAATTAGCCCTGCTGCTGCGGTTGCGCTTGTGGCGAGAATACCGCCTGCACCTGAGAAAAGTTGTCCGAAAGATTTTTGGTTTTGAACCTCTTTTAAGAGATTTTCTTTGTGCTGCTTTTTAGCTTTCAAATCGCCGATTCTGCTGCCATGAGAGTTACCTTTCATGTATTTTGATTCTATTTGATCAAGTTCATTTTCTTTATTTCTGTGTTGCTGTTCAAGCTCTTTGTCCTGAGCTTCTAATTTTTTTACTTCTTCTGCTGCCTGATTAGCGTCCTGGGCTGCTGTTGTCGCGTTTTGTTTGTCTGTATCAAGCGTTTTTTTAGAATTATCGAGTTCTTGTTTTGCGTTTTGTTCAGCTTGTTTTGCTTCTTGTTGTTTTTGTTGCAGTTCGTTCACTTTTTGTTGTGCCTGATTGACTTTTGTCTGAGCAGCGGCTTTTGCTTCTTCTGTTGTTGCTGCAGAAAGTTCGGATTGCGCTGCTGACAGCTCACCCTGTGCCGATGTTAAGCGGGTATTTATATCATTTACCTGTTGAGTTGCCTGTGTGGCTTTTTGTTGTTGCTGGTTTACTTTTGTTTCTGATGTTTTTACCTTGTTATCAGCCTGAGTTTTCTTTTCTGTATTTGATTTTGCATTTTTCTTTGCTGTTGAGATGGATTCTTTGAGTTCGTTGCGTTTTTGTGTGATTTCGTCGCATTCTTTAAAGACTGCATCTCTTTGCGCATCGTATTCTTTTACTTCGTCTTCAAGCGTTCTTATATCTTTATCAATAGCTTCAATGTCTTTTTTTAGTGCTTCAATTTTTTCTTTTTTAGAGAGTTTTTTGAAGTAGTCAGCGTCATCTGTCGCATAAGTGTTTTGAGTTGCACCGGAGCTGGATGAGGATGTTGAAGTTGTTGTTTCTGTGTCATCACTTGCGGTTGTTCTTGTGAATCCGTCTAGGTTTGACCCTACAATACCGCCGTTTGCACCGTTAATCCCTGTATCAATTGAATTTGATGTTCCATTTGTGCTGTAGCTGGAATTTGTTCCATTTGTCTGGTAAATATACGGATTGTAATTAGCAGCTGTTACGCCCATTTCAAATCTCTCCTCTGTTTTTTCTTTCTTGTATATATAAAGTATATATTCTTGCAAAAATTGCTTATTTTGCTTTGTTTCTTGTTACAAAACTTAATAAAATTGGCTTTTTCAATATAAAAATAAATTAATATCTTGACCTGGAGTTACTCCAGTGTTTTAGCATATAAATAGATGTACAAAGAGGACAAGTTATGTTAAAAAAAGTATTTACATTAACCGTTGCCCTGCTTGTTTTTGGGGCGAATTTTGCGTTTGCAGCTAACAAAAATGAGGTCAAAAACATGAAAAAAATTACCCAAACAGCCGGAAGAACCCAGCTTGGCTCTTTTGCGCCGGAATTTGCGCATTTTAATGATGATATTCTCTTCGGTGAAAACTGGAATAATCAGGATATTGATTTAAAAACAAGAAGCATAATAACGGTTGTTTCTTTAATGTCGATGGGGATTGTGGACAATTCCCTGAAATATCATCTTGAAACAGCAAAAAATAATGGGGTTACTAAGGCTGAAATGGCTGCAATCATTACGCATACTGCATTTTATGCCGGATGGCCAAAGGCATGGGCGGTTTTTAATTTAGCAAAAACAGTGTGGACAGAGGATTCGCCGGCTCTGAGTGAAAAAGACAGGTACCAGAAGACGATATTTTTCCCGATTGGCGAGCCGAATAATGCTTATGCAAGGTATTTTACCGGCCAAAGCTACCTTGCGCCAGTTTCTGAAGAGCAGGTAAAAATGTTCAACGTAACTTTTGAGCCAAAATGCCGCAATAACTGGCATATCCATAAAGCAAAATCAGGAGGCGGGCAAATGCTTATCGGCGTGGGCGGCAGAGGGTATTATCAGGAATGGGGAAAACCGCCTGTTGAAATAAAAGAGGGAACTGTGATTCACATACCCGCAAATGTTAAACACTGGCACGGCGCAGCGCCGGATTCTTGGTTTTCGCACATAGCTGTCGAGCTGGACGGCGAGGAAACCTCAAATGAATGGCTTGAGCCGGTCACAGATGAAGAATACTGTAAATGTAAGTAATTTTCAGCGTTAATAGGCGCAAATTCAACAATTTTGGAGGTTCTGTGAAGAAAAAATCGAATATATTTTTGACAATTGTACTAGTAATTATGTTTATTGCTGCAGGCGCGGGAGTTTACATTGCTTCTGCACAAAACACAAACAAGGAGATTAATATGGAAAACAAAAGGGTCTTAATTGCATATTTTTCACATTCCGGAAACACAAAATCGGCTGCTGCTAAAATTTCGGAAATAACGGGCGGCGATTTGTTTGAAATCAAGCCGGTTAAGGATTACCCGAAGGATTACAGCACTGTTGTTGAGCAGGCAAAGCTTGAAAAAGAAAACGACACAAGACCCGAACTTGTTGATAACGGTGATGTAAAAAATTATGATATAATTTTCATAGGTACGCCGGTCTGGTGGTACACAATGGCGCCTCCGGTCAAGACCTTCCTCATGAATAATGATTTTGAGGGCAAAATTGTAGTTCCTTTCTGCACCCATGGCGGCGGAGGCGCGTCATCTACCTATGATGATATGAAAAAACTTGCTCCAAATGCCCGGGTAACCGAGGGATATACAAGTTACGAAAAAACAGCCAATACAAATGATATAACAAAATGGATTAATAACCTGAATTTGTAAAATAATGTTGAGGTCTATAATGAAACGCAGAGAATTTATAATTAATTCAGCATTAGCCGTCGGCGCAGCTGCACTTATGAGCGGCTGCGGCAAAAAAGAAATCAAAAAGTCCGAAAATCAGGTTGTCAGGAGAAAATTTGCCGATACTGATATGCCGTTGATAGCATTGGGGTGCATGAGGCTTCCTATGCGGGATAATAAGATTGATATGGTCGAGCTTGATAAAATGGTTGAATATGCAATGGCGCACGGGGCAAACTATTTTGATACAGCTTACATGTACGTCGATGGTAAAAGCGAAAATGCAATCGGTGAAATTTTGAAAAAATATCCGCGCGAAAGTTTCATTTTGACCGATAAATGCCCTGCTTATCTTGTAAATAGCCCGTCTGATGTCAGAAAACTTTGCGAAGAACAGCTGAAAAGTGTCAGGTGAAGTATTTTGACAACTACATGGTGCACAATATCAACAAAAATACTCTGGGCAATTATCGTGATAATAATATGTACGATGAACTGCTAAAGCTGAAAAAAGAGGGATTGATTAAGCATGTAGGATTTTCTTTCCACGGGGATCCCCAAATGCTCAGAGAGGTGATAAATGAGCACAAATGGGAATTTTGCCAGCTGCAGTTAAATTATCTTGATTGGGAAGTTGTAAATGCAGATGAATTGTACCGGATTGCCGATGAAGCAAAGGTTCCGGTCATCGTTATGGAGCCTTTGAGGGGCGGGGTTTTATGCAATTTGCCAGATAAGGCAAATCAGAAACTCAAAAAAGAGTGCCCTGATGATACACCGGCTTCTTTCGGGCTAAGATGGGCTGCCGGCAAAAATCGCGTGTTCACAATACTCAGCGGGATGAGCAATTTGCAGCAGCTAAAAGAAAATGTCGATACATTTGTTAATTACAGGGCAATTACAGAGCGTGAAGAAAAAATCGCACATGAAATTGCGCAAATTATTCAATCACAGGGCGCAATAAGCTGTACGGCTTGTAAATATTGCATGGAAGTCTGTCCGCGGGGCATAAATATTGCCGCAATTTTTGGACTTTACAATATTTACAAGGGCAGCACCCAGCCCAGCAGGGATTTTTTGTTTACCTATAATTACAGGGCTCTTGATGAATCAACAAGGGCGGATAAGTGCATTGACTGCGGATTATGCTGCAAAAACTGCCCGCAGAATCTCGAAATTCCAAAACTTTTAAAAGAAGTTCAAAATACTGTCGAAAAAGTTGAAAAGGAAATGGCATAGATGAAAAAAGCCTGCAAAATAAGGTTTCTGACCGCCATTTTGGTCTTAATTCTTGCAATTTTCGGGATTCTCGGCATATTTTATCCCGTAAAAGTTCTGGATTTGCAATTTGCGCCGCTCTTGCAGCGCGTATTTGTTGACTTTTCGGTAACTGCACTCTTGCTGCTGGGCGCTCTTGTGCTTTTAACCGCGGTTTTTGGCAGAATTTACTGTTCGCTAATCTGCCCGTTCGGGATTTTGCAGGAAATAGCTGCATTAATTTTCAAAAGAGAAAAGAACAAATGCACAACAAATTTTCCGTTAAAATATTTTATTGCTGCGGTTGTTTTCGGCGTTCTTGCGGGCGGAAGCGCTGTAGTCTTGCGATATATTGAGCCATATACGTATTTTGGTTCTGCTTTTAGCGGCACTGTACTCGGAATTGCTGCGGTTTTAGCCGTAATGGCTGTTGTGTTTTTCAAGAACAGGTTTTTTTGCACAAATATATGCCCTGTCGGCACACTTCTGGGGCTTATTTCAAAAATATCCGTGAAGAAAATTTTTATTCAGCAAGAATCCTGCGTTTCCTGCGGTATGTGCGAAAGAAATTGCCAATCTTCCTGCATAAATTCCCGTGAAAAAACCGTTGACAATGAAATGTGCGTAAAATGTTTTAAATGCCTGAGCGTATGCCCTAAAAATGCCATAAAATACGGAAAAAAGCCAAAATCGGAGGCTCCTTTTAATTTAAAAAGGCGTCAGGTAATTATAGGAGCGGCAGCTCTTGCGCTTTTCGGCGGAATGGCTAAAGCAGGGCTTGTTTTAAAAGACAGGATAGTTGAAAAATTCAAAGATATAATTCTTCCGCCCGGCGCGGTATCTGAGGAGCATCTTGCGAACAAGTGCTTTAACTGCAATCTTTGTGTTGCAAACTGCCCGAATAAAATCCTCGTGAAAGCCGATAAAAATTTTCCGGTAGTTCATATTGATTACTCTAAAGGGTTTTGCAAGCCTGATTGTACAAAATGTTCGCAGGTTTGCCCGACAGGAGCGATTAAACGGTTAAAAATTGATGAAAAACAACGCACGCGCATAGCAATGGCGATGATAACCCGTGAAAAGTGCACAAAATGCGGGATTTGCAAAGAAGCCTGCCCTTATGGCGCGATTATCTTTGAAAAAGGCAAAACAGCTGTTGTTGACGGCTCAAAATGTATTGGCTGCGGCGCTTGTAAAGTTGCCTGCCACTTTGGCGCGATAAATATTTTTGCCGTAAAACAACAAAAAACAATTTAGCAGCAAAATATTCCACATATTGAAAATAAAAGGAGAAAAAATAATGTCATTGGGAATTACTGAAATTTTATTAATCGTTGTAGTTATTATTCTGTTATTCGGAGGCAAAAGAATCCCCGAAATCGCAAGAGCCCTCGGCAGAGCCTCTTATGAATATAAAAAAGCGAAAAATATTCTCAAAGATGAGGCTCAGGGCCTAAAAGAAGCAATAGAAAAAGAGGGTGAAAAGCCGGAAGAGTACCAGCCAAAAGACGTTTAGTATGACTGACAAGGATGAAAGCATAATTTCTCATATTGAAGCATTTCGCTCAATGCTTTTGAGGTGCTTAAAAGCAACCGGCATTATTTTGATTCCGATGCTTTTTGCTGCGCCGAAATGTCTTGAGGTTTTCATAAAATTGATTATAAAAGAGAACAATATTGCCCTGAACTACTTTTCGCCCGCCGAAGTTTTTCTTATACAAATTAAAATGGCGCTTCTTCTGGATATAATCGTCTGTTTTCCTTATATTGCAAAACAGATTTGGGATTTTTGCCTGCCGGCGCTTTATGAACATGAAAAGAAGTTCATTAAATCAATAATTTTCACCTCAAGCCTTCTGTTTGTGCTCGGGTCGTTATTTTGCCTGTTTGTAATTCTTCCGTTAATAATAAATTTCGGGATGAGCTTTTCTACCCCGAATATTCAGGCTGTACTTGGCATTTCCAATGTTGTAAATCTTTCACTATGGCTTATTCTGGCGTTCGGAATTATGTTTCAAATGCCTCTGATTACCTATTCGCTGATAAAATCGGAAATTATATCCTACAATACAATAAAAAATGCACGCCCTTATGTAATTGTAATCCTGCTTGTTATTGCCGGAATTTTGACCCCGCCGGATGTGATGAGCCAGGTGTTGTTGTTTACTCCGACGTACCTGTTGTTTGAGCTCGGGTTGTTATTTGCAAGGGCAAAAAAGAAAAAAACAGAAGAAAGTGACGATTTGGGATGATTTCGGGGCAAAAAGAGGTTTTAAATGGAAAAATATATTGATATAGACTTTGCAAAGCTTGATATAGAAAGAAAAAAACGCCGCGGCGGCACAGAATCAGTATTTTGTGAGTGCAAAACCGGAGAGCAGCTTGTAAAGATTTTCAGCGAATTTGAAAAACAGGGGCAGAATATTCTGGGCACGCGCGTCACAAAAGAACAGGCAAATGCCTTAAAAAATGCCATTCCTGATATTATTTACAACCCGCAGGCCCGCACAGTAACGCTTTTGCGGGAAAAAATTGCAAAAATCGGAGAAATTGCGGTTTGTACGGGCGGAACAGGCGATATTCCCGTTGCCGAGGAGGCTGCTGTTACTGCTGAATTCTACGGAAGCAGCGTTAAAAAATATTATGATATCGGAGTTGCCGGAATTCACCGGCTTTTTGATAAAATTGACGAAATAAAAAGAGCAAACGTAATAATTGCCGTTGCCGGCATGGAGGGTGCGCTCGGCGGGGTTATTGCAGGGCTGGTTGAGGTTCCTGTGATTGCTGTTCCGACGTCAGTGGGGTACGGCGCCTCGTTTAATGGGCTTTCTGCCCTGTTGACAATGCTGAACTCCTGCGCAGAGGGGATGACTGTTGTAAATATTGATAACGGGTTCAATGCGGGCTACAGCGCCGCACAAATAAATAAATTAATCGAAAGGAAAAAATAATGGATTTATATTTTGAATGCAGAGCCGGAATTTCCGGAGATATGTCGGTAGGCGCGCTGCTTGATTTGGGTGCAAGTCGTGAAAAACTGGAAAAAGCCCTTGCTTCAATGAAGCTGGACAATGAATTTTCTTATGTAATTTCTAAAAAATCAGTAAACGCAATCATGGCAACCGATTTTGATGTAATTTTGCCCGCTCACCATCACCATGAGCACCATCATCACGAACACCGGAACCTTGATGATGTCAATAAAATTATTGATAAGGCGGATATTTCGGAAAATGCAAAAAAACTTGCGAAAAAGATTTTCAAAATTGTTGCAGAAGCAGAAAGCAAAGTCCATGGAAAAGATATCAAAGATGTGCATTTTCATGAGGTCGGCGCGATTGATTCAATAGTCGATATTGTAAGTTTTTCTGTACTTTTTGATGATTTGAACCCGAAAAAAGTCTATTTTTCTGCCTTGACCGAAGGGCAGGGAACTGTAACCTGCCAGCATGGAAAACTTCCTGTACCGGTTCCGGCTGTTTGTGAAATTGCCTCAAAATATGCGCTTCCGCTCAAAATTACCGAAAACGACGGCGAGATGGTTACTCCGACGGGCGCTGCAATTGCTGCGGCGCTGTTTACTGGCGAAAAACTGCCCGGGGAGCTGATAATTCAAAAAACAGGTTACGGCTCCGGAAAGCGCAACTATGAAAATCCGATATTAAGAGTTATAAAAATAAAATAAAAGGAGAAAATTATGCACTTAGGAAATGGATTTATTTGTCCCGTGACAGGGCTCCCAATGCTGGCTGTTGCTGCCGGCACAGCGTTTTATGCTTTTAAAAAAGCAAAAAAGGACCTCACAAAAGATAAAATCATGCCTGCGGTTATGCTGAGCGCGCTTGTTTTTGCCCTGCAAATGATTAATTTTGCCATACCGGCTACGGGTTCGAGCGGTCATATTGTGGGCGGTGTTTTGCTTGCCGCATTAATCGGGCCGTTTGCCGCGTTTCTTGCAATGTGTTCAATTTTGCTTGTTCAGGCGGTGTTTTTTGCTGACGGCGGGCTGTTTGCTCTGGGGTGTAATATTTTCAATATGGGCTTTTTAGCTTGTTTTGTTGCCTATCCGTTTCTCTTCAAGCCGCTTGAAGAAAGAAATAAGCCTGTTTTAGGCGCAATTATCGCGTCGGTTGCCGCACTTCAATTCGGTTCAATCGCTGTTGTTCTTGAGGGCGCTCTTTCCGGCTCAATTCAGCTTTCAAGTTTGTTGAATTTTACGGCTTTAATGCAGGCAATACACCTGCCGATAGGGCTTGTTGAGGGTATTGTAACCGGTGCGGTTGTTGTTATTGCAAAACAGGTCAAACCCGCAAATTTATCCATTGCTTTCGGGGGTATTTCTCTGATTCTTGCGGGATTTATTTCTCAATACGCTTCTACCAAACCTGACGGGCTGGAATGGTCGTTGTTGAATATTTCGGATGCCTTTATAAGCCAGACTCAATCGTCTTTATACGCAATATCAGAAGCTTTGCAGGCAAAAACCTCAATTCTTCTCAATTTTGCCCCGTCAATAGCAAATATCGCAGGGCTGATGATTCTGGCTGTTTTGATGTACTTTGCTTGCAGCTTTTCGTTAGTCGGAGGCGCAAAAGAAGTTGTACAATAAATTTGAGAAGTTAAAAATTTATCTAAACCGCATGAATGAAGAAAGGCAGGGCATTTGTCTTGCCTTTTCGGGCGGCATTGACAGTACGCTTCTTTTATATCTTTGCAGGGATTTAAACCTGACGGCTGTTACCTTTAAATCTGCATTCCAAACCGGAGAAGAAATCGCTTTCACAAGAAAAATTTGTGAAAAATTCAACATAATGCACATTATAAAAGAATTCAACCCGCTCGAGCACCCCGAACTGAAAAATAACCCGAAAAACAGGTGCTATCTGTGCAAAAAACTCTTTTTTAAGGAATTAAAAAGCATAGCGGGCAGCTATCTTGCAATTGACGGGACTAATTTTGATGATTTATCCGCTTATCGCCCCGGTATTGCCGCGCTTGGAGAATTGGACATAATTTCTCCGCTTGCCGGATTCAAAATATCAAAATCTGAAATCAGAAGCTATGCTAAGGAGCTGGGCATTGAAATTTTTGACAAGCCATCGACCCCCTGCCTTGCCACCAGATTCCCTTACGCTACGGAATTAACAAAAGAAAAGCTTTTTATTGCGGAAAACGGTGAAAAATTATTGGAAAACTCCGGTTTTAAAAATAACAGGCTGCGTATTCACGGTGATATTGCCCGTATTGAGATTCCGCAGGCTGATTTCGGGCTTTTTTTGCAGAAAAAGGCTTCAATTATCAACGGACTTAAAAATCTCGGGTTAAAATATATCACTCTTGACACAGAGGGTCTGCGCAGCGGGAGTATGGAGGATTGAAATAAAAATTAAACGCTTATAACGCCCCTGTCGATATAGCTCTGAACAGCAATTTCAACAGTTTCGCGGGTTGTAAATTTCGGGCGGTAATCAATCAATTTTTTTGCGTTCTCAATAGAGTAGCTTCCGCTTCTTGCAATGTGATAATATGTATGTTCGGTTTCTTCTTTATTTCCTTCATATTCGCACCATTTATCCCAGTCTAAAAAGCCGATTTGGGGTTCTTTATTAAAAAATTCGTACATAATTCTTGCATAACCGTACAATGTAAGCGATTCTTCCGCCACAGCATGGAAACTTTCCCCTAAAGCAGCTTCCCTGTGCGTTATTGCTTTAAAAAACATTTGCGCAACATCATATCCATGAACATGGTGCAGGGTTTCCATCCCTAAATTTGGCAAAAATATTTTTTCGCCGCGTGCTATTTTCTCAAAAACCTTTACATTTGTGTTTCCCCAGGGATTAATAATAATCCAGCCCGGCCCTGAGATTTGTCCCGGCATAATAATGGTTGCCGGAAAGCCATTTTCCCGATACCGGGCTTTTAAGTACATTTCGCTTTTAAATTTGTTTATGCCGTAATCGTCCAGCGGTTTTTTGGTAATGGAATTCGGGTTCGCCGACAAACTTTCCGCCCTGCCGTGAGCCCAGATGGAGGAACAGAATAAATAATGCGAAAGTTTTGTGCCTTTCAGCGCTGCAACCATTTTTTCTGTATCAGAAAGATGAAAGTTAATCAAATCCACTACAATATCCGGTTCAAGTTCTGCAATTTTTACCGCAAAATCAACTTCCTTATCCCTGTCCATGTAAACTTTTTGTACTTTTTCAAAAGCTGCATCGTCAACATAAGGTTTTGACAGGCCCCTTGTTACAGTTACGACGTCAAATCCGTATTTAACCAGCATAGGGATTAAATAAGTTCCGATATGTCCGCAGGCGCCTGTTACTACAACTTTCATGTAAAATACTCCTTTTAATTGTAGGCTCTGTCACAACAAATGGTTGATTTTTGACGAGAAATAGCGTATAATAAT